>Ga0209754_1000267_pt1 | contig 78810 bp, 67 predicted proteins | sample MesohylBB_FD_187295 | JGI IMG/M metagenome (GOLD analysis project Ga0209754, IMG submission 187295) | Host-associated microbial community of the marine sponge Aplysina aerophoba from Gulf of Piran - sponge mesohyl, lysed by bead beating... | ecosystem: Host-associated > Porifera > Sponge >...
AGGTTCAGGCGTGGCAAGACCAAAGAAATCAGCAACGTGCCACGGTCCACTGGCGATTTACGACCGACGATGCACGGATCAAACTCAACAAACTATATCCTTCAACAGAAGGTTGACACACTACTAGATATACGTAAAGGCACGTTATTCTTCAAACTTACCTGACCGAACCGCAAGGTAAAATTAAAAATCTTTTGCTGCTTCTGCACGCTTGCTTGAAAGTGGATGCATAATTCCGGCACCGGGGGGCCAGACCCCTGGATCCGCCTTGATCCACTCACATAATTTCTGAGCGTGGGGTGTCAAGGTTTCCCAAATTTCGTGCGGCATGATCCTGCTGAAACCGTGTTGTGAACGCCACGGGGCGGCATACTCGACATTGGGCAATGCGCGAATTTCTTTTGAGAGATTAGGGGTTGCCCCGTGCCATGCGCGGTTATCTCGGAACACACCGGCACCCGCTGTCGCACCGACGAGCGTCGAATGTTTCATCCAATCGGGTTCATCGCCCGGTGGGGGCGGATTCTGTTGCAGTGTATGTGTCCCTGGGATCTGACGAATCGGACCGTTCTCCCAAGTTAGATCGCACATAACGAAGTTAATGGTTACGGTCGGCGGTGTCATTTCCATTATCATCTTTTGTGAGGGGACATCAAGGTTTCCGCTATCATCTCTCTGGAGTTGGAGACCAAGGCGTTCCGCTTGCTGAATACGTGCTTCGGTGAGGTGTTGTGAATCCCTACCGTCAGAATGCAAGTGTTGGTACTCTACTGCACCGGGGAGACAGAGGTCTCCGCCTGAACCCCACACACGGTAATCTGAAGAACCGAAGATTTCTGTGACGATAGGGGTCGTTGTCGGTAAATCTATCATGCTTGCCCAAGCGGGGTGGTGCAGCATCTGTCTTGAAGCCGAAGAGGTGCCGTAACTATAGCGGTGTGGCAGCCGTCCGGTTTCGGTTATGTATTTCCTGTTATCGGGTCCCGGTATTGACAGGATGTCGCGCAGTGCTTCGGCACACCCTTCTCTCCAGCGAGCAAGTTGCTCGGCGTTGAGCAGGTCCTTAACGACAGCGAAACCGTCACGATGGAAAATTCGAGCGATTTTCTCGGTTTCGTGGGGTTCGCAGATTTCAAGTCCACGAATGCCATTGTGATCGCGTAACTTTTCGCGGAGTGCCTCGACCTCTGGATCGTCGTAAACACGACGTTTGGGCGAGGTGGGGTCCGCTACACCAAATCCTCTCTTGCCGGGGAAGAGATTTCCTTCCGCGTCAACGGTTTCATTGACAGGTGTGTTTTCATCCCATCCGACCCGCGTTTCGCCGTAGACTTCCATCTCTTTGAGTTCTGGGGTTAAGGTCCGTCCATTGTTACTCATAGGGTTAACTCCTTATATCTCGCGGTGTTATTAAAATCAGCAATATGTGTCTTTACTAAGGAGAATATTACGTTTCCTCGTAGACAGCGAGTGTCAAGAGCGATTGACTTTAGAGGAGTTTTAGTCTATCATGCCCTGTATTTTTTCACAACGATTAATTTGATTTTGACTCGGCCATTTAGTTCTTCTGTAGGAGGGATCTCCGAATCCCGACTTCTTAGCACTGCTTTTCTACTGCAAACACGGTAGGTTGCGTTCCTACAATTAGAAAAGGCGAGGCACGGAGCCTCGCCTAACAGGACCTCAATTTGTAGCGTAAACTGTTAGTTTGCGCCCTCGGGGACAGAATCTAACAAATCAATGCTTAAAGGGGACAACTTGCGTTACTTATAGTTTGTATCATATGACCCCATGAGTTATACTCATAGTATGAGTTCACCTAACAGGTAGATGTATTGGCATCACCGACACTCTCCTCATGGAGGTTACTATGAACCGCAAGAAGGATACCGCCTACGGTATCAAACGACTCGATTCTAAGAATGCCAGAGCCGCGATTATTCAGAAGATTTCAGCAGACTTTAATCTTATGCCTCTCATGGCGGAAGCCTACTATAAACAGATTTCGAGTTACTTCGCAGAACACGCGGATGTGAAACTCACTTCAGGGCAAATCTGTTATGAAGCCGTCGGTGCTGAAGAACCCGCAGGCACACACATCGCCTTAGCGAAAAAGGTTTCCTGTCGCCTAAAACTCAATGACGTCGAAACCGATCTCGAAGTCTTAGCGAACTACGGCCTGGCAGGTCTCAGACGCCATCGCATTCTACGCCTCACCAAAGAAGCTTATGACCAAGACGCCTTGCTGAGCTACGAGGATTTAGCGGTGTTATTAACCAGTTCTCCTTCGACGATGAAACGCGACATTCAACACCTCAAGCGCGATGGGTATTTCGTGATGACGCGCGGGACGAAACACGACATGGGTCCAGGTCTGTCTCACAAGACGCAGATCCTCGACTTATATTTCAAGATGTATACCTTCACCGAAATTGAGCAGAAGACCAACCACTCCGAACGGGCTGTGTGGCGATACTTGCGAGACTTCACACAGGTCGCGACGCTGCATCATCAAGGGTTTCCAAGAGGACAGATCCGCTTGATTTCTCATTTCTCTGACCGGCTCATCCGGGAGTATCTCTCGTTGTATGAAGAATACCAGCAGACCGATCGCATGACGCAACTGCTTCACCCAGAACCCATGGATGAAAAAAAGGGGGACCCCCGATGAGCAAACCTTCGACGCGCACACAAGTCAACGAGAAGAAAGTCAGACGCATCAACGATAAATCTCTACGACAGTTGCTGATCCATCGCTTTCTCAATGACTACGGGTATGACAAAGGCGAAGTCACTGCCACGGCGATTGTGGATGATATCCTCAAGACCGTTGAGGACTACTTCGTGATTACCCTCCCTCTGGAGAAACTCGCCACGGCTGACCAACTTCCACAGGAGCGACTCCTCCACTATGGACAACTTGTGTGGATGGCAGTCCCGATTGATGAATATCCAGAGAGAGGCAAGGCCATCATCAATACCCGGATGAAACCCATCATCCTGACATACGTTGCCACAGAGGATGTTGAATCCTTTCGCCACGGCTTTACCTCCCGACAACTCAGGATCAATCGTTTGGTTCGTTGGTGTCATCAAGCTTATGACCAAGGGGCCTTATTGACACAACTCGACTTGGCCGTCTTGCTCAACGTCTGTGACGCTGTCGTCAGCGATTACGTCAATGAGTGGCAGAAAACCACTGGGGATATTCTGCCGACCCGTGGCAACATCCACGATTTATCCGGAGCGATTACCCACAAGAAAGAGATCATCACCCTCTATCTTCAAGGGTATCTCACCCCGGCTATTGCTGCCAAGACCAAGCACTCCAAGGAGGCGGTTGACCGATACATCCGAGATTATGAGTCCGTCAAAGTCGTTCGGGCGGCAACTGCTGATATTGACAATATCTCACAGATTACACGACTTTCAAAACGCGTTATCTCGCAATATCTCGACCTCATTCCAGAGCATCAACTCCAAACCATCGATGCAAACTTAGCAAAACAGGAGGAGTCCACTTGAAAATAGGGTTGACACCCCTTACCGATATTGCTATACTTCAGACAAATGTGCCAGAAAGCACATCATTCCACTCATCAGTGATCGCTGGGAAGCTAATAAACATCAGCATCCCAGCTATCATGAGGTCATTTGACACTATTTCATGATAAGCATCTTCCGCGTTGCTGTGAAATCATCAGCAGATAGCGTATAGAAATAGATGCCACTCGCTACTTTTTCACCCAAGGCATTTCTGCCATCCCAGTATGCCGCGCGGCTCCGACTGTGATAGACACCCACAGGCTGATGTCCCAACGTTAATGTCCGTACCAATGCGCCATTCGCAGCATAAATGCGTAATGTGACCTCTGCAGGCTTTGCCAACTGATACGGTATCCACGTCTCTGGATTGAATGGATTCGGATAGTTTGCGAGGAGCTGTGTCTCAGTGGGACGGATGGATGCCAAAAGGCTTTGGAAGAAGGCAATGGCGTGTTCGTATCTCATCGAGCCGTCGCTTTCGGCGCGTAAGATGTCAATCTGCATTGTAAGGAATGCGGGATCCAAAGAGGTTACTGTCTCTCCGAGCGTAGGCGCGGCTGCAGCCACTGGATCGTCAAGTGCCTCAATGACAAGTAGCACATCTGCTATGTTGACGGTGCCATCGGCGTTGACATCAAAGTTCGGGTTTGCCGGCGGACTTTCGCCGAGTGCGGTTACCACCAAGAGCAAATCGGTTTTGTTAACTTTCTGATCCTGATTGACATCGGTGGCTGTGTCTACGACGGGCGTTACGGGAGGCTCCGAGGCATCTGTCGGACCGGGCGTTGTCGCCGAAATGCCAAGGACGATGTTGCTGGGGGACCCTAAGCCCGTGACGACGGGTTCGTCTCCTGAGCCGTTGAGGTCTCTGCGATGGATTTCTCCAGAGGGAGTTGTCAGATAGAGGACACTCCGCTCGGTGTCAACAGCTATGCTGGTCGGCGCGAGTGGCAGCGTTTCGAGGACTTCGTTGTTTGTCCCGTCGAGATTCGCGCGTTGGAGTTTTCCTACACTTGTCCAATACACCTTGCCAGCGGCAATGGCGAGACGCAGAGGTGCCGTCAAGCCAGTTGCGACGTTTTGGACGTTTGAACCGTTGAGGTTCGCTCGCCGGATACGTCCAGATGCTTCCGTTGTCTCTGTCCAGTAAACTTTACCCCCCGTTACCTCTAAAACGAGATGCCGCGGCGACTCCAAACCTGTGATGAGATTGGGTTGGAAGTTTGAACCGTCGAGGTTCATCCGTTGGATTTTCCCCCAAGTGTTTGTTAGGTAAATCTTGCCGTTCGCGGTGTCAAGGGCAATGCTGTGAGGCACACTGGTTAAATTCTTGACGAGTTGGACATTTGTGCCGTCAAGATTTGCACGTCTAATTCTGCCTGTCGTATCACCCGTTCTCTCTGTCCAATAGAGTTTACCACCCGTCATATCAATAGCAAGACCCGTAGCATCTTTGACATTGGGTACAAGGTTTCCCACCTCATCACCGACGAGGCGATGCAGCGTGCCACTGTTCACATTTATCCAGTACATCGGTGGACGTTCTGACGCGCCGACTTGCACAACGGGTCTTGGTGGAAGATGCGCCGCGCCTGGCGTGCCATAACTGGGTGGGAGAAGATTTACGCGTCCAGTTGATGCCCTCCAACTGCTGGCGAGGGTGCCCTCTGGCGTATTCCCCGTTGTGTAATCAATCGTCCGATACATGGAGATAAGGGGGTGATCCCGTGAAATATTACCGCTCTGCCCAGGCACTTTCCAATCCGTGTTGCTGACTTTATCAATAACCTTAAGCTGGGCATTCGGATTAAAAGGCGGCGTGAAAATCCCCTCCGACAGAGGTTCTTCGGATGCCTTAGAGAAACGAAACATTAAGTCTCCATTGGCAAAAGTGTAGGTATGCCCCGACGTATTGTAAAGTTCAATGTATTGTTTCCCCTGGTTGGAACCATTCAGTCCCCACATAATCTCGCTAATGACGACATCCCCGAATTCAGGTTCACGCGTGTTGGGCGGTAAAGGGTTCAAGGATGGGTGACTGACGAGTTCAATCCGCCCACCATTTTGAAAAAAATCAGCAAGATTCGGAAAATCAGCAGTTCCAGGGACGCTGTGCAGCCGGTATGTATTAAAATCTGCCGGTTGGCTGACAGATGGTTGGTTTTTATGTACAAAGATTGCAAACGTCCCGGGTTTGATAACGAAGTTCGCCGCTGATAAACCAGAGGGCGGTTGAACGGCAAGCCAAGTTCCGGTGGCGGGCACAGGCTTTTGATGAATATCAATATCTATATCACGCAATTTTGTGAGACTGGCAAGCACGGATGCATCCTGAATCGGATTTCCCTGAAGATGTAAGACTTCAAGATTGACTAATTCCGTCAATGGAGACACATCGCGAATTTGATTACCCCTCAGCATCAAAGTCGTTAAATTCGTAAATCCCGCGAGTCGGTTGACATCACGAATATGGTTCCAGTTGAGGTCTAAAAATTTTAACTTCGGCAATAGTGGAAGCACACTGAGATCGCTAATATTGTTCGTCCAGAGATATAGCGTTGTTAAGTTCGGCAATTCTGCGAGCCGGGCATAGTTCTTGATTTGATTGCCGCCGATAAACAACTCTTGTAACTGTGTCGCATATTCCAACCCCGCAATATTTGTTATCTTGCGATCATCAACATTTAGCGATTCTAATTTTCCCATCGCTTGGTCTGTGAGCGTATCACCTGCCGTTAATCCTAATTCGGAGCGTATCGCTCGCTTTAAATTTGGGTCTGGTATTGACACAACTTTCGGCGGCGGCAGCACAGCAGCAATATCAACAAGAGAAGTCGCCCAAGTGATGCTGCCATTCACATCAATAACTTGAAGCATTACGCTATCAACAGGCCCTATTGTTAATTCTGTGCTGATAAATTCGATAGTACTCGTTTCGCCCTCTAATTGTTTACAGTCGGATAATTCTTCCCCCAACGCTGCTGGGAGCAGCAACTGCGCTTGATGAAGTCCATTAGTATCTGCTACTTCAAAACGAAGCCTCACCCCTTCTGGACTATATGTCGGTGTAGAGACAAGTCGAATTTCCCCGGGAGCGTTGTTGGATCTTGGATTGGTAGTAAAGAAAGGGCTGACAGATAACCATTCTACAGCACACTTAGATAATCGTGTTTTGTTGCCATAAGCCATAACGTAATCGCTTGAAATGCCTTCCCGGAAATCGTGCCCCAATCCAAAGGCATGTCCGAGTTCGTGAGCAACGAGTTTGAATGCACCTGAATCTATACAGTGCCCGGAAGCGGGGATGACAGCAAAACCCCCCAGAATTTCTTCCCCTTTTGTGATTTTATCGTAGAATCGTCGCTGAGGTGTCCCACCACTTGAGGGCAAAAAAGTGTTACCAGCCTCCCCACAGTGTTTCCCTTCCCACGGTGATTCTATATCTATAGCAATAAAATAGATGTGGTGAAGTTCCGCAAGATCAAAATATTCACGAATTTCCTCCCAGGCTTTCTGACCTGTGAAACGATTATAGTATTCTTCTGCGAACCTTCCAGTCACACGATGCACTAAAGGTTCTCCGCTTCTATCGGTTTCAACTCGAAACGTCTTTCTGCCGTATCCGTGGCGTTCCATCTCGTTAGCATAAAACTGCGGGACATCTTTAATCAATTGACGGAGTGCTTCTATTCTGTCTGGACGAGCAGGGCGATCGTTAGGAAGAAGGTAAACCAACCGCACACTGGGCTGGGGCAAAGCCCCTTGGGCGAAAGCGTTCGATAAAAATATGAGTGTTAGAAAAATAAGGAGTGTGTGTAGGAAAAATGACATTTTCCTCATAAGTGAGATGTCCTTTTATTTTAATATGAACCCGGAATAACACTTTGAAAGTTAAAGGGTTCAGGTAAATCTTTGTTTTTCTGAGCCATTCTATTAGCGTTGTTCACAAATCTCTATGATTACCGAAATATTTTAGTAAACTTCATAAAGTTTGCGTTACGAAACCCCGGTGGATAATGCACCACTGAATAAAAAACGGTGTTTGTCTCCCTAAAATCTTGCCCGCAGCAACTCGCGTTAAGTTATAATAAGACTTATTTCACTATTTTACAATTAATTAATAAAGTAATAAAGCCTATATCTAACCGTAATTGTACAACGTTTTCAGGGAAAAACAAATTATTTCCATTTGGAGCGTCGATGATTGTATTTATGATGTTGACAGAGATGGAAGCACCCATTCTATCAATACTGCCTAAGTCCTAAACGAATCTGTTTGAAAATATATCCGAAATTTGGTATGATACCTGTACTCTTTATCTTTAACATGCGTTTTAGCACGGCTCACAAACCTCTATGAAAATCATACACACCGCTGATTGGCACATCGGTCAACGACTCCACGAACGTTCCCGACTTGACGAACACGAACAATTCTTGGATTGGCTTCTTGACACGATCCAAGCACATAAGGTGGAACTCCTCCTCGTTTCAGGCGATATCTTTGATACAGCCCTCCCTTCATCAGACTCGACGAACCTCTATTACCGATTCCTCTACCGCCTTTTCGATGAAACCGATGCATACACCGTGATTACGGCTGGCAATCACGATTCACCCCGGCACTTGGAAGCACCACGAGAGTTCCTTGAGATGGGCAGAATTTACGTTGTCGGACTTACGGATGAACCCGCCAAATGTGTCTTCACTCTCCCGCGTAACAATCCACGGGTTGCTGTTGCTGCTGTCCCATTCCTCTCAGAAAGCGACCTCCGACACCTTTCGTATGAGACGGAGGCAGAGCGAAGTGAACGTTATCGTGAACGGTTCAAAGTGTTCTATGCCGATTGTGTTGCTGCCATGCCAGCGGATCTCCCCAAAATTTTAATGGGACATCTCTTCGTTCAAGGTGGAAAAATAAGTAATTCCGAGCGGAATGTCCAGATTGGCGGTGCGACCGCTACACATGCTGGCGATTTCCCTAAAGATGTCAGTTATGTTGCTCTCGGACATCTCCACAGACCCCAAACAATCAGTGGCGCTGATTATCCAATCCGGTATTCAGGATCGCCGATTCCCTTGAAATTCAATGAGACTGGTTATTCCAAGAGGGTGTATCTATTGGAATTATCTGATGACGGAAGGCTGGTGCGAGATGAGGCAATCGAAATTCCTGTCTTTAAGGAATTGTGTACTGTCGAAGGTGATGAGGATTTCATCCTTTGGGAAGCACGGACAGGGACGTGGAATAGCAAATACATCCAAGTGAAACTCAAATTAAACCAACCAACGGTTGGCATCGGGGATAAAATTCGTCAAGCCTTCAGCGAACGGAGCGGCGAGGTGTTGAGCGTTGAAGTTGAACTGCCAGAGGCAACACAAGGACCAGTAATTTCTGTTGAGGAAATGGAACGTCCCGAAAAAATATTTGAGCAATTTCACAAGACAAAATTCGATGGTGAACTTCCCGATGAAACCTTAGCACAGACATTCAGTGAACTGGTAGAGATGGTTTCAGACAGTAGTCAGTGAAGAGGTTTTCGCTTGCAATAGCCTCAAAACCCATAGCCTGCAACAACGGCGCAGGGTGTTTTTGATAGGGTATTTCTGCGTATTGCTTGGGTGTTTCTTCGGATTTCAGAAAGGCACGTAAAAGTTGAAGCATCCGAAGTTTAACCGCAAGGAAAAATTAAAAATATGAAGATATGTAAATTGAAACTTAAAAATCTGAATAGTTTTCGTGAAGAGGTTGAGCTCAATTTTGAAAATCCGCCACTGGATGAGGCATCCCTTGTCGCGATCACCGGTCCAACTGGTTCTGGGAAGACGACGTTGTTGGATGCGCTTTGCGTTGCACTCTACGGGAAAACCCCGCGCTTGAGTGGACAAGGCAGCCAAAATCCAAACCACCTTATTAGTCATGGTGAAAAAGAGGGATTCGCTGAAGTAATTTTCACAGCAAACGGCATCCGATATCTCGGAACTTGGTCGGCTAAGCAGAAAGGTTCTCCAAAGGTCGCGTTGTTTTATGCGGATGATGACAAGTTAATCACGGATAAACTATCGACACGCGGCAAATCTCTGGGGTCCAGCCAAAAAACAGTCAGTGAAGAGGTAGAGGCTGTTTTAGGGCTTGATTTTGATGCCTTCAGACGGTCGGTGATGTTGGCACAAGGCGAATTCGCGGCGTTCTTGAAAGCGAGCGATGAGGAGAGACGGACGATTTTAGAGGCGACTGCAGGAATCGGTATCTACGATGAACTGAAAAAAGCCTTAAATGATAAGGTGGGTGCGGTTGAGGCAGCGACTGCAGATGTCCTTGACAAATTGAACAAAATCCCCGAAGTTTCGCATGAGCAACTCTCGGAAGCCGAGACAGTATTTGATAGGTTGCAAGCGGATACCGAGACGTTAGACGCACAAAGCCAGCAAATTCAGACGGAGAAGCATGCCGAAGTGGAGCGCAAAGAGGACTATGAGAAACTCCAGTCTTCAGAAGAACGCCAAGAAGAACTCACGAATCAACAACCCGAAATTGAGATCCTCCAAGCAGAATTGGAAAATGCTCAACGTGCTGAACGTCTTCGTCCTGAAAAGCAGGCGTATGATACTGCAAAATCGGAACTTGAAGAGGCAGAGAAGGTGCTTCGTGTAGCAACGTCTGAGAAAACCGGGGCAGAGACACAGGTTAAAACCAATCAAACTGTTTATGACGAAAAGAAGATAGCCTATCAAACTATCGCTAGTGAACGCGACCAGAAAACACCAATTTACACCGCTGCGAAGTTAGATGTAAGTCAAGCGAAGAATCGGTTTGTGGAGGCAGAAAAACGGGAACCAAGTTTAGCGAATTTGAGCGATCAGATTGCCGCAATAGATGACCAATTATCCAACAGACAGACGAAACAAACCGAGTTGCAAGGACAGATTGATGACGCACAGCGTTTTTTGGAAGATAATCCGCTTCCGTCGGATCGGCAGCCACGTCTTAACCGAGTAAATGTTCTTCTGGCGGAACTCACTTCACACGAAAAGCAGTTGGAAACGGAGTTGACGAACAAAGCGAATGCTGAAAAGAAAGTATCGTCGTTAAGAAAGGAAATTGAAAAATTATCTAAAACTCAGGAAAAACGTCTCTCTGAAAAAGCAGCCGCAGAGGCGACGTTAGCAGAGGCCGATACGCAATTGAAGGATTTACTGGCAACTGGGACCTCTGAGGAATGGACTGCTCGAAGACAGCAGGCATCTAAGGCACAACCGATCGCACAAGAATATGAGGCAACACAAGACGACTTGACAAATGCCGAAAACCAACTGAACGACTTAAATGAGACTGTAGGGACACTGGTGGCTGAACTTGAACAACTCGAAACCGATTTAGCAAGCCAAACCGAAGTGTACCAGCAAGCTGCTGAAGTCGTTCAACGTTGCGAAAAAGAAAAAGAAGATGTGAGATGGGCCGACCCGATTAATCAACTTCGGCAACGTCTTCAACCCGGAGAACCGTGCTCGGTGTGTGGTGCTACAGACCATCCGTGTGCCGATGTCGTCGAACCTGAAAGTGAGGAACGGATCCAACGTGCTGAAGAGTCGTTAGTTGCTGCGAAAACCGAGGCAGATGCAGCACAATCAGAACTACAATCCTTAAATACAAAGCAAATTCAGACTGAACAGGACAAACGCAATACCGCCAGCCAAATTGAAGCATCTACAGCAGAGATAGAGACGCTGCATAACGAGGCAACCGAGCTTCTCACTAAATGGCATGCAATCTATCCAGATACTGATGTTTCGTCGGCGTGGGTATCCGAACAATTTGACATTGCGGATACAGCTATCACAGATATTGCAGAAGCCAAACAAACGCACACACAAGCAGACAATTCGCTTCAGATAATATCTCAGCAACTCAAAACTTGTGAGAACGACATCAAAAGCGAGACGAAAACCTTGAGTGAAACCGAAACGCAGCTCGAAGGTCTGAACAATACGATTGCGGATTTGCAAGCGGATATTAAGGCTACAGAGAAAAGTTTCTGGGAATCTATGCCTGATAGCTTTCACGGCATTACACCTGCTGCAGCTGTAAAGCAGTTTGATGATAAGATTGAGGAAGTTGGAAAGCGTGAAGCCGAGCGCGACAGCACACAGACTCAGCTTCAAGTGCTTAACGTCAATATTCAGGCAGACCAAAGTAAACTTCAGGATCTGAAAGATGACCGCGAAAAATTGAAAGCTGAAATAGATGGGTATCGGGACGAGGGACAAGCGTTTCTGAACACTGTTCGCGAGAAAACTGACGGATTGGAAACGGAAGACGAGATTAACGCCGCTATTGATAAATTAGAATCGGAACTGCAGACGAAAGAAACTGCGCGTGATACAGCTAATCAGCGGTTGCAAGATAGTCGAAACCTGTTAACCGAAAAGCAGACTGCCCATGAAATGTGCGAAGACCGACATACGGAATGCAATGAAAAACTTGAAAAAGCATGCCAGACTTACTTTGATAAGTTAGAAAACGCAGGATTTGAATCCCCAGAAGCGCACAATGACGCTTTCCGAGACGAGGCACAGATGCAAGAACTCACCAATCAAATTGATGCTCATGAGGATGAAAAGCAGCAGCTTGAGGTAGAGATTACCAAATTGCGAACCCAGTTTAAGGAAACGCCGTTCGATCCGCAGGCATTGGGTCGGATTGAAGCCCAAGTAGGAGAAATTGGAGAGCGACTCCAAGCAGCACAGCAGGAGGTTGGAGCACAACAGCAGAGAATTGATGGTTTGAAGGATGCCCTTGAAAAACGTGAGGCTCTCGGTGATGAAATCGCTGCGGCTGAAGCAGAATTGATGCGTTGGAAAAGGTTGCGGGAAACGATTCCTGCCAATGACTTACGCGATTTTGCCCTGGAGATTATGTTCAAGCAGATGAGCCGGTTAGCCAATGTACAATTGAGTTATCTTACCTCGGAGCGGTACCAACTTAAAGTTGAGGGGATCGGCGACCTGACTGTTGTAGATCGATGGAATGCCAACGAGGAACGTCCGGTTGAAACACTCTCTGGCGGGGAATCTTTCCTGACGAGTCTCGCTTTGGCTCTCGCGCTTGCGGATCTGAGTCGTGGACGAGCACAACTCAATTCGTTGTTTCTTGACGAGGGGTTCGGTACACTTGATACCGAAACGCTTGACACTGCTATCGCCGCACTGGAGGGACTCCGTATGCAAGGACGAAGCATCTTCCTCATCAGCCACATTCAGGAGTTAACAAGACGTTTACCCGTCAAGATCAATGTAAGGAAGCAGGGGAACGGCAGTTCATCTATTGAAATTCGAGGCTAACAAAATATCAAACGAAACCATAACGCAAATATGCTACTGTTTTTTGATGTTCCTAAACCACAAGCCTGCAACAACCGCGCAGGTGACTCGAACACACAAACCGTTGAGAGAAGCAATCGGTGCTTATCCGTAAAGTATTAGAAAGCAGATTTAACGAGACCGTAGCCTGTAAGCGAAGCGGAAGGCGGATCTACGTCGATTAACGTTATTTATCCAATTAACCTGACCGAACCGCAAGGAAAAATTAAAAAATAAAGTATTAGAAAGTATCTTTAACGAAACTGTAGCCTGAAGCGAAGCGGAAGGCGGATCTACGTCGATTAACGTTATTTATCCAATTAACCTGACCGAACCGCAAGGAAAAATTAAAAAATAAAGTATTAGAAAGTATCTTTAACGAGACCGTAGCCTGTAAGCGAAGCGGAAGGCGAATTTACGTCGATTAACGTTATTTATCCAATTAACCTGACCGAACCGCAAGGAAAAATTAAAAAATGAAATTTGGTTTTATGTCGTCTGTGTGTCCACCCCTAACGCTGGCGGAACTCATTGACAAAGCGAAACACTACAATTACGAACACTTAGAACTCCGCGTGGAATGGGATCATGGACACGGCGTGGAGTTGGATTCGACACCGCAGGAACTTCAGGATGCACGCCACCGCTTTGCCGATAGTGGTATTGAACTCTCTTGTATTGCGACTGGGGTGAGATTCATAGATCCTGACGCACAAAAGCGTGCCGAACAGGTGGATTTACTCAAGCGATATATTGACTTGTCCGAAACGATGGGCGCGAAGAATATTCGGATTTTCGGGGATCGGGTACCGGAAACGCCCGTTGAGGTGTCACAGACTCTGGATTGGGAAGCGGAAGGCATTCGGGCTTGCGACAGTTTGGCTGGCGATGCAGGGGTTGCACTCTGTTTAGAGACACACGGCAACCTCATCGCGAGTTACGTAACCGAGACTTTACACCGGGCTGGGGCGCAGAACACCTTTGCGAATTGGCACGCTGCGCATCATGTGCGACATGGCGAACCCGTCAATGTTGCGTATGTGCATCTACGAGGCAAGGTACGGCATGCGCATGTCAACTTCGGAGACAGTGGACCCTTACCAGACACGGAAAAAGATTCGCTTATGCTTCTCGCACAGGATGGATATGACGGATTCGTCTCTATTGAGGTCATCAATCCGCCGGATTCAGATGCAGTGCTACAACGGCATATAGAACTCTATAACGCTTTGTCCTAACCGAACCGCAAGGCAAATTGAAAAGCCTGCAACACCGGCGCAGGGTTTTTGCTTGGGCGTTTCTTCAGATATACGTAAACGAACGTGAAAATTCTAACCACACTCATCGAACCGCAAGGTATAATTAGAAATTAAAAATAGAGGGTTGCTGTTAGATTTCGTCTGCCACCGCTGTTTCGGAATTCGCACAGATATATACCCTGCCATATGCCTAAGTTAGGACGGTGGTTGGTGATCGGAACGGAGACGGTAAAACCAACAAGGGACGCTTTGATATGTGCTGGCATATCGTCATCACCTTCTATTGTGTGTTTATAGAAAGGTTCACGTTCCTTGACGAGACGGTCGAAACTGTTGGCAAAGTCTTCACGTACCGTCGGATCTGCGTTTTCGTTGATAGTCAACCCTGCTGAAGTGTGCTTAATAAAAAGGTGTAGGATACCTTCTTTCGGCAATTCACCAAGCGATTGCACAATCTCATCTGTGACGAGATGGAAACCGCGTGCGTATTCCGGTAAGGTTATTTCGATTTGCTGAATCATTTTTTAATGGACTCCAAGTTTGTTGGTTATAGTAAAGTCGAAAAATATGTGGACAGGTGTTCAGTGGAAAAACCCTCACTACCGCTGGCGAGGGTTGTAACCTCGCCCATCCGTGATGTCCAATTAATTGTAGGATTTACTATAATCTGGATGTATTATAGCGCAATTTGTGAAAAACTAAAAAGTTGAACGGTTTTGCTACAGTGTCATTCGGCTTTGCCATAGGAGCAACCAAATTGACCTAACCGAACCGCAAGGAATAATTAAAAATGGACATTATCTGTGCTTCTATCTGTTACCGCGGCTACGCTGAAGATGAAGTCGCCGCAACTTTGGAATACGCCCCACAGATCGGCTACCGGCTGATGGAAATCCATGGACCGCTCATCTGGAGTGTGGACGCTGCCCACGCTTTTGACATAAATGATATGAAGGCGAAGGTCGATGCCTCCGGCTTAAAGTGTGCTGGACTCTATCCGCCGGGATGGGGTGGACAGGACAGTGCCGATGTTGATACACGCGCAGGAGCGATCGCGAGGTGTGTTGAAGTCGCTGAAGGACTCGGTGCGACACACCTGACAACAAGCGGGGCACAACCGAGAACAGAACCGGGTGCCTTGGACAGAGTCACCTCCTGTGTGAGCGAGGTGTTGCAGCGTATGCCATCAGAAAGTCAAATCAAGTTGACGCTTGAACCGCACCACGGGAATGTCCTTGAACAACCAGAGGATTTCCAAACGATTTTAGACGCTATTCCTGACGAGCGAGTGGGTGTCTGTATAGATACAGGACATTTCCACTCATCGGGTGTTGATACGCTCGCCGCGATTCGTCAATTCGGTTCCCGTATCTATGCGGTGCATCTCAAGGACCATCTCGGCACCGTATCTGTTGGGATTGGGCGCGGTGAACTCAAGCTCAAGCAGATTATCGAAACGCTCCAAGAAGTCGGCTACCAAGGCGACCTAACGTTGGAGTTGGAAGTTGAATATCCGGAAAATCTGCCACGCTATACCGAGGAAGCGTATTTCTATCTCAGTGGAATGCTCGGACTACCGTTGTAGCCAAATGGTCGGATACCTATGGCACCCACGTTTTAATGAAATCTGAAATACCGAAATTAGCAGGCATTTCATTGAAATAGTAATGCATCGGACCGGATTGGAAACCGGGTAGATACAGCTCTTCGTCGGTTTTGAGGAGCGCGTCAAGTGGCTTAAAACGTTCCCACAATGTAATGGCTTCCTCTTGCGTGAATCGTTCGGCGAAGGGGGGTCCCCAATTGAGGGTAATCGCGTGAAATCCTTTGCCGCGACTCCGAAGGCCATCCGGGATTTCTGGGAGTTCATAGCCGTGTTCGAGCGCAACGAAACAGGCGGCTTTACACAAAAAAACGGTTGAGAGCATCTTCCCTTTTTCAGCTCTACTCGGATGCAGATTTTCGAGTGCTGTGTGGTAGGCAGTGGCATCCTTTTCTATAGCAGCGCGGAGTGCATCTTCACACCATATCTGCATTTGATTACTGCGTTTATGCCACCGATCGAACCTCTCTCGGATTTCCGGCGATAGATAATCTACATAGTCGAGTGCTTGATAGTGCGTGTAGTTTGCAAATCCGCCGTGAATCGTGCGGCGCATCTTCCGACTATAGTTGCTTCCCCAATGCAATATGGGCAGAATGTAAACGACACCGTCGCCGGCATTGAGGTGCGTTTGAACGGCACCGGGTAGTGGCACTTTCGGATCTGCCAGCAATAGTTCGTTTTCTGCCTCAGTGTTCACCCGCAGATGACTACCCGGTAACACCCACAGTACGTTATCGTCGTAGAGTGAGAGATTCCACTGAACGTAGCGCGGTCCCGTCTCCACAATATCGTCAATATAGCCTTGTAATGGGGCGGTATCAATAGGGTGATGATCTCGGTGCCATGCGGCGGGCCCGCAGTCTTTGACTGGGCTGCACATGAGCATCATCTCGGTAACCCCTGCGTCTTCCTCACCGAGCAGTTCGGTGCTGACCCCTTGCATGTTTTCGTGTGCCCAAATTTCGACAGCACTCGCTGTTTTTTCATCAACAAGCCCCGCAAGTGGGTTGTGTCCGAGTTGTAGACGCGGTTGTGGAGAAGTCTCCCATACGCCGCCCGGTGGTTCGTGCGGTCCGCGTTCTCTTGCCCAAATTTCTCGCTGACGTGATACCATTAATTCATAACTTTCCCGAAGCGCATCCAGTTCTTCCGGCGGGACCACCTCTCGGAAAACGAGATACCCCTCTTCCATGAATTGGGTCCGATTCACTTGCATGATTGTCTCCATCGGTGAAGGCTTTCCTGTAAGAGCGAGTTGTGCTCATGATTCTTAACCAAAAACGCAGCCTGCAACAACGGCGTAGGCGAATTTTTAATTTTACTTTGCGGAGAAACAACATACGTTGGGGACCTTGTAGTGCGCCCTCAAATCCCCTCTCCATTTCATTACGGGCTACGGGTTTTGGTTTATCCAAGACAGTCGCCTGCAACACCGGCGCAAGCAGATATACGGAAAGGCACGCTATCTTTCAAAACCCACCTGACCAAACCGCAAGGTATAATTAAAATGTTACCCACGTCCGACATAGAGTTGACCGACCGGTAAGACGGTTGCGTCTAACATATTAATGTGTGGTGGGAGGGTTGCCATCAGGACAGCGGCTTGTGCGAGATCGTCAACATCCATCATCGGTTCAGTGGGTGCTTGTGATTGATTTTGATGACGTTCTACGTATGTGTTACCGGGTTTCAAACAGCTCGCCGTAATTCCGTGTGCTCTTCCTTCGAGTGCTGTTACCTGTGTCAATCCCCAGATGCCGAATTTAGTAGCACTATAAGGCGCGGTGCGCGGACGAACCCGATGCGACGATATACTGCCGACATTGATGATACGTCCACCTTCACCTTGTGCCTTCATAATCCCAAATGCTTCACGCGTGCAGATAAACGGCGCGCGGAGATTCACACCAACGACCCAATCCCAATCCTCTGTTGAGAGTTCATCTATAGGACCGGCATTGAATGCCCCGGCATTGTTCACGAGGATATCCAAGCGACCATATTCCGCCATCGTCTTTTCAAAGAGTGCTTTGATCTGTGACTCGTCTGTTACATCCGTTTGCACAGCCAACACCTTTGTGCCATCTGCGCGGAGTTCATTCGCCGTTTGCTCAAGGAGTTCAGCATTCCTTGCGGCGATCGTTAGACTCGCACCCTCAGCGGCAAGTCCTCTCGCGATTCCTTTACCGATACCGCGGTTGCCACCCGTTACAATCGCAAACTTTCCATCCAATTGTCCCATGATCAATTCTCCTTTTTTATCAAAATAGTTCTGTCAGTAGAGATTCTGTTCTGACAGCTTGCACCGTATCGCCTGCAAGTCGCATCGCCGATATGTGAGCGTGCAGGAACGCCAAATCATCAGCCGTGTCTATATCATACCACGGTGGTAGGAGTCCTAAGGTTGCCTTTAGCGAGCGGATACTTCCGACTGTTTGCTGGAAAACATCCGCCGTGCTCCATGCGATTTCTTCAAATATAAACGGGACAGTCATCGTTATGTTCGTTGCCGAAAAGCCGATGAGGTAATAGCCTCCATCTGTACTCGGTCCGATAGCAATATCCCGCGAGTCGAGCAGAGCAAATGCTTTTGAGATATATGAAATCGGTAGTGTCGGACTATCCGACCCGACGAGTAAAATCTTTGTATATTCCTGTTCGGTTGCCCACTGTGTCGCTGAAGTGAGCCGTCCCCCAAGATCATCGCCAATTTGCCGGATGTAGATGGCGTTGTCTCCGATGAGCGTTTGTAAATCGGAGCGTGCCTCTGCAGGTGTATACGCGATGATGATGTCCACCCCGGAAAGTTTGGCGAGTGTGTCACACCAATCTGTGAGGAACGCCATATACAATGTTGCCGCTTGCTCCGGTGAGAGGGGTGGGACAAGCCGCGTCTTAACCTGATTCGGCACCGGATTCTTAGCAAAAACAATGACACATCTCTTCACCAGTTAAATTCCTTACTTTCATGGTTTTATTCCTATGGTGGATGGGCAACGCTCTGTTTTTATAAGTGTAATGCTTGCCGTAGACGCGACAGAAACCGCCACGCAAAGTGTTTTTGTGGCGGATTTTCGCGCTTCTCTCGGAATTCAAGGTAGTGATCTACCACGCCCTCAAAAGCTTCGCGGAGTTCTTCATCGGTATCTCCGTGGAAACAAATGATGTCGTCAATGCCGACAACATCACCGACGAAAAAACCATCTTCGTCGCTATAGTTAATTTCGGCGGTATAGCCCTTGTATTTCATCGTTTTCATGGTGTTATTCCTACCTCTTCTAAAAAATTTCGTACGCGTCTAACTTGATATCGATTTACCTCTTTCCGGGGATGAGGTCGGTGAAGCGTGACAGTTTTCCCGTTTAATTCAAAAGTTACGGAAGAGCCATATTTCTCATCTTTTGTTCCACCCAGTGCGTTGAAAAGGGTTTCAATCCGCCGCCATTGCAACGTGGCTGGAACTCGCGTGCTGAAAATAGCCTCTAATGTTTTTTGATGCTTTTTGTTTAGAAGGACACTCATAGGCTAACCGTGGGTATGCTTTGGCTCTTAACTCTACCATATACCCGTTGAGGTGTCAACTTAAAAATCCAGGTCACCTACAGTCCTTAATACCAGACCCGATACACCGGTATCCCGAAAACCGCACCCACTAAACTCCAAAACGTTCCGATCAGAAAATCGCCCAAAATCACGCCAACGAAGAACGGGGCTGCCTGCCGATAAAGTCGCAACCCTCCGAACTTAAGTAAGACCGCCTTGATGATCCAACCGACACAGATCGCGCTCCAGACCCAAACCATTCCTGCTGATAAACCGAGCGCATAGCCAGTTGGATGGAAAGGAAACCAGATAAACTGTCTTCTCAGAAACATTAATCCCAATGTGAATAGCGCGGCGAATGCCGCGAAACTCAATCCTGTGCTATCTGTAGCATGTGGTTGTTGCAACCACGGTAGGAGCATACGTTCAAAGGTTTCAATGCCGATACCGATAATGTACCCCTCAGTTCGCACCGCACCATGTTGATAGATGAGATGCAAATACGCCCAAAAAGAGACAGGGATGGCGACCAATAGGGCGACTATCATAGTGATAGCCATCTTTTTCTGCAAAACTGGTGCGCGTTCCGCCATTTTAAACCCTTCTAATTGGCTCGGCATTGGGTGCGAGACGTTGTCGCGAACGTACGGATATAAGAAAGAGAATAGCGTCAAATTCGCCGCGCCGGTCCGTCGCGCGCCTAAAACCGATACGATCATCAGTGGTGGATGTGTCCAAATGACTTCATGATACGGTACACCGACTGCTGCCCTCGCATAGGTGATGGCGATGGACATGAGGAAATAGAGGCATAGAAAGGCGAGGAGAATTCCGACAGACATACCAGCCTGTTGAAAAATGATAACGAGGATCGTGGTGCCTACCAAGATGCCGAGGAGCGCGGTGCGGTATTGAAACGGTTCGTTATTGGAGGTTGTAGTGCCGTTGTGAGAGGGCTTTAAAGCCGTGGTAAATACTGTTTTGAGGTGCTTACGGCTTGTCCATAAGATTAGAATTCCAAGCGTCAACCACGCGCCAATTCCTTGTTGATTGTAATAAGGAAAACCTTGCAGCGATTTCCAACCGCCGATGCTCCCTACGATCAACTGAAATTTTGTAAACAGAAAAAAGAACCAGACCGAAAACGAAAGTTCGAGTGGTACGAAGAAGGTCAATGCGATGACCCAAGGGTAAAAGAAAAGCGGTAACCATCCAATGGCGTTCCAAGGTTTTGTCGTAAAGAGTTTCGCCCCAAAGTCGGGTATTTTCAGAGGCACGCTTGGCACAAACGGATAGAGAAAGTGGAATCCGTTGAGGAGTTCTATCACTGCACAGATGCTGAATCCAAGCCACAGTAATCTTCTTGAAAGAAAACGTGGGGTGGTCATCTCTATCGGGAGTTGTGCGATTGGGTAACTCAGGCGTTCCCGTTCACTCCACTGCAAGCGTTGAATGCTGTTGAAGCACATCAGAATGAAAAAGAGAACGAATGTGACAAACGACCAGAGTAGCACGGGACCTATCCATGCGAACAGGTGTCTTGATGTGTATAGGGTCGAGTTCCCTTCAAAGAAGCCGGTGAGGGCACCTTTATCTTCAACTGTGAACCAAGATGGAATATACCTATGAAAGAGAGTTGCGTATTCGTTTTCAAAGGTAGCAAACCAGAACGGATGCGCGAGGATTCCGAGAATGAAGTCCATCGGGTTATGTCCAGAGACGACACAAAGCATTACCAACATCTGGTAGACCAAGAGAAGTTGTGCGCGGCTCAGGACAAGTTGAGGACGGATCCGTTTTAGCAGTGTATTGAGTATGACCAAAAAAAAGAGGTTGACAATCGGTGCGATAAACAGAGACGCGTATGCAGGGTTCAAGGAATGGTGGATACCGCTGACGGATGCAATCCAGTATGCGTTGAGAAAAATTAGGAGCACGCCGATGGCGAGTGGCGGAAGGAGCGAGGTCGTTTCAGTTCCGATTTGGGATTGATGTCTTTTTTCTGGCATGGCTGCCTTCCGCTCACAAGCACTACCTCTGGTTGAATTGTAAAAAGTGTACTACATTTCGGCGTGGAACTGCCGTTTTCCTCTTGGTCCTATGTGGAGAAGGGTTAGCAATTTAAAATGTCATCTACCTGTCCTCAATCGACTCGCGGGCGGAGGGTCTCTCTGGCTCTACCGGTTCCGGACGTTGACTCAGCCACCACGCAAACACGACGACGAGACACGCAAGCCCAATCGCACTCAGTGCCATCGGAACACCAGTTGATTTTCCATCACTGATATCGATCTGGTGTTTGGCGGCGACTGCTGATGCCACAGCAACAACTGCCAATACAAGGTTTACCTGCCACGGAATCTGAAAAAGTACCGCAATGAGTGAAATCACTGCGACAGTGAGGCTTAGTTGAGCCAGCGGGTGATAAGGGGTCGCATCGAACTCGTCAGCATCAGTCGTGCCCCTGGATCGATGTGGAAGCGTCGGTGCACCCTCTTGATACGTCATCTCGATGAGACGGATGAATTCTGCGAGGTGTTGTCCCTCTTGAATCCACTCGAAAAGGTGGGGATATTCGTGACGCAAAAGGATCACAAACTCTTGGCGTTGCGCGCTAAAATCGGTAAACTCTTCCCAAGCGTTCTCCGGTACAGTGACATACGGTTCAGGACCGACACGGAGTTCATATCCTTGGTCAGGTACATAAACAACACTGCCGATGCCCTCGCGTTCGGCGTAGACAAGTTCTGTCGAATCCCCCGGATCTGTCTGTTGATGTGTGTCTTCCTGAACGACAGTCATATCACGTTGCTTGAGTGCTTCCGCCGTTTCTTCAGATTGTGCCGCCATTTCGTTATCCGTGACGATTGCGTCAATGCGGCTTATCAGTTCCATCGCTGTTTCCTCATGTTCTGGTGCTACAAGGAGCACGGTTTGGCGTTCCTTTTTTAATTCGATGGGTCTGCATCGGATCTGTTGCGCGCTCAAACTGGCTTGGATGAGTTTCATTTCCCATTCATCGCTGGTGCGGTGGATTTCGACCCAATCGGGGGTGTCGCCGATGGCTTCACCAAATAGTTGGGAAACTTGCCTCACTTGTCCTTGGCTTGCTTGTGCACCTTGCGGTGGACTCACTGTTTTTTCTCTCATAATAACTTTTCCTTTTTGGTGTGATAGAAATATGTGGTTTTTGTTAACGTGTGCATCGTACGGGAGAATTCGCGATTTGGAAACATCTTAACATGCTGCTAACAGTTCAGCGTAGACAGCCTCCGTCAACGCGGTGTTCTTTTCGCTGCTAAACAACACCTCGGCGCGATTGCAAGAGGCTTCCTCCATTGCCTTCAACCGTCCTCGATCGGTTGCAAGCGTTGCGATAGCGTCCGCAATCGCCGATCCATCTTCAGGTGGCACTAAGATTCCCGTTTCCGGTGTGACAAGTTCTTTACTCCCACCCAGTGGCGTGGCAATGACCGGTTTGCCGACTGCCATCGCTTCAATGATAGTGCGTGGACATGCTTCTGGAATAATAGATGGCACCAGCACGATGTCGAGCAGGCTTGTGATCACCCGCGTATCCGACAAAAATCCAGTGAAAATGATGGAGTCTTCGACGCCTAAATCTGTGACCTCCTGTTTGAGTTCGTTCATATAGTCAACATCTTTTTGGAAGTAAGGACCGCCGACGATGAGAAGTTTGATGTCTACCCCATTCATTGAGGAAAGCCCTTTGAGTCCTGCTATCGCTCTGACTAAAAAATGGATACCTTTCTCCGGTGTAATCCGAGTCACGACACCAGTGAGTATTGAGGCATCAGATACATCCGGAAGGAGTTCTGCGCGAAGGGCTTTCACTTCTTCTGGCGATGCCTGAAAAGTGTCTAAATCGACGCCGTTATAGATTAACGTCTGTTTTGCTGTAGGTGCAAAATTCCAGCGTGTTGCCTCCGATACGAGAATCACGCGGTGCAAGAGTCTTTCGCAGATCCGATCCAGAACGCCGTAAGAGGTAGCGTAACGTTTGTGCATCAGGATAGGGATGCGGTTTATCCTCGCAACGATGCCACCGAGCAGTGCTACCGAAAGCGAGTTTGCATGGATGAGGTCAATCGCATACTGCTTTACCATCCGATGGAGTTGAAGGATAACCCCAAGTTGCTGGAAGTCTTCAAGTAGATCATCGAGGGTAAATCGCTGACTCCTATCCCTTTTAGCCGAGAAGTCTCCGACGAGATACGCACGGGCACGCTCATGCCAGCTCTGCCTAACCGAAGTACTATATGAAGAATCGGTTTTGTTGTGCGCCGCGGGTAGCGACAGTGGGACGACACTTGCCTCAGTCTTTTCTGCTTCCGCTGCGAAAGGGCTATCGCCGAGACATCCGACAAAAGGCGTAAAGCGGTCCTTATCTAATTGATTGAGCAGGAGCAGGAGGCTGCGTTGCCCACCCCCGATGCCCGAACCGCTATCGAGATATAGGATATTGGATTTCGATGTGTCGGATGTTTTCATCTTCAGGATTTTGTAATGTTGACTCACGGACTCCATCGTCGTGTGAGGCGTTGGCGTCTGCAAGCGTTATGTGTATCTTTATACAGGTATCAGGCAGTGAATCTGCCATTCGTTCAGCCCACTCGATGATGCAAATCCCGTTGCCTTCTATATATTCGCTAAGTCCGAGTTCGGCAATCTCTTCGCTGTTTTCGAGTCGGTACAGATCAATGTGATAGATCGGTATTGCCCCATTGTATTCGTTAATTAGGATATAGGAAGGGCTGTTGACGACTTCATCTGGAGCGATACCTACACCCCGCGCAATACCTTGTGTCATACAGGTCTTACCGGTACCGAGATCACCTACGAGTGCGATGACATCCCCCTGCTTGAGGGTTTTTCCCAATTTTTCGCCGAGGATTTGCGTTTCCTCTGGGTTTTCTGTTTTAAGGGTCTGATTTCTGTTTTCCATTTTATTATTTCTGCCCGTCTGGTCGGTATCTCCGTTGTCGATACCGATCTAAAATTGATTAGAAGACCTGCATTAGGTTATGAGAGGTTTCTTAAGGATTGTACATCTGCAAGGATGTAAGACGCAGCAGCTCAGATTGAATCGTTTAAAAATCAGGCTCCTGCGGCACATCGCAAAATTTCCTCTTGTGTCAGATTATCGTTGATAAATTCACCCGTGATCTTGCCTTTATGTAGTACCAGGACCCGATTGCTCATGCCAAGGATTTCTGGGAGTTCGGAAGATACAAACACAATTGCGACCCCCTCTTGTGCGAGTTTTGCCATCAAAGTGTGAATTTCTGCTTTCGCACCGACATCAATGCCGCGTGTCGGTTCGTCAAGGAATAACACCTTCGGATGTGTCATTAGCCATTTGCCGAGAACGACTTTCTGTTGGTTTCCGCCACTGAGATGGTTCACAGGCACCTCAAGCGAAGTCGTCTTAATCTGGAGAGAATCCACGTAATGCTCGCTTTTTTTTAGTGCCTTGTTTTCATTAATGATTCCGTATGATATGATGTCTGATGACGAGCCGAGACTCGCAAGCGTCATGTTCCGAACGACATCTACATCTAAAAGGAGACCGTAGCGTTTTCGATCCTCGCTGACGAGTGCCATTCCGTGATGTATCGCATCAAGCGGAGAGTGAATCTGAACGGTGGCACTGTCTATAATGATTTCGCCATTCCACTGACCGTTATAAGCACCGAAAATGGTACTAATCAATTCTGTCCTTCCCGCACCCATCAAACCTGCGATTCCGAGGATTTCCCCGCGTCGCACCTCAAAATTGATGTTTTCAAGGTGCGGCGGTTCCGATGGATAGGTGCTTAAGTTTTCTACTCGGAGTGCTATATCTTCTCGACTGGCTCCGTTTTCAGCAGTAGCGGTTGTTTGCCGTTTTGGAAACAGCGCGGTTAACTCGCGTCCGACCATTTGTGAGATGAGCATTTCTTCGGTACATTCAGATGATTTAATGGATTGCGTTGCGACTGCTTTACCGTCCCGTAGCACCGTCACACGGTCAGCGATTTGAAAAATCTCCTTAAGTTTATGGGTGATATAGATACAGGCTACACCCTTTTCGCGAAGTTGAGTCAGAATCTGTCGAAGGATGTCTACTTCGCCTTCGGTCAGAGCGGCTGTCGGTTCGTCAAGCACGAGCAACAAGGCGTTGCTTGATGTGTCGATGTTGGCTTGCAAACTACGTCGCTGCTCAATATGCGCTTGCAAGCTACGCCCTAAGGCCTTCGCGATTTCTACGAGTTGTTGTTGTCCGATACCGAGTTCATGGACGGGCTTATGGAGTGGAATCGTCAATCCGAACTGCGAAAGGAGTTCATCTGCTTCGTGATAGAGCCGGTGCCTGTCAATAGTCCCGAATTGGCACGGTTCCTTACCAAGATAGATGTTCTCGGCGACCGTCATTTCTGGAATAAGTGCCAGTTCTTGATGAATAACGGCGATCCCAGCGTGTTCTGCGTCGCGTACGGTGTGGAACTGCTGCTCTTTTCCATTGATGCGCAGTTGCCCCTCGTAGGTTCCGGACCGGTAAACACCGCCAAGAATCTTAATCAACGTCGATTTGCCCGCGCCGTTTTCTCCACACAGGGCATGGATTTCACCCCGATGTACCTCAAAAGAGACATCGTCTAAGGCGCGCACGCCAGGAAAATCTTTGGTAATTGCTTGCATGTGGAGAAGTGGGACTGTCATTGATCATCAATGCTCCGATACTCGATTTGTTGTTATTATAACAGAATTCGGAATGAAGATCAAGTGTATAGCAGAGGTGATTTTTTGAGAAAATTGGGTGGGGTTCCTATATAATTTGACATGATAAAAGGAAGTCGTTATAATTCTTAAACCAAACGGTAGCCTGCAACACGGCGCAGGGTTTTTGCTTGGGGTTTTTGATAGGGCGTTTCCCCAATTTCCTCAAATTTCCCTTCTTCAGATTTGAGGAACACATCTGATAGTTCTAACGCACGCGATTTAACCGCAAGGTCTAATAAAAAAATGAAACTGTTTACATCTTTATGTGCTTGCTTTGCCATTATTATCTTTGGAGGTTGTGCGAAATTTCATCAGAAAACCCTCAACGTCGGACCTGTCACCCTCACCGATATTGCCAACGATGTTGCAGTAAACGGCATCAACTCAAAATATAAGAATCAGAAGGTTACGATTACCGCTGCTGGCAGAATTTATCCGAGTGCTGATGGGGATCCACCAAGGTTAGAATTGTTTACGCATCACGATAAAGTCCGTTTTTTCATCACCGACCCGGACGCTAACTTTCTACACCACTATTATTCAAATTACATGGAGAGCGAGCTGGGACATATTCACGGTCATACAACCTACACCTTCACACTTCTGATCAAAGACATTTCCGAAGGCACAATCGCAGATGGAGAGCGTTTCTTCACTATCTGGTCTGATGTCCCTGAGCACACCGCCAAAGCCGATATTGAGGTTATTGAAACGACCCTTGAACAGATTGTAGCTGGTGGTCAGAGTTATATAGGGAAAACAGTGCATCTTCATAATGAGACCGTTTCACTTAATAGACTAAATGGACTGTTGGGGATTCCAGATGATGTAGACCCGGAATGGGTGAAAAATTATTCAGGCGCGATGACGCTTGACACCAATAATAGAAATGTGACATTTTGGGTTATAGATGATGTCGCAGGGGATGGTCTCTTTCCTTCCAAACTTCAAAAATACGTGAACCATCAGATGTATGCCTTCACACTCTACATTGAAAGTGTCGTAACAGATGGCGTACTCGTTGAGATCACTACAGGCATTGCTAACGATTAACGGAATAGCATTTTTTCTTTGATATATATCTAATGATATGTTATACTAATTGTATATTTAGGTTGTATATTTAAAAAATCGGAGGACATCATGGCTGAAGAAAAAAACAACGAAATGGTCCCGGTTGCCGCTGAGTATGAAGTCGTCGATCAGGTGGATGACCAGGCTATTATTGAGTTGATGACTGGACAGACAATTCAGGATTATGTCTATTCCTTCAAGCAAGGAGGACGTACGGTTGAAGGGTTGACTTTAGCCGGTATTAACGAAGCCGCAAATCGCCGTGGAGGTATCCAGATCGAAGAGATCGATTATGAGGAACGCGAACATTCTTGGATTGCTACTGCTAAAGCAGTCGATACAATCACTGGTTCGTCTCGTTATGGCGCGTATGAGCAACTGAAGATGGCGGGTGGGCGTTCCGATCCGTTCGCGTTCACTAAAGCAATTCATAAGGCGCAACGCAACGCAATTAAACAATTGATACCCGTGCCGGTAATCCGTGAGGTCCTGAATTTCTATCTGAACCGAAAAGCAGGGAGTGGCAATGTGGCGCAACAACCGCAGCTACAACAGGGCGGTGGAAATATCGCTAACGCCCAGAAAGCGGCTTTCGCAATCGCTAATAATCTGGCGGGACCTCTTGAAGGGAAAGGCGTTGATAAGGCAGATCTCTGGAACTACATCAAACGTAAATATGGTGTGGAATCTCGGAACGATATGACCGAGATGCAGTGGACGCAACTTTCTGCTGAACTGAAAGCAGCGGAAACGTCAACACAGTTATTAGATCAACTCTGCGAACGTATAAAGCAACTAACATCGGCTGCGCAGGAGAGTGAAGTCCCTGAGTCTGAGGAACCCGCGAATCAAGAGACTGCATCTTCAGATGGCACGCCGGCAGAAAATACACAAACTCAAGATTCACCGTTTTAGTTTATATTATCAGGATTTACGCGGTTTCCTTGTTGGATTGACACCGGCTGAACAGCGACGCATAGTTGAGACGTTGCGCAAGGCGTATTCGGTGCGACTGATTTGCGAGACGCTGGGTATCAACAAGAGCCCCTCTATTATCAACCGAAAATCGACCCGTCTGAAGAAGTCCTGCGCACGGAAATAGAGGCGTTCGCGGCAGGGATCCGACATACGGGTATCGGCGTATCACAAAGCTCCTGGTGAATCAGGGATACCCCATTGGGTATCGCCGGGTTGCGCGATTGATGAAATCCGCGAATCTTTCGGTGTCCGTCAAACGTATCTGTCAAACCACGACATCGCTTCAGGGAGAGCGTCCCTATGTCAACCGACTTCAGACCCTTGAAATCTCCCGATGCGACCAGGTCTGGGTCGGCGATATCACTTATGTGCGCCTGAAAGGACACTTCATCTCTGTCGCTCTGCTCATGGATGCCTTCACGCGTATGATAAGGGCGTGGCATCTGAGTCAACAGTTGACGCAATCTCTGACAGTGAAACCCTTGGAGGCAGCACTCCATTGAAGCGTCCCGGAAATCCATCATTCGGATCAAGGCGTGCAGTATTTTTCAAGTGCTTATCTCTCAAGACTCAAACAGCACGGTATTGAGATTTCCGTAGCTCGGAGAGGGTGTCCTTGGGAGAACGGATATGCGGAAAGACTCATCCGAACCCTCAAGGAGGAAGAAGTTCACCTCAATGACTCTCAGGACATCCATGAAGCCAGAGATCGCATCGGTCATTTTATCACACAGGTGTATCACCAGAAACGTCCACATTCGGCGTTAGGATATTTGACCCCTATGGAATTTCAGCAACAAACCTTCTCTTAACTTTGCTAAATTTTGGTCTAAATAAACGTTGGCACTTCACTCATCAGAATAGGGTTGATATTGCTCATTAAGGGTGAGGGAATCACCTTTTGAATAGTAGAGTATAGTGTCATGAATACACCCATAAACTGCAGAATCATTATGTGCATTGGTTCGTTTCCAAACAATTTCATTGCGAAAGTTAACTTTGCCGAACACAGAGTCCATCACCAGTTTCAAATAGTGGCTCATTGTCGGATCGCAGTGTAGATATAGGCTACCCGTGTCTTTCAGAATGCGGTGCATCTCCAATAACCGAACCGCCATGTAGATAAGGTAAGATTTATCGGAGTTGGTCATCGCAGCGTGGATAACACGGTTGAGGGCTGGATGCTTCGTTTCAATGAGGTCTAACCAAGCAGCGTCAACATCGTTGAGCGTCCACGTATCTTTGAATTCTGCGCCCGCCGCTTCTGAACCGATAGGTGCTGCGTAGTTGGCATTGCTATTAAACGGCGGGTCCAGGTAAATCAGATCAACCGATTCGCTATTCATGCCCCGCATGATCGGGAGATTATCACCCGTAAATATCGTCTTGGGATTAATATTTGAAGTCATTGCGATGTTCCGATTCTCAAGAGCAATCAGAAGAAGATGAAGCGTTTTTTCTTTCTGGGTTTTAGGAAATCGTGTCCCGGCGGTGGCTCTGTGAATGTTTCGCCACGTGCTTCGGCTTCAAGACGGCGACGGTTCCAGTCGGACACTTCTTGGTAAGCTTCTTGGCGACCCTGTTCTTTGATTTCCCTTTCTTCTTTCAGAGCGAGTCTGATTCGGTAAAACATGAGACTGATTCCTTCTTCAAGTATCGTCAGCAGTGTTGCGGCTGACAGAATGTTTGAAACATTGCCAAGCACAACACTGACGGATTTTAAGGTGCTATTCCCTGCGATGAGAAGATTGTATAAAAACACTCCAGCGATAACAGCGATCGAGAAACATGTCAACGCGATCATCGCGCTTTCAGCGTCTCGGACTGTGAACATAGAGGATCTGTTCTGTTCACTTTCACGGTTGTCTTTCAAAAGTATCTGTTGACTCTCACGCTCACGCTTTTATCCCCTAATAGGTGGGAGGCAGACACGTCACCAAGCGGTGACGCCTATTATGTCTGCCAACGTGATATAGATAGTATAGCGGTTTATGGGCTTTTTTTCAAGGAAAGAATGTGGAAAGATTCGACGTGACTTTCTCAGGAAAGTGTGCTATACTTATGCAAAATCTTATTGTATGGAGTTTATCTTTTGATGAAAAATGAATGGGTTGTTTACGAAGGAAACGAAGGTCCCGGAAAGGGCAAGCATATTGTTCTCGTCAGTGGCGATGAAGAGTATCGTTCTGAGGAGGCGTTGCCGATGTTGGGGAAGGTATTAGCCACGCACCATGGGTTTAAATGTACAGTGCTGTTTGCGATTCATCCGGAATCGGGGGAAATCGATCCGGAAGTGCAGACGAACATTCCCGGACTCCAGCATTTAGAATCCGCGGATATGATGGTGCTATTCACGCGTTTCCGCGAATTGCCCGATGAACAAATGAAATATGTCATTGACTATACGAACGCCGGCAAACCTGTGATGGGTCTCCGCACAGCGACACACGCGTTCAGTTATAGCCGAGATCTCGACAGTCCGTATGCAAAATACAGTTTTGACAGTGAGGAATTCGAGGGTGGATACGGCAGGCAAGTCCTCGGTGAGACGTGGGTTAACCACCATGGACATCACGGCAAAGAGAGTGCGCGCGGGGTCATTGACGAAGCGGTACAGGACCATCCGATTCTCAAGGGTGTTGACGATGTCTGGGGTCCCTCCGATGTCTACGGCGTTAATGACTTGACGGGTGACTCGCAAGTGCTTATCCACGGACAGGTGCTGGTCGGTATGGAGCCAACGGATGCCCCGAAACCGGATACCGTTACAATGCCGATGGTGTGGATTAAGACCTATACGGGTGATGAAGGCAATACCTCTCGTGTCCTCAACACAACGATGGGTGCTTCCGTTGATTTAGAGAGTGAAGGACTTCGCCGCCTTCTTGTCAACGGTTGCTATTGGTGTATGGGGATGGAGGACGCGATTCCTGATAAGAGTGTTGTTGACTATGTCGGTGATTATGCCCCGACGTTCTTCGGTTTCGGCACTTTTACGAAGGGTGTCCGCCCCGAAGACCATACTTCATAAGACATAGCGAGGCTATTCGTGCTTTGCCGGTTGTATTGATAAGGGGAAGGCACGGAACCTCGCTTTTTTTGCACGCGATTGCATATTTTACAAAGTTTTTACAAAAATGCGTCAAAAATTTGACAAGACGTAATATATGTTGTATACTATATCTCCCCTTCTCCACTATAATCTCAGTTGTTACGCAAGATGTCCTGTGGAATAGGTCTTGTGTTCACCCTACCTCCTCTCAAAATTACAGAAAAGGAAATTGCCATGCTAAATAAAAAAAGAATCCAAAAAGCACAAGACAGAATGAAACAACAGGGCATTGATGCTTATCTCATTTTAACACATGATGATTACATCTATTTTTTCGGAGAGGATCGGTATCAACCCCGCGCAGTTATTCCCGCAGAAGGTGTGCCTCTTGTAGTAACATTTGCTGGAGAGGAAGAGGAGGTAAGGGAATCGTTGGGCGTGGAAGATGTCAGGATTTTTGGTTCGGTCGGTCAGCAAATCAAAGATGTTGTTCAGGTGATGCGCGGCATGGTAGGTGAGAAGGAGAAACTTACAATCGGCGTGCAGATGTGGTTTTCAACGCCTGCGTTCTTATTGAACATGTTCCAAAGAGCGAATCCGTTCGTCAATGTCGTGGACATCGCGCCTGTTATGGACGAACTCCGTATGATAAAGGACATCTTTGAGATCGCCATCATGGAGCGTGCCGCTGAAATTGCGGGTATCGGTATGGAGACGGCGGTCAAGACTCTCAAATCCGGTATAACGGAAAACGAGGTCGCCGCGGAAGTGGAATATGCCATGCGAAAAGCGGGTGGACATGGTGTTGCGACACCTGTGTTTGTGAATTCAGGAGTCCGTTCGGGATGGCTGCACGGGACTGCCTCCGACAAAGTAATTGAGAATGGAGACCTTGTCGTCCTTGACTTGGTGCCGCGTTATAAAGGGTATTGTGCGAACCTCTGTCGAACCTTTGTTATTGGTGAACCCTCCGCGAAGCAGGCGGAGATGTTTGCAACTTACAAAGGCGCGCAATCCGCCGGAATAAAAGCCTTAAAGCCGGGTGCGAAGATGCGGGATATTGACGCAGTTGCAAAGAAGGTTTTCATCGAAAACGGATACGGGGAATTCTACGTTGCCGGTATCAGCCATAGCATTGGATTGGGTTTTGAAGAAACACCCGCACCGACAATTCACCCCGGTGATTCTGGTATTCAGGTTTGCGACGGGATGACAGTAACCGTCGGACATCCGGTGCTTTCTGTACCTGGGACAGGTGGCGTGCGGTTAGAGGATACATTCCACATTTCAAAGGGTAAAGCGCAGCCTTTAACGGTTTTTCCTTCCGAATTAGAATTATAATAGATACATATACCAATAGAATAGAGGATTCACAATGAATACGTCATTTGAGAGACCTTATAGACCTGTAGACCTAAATACATCGCTGACGAAAGCTTTTCCATTTATGGAAATGGCTGAAAATCTCATGGAAGAAGCCGAATTTGCCACGTCAGGTCGATCTTCGTTAACACTGGCTCGCGGGGATGAGCTGACAGTTGTCCTGATCGCGCTGAAAGCAAAGAATGTGTTAGAGGAACACCCCGCCCCTGCTGCCGCGACTGTCATTATGCTTAGCGGAAGCATCATATTTACAACAAATAATGATAAAATAACGATGGAACAAGGTGACGGAGTTACCTTCACAGGTGATGTCCTTCATAGTGTCTATGCCAGTGAAGATAGCGCGTTTCTCGTTGTGATCGGGGGAAAGCAGCCGAGGTAGCATCTAAAAGATAAGATGTGAGGTAAGATGAATATCATGGGAAGAATAATATGTGTATTTTGCATATCTCCCCATGATATTCACAATTGACCAGGACTTACGCAATTTTGACTTTAGCAGGCTCTGTTAGATAGGAATTCTCGAAAAAAACGTCAACATTCTTGGAAACACAAACTAAAAGTTTATGCTACAAAAGAGCCGTATGCATAAGTCCTATTGACGTTATTCAACGTTTCGGACGACGCAGCACAACGCCGCCTTGCCCAACGACCCACAGCGTATCTCCATCTTTGACCTGCGTGATAACGTATAGATCGTTGTCAACACCGGTGTGCTCCTGCTCCCAAGTTTCCCCACCGTCTGTCGAATGGATGATCGTTCCGGAGGCACCGACAGCGTAGAGTTCCAGTTCAGAGAGTGCCAGAATGTCGTAGAGCGTTTTTGGCACCTTGTTCAATTTCGACTTCCAGGTGAATCCACCGTCGGAAGTGGATAGAATAATCCCGGCACGTCCGACCGCCCATCCTTTTCGTTTCGTGGCAAACGATACGGCGTAAAGGTCGTAGCCTGCGTACGTTTCATGGAACTTCCAATATTCACCGCCATTGACGGTTCGTTGGATGACACCGTTGCTCCCGACTGCCCAACCGAGGGGTGCGAATTTCATATCAACGCTCGTGAGGGTTTTACCGGTTGAAGTGCGCTGCAGCTTCCAGATCGGACCGCCATCGAGATTGTGAATTATCTCTCCATTCTCACCGACCGCCCATCCTTCGGAAAATTTGCCAAAGGCAACCTCATTTATGGAGAGTGGAGGTAGGTTATGCTGGGGAAGATCGGGTAGGACACGCTTGGGAAGCTCCTGTTTGTCGTCTATCGACCAGTCCTCACCGTCTATGGTATAAAGCAAGGTTCCATCCTTTGCCATTGCCCATCCCCATTTCGGATCAAGACTGACGAAGTGTATATCGACAAGACGATCCGTAGTACCGCTCTGCAAACGTTTCCAATTTTCTCCACCGTCCTCTGTTGATAGCAGGATCCCATTATCTCCAGCAATCCAACCGTTTTGCTCATCAAGGAATTGGACATCCCGGAAGTTATCAAGGCGTTCACCGAGTTGATGATGCCACGTTTTTCCGCCATCTATAGAAGCGTAAATCTGACCGATGGATGCTCCTGTCTCACTGGACCCCCCAATATCAGCTCTGGCTGTTTCCCTGTCGAGAATCTGTTCACCGGAGACTACCCAGCAGTGACGATCTGAGAGTAGATGCGCGTTGTTAATTCGCATTGAGAATCCAAAGGGACGTTCTTCTACCATTCTCTCTATCCAACTTTTTCCTTCATCGTCTGTGATTCCTTGGTCAAGCAAGAAGTCCATTTTTTCCCAATGTTTGCCTTGGTTTTGGGTTGTAAGGATTGTACGTTCGTTATTAATTGCCCAAGCCTGAGTGTGATTGCGGAATTTCATGGTAAGCAACTGGATATCAAAATTCGTTCCCTTAATGTTGCTCTCTACTTCCAAATCCCGTTGCCAACTCTCTCCGCCATCTGTGGTGAGGAGTGAGGCGCCGTTGTCCATTACGACCCAACCCGATTGGGCATTTTCAAAATGGACACCAATACAACGGTGATGCGTCCTGGCTTGAATTTCCCAATAATCGCCACCGTCAACCGTGTGCAGAATAAATCCGCCGGTTCGCCGTTGTGGTGCGACTGCCCATCCCTCTTTACTGTTGATAAAATGTAAGTGCGTGATCGGTTGATGGGTTGTCCCTGTTTGCTGAGTCGTCCAGGTTTTACCACCATTGCGTGTCCGCAGGATTTGTCCTCTATCAACACCGAGCCATCCGTCTTTCGGGTTGATAAAGTGTATTGCCCGAATATTACGGAGGTTTTTCAATCCTTCACGGGTCACCTGCCACGTCTGACCACCATTTTCGGTTCGCAGGAGTACGCCTTGACCGGTAATCCAGCCGTAATTGTCATCAATGAAGACAATCCGCTGCAATGTTTCTGTCACACCGCTCTGCTGGGTCTGCCATGTGGTGCCACCATCTGTGGTCCGTAAAATAGTACCACTGCTACCCACTGTCCACCCGTGTTGTGCAGACAGGAAATAGGTGTCGGTGAATTCGGCTTGCCAGTTTCCCTGACGGACGATTTCCCAGTGGTATTCAAACGTTTCAATCTGTTTCTCATCCGTTTCCATTTCTTGTGCAGCAGGCGGCAATTCGACACTAAACTTCTCTGTATCGACAGAGTAGCGCATCGCGATACCCCCTTCACCGACAGCGAGTATACCGTCGGGGGAGAGCGAAAAACTATAGAGGTCATTAGATGTGCCACTGTTCTGTGATTCCCACGTCATGCCACCATTGATGGTGGTCAAAATGACACCTTCGTCCCCCACAATTAACCCGTGATTTGCATCGGCAAAGTAGACTTTGTTGAGATTCGCTTGTGTCCCACTCCGCTGAAATTTCCACGTTTTTCCGCCATCGAGCGTATGTAAAATCTCGCCGAACTGTCCGACCACCCAGCCGGTATGTCTGTCGATGAAGTAAGCGGCGTAGAGTTCGTTGAAACTGTTGCTGTTCTGTCGTTTCCACGTCAGTCCACCGTCTTCGGTATGGAAAACAATACCGGGCCAACCGACCACCCATCCCTCTGTCTCGTTGAGGAAGAATATCCCTTTGATCATTTCGTGAAAATAGCGCGGGGCTTGTTGGATCCACGTTTCGCCTCCGTTTGTAGTATGCAGCACCGTTCCCAAGTCTCCAACGATCCAGCCTTTCTGTGGATTGATGAAATGGAGCGCATTGAGGGTATACCACCATCCGCTGGTTTGCCGTTCCCACGTTTGACCTGCATCAGTTGTGTGGAGGATGAGTCCGCCATCGCCAACCGCCCAACCTTCTCTGTCAGTGGCGAATGATAAATTCCGAATGCGGTGCCATGTATCCATTTCGATATTGGTCCAGGTTTTACCACTGTCGTCACTCGTTGTGATTGTGCCTTTCTCTCCGACGGCAACTGCACGATTTGCATCCGCAAATGCGACACTTTGCAGGGTGTCTGCTGTTGTGCCGCTCCGCATGTTCCATGTTACTCCACCGTCTGTCGAATGCAGGAGGGTGCCGTTCCAACCGACTGCCCATGCCTCTTTAGGTGTCGCAAAATGAACACCCATTAAGTCGTTCTTCGTCTGATTTTCTGTTAATCTCCAATTGTTGCCCCCATCTTCGGTTCGGATGATAAACCCGCCTTGGGCGACCGCCACGCCGTAGTTATCGTCGATGAAATGGAAATCGTTGACGGTTGGGCGGATATGTCCATAAATCGGTGGAAGCCGACTGTCCTGTGAGTGCCATTCTACCCCGCCGTTGGTGGTATGGAAAATAGTCCCGTCTGTGCCACCGCTCCACCCTTCATAGGGGGTCGCAAAAAATACTGTATGGAGGTTGCAGACTGTGGTTGTTTGATCTTCTCTCAGGATGTTACTCTGTCTACGCCAGGTCTGACTGCCGTCTGTCGTGACGAAGATTCGGTCGTAGTCGCCGACGATCCATCCACGGTGCTTGTCTATAAAACAGACCCCACCTAGCCCGAATTCGCTCGCCTCCTGATGGTGCCATGTTTTCCCACCATTTTGGGTATATAACAGTCCATCCTGTCCGGTAGTCCAGCCGGTCTTTGAGTTGGTGAAAAAGACATCCATAAACAGCCCGTAAGATTGAGACTTTTGAAGTGCCCAGTGTCGTCCGCCGTCATCCGTCGTAGCGATTAATCCCTTGTCCCCGACAGCCCAGCCGTTACGCAGATTTGTGAAATAGACGGCTTTGAAATCTTCATTTGTATTGACTATCTGTTTTTCCCAATTCTCGCCACCGTCGGCGGTATGGAGAATCCAGCCTTGATGTCCGACAATCCATCCGTGTTTGGCATCTGCGAAGTAGACATCCGTAAAATGGGTTTCCCAGTCCGCTATACGCGTAATCTCTTTTTCTACACAACCGATTAACAGGAGAGGGATTCCAAAGAGAATCGCCAGCCAAAAGCAAGTGATGTTTTGAAATATCTTTTTCATCTGTTTTGTCTCCTTTAGTAGCAATCAGCAAAGATGCCCATGTTTCTGGAACGTTTCTTTCTTTAGGGACAGTCGACAGCTATTTTTCAGAGGATAGATAAACCCCGACTGCGGCACCAGCGTCTGTAGCGAACCAGAGTTTGCCGTGGCTGTCCTCAAATACTGACCAGACTCGGTTACTCGGCAGACCGTTGTCTGTGTTAAAGTTTTGGAAGGATTTACCATTGTAGACCCTTACGCCGGATTCAACTTCAGGAAAAGTCCTGCTAATACTGTCCTCAGTTTCATTCATCTTCGGCGGTAGTTTTTTAACACCCGTAAACCAAAGGTTACCGCGGCTATCTTGCCTGATGTTGTTAACGCTATTCATCGGAAGTGCTTTACTTTGTGGGAAAGTCGTCAGTTTTTTGCCATCGAATCGACGAATACCGGAACTCTTCTCGTCTGTACCATCTTGGCTCATCCAGAGGTTTTCCTTGGTATCGAACTGTATATCTGTTATGTAAGCGGTTCCTGCTTCTCCCATCTCTTGGAAGGGACTGAAATCCGAGTCAACACCGAAATGACGGAAATCGGACGTTTTGAGGTTGTAGTAGGTAATGCCAGCTTCGCTGCCAAACCAAAAATTTCCTGCTGTATCCTGGGCAATTGCTGTGATTTCATTCCACGATTCGGGTAATATGTTCATTCCCATCGGTCCGTTCATAACAATGCTGCTGAACGTTTTACCGTCGTATTGACTCACACCGAACCCTGTTGCGAACCAAAGTGTACCCGTTTCGTCTTCAAAGATATCCGTAACGGTATCACCGGCAAGCCCGTCGACAGTCGTAAAGATTCTGAACTTTTCGCCGTCGTAGCGACTCACGCCTTTCAATCGAATCTGCCTTGTGATTCCTTCGGGTGCTTCGTTATGCGGCGTGATATCGAGTTCACTTAAAGGCGTTTCCATCCAAGACATGTCCATAGGCTTTCCTCTTTCCGAGACATCGGAAAGCACACCACCACCGAACCAGAGCATGCCTCGTTGATCTTCAAAGATAAGCCCTGTCGTGTCTTGTGCTAAACCATCTTCTGTTGTCAAGGTTTGGAAGTTCTTTCCGTCGTAACGGGTGATGCCATCGGTCGTTCCGAACCACATCTTGCCGTGGCTATCTTCAAAAATAGCAAGCACATTATTGGATATCAAGCCATCCGTTTGGGTCAAGGTCTTTTCGATTTTGAGTTCTGCTGTGTAGGCAACGGATACTCCCCAATTTAATGATAAAAAGACAACAAACCATATTGCATGCAATTGTTTTCGCATTGAAAAACTCCTTCTATCGGAAATATGAAATCGGTCTAATTGTTTAGATATCTTCATTCGTGTTTTTGGGTGTCTATGTCAACATTATTGCGTGAGTCCTATAAGGATTTACACAATTTCAGAATAAGTTCACGTTCCCTGTTAAAAAGGGTTCTTTAATTATTCAACAAAGGCATCAAGTTAATCTTCTTTGTCTGGAGCAGGCGCATAAACGCCTACGCCAACACCTTCATCGGTAGCAAACCAGAGTTTGCCATCGCTGGCTTCAAATACTGACCAGACTCGGTTACTCGGCAGACCATCGGCTGTGTTAAAGTTTTGGAAGGTTTTGCCATTGTAGACACTTATGCTGGATTCAGTTTCAGGAAAAACCATGCTAACACTATCCTCGGTTTCGTGTATCATTAGCGGCTGGTTCTTCGCATCCTTAACACCCGTAAACCAAAGATTACCGTTCCTATCCTGCATAATGTTGTCAACGCTATTCATCGGAAGTTGCTCACTTTGGGGAAAAATCGCCAGTTTTTTGCCATTGAACCGACAAATGCCGCTATTCTCTTCGCCTCCACCACTATGACTCATCCAAAGGTTGTCGTTCGCATCGAACTGCAGGTCTGTTATGTGTGCAGTCGATGTTTTCCCCATCTCTTGGAAAGGGGTGAAATCCTCGTCAATAGCAAAATGACGGAAACCGGCGGTTTGGCTATTGTAGTAGGTAATGCCAGCAGTGCTTCCAAACCAAAAATTTCCTGCTGTATCCTGTGCAATTGCCGTGATTTGACTCCACCAGTCAGGTAATACTTCCATCCCCATCGGTCCGTTCACGGTGATAGTGTTGAAAGTTTCCCCGTCATAGTGACTCACACCAAATGATGTCGCGAACCAAAGCGTACCCGTTTCGTCTTCAAAGATATCCGTAACGGTATCACGAGCGAGCCCGTCGGCGGTCGTAAAAATCCTGAACTTTTCGCCGTCGTAGCGACTCACACCTTTTGGAATACGTCTTGTCATTCCTTGGGGCGTTTCGTTATGCGGCGCGATATCGAGTTCACTCAATGGCGTATCCATCCATGACACGTCTATAGGCTTTCCTCTCTCCAGGAAACTTGAAAGCACACCGTCAGCGAACCAAAGCATCCCTCGCTGATCTTCAAAGATAAGCCCTATCGTGTTCTTTGCCAAGCCATCTTCCATTGTGAAGGTTTGAAAATTCTTGCCGTCATAACGGGTGAGTCCGTCAGTCGTTCCAAACCACACCGTGCCGTGGCTGTCTTCAAAAACAGTAAGAACCCTGTTGGACGCTAAGCCATCCGCTTGGGTCAAAGTCCTTTCGATTTTGAGTTCTGCTGTGCGGGCAAATGTGACGGTATCCCCGGATGTAAGAGATGCTGAGGTCGTATCGGAGACTTGGGTGCCGACACCTCTGCTCTCTTGGGCGGTATCAGCCCGTCCGCCTTGATTTCGCACAGATGGTTTTGCCGCAATATCAAGAACGATAAACGCATCAATGATTTCGATAGTAGGTTCAGATTCTGCCTCAAAACTATACGGTTTCTGAAACCGCGCAAGATACTGGTTACTCACACCGAGCATTGCCATAACCACAACTACAACTGTGCCGAAAACTATCCACGGTAACAACGGTTTAGCAACCGGCGGCTTTATGGGGCCAATATCGGTGACTTGCTGCATGATCCGCTCGGTTATGTGTGCGGGGAATTGAATAGTTCCGAGTGTTTCAGAAACTAAAGATTCTACCTGTTGCTCCTGTAAGCGTTTTCGTCCCCTTCGGAGCCGAGTCTTAATCGTATCCACCGACACCCCCAAGAATTTACCAATTTCTTTAGTTGTCATCTCGCCGAGATAGTAGAGCGTCACAACTGTGCGCTCACTCTCTGGCAGCTTTGCCAGAAGTCTTTTCACTATTTCACGGCGATGTTCGGCGGTTTCCGTCTGTCGTTGCTCGGATATATGATGTTCATAAGCGGCTTTGTCAATTTCTTCCACAGGTGTATCCTCCAACGATTGTACCGTAAACTTTTGCTTTCGGAGCCAATCAATACAGAGTCGATTTGCGATGACATAGAGCCATCCAGTAAACTGATTCGGATCTTTGAGCGTTGAGAGTTTCTTGTAGGCTCGAAGGAAGGTATCTTGTGTGATCTCTTCAGCATAGTGAAAGTCTCCGATCTTCCGCCACACAAGCGCGTGAACACCCTTTTGGTGCTTTTCGACTAAAACGCGAAACGCTGCTGCGTCGCCCGATAATATTCTGTAAATCAATTGAACATCATCTTCCCTTTTCATGGGGGCCTCCTAATCAAATGCAAAGGCTCACAAAACTAAGCAGGATATACGATTCATACCCTCTATTATTTTAAGACGAAATCTTGGAGTAGAAAGGGTTCAAAATGTGAAAAAGGAAGGAAAATGCACGGATTTGTGCAATGACCTTGACGCTGTGTACCTTTTATTTTCCAACATCAGATGAACCATTTTGTCAGTCAGAGGAATTACGCAAAAAAAGGGCATTCCATCTATCACCTCAACGGAAACTGAAGCCGTAAGCGTCAACTTGCGGTTCCGGACATGCACAAACTAAAAGTTTATGCTACAGTGCGTAAGTCCGAAGTCATATATAGTGACGCAAATGAAAGGCGAAATGGTTGCTTAATTCGCGAGAAATTGGGGAAATACAATAAAGGTCATAGATTAAATCTATGACCTGTGGTGTGTCCTGAAAGGAAAGTATAGGGAGGGGTTTTTTGAGGAACTAAAGGTTTACCAGATACTGTTTAGAGCGACAGAATTCCGCCCTCAACGAGCATCGGAGCACCCGTCATGTATCTGGATTCATCGGAGGCTAAATAGACCGCTGCCCAGGCGATGTCTTCCGGTTCGCCGATGCCCAACGGATGCATGTCTTTAATTTCTTTGTTGATTGCTTCTGGATCCGGTTGCTTTGATAGGAAATCTTGGTAGAGCTCGGTGTTAATTGTGCCGGGACAGAGACTGTTGACGCGGATGTTGTCTTCAGCGTACCGAACCGCCATACTTCGGGTGAGATGAACGACAGCGGCTTTAGAGGAGGTATAGGCAGGGTGCATCGGAAACCCAACATAGGCGGATTCACTCGCCATATTGATAATTGAGCCGCCACCGATTGAGCGCATCAACGGAATTATCGCCCGAGAGACGAGATAGATACTCTTCACATTGACGGCATATTGGTGATCCCAATCTTCCTCGGAAATCTCTTCTAATTCGCCTACGACAGCAATACCGGCATTGTTGAAAAGCACATTAGGGGTACCAAGTTCAGATGTGACCTGGGCAATAGCATTCTCAATTTGCGCAGTGTCGGTTACGTCGCACTCACAGAAAAGAGTATTTCCGCCGGCGGATCGGATCTGCTGCGCGGTTTCTTCACCGCGTTCAGCGTTCACGTCCCAGATGGCAACTGCCGCGCCTTCACCTGCAAAGAGTTCTGCACTTTTCGCGCCAATACCTCGTGCTGCCCCGGTGATAATTGCTATTTTATCCTTAAGTCGGTTTGCCATGTATATTCTTTCACAGAAAATTTCAGAAAGGCATTGAAATGCTAATCTGTGTGGCGGGATCGTGTCCGGGTCTTCCGCTGACAACAATTTCAACTTGGCAATCCAGTTTTCTGATGAGTAAAAACAAGGATTCAATAGTGAAGTCATCAAGCAGGCCATCTGAAAGTGCCGAGAGTTGGTATTTAGTGAGCCCCAACATTTTAGCCGTTTCGTGCCGCGTGAGTCCGCTTTCGGCTATAATGCTATTAATTATTAAGGCAAGGCGGGCTTTCGCGCGATGTTCCTCTGGATTTGGAAATCCTAAGTCTTGGAACACATTGCCGCTGCTTTTTTCAACTTCAATTTTTTCCTCAGTCATTTTCTCTCTTCTTACACATATTCTAAAAAATTAGATACGATTTTGCAACAGTTTTTTGCTATCACAGTCTTTATACAAATCTACAAGGATTCTGAGGTAGGATAAGTGCTACGCTTAGAGTCCTTGTAGGAGGGATACCCACCGCTCCCATGCGGCTTTTGTGGCAGCTTTCTGTGCTTCGTTTGCATCTTCTGCCATACCGCGCCTCAGGAAGGCGTGACCGACACCTTCATAGATGACGGGTTCGTAAGTGACGTTTGCGTCATCCGCGGCGACTTTTGTGACACCAATTGTGGCATTGATACGGTTGTCGCTCTCGCCGTAGAAGCCGTACACGGGTGCTGATATTTTGGGAACGTCTTCCGTTGAAGGTGCGCGACCGTAAAACACGAAGCCCGCAGCGATTGTGTCGGAATTAACGGCGTAACTGAATGTTTGACCGCCTCCCCAACAGAAGCCGGAGACCGCAACCTTTTCGTTGGTTGAAGGTAAATCGCGGGCATATTTCTGGATGGCATCCAGATCGGATGTAACTTGGGAGGGTGAGAGTTCACGGATAGTTCGTCGGACATCGTCCCCGGAGTCGAAACTCTCTGTGCCGCCACCGTCAGTCCCCATGCCGGAAAGTAGGTCGGGACAAATTGCGACAAACCCTTCGGCGGCAAGGGTATCTGCCACGAGCCGAATCCAATCGGTGAGTCCGAAAATCTCGTGGATGACGATAATAGCCGTTGCCGGTTCTTTCACCTCTGGATAAACAACAAATGAATTGACAACACGGCCATCAGGGGTTGTGACTTTCACCCATTCGCCGTGGCGTGGTGATGCTTCGAGTTGAGATTTTATACTGTCGGCCCCTACGTTTCCGACGAACAATAAACCTGTGGCAATAATGCCTAACATAAGCGTATGGTATATTTGCATAATCCTCTCCCTATTTTTCCTTTGCTTTGTGAATAATGGATTCTACGACTTTCTGCATTTCAGCAGTGGATATTGCGCCGATCAGGAAGAAATGGATTTTCGCACCCGACCATCTGAAGGCATCTGTCGATCCGAACCGGTGTTGATACACCTTTTTACCTCCAAGTTCGATTTCACTTTCTTCTCCGCGTTGTCTATTACTGAGGCGGGGTGGCTCACCCCCTTTTTCAAAGAGCGTGAAATTTACCAATCCATCTGTATATTCAAGAAGAATTGAGTCGTTTTCCCTGCTTCTTATACTACGCACATCCTGCAGCTGGAACCCCGGTGGCATGTATTCAGGTTGAATGGGTTTGGTTTTTAACATTTTTTCAGCTTCGACAAGCGAAATTGGGTGGCTACGCCTGCGTCGTGGTTCCAGTTTAATTTCTTTTTCAAAGACCTCCCATTTGCGCTCCACGGTTTCCGGGTCGAAACTAATTCGGTTATAGACAAACATCTCCCGAAGCACACCTTCAGCGTCCAGGTCTTCTACTCGCAAAATAACACCGTTTTCACGGGCAAAAAAGATTCGCTTTGTGGGTCTACCGACGAATTTGGGGGTGATCGTTAGGATGTTAGTTTCGTAGTTCGCTAATTTTTCTGTGGATACCGATTCATCCAAGTTATAATTTTCGGCAATCAACTCAATCTCTTCTTTTGAAAATTGGCTGCTAACTTGTCGCCATTCGTTCCGGTCCCGATTTCTGTCCGTACGATCTCTACGATTCTCATTGTTATTTCTTCGCCCTCGCGAACCTTCAGACGATTGTCGTTCGCCGACCACGGATACCACTTTCCGGTATGAAGCATCTATAGATTTATGAATGACCACTTCTTCAAAAGTGCGTGTGCCTCTTGACGAGCTAAACGTCTTCAAGCGTAATCCTACATAACTGACTTTATGTTCCGCTTCTGCAATGCGTTCAAGCGTACGGATGTCAGCAAGGAGTATTTGGGGTGCCCAGAGCAAGGAGGCTAAAATTGAAATGCAAAGAAAGCGGCGTTTAGATTGCAAACCTTTGTGAAGGATTAAATACGTGCGCATTTGCATAGATTCACCTGTCTGGTTCTTACTGAACAGTTTAATTCCCTACATCCTCCAGATAGAGGTCGAGAATTTGTTCGATGTCATCAACCGCTTCTATAATGACAGATTCTTCTGCCTGTGTTGTACTGAGTGGCGTGCTGATGTTTGATTTCAATGGGTTGTCTTCGAGTTGCTCAGTATAAAGCCCGAAGTAGAAATCGAGTGTCTCTTCATGTTGCGGAGCAGTCGGATAAAAGTAGAGTGCCCCCAAAATCAGGACGAGCGTCAGAACACCGGTCGCGCCTGCGGTAACGGGACGGAAAAACCAGCGTCCGAGGTCAGGCATCCATCGCCCTATATCAGGTATCCATCCGGTACGAGCAGGTTCCTCTGTATGTGCTTGTGCTGCCTGTTGGCGTATTTTCGCCATCACTGCGCTTTCAATGGACAACGGAGCAGGCTGCTCAATCGTTTTGACGCGCCCGCGATTTTGGCGGAACGCTGTCAGCATGTCGGAGCATTCACTGCAAGCGTGAAGATGTGCTTCCATCCGATCGCGCATTTCGGGTGCCAATTCGTTGTCCAAATAGGCTGAGAGTTCATCTTGAAACTGCGTGTGTATTTTTGCCATCACTCCATCCTTGAGCGTTGATGGCACTGGACGCGCGATATTTGTGATCATCTGACGGTTCGTTTGGAACGCTGCCAGCATATCGGAACACTCGTCGCAGGAACGCAGATGTGCTTCAATCTGCTTATGCCTGTTCGGGCTTAATTCGTTATCTAAGTAGGCTGATAATTCCGCTCGGATTTTTTGATGGTTCATGTTTTTACTCGAGGATAGTGGTAGGTGGTGTTTACCACTCGACTCGCTCCAGTTCTTTTTTTAGGGCTTTTCGGGCTTCATGTAACCGGGATTTAACGCGTCCCAGTGTGCATCCCAGGATTTCAGATATTTCTTCATAACTCAGATCTCGCAGTTCTCTCAGCACCAGGATCTCTCTATGACTGTTCTTCAGCTTTGCGAGGGCTGCGTGAACGATTTCTTTCTCTTCGGTACGTAGTGTTTGTTCTTCAGGTGTCACTGTATTAAGGGGTACCCACGGTTGTGAATCATCAATCTCCGTTGGGTCGGTTTTTCGGCGTTTATACTGATCGATGTGATTGAGACACTTGTTTTTGACGATGCGATAGAGCCATGTAGAAAATCGGGAACGGAATTGGAATTTCCCAATGTTTTCCCATGCGGAGAGGAATGCATCTTGCGCGACATCTTCTGCGTCTTGGTGATGACCGAGTATACCGTAAGCGATGTTGTAGACCCAGTGTTGATACTGAATCACAAGGGTTCCCATTGCATCGGCATCGCCTTTTTGACAGCGCAAAACAATTTCACGTTCCTGTGCGAGATCTAATTCTTCTGTTTTGCTTATCTCCGAGTAGGTTTCCATAGTCGCTGTAAGGGTTGCAATGGACATACTTCTTCTCCAAACTGCCGGGATAAAGAACATGCTTTCTTAATTCAGAACCGTTCAATTCCCCAATAATCCTGCTTTTCAAATCTCGGATTTCACTTAAATCAAGCAAAATTCTGAAGATAAGGGGAACTCAATGGTTTACTTGTTCAATTAGACATGTAATAAAACAAAAAGTTCGTTTTGCTTTATTTAATCACGTTTTCTTTACCCGGTGTGGTTTGGACCTGTTTGAGTTTGCCACTACCATTCGGCCATCTGCCGAGGGCAACATCCTTCTCCTGTTTTTCAAACGTCACTGTGTCAAGCACTTGGTTACCACGTGTATCGGTATCAACGAGCATCACAGTTTCGCCGTTACGGGACAGCTTGAAGTTCGCATGGAGTCCCACATCGGCTTTGCCGTCTTCATCTAACCACACAAGGAGATAGCCCCGCGCTGGAATCGTCGTATTCTCAGGAAATGCCCATTTTTTGAGATTGTTCGTCTTATCTGTTAAATACATTCCCGTGAGATTCACGACGTTACTGGTGAGGTTGTGCAACTCAAGCCAGTCTTCGTGTTGTCCTTGCGGATCGACAAGACTCTTGGTATTGACTGCCATGAGTTCGTTGATGACGACTGGCGTTTCTTTTGCAACGGGAACACCAATTCGGTACTGCGCCGCGCCTTGCTCTGATCTTGCTGGTGAAAAGGCAGTTGTCCCGTGCGTCTTGACTGCGTTCGCCTCTACGTAATAGTAGACTGAGGTGTCTGCTGGAAAACCGGGGATGTGTCCAACATAACTATCCCCTTCTTTTGTCATTGGCACCTGATTGAAGACGACATACTGATCAGTACTATAATACAACGAAACCGAATCCGCGGCAAGTGATTTGTCGAGAGTCGCTTTAACCGAGACAGATTGATTCGCTACAGGAGGTGTTTCAGATCCGACTTCAACCGAAACAATCTTTGGTACGGGTTTACTCAGTTCTGGGTGCGTACGTAGGTGTTCGCGTCTTTCAGTCACGAAACGCTTGAGATCCATGGGTGTATCAACCGCAAAATCTTCGTATCCATAAAGTTTCTTATCGTCTTTTTGAACTTCTGCGTCAATAAGCATTTGATATTCTTTGATAATTGGTTCCAAGACTTCCCAATCGAGCCATTCGTCAGCGACGGTTCGGACGTGTGCGAGATAGCGTGCACGCCACTGCGGGTTTGAGAGCAATCGTTTAATAAGTGGACGTGCGGCATTGTCTTCATGTGCTGTAGGAGATACCATTCCGTTCGTTAAGTCTCCCCATGACCAACCTCCGGGACCTCTACCCCCGGGACCCCCTCGACCCGATCGACCAAACCTCATACTTTCATTGTTATCATGCGGTATGAGGTGGAATCTGTCGTTGACATCTTGATAGAGCGCGTAATCGCCCCCTTTGTGGATGTAGCCGTCGTCGTCCATAAAGACGTTTGAAACGGCGAGTTGCCACAACACTTGGTCGATATTAAGGACGGAAGGGAGATTTTCCACAAGTTCCGAGTCAGGTGTGGAATCGTCAAGCATCTTCGTGAGTGCAATAAGACCTTCCCATGGGTTTTCGACATTTTTGGTTTTGAGTTGATACGTTTCTTGATATGACGCTGGATCGTCTCCGGCATAAGTCAGCGCGCCGCCTCCACCGGGACCTATCTTCCAGCGGATACCGCCCTTCGTGCCGAACCATTCGGCGAGAAAATCCTTGTTATATTGTTGGAGGTTGATATAAACTCCCCAATTTTCACCGTTGATAACCAGTTTCACGAGGTTGGTTTTCATCGCGGGAATGTAGTCACGGGAAATTCGATTGTAGAGGACTTCACGCAGGAAAGAGGCATCGACGTGTCCGTTGAGTAGATTGAGTGTCTTGTAGCCGTAGAGGCGTTGTCCGTCTTCACCGTAATCAACGGCAATATTGAAGGATTTTTTCTCCGATCCGACTGTAAAGTAGGAGGACGTACCTCGAAAATGGACACCAACTTCCGGGTAAACCTTTCCATCAACAACCAGTTCTGCTGGAACTTCAATATCCGTGCGATAAAACGAGGACATCTGCTCGTACCAATCTTCATGGTGGAATCGGAGGTAAAGCGTACGGAGTGTTTGTGCGTTGTAGAGTGAGGGTGAACCTTCTGGCACCGTGCCAAGGCTTGCCAGCACATCGTTCTGAACGCCTTCGTTCAAACTTTCTTCGCTCGTGAGAGACACACTTCCACCACCGCGCGTATCCAATGCTGCTTGCCGCTCGGCACCGGTTAATTTTCCATCTTTGTCTGTATCAAACTGTTTGACAATTTTTTCTGCGGGTTGAGGTCCGCGTCTTCCACCTCGTCCACCTCCGAAGCCAAAACCAGGCATTCCACCGGGGGGACCTCCGAACCCCATGTCAGGACCTTGGTCATCGTTCATCCGCTTAATCTCTTCGTCAGTAAGCTTATTACCTGTGAGTGCTTCGATGCTCGTAACTCGGTGCATGAGATCGTTCTCTTCATCACTAAGAGCACCATTTCCGTCAAAATCAAACCGCTTCTGGTCATCTGAGAGTTTTGGAGGTTCCTGATTATTTTGAGCGTTCGCGTGTATTGCCCACCCCATAATTATTAGCACAATGAGTGTTATTGATTTAAGTTGCTTCATAGTATTCTCCTTTTCAGTTTTAGATTCGGATAGCAAAGAAAAGTTCATGGTTTTCCGCTTGCTATATTCACCCTTTATCCATTTTTACGTCTGTGACGTTTTCAATTCCTGAGAGTTCGTTGAAGAAAGCGAGCCATTCCTGCGGATTTGCCAATCTAACCCGATATGTCAATTCAATCTGCTGTGTTTTTTTGATTCGTTGTTCGAGTAGACGTTCGTAGATAAGGTATTTATCAAAGAGAGGACGATAAACGGTCTCGGCGTTCTTGTCTGGTGGTAGGCAGAATTCGAGACTGAATTCGTTATCATTACCAAAACGTAGATGCCAATGGTACATACAGAGGATAATGGTACCAATGAGAAAGGTCGCCAGAATCGCGACAGATGGGTTTCCCGCACCGACTGCCATCCCAACCCCTAACGCGTAAAAAACGAAACCGATATCACGTGGATCTTGGATGGCAGTGCGAAATCGGATAATAGACAAGGCACCTACAAGGCTAAAAGCTCGTGCAATGCTGTCACCGATAATCACCATCACCACAGAAATCAGCATACATAAGATGATGAGCGTGTCGGTGAACGATTTTTGTGGGACTTTGGCGTGGGTCCACAAGTAGATGTTGACAATAAAAACGCTGAGCGCAAATGAAAGTAACACTCTGAGGGCATCAGCACCAAGCGTTACAAGTGGCGGCAGCGTTAAAAAATCAAAGAATATCTGCATTCCAGTTTGCCAAGTGAAAATTATATTATAGTCTACCACAATTAGACAGACATGTGTAGAAATTGTTGGAAAATTGTGTCAACAAGGCGAATTGAAGCAATTTACCATGATTTCTCCCATTTTGTCTGAGGAAATTTTGGACAACTTATTCGGTTGATGTGCTCGATTCTGCTCCGTAGAGAACTATGCGATCAATCATCCCTATTGATGATGATAACACGACGCGGATAGCATCTGTGGAAAGCGGAGCCCGAATGATATAGGGCGATGTCCGAATAGGCGTTTTGATTGCCTTGACGATTCGCCAATTGTCTTCACCCATCCGAGCGTAGACAGTCATGTTCCTCAGCGGTTCAATCGGATCAAAGTGAATCTCTATTCGACTAATAGAACGTCTTTCGGGAAGTATCCACTTCTGAATTACCCCTGTCCCACTCTCGGACATCTCGAATGTCTCCGTCATACCATTATCGACACGAACCGTGTTTTGTGCTGCCATCGAAAGGCAACCGAGCATCACGAATGGGAGTAAGGCGAATGCGAAAGTGCTATAGATGGAATTTTTGAGGCGTATCATCACTTATTTCTCCTGTCGTTTTAATAATAACTATACTTGTGCATGTTCCTCATGGCGAATGAGGACACCAACGAATATCCCTGAAAAAACCAGAATTGCAAGCGCGTAAGGTGCGGCTTCGGCGAACATTGCTTCCGATGTGTAACTCCAGACGTTGAGCGCAAGTGTTTCATATCCAGCAGGGGATAAAAGAAAGGTAAGCGGTAATTCTTTCATTGTCGCGAGGAAAACGAGGGCTGTGGCAGTCAGCATGCCGCGCATGAGAATTGGGAGAAGTGCCCTGAAGAATGCTTGTATTCGTGAATACCCAAGCGATCGAGCGGCTTCTTCTAAATTTGGTGAGGCTTGGTAGAGTGAACTCCGCACCGGTCCGATGGCTTCGGCGAGGAAATGTAGGGTACACGCGTAGATTAACACGGGTAACGTTTTGTAGATAAAAGACATGATGTTTAAGACAAAAAAGATAAGGGACAGTGCAAAAGCGAGTGGCGGTATAGCGTAAACAATATAAGCGACACGCCCTAACATGTTTGACAAGCGCGATGGATGTCGAACACCTACATAGGCGAACGGAACCGCCAGAAACGCACACAGAATTCCCGCGGGTATTGCAATCGACAGTGAACCGATGAGGGCATTCACAAGCCCTTCCAACACGGCAACATCGAACCCTCTAAACATCCAGAGGAGTACGGCACCAGCGGGGACAACTACAGTCGTGAATGAGAGCACGCTAAGGTACAAGTAAGCGGGAACTCGCCACTGACCGAGTGGGATCTGTGGTAGTTGGCGCGAAACCCCACTTCCCGCTCGATGGAGAACCACCCGATTCAGCAATTTTGCCTCAAGGTAGAGCAAACATCCGGTAAAGACCAGAAGCATGAGTGCAAGCCACGCGGCATAAATGTGCTCGAAAGAGAGCGTATACTCTGTGTAAAGTGCGTAACTAAAGGTCTCATAACGCATCAATGACACAACGCCGAAGTCCCCAAGGACGTGTAGGCTAATGAGTAAACCACTTGCATAAAAGGCGGGACGTAGTTGTGGCAGGATGATATGAAAAAAAGTTTCTCGGTATCGGTAGCCAAGACTCCGAGCTGATTCCTCAAGGCTGGGGTCGAGTCCTAACAGTGCGGTACGCAAATTCAAAAAGAGATAAGGACTCGTGTAGGCACTCAGCGCGAGAAGTGCTCCCCAGTAACCGCCGAGACGCGGAATACTTTTGCCGAAAAATTGGGCGACGATACCGGTATTTCCGCCGAGTGCCAGCAGTGCATAAGCCATCACATAGCCTGGAATGGCAAGTGGTAAAGCACAAAGCACCGTAAAGAAACGTTTTCCCTTGAGGTTTACTCGGGTTGTTAACCATGCAGCGGGAGTTGCCAAAAGAATATCCAACGCGAGAACGCCGCCGGTCAGCAGGAGTGTGTTAAAGAAAAGCCTCGCGTTTCGCCAGCGGAAGACAATCTGCACAAGCGCAGTGCCTTCCGCAGAAAACGCTTTGACGAGTAGGTAAACCAACGGGATCAATCCGCCAGCTCCCACCACAACTGCCGGTATAAGGAGATAGTGGTTTATACTTACTATTTTTCGTTTTGACATTCAATTCCAGTTACCTCACCGGCTTAACGAAAGCGTCGGGAATCGGGGTGTTTGCTTGGGCGTTTTTCCCCTTCCTACATAGTGTCTATAGAATCTCAGCGTCTCTCAACAATTTGACCGTCCCATCAAGGTCGTCCATATCATTGAGATTGAATGTGGGTGCCAATTGAAGCAGTTCAGAGAGAGGGATCAGATTCGCGTGCGGCGTTACACCCTCAATGGCAGGATATTCAAAAACATCGCCAGTGAAATATTGCTGCGCTTTAGAAGATAGCAGAAATTCCACAAATTTTAGTGCGGCCTCTTTGTTTTTGCTGCTTTTCAATAGTCCGATACCAGCAACATTGACGAGGTTGCCTGGATCATTTGCCTTAAAGAAGGTTTGTTCTACGGGAAAATTGGAGTCTTTGCTTTTGAAGCGAAGGAGGTAGTAGTGATTCGGTAAACCGACATCAATTTCTCCGGCAGCGAGTGCCTCTATAATGGGTGTGTTCTTCGCATATTTTTTCGCGCCATTTGCGTTCATGCCTTTGAGCCATTCTGCTGTTTTTTCTTCACCTACCTGCACACGTAGGGACGTAACGAACGCTTGGAAGGATGCATTCGTCGGTGCCCAACCGACTCTGCCTTTCCACATCGGTTGTGTTAAATCGAAGATGCTTTTGGGAAGTTCTTCCATCTTAACGCGTTCTGGGGAGTATGCGAGTACACGCGCTCTACCGCTTGTTGCTACCCAGAAACCTTCGGCATCACGAAATCCTGAAGGAACCTGTGTGAGTATGGATTCGGAGAGTTTTTCAAACATCGCCTTTTTGCTGATTGCCCCGAGTGCACCAGCGTCTTGTGCCCAAAAGAGCGCGGCAGGGCTTTTATCGCCTTCTGTTAGGAGTGCGGCGGCGAGTTGTGTCGTTCCACCGTAACTCACCTCTACTTGGATACCACTCTTCTCTTCAAACTGCTTGATAATCGGTTCAACGAGACTCTTACTTCGTCCGGAATAGATCGTCAGCGTTTCAGCGTGAACTGTCCCGATGAGGGTGAATAAGAGCAGAATAAGCGAACAATAACTGAACAAACTGTATCGGTTGCTAAACATAATGTCTCCTTGGTAATTAATGGCTTGTCATCACAATTAAATCTGATATGAATTTAGTCAGATTTAATTGTAAAAGGTTCAAGATTTTTGAATAAAGGCTTAATGTGCGTTTTCTTGGGGTTTTGGCACCACCCGCCAACGTGTGTTCATACCTGCCGTAATATGATCAGCGACATGACAATGATAGAGCCAGTTGCCGGGGGTTTTCGCTGTCATACCTACTGTTACCATAGAGCCCGGAAGTAGTTCTACCACGTCAGTGCGTTTTCCAGCGTTTAGCACCGTCTGACCGTGCCAGTGTGCGGTGTGCATATCGACTTCAGTGCCTAACCCGATGAGATACCAACGGACTCGATCGCCTTGTTCAACTTCCAACCCTTGTAAATTGCCAAAGATATAACCGTTAATAGCGTGTTTAAGATTACCCTCTTCGGCTTCCTCAGGAGAGTCATATTCCGCACTTTGTCCACTTTTGATGATTTTGCGGTCATTTTCATTGAAGACCAGAAACAAGGTCGTGAAGGCTATGTCAATATCTTTGGGGCGCGGATCATTTGCAGCACGTTCCATCCCTTTTTTCGTGACGACAATGGTTCCAATCAAACCGTCGTAGACTTCGGTAACCGCCTCGACATGCGAGTGATAAAGCCAGACGATAGACGAAGGATCGTTCGGACCCGGAGCAGCATCACTATTTGCTTCCCAGTGATAGGTGAACTTGCCCCCGGGCGGCACAGCGGCACCAGATCCTTTCATATCAGCTCCCTCGTTCGCTTCGTCGTATTGTAATCCGTGCACGTGCATGCTGAGCGGTTTGTCAGCGCGGTTAAGAAAATGTACCCGAACACTATCGCCTTCGACAGCGTGCAGTTGCGGTCCAAGAATACCCATCCATACGGGCTGTTCAACTTGTGTCGTGTAAGTGTTATCGGTGTATTGGATATAGCGATATTTTTCGTACACGAGTGCTTTCCCCCAAACGCCCAACCCCATCGCAGGTCTGATGAGGTTTTGTCCACTTGGGGCGTAGTTCCATTCAACTTTCTCGGCGGCGATCCAATACTCCCGATTTGCGGCTTCAGCGGAGCCGATGGAGAAATAAAGTAGGACACTCATGAGTGTAAGAAGTGTGTAAGAAGTGGTTTGTAGGTTTCCCGGATTGAGTAGGGAACGCAGTTGGCAGGTCCTGGTTAAGTTTAATCTCATGATATTGAGACTCATTTTCAGAAATTGGCTTTTTAAAGCGAACTCCATCAGGTATTAAACCTCGCTGGATTAAATTTGCATTGAATTATATCACAAAAAGCAGGACGTGTCAAAAAAATCTTAAGTTTTACTGTATGTCTGTCCATATTAGCATCGTTTAACCTCAATCTATCTGCGGGTCGAGGGCATCTCGGAGAGCGTCACCGAGAAGGTTGAATCCCAAAACGATGAGGAAGATAGCGATACCGGGAGCAGTGACAGCCAACGGTGCGCGGCGGATAAACTTCCGGTTTTCATTGAGCATCGCGCCCCATTCGGGTTCACCAATCTCAGCACCGAGACCGAGGAAACTCAGTCCTGCGGCATCTAAAATGGCGGCACCGATACCTAAAGTCGCTTGGACGATCAACGGTGCGATACAGTTCGGAAGGACGGTGGTCAGGAGAATACGACTGTTGCTGGCACCGATTGCCTTCGCGGCGACGACGTAATCTAACTCGCGGACCTTCAGAACAGCGGCACGTAAAATTCGGGCGTATTGCGGAATATAAACGATGGAGACGGCGATAATCGCATTTGTGAGGTTCTGCCCCAGAATGGTGACAATGACCATCGCGAGGAGGATACTCGGCATGGCAAGCATCATATCCATCACACGCATAATTAGATTGTCGAGTCTTCCACCGTAATAGCCCGCGATTGCCCCGAAGAGGGTCCCAAATCCAATGGAAAATGACATCGCGATGAGTCCAACTTTCAGAGATATACGCGTTCCATAGACGACCCTACTGAAGATATCACGTCCAACACCATCTGTGCCAAGGTAGTACGTACCCGACCAGCCTTTGAGGCGTTCGACGATGTTGGCGTGCCTCGGATCGTGTGTTGCGATAAGCGGCGCGAAAATGGCAACAATAATGAAAAACAGTATAATGGATGCCCCAATGGTGGCAGAACGGTGTCTTAAGAGTTTCCTAACGACGTACTGCTGCGTGGTGACGGTTGTTACGTTGTTCATGTGGCTTCGTTTCCTACTCGAATACGTGGGTCAAAGTATGCGTACAGCAGGTCCACGATAAGATTGACGAGCATAAAGACCGTAGCAACGAAAAGAACACCGCCTTGCACTGCGCGAATGTCGCGAGCCTCGACGGCAGCGCGCAACCACGAACCGAGTCCGGGCCAAGAAAAGATATGCTCGGTTAAAATCGCTCCACCTAATAGATAGCCGAATTCCAAGCCGATAATTGTCAGAATGGGCACCATGCTGTTTTTCATTGCATGTTTACTAATAACCTTCCATCGCGGTAAGCCTTTCGCATAAGCAGTCGTAATGTACGGTTGGTTCAACACTTCAAGGAGACTGGATCGGGTCATACGAGCGATTATTGCTAATGGGATCGTGCCTAATGTTATTGCGGGGAGGATGAGATGCGCGATGGCGTTGCGAAAGGCAGCGAAGTTTCCAGCGAGAAGGGTGTCGATGAGATAAAAACCTGTGCGCGACTGGACATCTAAATCTAATATGACATCCAGTCGTCCCGTGCTCGGTAGTATCGGCAGGAAATATGAGAATAGCAAGATGAGCATCAACCCCAACCAGAAGATTGGCATAGAGATACCAGCGAGGGATATTGACATGGAGAAATAGTCTAAAAACGTTCCACGAGAGATCGCAGCGATGATACCTGCCGCGATACCGAACAAGACCGAAAACGCCATTGCAGCGAGGGTTAGTTCAGCTGTTGCTGGGAAATAGCGTTTGATTTCTTCGATGACAGGTTGTTTTGTTTTGAAGGACCGTCCAAAGTCAAGGTGTGCGACATCCCACAGAAATATGGCGTATTGGTGATACAGAGGCTTATCCAGTCCCATGTCTTCTCGGAGTTCGATAAGTGCCTTTTCGGTTGCGCGTTCTCCCAGAATAGCGACGGCGGCATCGCCGGGGATGAGGTGCACCATAAGGAACACAAGGAGCGATACCGCCAAAAGAGATAAACCGATCGAAAGAAAGCGTTGGAGAAGATAGGAGAGCAAAAGTTGAACCTTTCGTTAGCGATGCCATCTATCGCGAAGAAAAACGGCATAGGAAGGCACGTAGTTTAAAAATTAAAAAAATGGGTTCTGTGCCTTCTCTTCACCCACGGTGGTGGAGGGACCGTGCCCCGGAAAGAGTCTAACGGTGTCTGGAAGTGACAACAGATTGTCTCTAACGCTATCAATTTCATCCTGAAGGGAGATATTAGGACCGCCAACCGAACCTGCGAAGATTGCATCGCCAACGAACACTACGTTCTGTGCAATGAAACTACATCCGCCGGGCGTGTGCCCCGGTGTATTGACGACTCTTACCGTGAGTTGACCGACAGTGAGGGTGTCTCCGTGTGCCACCTCACGTAATCTGGTTTCGCTCTGCGGTTTCGGTTCGTTCGTATGGATGTAGGTCTCGCATCCAGTAGCGGTTTGGATCTTCGGTAACCCATCGGTGTGGTCGCTGTGGGCGTGTGTTAGCAGGATCGCTGTCGGATTCACATTGTGGGCATCCAACTGTTCCAAGATGAGGTCAGGATGTGCCGCCGTGTCGACAATTGCAGCGTCATTGGTCGCTTGGCAGATGAGGATGTAGGCGTTGACGGGCCATCCGCCGACGGGTGCGCTGATTGTGATAATCTCAAGAGGCGACTCGCTCACCTGTTGCGGGGGTTCGGGTTCCCACTGTTCTGTCGCAATATCGAGCAACTTCGTGCCATCTAAATTTAGGACTTCTGCGAGTCGATGGACTTGCGTTTCTGTCGGTTTTAAGGTATACTGTTCCATACGAGCGAGTTCTGCTTCTGTGATACCTGCCGCAGTAGCGATTTCGCTTGGAGACAAGTTCTGCCCGCGTCGGGCTTTTCCGATGATGTCACCGAATTCATCTTCAAGTGCGTATGCCATAGTGGTGTTCTCCATACATATAAGTTTAAGGAACATTGTAGCAAAAAATTCGGTATAATACAATTGAAAATGGTAAGCATCAAAAACGGAGGAATTTTGATGGACATCCCGAAAAACGGTTATGAACAAGCGGCAATATCCCTCGCCCCTATAAAAACCGATATGACGCTGGATGAATTTTGCCAATCCGACTTGGAGGGATATGAATACGTGAAGGGAGAACTGGTACCTATGGCACCACCGACAATGGAACACGGGGATATCAGTATGAATCTCAGTTTCCTATTGAGTTTGCATATTCGTGAGAATCAACTGGGACGTTTATATCCCGCGGATACAGACTTTAAATTAGGAGACCGATTGGTTAAACCTGATATTGCGTTTGTTTCATCGGGGAGACTCCCCGTTGACAGACGCAAAGCGTTCTCCATCCCACCGGATCTCGCGGTTGAAGTTGTCTCACCGACAGACATTCAATATCGTGTTGTCGAAAAGGCGTTTGCCTATCTCAACGCTGGCACGCGACTCGTCTGGATTATTGAACCCATAGGAAAGACGGTAACCGTATACCGGTCCCAAACAGACATCAAAACATTTACGATTGACGATACCCTCAACGGTGAAGATGTCGTGGAAGGTTTTTCGTGTCAAGTCTCACAACTTTTTGAATAAGGAGATTTATGAAACTTGGTTTAGTTACATATAATATGGCGAAAGATTGGGATGTCCCCACAATCATCGAAAACTGTGTAGAAACAGGGTTTTCAGGCGTGGAATTGCGGACAACGCATGCTCATGGCGTTGAAGTTTCACTTTCGGCAGATGAACGGTCGGCAGTGAAACAACAATTCGCAGACTCCCCGATTGAGATCGCTGGTTTAGGTTCCGCGTTTGACTACCATGCCACCGATCAGGCAGTACTTCGTCGGAATATAGCGGGAACGAAGGCGTATTCTCAACTTGCAGCGGATGTCGGAGCGCCCGGTGTGAAGGTGCGTCCGAATGGACTCCCCAACGAGGTGCCTGTCGAAAAGACGTTGGAACAGATCGGGTTATCATTGCGTGAGTGTGGTGAATTTGCCGCTAACCTCGGTGTGCAAATTCGGTTAGAAGTCCACGGCGGTGGGACCTCTGAACTCCCACATATCCGCACGATTATTGATGTTGCCGACCATGATAACGTTTATGTCTGCTGGAATTCCAATTTCGGTGAGGTAGAAGACGGCTCTATTCAGAACAACTTCAACCTCGTGAAAGGTAGAATCGGCTTGGTGCATATCACGGAACTGCACCGACGCGAGTATCCGTGGCGGGAACTCTTTACATCGTTGAAAGAATCTGGATATACAGGTTACACTTTGGCGGAAATTGCAGGAAGTTCCGATCCCGTCCGCGTGATGAATTTCTATCGGGCGTTGTGGGAAGAATTGTCGGGGTAACAGGAGGTATTCTGATGAGTATGCTAAAAGCTAGTGATGAACAGACTGTAATATCTCTCACGCCCCTCGAAACCGATATGACTGTAGAGGAATTCCTTGAAAGCGATTTAGAGAGATATGAATATGCAAAAGGAGAATTAATACCCATGCCCCCGACATCCGGCGAACACGGCGATATTAGTATGAGCCTTGTTTTATTTTTAGGTCCGTATGTTCATGAAAATCAACTGGGTCGGGTTTATACGTCAGACACAGGCTTCCAAATTGGCGACCGGGTGTTGATGCCAGATATTGCGTTTATCTCAGCAGCGAGACTGCCTGATGACAGACGCAAAACGTTCTCCATCCCGCCGGACCTTGCCGTTGAAGTTGTTTCCCCGACAGATGCACAGTTTCGGGTCGTTGAAAAGGCACTTGTCTATCTTGCTGCGGGGACCCGACTCGTCTGGGTGATTGAACCTGTGGCAAAAACGGTGACGGTGTATCGTTCAGAGACAGATATCAAGGTGCTCACGCGCGAAGATACGCTTACGGGTGAAGATGTCGTGGAAGGCTTCTCCTGTGAGGTCTCACAACTTTTTGAATGAGGATAAACGTCGTTGTCCAGATTGCAATTTTATATCTTATCCATAGGGATGTTTCTGTTGACTTCTATCGGTGTGAGTGACACACTTCAAAGTATTCGTTTCAGCAACGATGTTTGGGATGTTGAAATCCTTCCGCAGACGCTTGCTGTGAATGCCTATCCTGCGGGGACGGACATAACAGTTCGGGTTTCATCGGGTCAGACAGGATTGGGTACTGTGACGGATTTTTTTGATGAAGGCAACAGTGTTCGTTGGAAACTGCCGGAACGCTCGCTTACTGTTCACGTTGAATGGATAAGGGACTCGCTAATGATCGAATTCATTCAAGATGATTCCGCAAACGACACGCAAAATTTCACGTGGCCCGTTATTGAAAACACCGAATCCATCCACGGCTATATTTTCCCCTTCTTTGAGGGGAGTTACGTCCCGAAAGATGACCTCACATGGCGGGATTTTTTATGCGATCACGGACGGATAAATACAACAGCGGGTCTCTCTATGCCGTTTTGGGGGTTGGATCTCGGTGAGAGAACACTTACCTATATTCTGACGAATCCTTTCAACAATCAGATTCTATTCCGTGAGACGGAAACGTCTGACTTAGGTATACGGGTATCGCACGCTTTCACGCCGAATTGGGAACGGAAAACATACGGGGTGCGTATCTCATTAGGTGCGGCATCCCCTGTCGAACCTGCCAAGCACTATCGACAGTGGCTGATTGAGAACGGCGAATTTGTTTCGTTTGCTGAAAAGATTGAGAAGTCTCCAGAAGCGGAAAAATTGCTTGGTGCGGCGCATATCTATCTCTGGGGCGGCAAACTCCTCAGTCAATACGATGTAACGGATTGGAAGTCGTTTGCTACAATACTCAGTCTTGGTGCCGATGAAAATACGACTGGAATCGTCGGGCAGCATATCTTTTCGCAACTGGACACAGAGACACAGGAAGTTGTCCAAGGCATGGTACGGGCTGATTATTCCTCTAACTACAGCCGACGTGTTGTAAGCCGTGCACTAAGTGAGCAACTTGAGAAACATGATTTTTACAATGCCCCTGTGTGGGCAGAGATTCCCCTTGGACCCGAAATAGAAAAATTAGTTTCGCAGGATGTCTCAAGTTTGTCGCTTATAGATATTTACCGACGCAACTGTCTGCTGCTTTACGCAGTGTTCTCCGACGTCCTAAGGCATCCAGACGAGTGGGGGGACGGTCCGTCTGTGAAACTGCTGGAGCGGTTTGCTGAGAGTGGATTGGACAGACTCTGGCTCGGTGCTGATTCATGGCAGGACGGGTTTCGGCATCCGACTGCTGTCGCGAAGGCGAGAGAACTCGGGTATCTGATCGGACCCTACGATTCTTACCATAGCATTCATCACCCTGACGAAAAGGATACATGGGAAACGGCACAGTTTGACCTATCGCTTTATGAGACCGGGGGAATTATCAACGCGGACGGCACGAAGAATCGAGGGTTTAAGAAGAAAGGGTATCACTTAAGTCCACTTGTCGCACAACCTTATGTCGAAGATCGTGTCAATGGCATCGTTGCGCAGATGCCAGAAGACTTCAATACGTGGTTCATCGACTGCGATGCTTACGGTGAACTCTTTGACGATTATTCGCAGTCCCACCCCGCGACGCAGTTAGATGATATGAACGCACGACTCGCTCGTATTTCGTGGATTCGGGATACACACAACATGGTCGTCGGTTCTGAAGGTGGTGCGGCTTATGCTGCGGCGACACTCCACTTCGCTCATGGGATGACCGTCCCTGTCATTGGGTGGGGTGACCCAGATATGACAGAAAAGACCTCGCCTTATTATATTGGTGGGTACTGGCCTCCTGAAGCTCCAGCAATTCACATAAAACAGGTGCCGCTTAAACCGAACTATCTGTATCTCTATTATGATTCACGTTTCCGGTTACCGCTCTACCAGATTGTGTTCCATGATTCAGTGGTGACGACGAACCATTGGCTTTCTGGAAGTCTCAAATTTGAGAACGCAATCGAGACGTTAGCACTCTTGGAATTGCTTTACAACGTTCCACCGTTATACCATCTGAACATGGCAGAGTTTACAAAGCATAAAGCATCGATACAACGACATTATGCGTTTTTTTCGCCGTTGCATCGGCAGATCGGTGGGCAGACGATGACGGATTTTGAGTGGTTGAGCGATAACAGGCAGGTTCAACGCACCGAATTTGGGAGTACTGTTGAACTGCTCGCAAACTTCGGGACGGAGCCGTTTGAGTATGAAGGTGTGGTGATTCCGGGCGAAAGTGTAATGGCGAGATGGCTCGGCACGGGTGAAGTTTCGGTGTTTTCTGTGGCGTAATTTAGATTTGATTCGTAATTGACGCTGTAGAGGAAATGTGATATATTTTCATCCCAGGCTATAATCGACTGAAACAAAATAGGGATCTCTGGCACATGTTTCATGCAGTAAACTTATGGACTCCACAGTGGCGATATACCGCTAAACAAGCAACACAGCAAGAAGCAACCAGATTCCTTAACCGCATTGAAAACGTTCTGCACTGGATAGACACTAACCTCTAACGGAGGATTTACGTAATGGCGTGCAAAACATTAAAGCAAAAAATTCAAAATCTACTCAAGACCGGCTACTTCAGCGATACGAAAGATTTCGTTGATGTCTCTGATGGAGCTGCCGATTTCATCCACGTTGTGGTTGTCAGCCGAAAATTTAACGGACACACGATGATAGATAGGGGTGACATCATCTGGGACAAACTTTTAAAGCATCTCTCAGATGAGGAATGGGGACACGTTTCTCTCTTAATTGGGGCAACTCCAGAAGAGGTCCGGATCTGGTAACGAGGGATCTACATAATGGCGTGCGAAATATTAAAGCAGAAAATTTATGATACACTGAGAGCGGGTTCTTTCCCTGATCCAGACTACTTCGTTGATGTTTTCGATGATGACGACGAACACATCCGTGTCCTTGTCATCAGCCGTAAATTTGACATCTATGAATACAAACGTTCCGAACGCGAAGACCGAGTCTGGGAAGACATTGTGCAAGTGCTCTCCGCAGATGAACTTGAACGTATATCTCGTATCGTTGCTGTGAACCCCGAAGAGATTAAGATCTATACATGATGTTATGCACATCTCCTCCGATAGCCTCCGCTAAAGATAAAGTAAAATTTTCAGTTGCCATTGACGGAGCACCTCCGTATTATCAAACTCACGTTATAGTAAGAACATGTGAAGAATTATATAGGTCAAGTGATAACAATGAATAGCCCAGAACGTCTGACAACCGCGATAGCTCGAAAACTCGTCCGTCAAAAGTTTCAGGGACAAACCCTTGTTCGCACGGCGGAGATTATCACTCATGTAGAGAAACTCCATTGTGAAGGTGTTAGAAAATTATCAGAGAATGAAAAGATAATTGTCAGTGATGCCCTTGCCTCACTGAGGAGGAAAGGGCAGGCAACCAACTCGGAACGGCGAGGATATTGGTCGTTCCACGATTCCAATCCCGCCGGAACGGCAGGTGAGCCAACAAATTCTACACGTGCCTGTGAAAATATAAACGCTACTCGGGAAAATACCTACATGGAGGTTGTAAACTCGAGCAGCACCAAATATCCGAACCGAGAGGCACTGACTCGAGCACTTGATCTGTACCTAAATGCCATGCTCCTGTTTGTCTGCAAGTGTTTAGATGAGCAAATCATCAGAGACGAGTTGCAGTTGTCACCAGATAATGACCTCAGAGACAACATGGAGGTTAAAGATATTGCAGCACTGATGCGGAGACGCTGGAACTGTTTTCAAAAGGAGTTTAGGGTTACTGATCGCCACAGTGAAACCCGCTATTATGATGCCCGGAGTGTAACACATTTGATAGTGGAGGGTCGAAATCGAGTCTCACATCAACGATTGAAGGATTTGGATCATGAGTACACCCGGACTCGATTGTCTCTCATTGCTGAGATCCTGGGAGAAATTAACAGACCGAATGTACAACGTGAGGTTGAGACCCTCCGAGACGATCTCTTTGACTGCTAATAGTATAGTAAATGGGGTGCGAATTGTAATTAACGTGAGTTTGATAAAAGTTTAGCGTTTAGAAAATCACGGGTAAATCGCTGACACCTTGAAGTTCAGCGAGGTTCAACGTAGGTTTGTTCTCCAACAACTGATACGCAATCAAAGCAGAGAAGACATTGACGTGTAAATTTTCAAAACTTCTATGACGACTGTGTTCCACCTGCGTCTGTGTTTTCAGTTCCCGGATCACCGATTCAATAAGCACCCGTTTTTTCAACAGCACCTCATCGGACACCGATACCTTTAGGGGTTCCATGTTCTTACGGACTTTGTAAACCAAGTTGACCCCTTGCTCATGGAGAGCCTCCCGAATGGCTTTGGAGATATACCCTCTATCTGCGTAGAGACTCCCGTGAAGGCACTCTGCGAACGTTCGTAGGGGTTTTCGGTCATCTCTGTTTCCAGGGGTCAGTGCGACATCCAAGAGAGCCCCGGTGTGTTGGAAGTTTGATAAACATTTTGATTTTCCTTTATTGAGGTATGAGGGGGCGGATACCTCCTCATAGTTGGGTTGATTTTCTAATTGTTGAGAAGTTTCCTATATGGTGAAAGAGCATCTGTGTCAAATTGTACCGCAAGGTCTTCACACCTGCTCTGCAGAATATCTCTTGGAAAAATGCCAACATAGTTATTGATCGAAAAGTATAGAAACCTTGTGTCTCTACGAACGCGATCCAAATCCGCTTTCGTGAGATATGATAAGTGCCCAGCATTGAAACGTTCAAGTATGCTACAGGAGTATACGATCTGTTGTGGAGGATCGGTAAGCTCTAAAGCAACAATGCTAATGCGAAAACGCTCATCTTGGTTAACGAGTATAACTTCGGGAATTTTTCGCAGTTCCCGTTCTATATAGCCTTTCATGGTTCTGTTGCCTGTGTTCATGGTGTAATCCAATCTTACACGAAATTTTAGTTGATTGGCAACTTGAGATTGTCCAGTGAAAGTAAAGGTCAAGAATAATCCTAACACGATTAACATGCAAATGTTTCGGGAAGTCATCGCGGACTCCTTCGACTCTACTGTATTCAGTTGTTAGAAAGTTATTGATTTACGTCACTTCAACACAAACGTCCCTTCCCGATTCGACTCGGTTGATGGTAGAGACCGCCTCAAGCGAGGCGGGTCGAATTCTCTACCAAGTGACGTTCTAAATAGGATACAATTTCTGAAAAACGAAGTCAAGGAAAAAAGGTCTAAGTCCAAAACGACTTATTCCGTTCTCGATTGCCGCTCTACCGTCGGAATTCACTGGCACGGAAACCCTGGAGACTTCACCGCCTTTGACGATAGTCGGTCGAAAAGCAGGTCGGTCACAGTTTTGTCCTTCTGCCAAACGTCTCCGATCCGAAGTGAAAGCAACTCACTGATGCGTCCGCCAGTGGAAACACCGAGCAGAAATAGCCCGCGATTGCGCGCCTCATACGTGCCGTCAAAGCAGGCAGAAACGCGTCGGATTTCGGTATTATCAAGAGGTATTGTGCCTTTCATTGCATCTTTCTCCAGTTTAGGTTTCGATTCTTTAGTAACCTCCAACAAAAACAGCGAAACTCGCTTCTCTAATTGTTCCCCTTAACCTCAACACTTTTCACCCGGATACCAAGTGTATTCCTAACCGGAATGAGTTCTTTAGGGAACGAGCCTTCAATAGCAAGTATGGCATCCGCTTCGTAAATTCCGCCTTCAAGACTTCGGCAGGCTCTGAGAAGTGCACGGTACTTTACGCACTGGAAGAGACCACGCCTCAGATCGTTTTGGTTTGATATACGGGATTTAACCTCTACCGCGATCCGGCAATTTTGGTCTTGGAACAAGACATCAGGAATATCACCCGATGGTAGCCTATACTCTGTTTCACCGGGTGCCAACGACTTTTTGAGTCCAACAGATTTTGGATGCTGTGCTACATACTCTTTGAGCCGTTTATGTGCCTCACTTTCCCTAGGACCACGACCATTTGCAGGAGGCTCGAATTGTAAATTTAAAGGGGCAGCAGGCGATAATCCAAGTTCCTCAAGGACATCCAACCATTTCGAGTAACTAAAAACCTTTCCCAGGACTTCCTCAACAATTGCTTCTTTTTCCCGTGGATCTGGTCTATGACGGAGGAAGTGAACATTATCCCCTGGTAAACCTGTTTCCTGATTTACGACAAGCCCCTGTATCTGTGGTATCTCTTCTGGCCACTGTTCATTCATCTCCGAAAGTATATCTCCGATACAGCCAAGTGGATACCTCAGGGCTCTATGATGCAGTCCCAGCTCCTCCGCTAAATCCTTGTACTTAATCTTTTGGCGAGCCATGGCTTGTCGTACGAGAAGAGGTAAAATAGCACGCGAGCGTTCTTTTGTCAAATTAGTCCGATTTTCTATAGCAAAGTAGTTTCTCGACATCTCTCCCTCCTATCGCGTGATGTTCCATTAACCTCAATTTATTTTGAGAACCTTCCGAAACCCATCTTCGTCATAATACTCACATGCAAAAATCTCAGGGTCTTTTGTTGGTAGTAGAACGCGACCACATTCAATCGCAATTGATACAGGGACTGCCGGTAAAATAAAGACTTTGCAACGGTGTCCATGCGTGGTTTGAACTTGATTCAGCAACCTCCTATATTCGTAACTGAAATGTTCAAGCTGCTTCGGATTTCTCAAAAAATGCGGAGAAGGATTTTCGATGGTTATCTCATAGATGCTAAAAGTATCGTCAACGACGTTAGCATATTTATCCTTCTCAATCGTGTCGCTGAGAGCCAATATGATTGCAACGTTTTCACTATTTTCTACTACCTGAATGGGGTTTACGATGTAAGATGTTTGTGTTTCGTGTTTTTCCGTCTGCCATGACCATGTTTTACTGGTATCTTTGATGTTTCTATGGCGTTGGTATAAATCTGCCGGAATGGTATCCCCAATACATCTACCCAGAAACACGAGCAGCGGCATAGGTCCGATAGCAAATATAGAGAAATGTTTGATCTTGATCTCGTCTATTCCCTCCTCAATACTTGTTCTGATCTTTCTCTCAATAACTCTCGCATAAGCCTCCCACTCCAATTTATCGCCATGTCGGTCAAAATCCTGATTATCAATTTTAATCCCTTCATCGACTGGATATTTCGGAAACATTGCATTGCGATAAGCCTCAGGGTTAATTCGAGGAATCCTGTTTTTAATTTTTACCGTGAACAGCACGACCGTTGACTTATGAATCTCCTCTGGATAATTTGTTTGAATTTCAATTCTTTTCTCGTGTTCCTGTTTCCACCGACGTAACAACTCGGTTGTATATCTGTCAGGGTCGTCGTCAATTTCTATGTGACATCGTGGACATAAGAGCATGAGGTTGGAGTAAGCAATTCGCAAATCCGCTGATTCTTCGCTGCCACGGGGACCATCTTCGCTTGCCGCAATAATATGAGCGACTTCACCGAAATTCCCGTCACTTAGGGTCAAGTTATTCTGCTAGACAGGTTCGTTACATCCGCTAAACTGACACCGTCCGCCTGCCTTGACCCATAATTTCAATCGAGTACGCTGTGGCACGTTTCTGTCGTTGATTTCAGGTTTTGATTTCTTTTTGGTATCCATAGATTTGAGACCAATTATTGAGTCGGAAAATCGCTTCCAAAGACCCTTTGTAAAAGCTGGCAAGCTGGCAAAGTATCAACTGTCAATTCTACCTGATTCAAAGAATCTCTCAATGTCTCAAGCCTGCTTTTGAAGACTTTCATTTGCCTGTCGCCCATCTTCTCGAACAGATCGTTATTTGGTGGAACAGGCAAACAGACGCTGATCCGATTCCCAAAGCCAAATCGATTAAGGATCAACTCTACAAGATTTTTGAGTGCCTTCAAATCGTCATCCTCCCATCTATGAGCATGGAGGTTATAAGTAGTTCCAACCTCAAACCAGTTCATTGCACACACTGTCATCGCAATTCCGGTTGGCCGCTTATTCCCTTTTGCGGAAAAGTTAACGTCCTTCCACCGCTTCAAGTACCGAATGATTCGCCTGAACTGCTCTCGGTTCCTGTCTTGCCCTTTAAATTTTCTCCCAAAATTTTCTATGAGACCGCGTGGGTCAGCAGGTTCCCATATTTGGTTCTTTGGCACTGATCCCAGAAAACTTTTCGCCAAATAGATTTGATTATCCCAATTAGAAGGATTCTCTGCATAAATTGCCAAATCTACATGGTAGAGTTCCTTACCTTTCCGATGGTACTGAACTCTGACACAAGGACACTTGCAGTCCACCTTCCGCTTCCCAGTATCCAATGCCTCATAAACCCATTTTTTGACCCGTGCAGGCAAATAATCATCTTTTGAAAGATGGAAAATTAACCCAACATCAATATCATAATCTTCGCCGGAGAGCGGTTCAATACCTGTCCCCATTTCGTAACTTCCTTGATTAAACATATCAAATGTTGGTGTTCCCACGTCAGCAGTTTGGAAGTATCTTTGTAAACCGTCACGTAAATCGCTTAAAAGTAAATCCCTCTTTTCCCTCAGGACACTGTTTTCATCGTAACTTCTTCTGATAGTGTCATTAAACTCATTGAAGTATGTCTGAACGTTTGCCATGATTTTCACTGCTTTCAATCAATAGAATTCGCTTGATTCATAAAATAAGATGTTCAACTACCCACAGATGAAATATCTGCGCGTCGGTTCTTTTCGAGAGTTGTGAGTTTCCAACCCGTTTTCCGTCCATTCGCATCGCGGCGCGCTTCAACGCGTTTATCTTTCTCTAATTTACTACGTAAAATTCTACCGACTATCCAATCGTAATTGTCCCAAGATTTTATCCCTATAGCTCGTGCTATATCTGCAGTACGTGTGTATTCGTCGTCTACTTGAAACAGTGTGTCTAAAATCGCTTCTTCAATATGGAATACTCCGATGCACGTCAGTTGTTTTGCAGTCATGCTTATATGCCTCCTATCCGTGCTTCATTCATATATAACGAGGATGGAAGAATGTATCCGTCGCGTGTTCTCTATCCCGTTAGGTTAGTTGTTTGGGATCTATTTACTGGTATCCTTTACGGCACACCGTTCCCTAATTTGTTCTCGTGTCCATCGATCATCCGTAGGAATATTGAATGGCCAGAGAAGTGGATGCACTAACTCCTCAACAATATCTGTCCGTTTCTCTGCGTCTTGGAAATCACTTAATAGACATTGTGTTGAAGCGGAGATGGTAGAATCAAAGCACTCTGGTTCTGGGTGAACCCCCTCCGTAATGCTTCTCATTTTACCAGATACAGTGCTTGTAGTATCATATAGCTTTTTCCCGAAAACTTGCCTTAACTCAGCGGTAACCTCAATATTCCCTAAATACCCACATTTCGTGTAAAGTCTTTCGGCATCTTGCATTAAAAACTTGATAGCAAAAGGAATTTGACCATATTCAATAACCTGTTGACCTTCAGCTTCAGATAATGCAGTTCTATAACAGACAATCCCGTATTCGTTAAATTCTCTATAGATAGAACCATCCTCTTTGAGGAGATAAGAAACACCGCCAGCAACTCTGCGAGGATACCATTTATACCCTTTGTCTAACGCATAAATCTCAGATGTCGAAATCACAGGACGATACGGGAATACGGGTTTAGCGATCACCGTTAGGTTCGGCTTCTCTGTAGCATAGAGAACTTGGATCCGTTCTTCCATTCGATTCATAATTTGTCCGGCAACAACCTGTGAATCCTCACGGCGTTTAAACATATAGGCAAGCCGATCCATGTCCGAACGTTTGTAAGGTTGCGTAATACTACCAGTGCGAACATATGCGTCAGTCGAACCTTCAATCGCATGGGGAGCTTGAATGCTTTCATCAATGCGAACTACGACAACAAGATTATTAGAATTAGGGACATCAATAAGTTTTATTTCCGGGATAACCCCTGGATAAATACCGGTAAGAGCACTCTGCTGTATTTGCTCCTCTATTCCGTTTCGTTGGGAGATACCTTGAATAGGGAAAATTACCTCGTTTTTTGTTTTATCAGCTTCTATTCCTATGAGGAAAATCCCGCCGTAGGTATTAGCAAAAGACGACACAATTTTAGGAATGTGCCTTTTGACTGTTATATCGCTCTTATATTCTACGCGTACATTTTCCCCAGATTCCTTACAGAAAGATTCAACATCCTCAAATGTGATTTCATCTATTAATTTGGAAAACACAACGATTACCTCTTTGATTATTCTGCTAACTCATTGCTTGATCCGATACTCGGAAGCCCGAACGTTTTCGCAACTACCTCTTATTATAACTGTGCTGAAGCTTCGCATTGCTTTGGGAATCTCCTCTACCTTGAGGCAAACATTGCCTCGGCTGTGATAGGCATCGGCATACTCAGGGTTTGACTTTATTGCGTTAGTACAATGCTCAATCGCTTCGTCATAATACTTCCGTTTTTCTGCGGGATCCTTCTCTGAATCCCCACGGTTTTCACAAGCCCGCCCCCTATAATAGTGGGTGTGGGCAGCACCGTGCCTGTCCTGGTGCTTAATAAATTTGACAAACGCCTCTTAATGGAATTTCAGTAACGCAACTCGTCTTAACTTTGCTAATTTTTGATCTGAATAAACGGTGACACTTCAGTCAAATTCCGTTTGTCATTAGCAATAGTTAAGTCCGCTCTCGCTTTTTCCCATTCGTGTAAGTTTAACCACGTTTGACCACGATTGTAATAAGCAAGGACAAGATCTGGATTCAGTTCTATCGCTTTGTTAAAATCTTCAATAGCACGATGAAACTCACCAATTTCGCGATAAACAGTCCCACGATTGCAATAGGCTTTAGCATAATCAGGATCCAGTTCTACAGCCTTACTATAGTCTTCTATGGCACGATCAAACTGGGCATTGCGGCGATAATCAGGCTCGGGATTGGTTTGGGCAATCTGCTCCAACTCACCTTTGCGGAGGTAAAGATTACCGCGATTATTATAAGGAAGAGCATCATCAGGAGCAAGTTTTATGGCCATATTATATTCCTCAATAGCATTATCAAAGTCGTCTTTGAGAAAGTAAACATTACCCCGTCCATTATAAGCATCAGCAAAGTCTGGATTTAATTCTATAGCCGTGTTGTAGTCTTGCATGGCCTCGTTAAGCTTACCTTTATCGCGGTAAACGTTGCCGCGATTGTTGTAAATAAAGTGGTGATCGGACTTTAATTTTATAGCCGTGTTGTAGTCTTGCATGGCCTCGTTAAGCTTACCTTTATCGCGGTAAGCATTACCACGGTTGCTATAAGCATCGGCATAATCTGGATTCAGTTCTATAGCTTTGCTATAGTCTTTTATCGCATGCTCAAGTTCACCCCTATCATGGTAAGCATTACCACGGTCCAGATAGGCATTGGCTTTACAAGGATTAAGGTCAATAGCACTGGAGTAGGCTTCAATTGCCATATCCGGTTCTCCAAGCATCATCAGGATGTGCCCATGCTGACACATCAATTCCGAATGTAGTTCTTCTTTAGAGATCTCGGATGATGGATCCGTCTGAGACTGTAGTTTGCTGATGGTGTTTCGGATACCCTCTACTACATTTTGCCAGCCTTTGCTCTCAGGTTGCCATTCGTCAACAGGTACACCTCTATCAGGAAGAGCTTGAAAATCACTCAGTTGATGACTTTGCCAATCACAGCTCTCAAGGATGATTGGAATCACCCGCATCTCTGCGTTTAGTGCCGTGGCCAACTCTTTATTACAGTTTTCAGAGGCAAGGCTATGAGCAGAAGTGAGATACAGCAGAAGGTCGGAATCCGCAAGATTGTCGAAAATAGCATCACGCCACTTATCACCGGGCAGGATTTCGTTGTCATGCCAGATGCTTATCAGACCTTCACCTTTCAGAAGGATAAGACGTGTTATTAATTCGTCCTTTTCTGCCGTGTTTTTATGTGAGTAGGTGATGAACACTTTTAGCTGTTTGTTCACGACTCTCTTTGCTCCAACGCCGAGTGAGGCGTTTCCGGCTATACACCTATAGGATAAAATGACCAATGCACTCGTTTCAATTATACCCTCACAGTCATTGAGATGTACCCCTTCCTCCTTGAGAGTTCAGATAGGTTCCCTCTCCACAGAACCGTTTTCCAAGGCCCCTGAACTCACGAAATCTCAAACTGGTTCGATTGAAACTGAGGTCTCCCCAAATCTGTCGCACCTATGATAGAAATACACCTCTTGAGTCCCAGCAGTGCCACATATGCATCAATAGGATGACAGGCACATATTTACAAGTTCAGGATTGACCTCCATCTACTGCCCTGGTGAGGGGATCAAGTAAGTCTACTAAGTGCCTCAAGAACAACTTGGCCTTTAAACTCAGGAGTGAAGTTTCTTCGTTTTCGTTTCGCCATCGGGGCCTCCTTTCAAGTCGTGGAGATTATACCACAATCTTGGTTTAGGGAGTGGCCCGAATTTAGGGGGCAGTACAGTTAAAGCATTTGCACGAGACAGCGATGCCACCCGCTACCTAAAGATAGAGGAAACCTCGGTTCATAGCGACTTCGGTCTTACATTCCACAGCGAAAACATTTCAACAATATCTTCAATTGGAATCTCACATAGATTCGCGAATGAATACAATCGTTTTGCTTGATACGTACTGTGCGTCAGACTTGGTCTCAACATACATGGTTCACCGTCTTCAGTTTTCCCACATCTTACTCCATCCAAATAACTCTCATCAACCATCATTTCATCAAAATCTCTGCTAATAGAATGAAACCTTGCTCGCTCGTTTTGGGGTATTTGTTCTTCCCACTTTTCATCATCAATATGACCAATAACTTCCCTATTTTCGTATAGAATTGCAAGTCTTATTATACAGAGTTGCCGATACGTGAGTTGATCAAGATCCTTTAAAATCTGGCGATACGTATCCATATCCAAATCTTCATGAAAATGAATGTTTTCAGTTAAACTCGCCATAAATTTTACTTTGGGTTCCTCGGTTGTATCCATCACCTTTTTCAAAGTCGATTCTATAACTTCTTCAAAGTTAGAACGATTCGTTGGAGTTTCCTCAAAGAACCCATCCGACCGAAACTCTTCACCGTCATTTGATCTTTTCACAATACCTTCTGCTGCTTGTTTTCCCCATCGATATAACCGTTTAGATTCACCTCTGGTAGTCAGAGGGTTGATGACTTGACGTAATACTTCTTTGACGATTATTGGAATGACGGCTGCAGCGATGCCTGTGGGATCGCCGATAGCGGAGCTGGTCAAAATACCCAACACCGGCAGACTAAAATCCTGTATAAGAGATTTCTGTGTATCTTCTTCCGGTTCCATCAGATAATTCATTTCAGTCGTTCCTTTCCTAAAAAGAAATTGTTTTCTTCTCCCACACAACCTACAACCGTGGTTTTGAATGTAACAGGCCTATACAATCATTTAGAAACTATTCATCGCGATCCTCCTGGTTAAGCACTCAATCTTCAACATCGAGTACTTTGATGCGCTGTCGGAACACCGCAAAGCAAGGGGCGGAATACAAAACAGAGACGCTACCGTAAAAAACGACAGATCTTTGATATGTAAAACGAGGGTTCGTTCGTTGGCTCGTATGCACCTTCTCACGGGTAGGACAGGACGCAACGCGGGAAGCGTTGAAGTGAGAACCCTGTCCACGAGCTTAGGAATAATATAACACAAACTGTTTTGAGATGTCAAGGGATCGCACATTTGCAATCAGGGTCATTCAATTGTAGGTTTTTGGTGTCATATTTTTCACAGGTGTTAATACTTTTAGAAAAGCAGAAGTCGCATGACTTTTCACGCGACTTCTGCTATACTTCACCCTAAAAATTACCACGTTTTTGAGGTGAATCATGACAAGCACATCGTCTTGCCACTTACTTGATATGTTAGCAGAAGTGCCAGACCCACGCAAGAAAAAAGGACGCCGCCACCCCTTAGTTTCGATGCTCGCCCTTACGGTTGTCGGACTCCTGTGTGGACAACGCAGCTATACACAGATTGCCAAATGGGCACGCCTCCATCCAGACCTGCGAAAAACTTTGGGGTTCACTATGAAACAAACCCCGGCGGCATCAACGTTTCATTATCTCTATCAACGTCTGGACGTCGCGGCTGTAGAAAAGACGCTGACGCAATGGACAACACAGACTTTAGCACGTTTGACCATTTCCACGTCTGACTTGAAGGGACTTGCGATAGATGGCAAAACCTTAGGCAACAGTCATATCGAAGATGCCCGCAGGACACATCTGCTCGCAGCCGTCTTTCATGACGGAGGCATCCCTGTGGCAGAATGTGCGGTGCGTCAAAAAACCAATGAAATCCCTGTTTCCATCGAACTCCTGAAAGCCTTTGATGTCACAGGGCTCGTCATTACTACCGACGCCCTGTTGACCCAACGCAAGTTCTGTCAACAAGTCGTGGCACAGCACGCAGATTACTGTCTCCCCGTCAAAGCCAATCAGAAACAGTTGTATGAAGATATTCGAGACCTCTTTGAACCTTTTGATGAAACAGACCCACCAGAAGTCGAATACCGCCGGTTTGAAAACCTCCACGCAGAAGTCGGGGCACACCTACAGACGCATACAGACACAGAGGACGCAAAAGGTAGGATAACCACTCGCACCCTTACCACAAGCACCCTTTTGACGGAAAATACCGACTGGCCAGGATTACAGCAAGTTTATCAATATACCACACACCAGCAGCAGAAAAGCACAGGACAGGTCAAGTGCCACGTGCAGTAGGGTATCACGAGTCTGACCCCCGAACGTGCCTCAGTCCGCTGATTTGCTCAAACTCCGCAGAGGGCATTGGACGATTGAGAATAAACTCCATTGGATCCGTGACGCCGTCTTTCGAGAGGATGACTCATGCGTCCGAACCGGTGTTATCCCACAAGTCATGGCAGCGATGCGAAACACAGCACTCTCTGTTTTACGATTCACAGGACACTGCAAAATCACCGACGCACTCCAACTTTTCGCAGCAAAACCTATACTCGCAGTTAATCTCATAAAATGAAAAATCTTAAAATTGAATGACCCTGGGCATCTCAGGGAGACACTGTGTTGACACCCATTTCTCATACGCAAGAAAAAAGTCGTCTATGTCGCAGAAAAGTGTTATGATATTCATCGGAGAACTCCTTTTGGTCGAAGAAATGAAAGGTTATCACTTCATTCTACCAAAAGGGTTCTCTTTATTGAAAGAATTATTGATTTATTTATCAAACTCACGTTAGTATAGTAAATGGGGGTGCGAATTGTAATTATGCAAAAACTCAAAGCCAGCCTTCGATTCCTCGGAATTCTGTTGATGAGAGTCCTGCTGGGATACGTTGTAGGTTACGCATGGCTTTTCGCTGTGGCGTATCTTTTTCATATCATCATGGATGTCAGGATCCCTCGCGACCTATTTGATTACTTCTATGACTCTGGTCCTCCCCGAGAAGGACGCTACGGTGGTAGGGCAGGCGAGATATACGGCTTTGCTTTGCAAATTGGGTCAATAGGTTTCCTTACGTGGTTTGCTATGGGCATCCTTTGGGGATTTTCTCAGGGTAAATTGGATTTACGGAGATTTTTAAAAAGGAAGAATCGTTAAAAAGTATTGATGGGTGGCTTGGATTGGTGGAAGCGTGATGGCTATGAAACGGAAGGCGAGCAAGGGGTTTCGGGGACAGAAATTGTGTGTGGGTGTTAAATACGATAGTGAAATTTAATTTGCAATTGAGGTTGTGATAGCATACAATTAAAGAGGTTCTGACGTGCTTCTAATCAAGCACACGGAGCCACGGATCCGGCCAGTGCTTTTCTCAAGCGCGCGGATCCATTATTCTCAAAAAAATACCTCTTTGGAAAACTCTGTAAAAATTTTGAATTTAATTTGCAATCGCGAATGAAATAGTGTATAATTATTTTAACAATCCCCCATAGCTCAGTCGGTAGAGCAGATGGCTGTTAACCATCGTGTCGGCGGTTCGAGTCCGTCTGGGGGAGCTCTTAATTTTGCTGACGGGCTTTGTCACTCTTTTGGTTGTCAAGGTTCGTCAGCAAAAATTTTTAATCTGTTCCCTTTCAAACTCGCTCTATTTCTCCAAGGAGGTTAACATGCCTAAGAAGTTTACCGATGCACAACTTGATGAACTCTTAGCGAAAGGCTACTTAATTGTCCGCGACTACTATTCAGGTGAACAACTTGCGGAGATGCAAGCCGCCCAACGCCGCGTCTTGCCGACATGGGAAGAAGTCAAAGACGATCCGCCTCCCGGTAGAGCGACTTTGACCGAATTCCCGCCCGCTGAAATGGCTTTATTACGTGCGATCGTGGACCACGATGCATGGGAATTCGCACGTAAATTTCTGAAAACGGAGCATATTCACTACCGTGCTGGATGTATGATTGCACGCTATCCTGGGTTTAAAGGTCCGGGTGTCGATAGCGATCCAAGCAATTTGCACATTGATAACGGCAACAACTCACTGTTACCACAGTCCGAGAGTGCTCGTGAATTCGGACAAATCGGTTTTTGGGTACACCTTGAGGATGTTGATGAAGACCAGGCACCACTTAGACTCCTTGCTAAGAAATACGGACGCGATACCTCTAAATACGAACCCCTTGTTTGTAAAGGAGGCACTGTCTGTATCTTCAACAACTATACATTGCACTCAGCAAGCGATTATCTGCGGGAAGATGGACAACGCTTCACGTGGGGATTCGGTTTAGGACGGGCAGACCACTTTTGGGAAGGCTTTCGGCACTACACAGACAAAGGTCGGAATTCGACCTTCTCGAAATTCATCGGCACGTTAACAGCGGCAGAACGTGAAGTCTTTCGGTTCCCACCTGCTGGGCATCCATACTATACGCCCCAAACGCTTCAGGCGTTAGAAGAACAGTATCCGGGTTGGAATGCCCGTGGCGAGTATTAGAAAGCGGTTTTTCGGAGCGGTTCGGACATCAACCAACCGATGACATCGACGATGTCGTCTTGCCGATCCTGTAGCATGACTTCGATGAGTGCCGGTTTTTCAGCGGCGAGCGCGTCCCGTAAAGTGTCCTTGAAATCTCCCAAATTCTCTACCCGCTTGGCATACGCCCCGAAGGACTGTGCGAATTCGACGAAATCGGGATTGAGCAGATCTGTGTCGATTGTGCGTCCTTCACACCCCTTCTGTTGAGACCCCTTAATCGCTGACAAGGCACCATCGTTTACCACAATCGCTACGACGTTGATCCCATATTTCATGGCGGTTGCCATTTCCACGGCTCCCATCAAAAACCCACCGTCCCCACTGAAGCAGATAACAGGACGATCTGGATATGCTACTTTCGCGCCGATAGCGGCAGGGTAGGCATGTCCTAATGCCACCCCGATGTTCGGATAGAGAAATGTCCTCGGATCGTAGATAGGAAATTCGGCGAAGGAAGCGTAGCCGAGTGCATGGACATCAATCGCGTAGATTGTGTCTCGTGGGAGTACGTCTTGTAGTTCATGGATCACGGGCAGCGGGGGCTGTGCATCGAACGCTGTTCGGAGTTGCGCCAGTGTCTCGTCCCATCCATTTTCACCGGGCGTAACATCTTCAATGAGTGCCTGCAACGTCAGTTTCAAATCACCGACGACCCCTATATCACACGGATATTCAAGTCCGATCTCATCGGCATCTTCGTCTATTTGGATGAAGGGTTGAGGGAGTTCGAGACTCCAATTTCGGGTATCAATGGAGGTAAAACGTGGTCCGATGCCGATTAAACAATCCGCACGTTGAAGTGCCTCGCGTCCGAGGTATCCATAGCAGATTTGCAGTGCCAACGGATGGTCTTCGGATAAAACCCCTTTTCCATTACGGGTGACAATAACAGGAGCGTTCAGTTTCTCAGCGAGGAGACGTAACTCGTTTCTGGCGTTTGAATGAAAGACAGCGGAACCAGCAAAAATCAGGGGCATCTTGGCATTACGAATTGTGTCAACCGCAGTGCTGAGCGATGCATCATCCGGTGGAGATAATTCGGCACGTTCAACACGCGTTGGGATTCTGACATCACCTTCCCCAGTGACCACGTCCATCGGGAATTCGAGCATAGTAGGTCCCGGTCTCCCAGTGCGCATCGCTTTAAAGGCATTTTCAACAACGACAGGGATCTCAGCGACGGTGTGCGCGATGGCACAGTACTTCGTGATTGACTCAAAAAACCGCATCTGATCCAATCCGTGGAACATTTTACTGGGGTGTTTGCTGTAAAGGCTGGAATCGCTCTGTCCAGTAATCAGTAGGACAGGTGCGCAATCGGTGAACGCCTCTAATATCCCAGTCGATGCGTTACTGGCACCCGGTCCAGGCACGGTGATCGCGACACCGACTTCACCCGTTGCGCGAGCGAACCCGTCTGCCATCTGTGTTGCCGCATATTCATGACGGACAAGATAGTGGTCGATTGTGTCTTTGCCGCGTCGCAGTAGGGCATCATAGATTTGGATGTTTTGGGTGCCGGGCATTCCGAAAACCGCTGAAACTCCCTGTGCTTTCAAACATTCAATGAGAATATCTCCGCCTTTCACTTATGAGTCTCCTTTGTGTTCTCTAAGGAAATTTTCTAACCATGCATCGGGGTCATATCCGAATCGGCGTAAGAGTTGGCAGCCGACACGCTTTAGAAAATTTGGGATGAGATTAAAGAATTTAAGTCGCCAGTTCATAATTGGTAAAATATAAGAAACCTACAAGTTATGTGCTTAAGGAGTCGGGATTACAAATCCCTCCTACAAGATAGCCTCGCCAGTGGTTTTATCGAAAAAGTGCATCCGTTCTGGGACAAACGTGACGTAAATATTCTGTCCAATTTCCGCTTCGAAGTTGGGGGCTGTGCTTGCTTTTAGAATCGTGTGCGCCCCTGATGCATCCGTTCCGAGCGTCAGTTCGACGATTGTTTCTGCCCCGAGAGGTTCAACGCTATAGACTTCAGCCTGAAATGCATTGGGAATCGATTGATGACTGACAATAACGTCCTCAGCGTGCGTGCCGAAGATGAGATCACGGTCTGGATCATTGTCGTTTACAGCTTTAGCGATCTTGGGATTTTGAATTGCGACTGAATTGCCTTCGCTGAGATGACTCGCTAACGTCAGATGGAGTTCGCCGTTAGTGCTGGAGATGTCGCACGGGATGCAATTCATACTCGGATTACCGATGAAGCCAGCGACAAATAGATTTATAGGATGATTATAGATTTCAGCAGGTGTTCCCAGTTGCTGGATTTTGCCCTCTTCAAGGACAGCGATTCTGTCTGCCATTGACATCGCTTCGATCTGATCATGCGTCACATAGAAGGTCGTTGTACCAAGTTCACGCTGCCGCCAGCGGATTTCCGCTCGCATCTCGGTCCGAAGTTTTGCATCGAGATTAGAGATCGGTTCGTCCATAAGGAATACTTGGGGACGACGTACCATTGCGCGTCCGAGTCCAACCCGTTGCGTCTCACCGCCGCTCAACTGGTTCGGTGTTCGCATGAGCAGGTGCTCGATATGAAGCATCTGCGCAATATCTCTGACGCGCCGGTCAATCTCCTCTTCGGAGAGTTTTCTTGGATGCAGTGGGAACGCCATGTTCTCGTAAACGCTTAGATGTGGATAGAGGATATGCGATTGGAAGACGAAAGCGACATCGCGTTCGGCAGGCGTTTTATCGTTAACGCTAACTTCATCCAGATAGATTATGCCTTCTTCGGGTTTATCCAGTCCAGCGATACACCGAAGTGTGGTCGTTTTTCCCGCACCCGTCTGACCGAGGAGTACAAAAAATTCCTCGTCTCGGATATCGAGGTTGATGTCGTCGAGCGCGATGAGATCGCCGAACCTTTTTGTTATGTTTTCGAGCCTTACTGTTGCCATAGATTATTCTACGATTCTGTGTTGTAGGTATTGCGATAGTATACCACAAATCGCGTTTAGAGGTCAACAGGAATTCGCTAAATCGCCAGGGTCATTCAATTTTAAGGTTTCTCACTTTATGAGATTAACTGCGAGTATAGGTTTTGCTGCGAAAAGTTGGAGTGCGTCGGTGATTTTTGTATGTCCTGTGAATCGTAAAACAGAGAGTGCGGT
>Ga0209754_1000269_pt1 | contig 78693 bp, 67 predicted proteins | sample MesohylBB_FD_187295 | JGI IMG/M metagenome (GOLD analysis project Ga0209754, IMG submission 187295) | Host-associated microbial community of the marine sponge Aplysina aerophoba from Gulf of Piran - sponge mesohyl, lysed by bead beating... | ecosystem: Host-associated > Porifera > Sponge >...
TCGCCGAGCAGGCGGGTGGTGTGGACCCGGCCCGGCCTGGTCTCGGCGGTGGCGGCGATCGGGTGCCACATGTTCAGGACGACTGGATCGGTGCACGGACTTGCTGCTGAGGCCACGGCTCTGCCTCCGAAGGCTCTGTTCTGGCGCGGCTCAGACTACTGCCCGGTCTCGGCGGCAGATGCCGGCGAGTACCCCACTCGGCGCGCTCGCCGCGCTCGCCGCTACTCTCGCCGCAGGAGTCGGATGGGAGCAGCATGACGGACGAGCCGGCCTGGACGATGGGCATCGAGGAGGAGTACCTGCTGGTGGAGCGCGACAGCGGGGCCCTCATCACCAAGCAGCCTCCCGGCCTGCTGGAGAAGGTGGCCGACCTGCGTCACGGTCTGGTGGCCAGGGAGCTGTTCAGCTCGCAGATCGAGATCGCCACGGGGGTCTGCTCCGACACGAAGTACCTGCGGGCCGACCTCGGGCTGCTTCGCCTGGCGGTGGCCGAAGCCGCCGCCGAGTACGGACTGGCGCCCATCGCCGCCTCGTCGCACCCGTTCGCGAGATGGCACCAGCAGCAGTACACCGAAGGGGAGCGCTACCAGGCCCTCACTGCCGACCTGCAGGGCGTGACCCGGCGGCTGGTCATCTCCGGCCTGCATGTCCATGTCGGCATCGACGACCCCGACCTGCGGATCGATCTGATGGACCAGGCCGCGTACTTCCTTCCCCATCTGCTGGCCATGTCGACCTCGTCGCCGTTCTGGGAGGGGCAGGACACCGGCCTCAAGAGCTACCGCATGTCGGTGATCGAGACGCTGCCCCGCACCGGCCTCCCCGAGAAGTTCGGCTCGTGGTCCGACTACAAGCGCCACATCGACGTGCTGGTGCAAGCCGGGATCATCGAGGACTCCACCATGGTGTGGTGGCACATCCGCCCGTCGGAGCGATACCCCACCCTGGAGATGCGGGTCGCCGACCTCCCCACGAAGATGGAGGACACCATCGCGGTCGCCGCCATGTACGTGTGCGTGCTGAGGATGCTCTGGCGTCTCAAGCTGGAGAACCGCCGCTGGCGGAGCTACGCCAACTTCCTGCTGAAGGAGAACCTGTGGCGAGCCGAGCGCTACGGGGTCAGCGGCGAGCTCATGGACTTCGGCCGGGGCGAGCTGGTGCCCTTCGGCGAGCTGGTGGAGGAACTCGTGGAGCTGGTCAGGCCCGATGCCGAGGCCCTCGGCTGCGTGGCGGAGGTCGAGCACGCCCGCACCATCTGCCGGCGGGGCTCGGCCGCCGACCGCCAGCTCGCGGTGTACCGCGAGGCGCTCGAGGACGGCGCCACCACCGACGAGGCCCTCAAGGCTGTAGTGCACGCGCTGATAGCCGACACCGTCGCGCCTCCCGAGATATAGCGTCGGCGATTCGCGAGTCGGTTGACGATGTTCCCGACCGAACTTCTGTCAAGAATCCACCGTATAGGTGGAAAATTGACGTACGTTCATCGAATCGAGCCCGCCGGACCTACCCGCTCGGCCCCCCGAGGGTGTCCTCGAAGGCGTCCGTGACAGGGCCGACGACGGGACACGCGCCCTGATCTTCGAGGACCCGCAGTCCGGCCGGGACCTCGTCGCCTTCACGGGGGATGAACTCGCCGCGGTGTTGGGCTCCCACAGAGGCGACGGCAGCGGACGGTCAAGCGAAGTCTGGGTGGGCTGGTCCGCTGACGGCGCCGAATGGGGGTGGCAGTCCGCGCCGGAAGCCTTCGGCGTAGATCCCGCAAGCATGGTCTTCGTCGAGCTGGCGGTCGGCAAGGACTCCGTTCTCGCCGGCATGAGCGTCTACGGCATCCAGTGGAAGGGCTGAACCACGGCTCACGTGGAATCCGGCGGGCAACTCCGCAGGTCCGACCACGCGCTGTCGGCCCGGCGCTAGCCGGGCGCGTATGCTGGCGCCGTGGCCGGAGCGGTAGTGATGGTGATCGTGCTGGTGGTGCTGTTCCCAGTGGTTGTGCTGGTGGGCAGCGGGATCGTGGCCGCGGCCCTGGGGAGCCTCCTGAAGGCCGACTCCGACGCCGACAATCTTGGCGAAGACGGGCCCAACGAGTACCTGGAGCTGGCCCGCAAGGAAGCCGAGACCGGCTACCCCCAGATCACGGGCCAGAAGGCGCGACCCGGACTGCCCAGCCTCCCAGGACTCCGTCGCCGTTAGGGGCTGCGGCTCAGCGGTCGGTGGGCCAGACCGGGGGGCATCCGCGGTCGATCCAGACCGCGGCGGCCACCGCGGCGAACACCGCGTCGCTGCCGTTGACAGGCTCGGAGCCGTCGTCGACGACCTCCACCTCCACCGGCGGCATGTTGGCTGCGCTGACGATGCCGAAGGAGCGGACCGTCAGGTCGTGGACGGTGCCGGCGGGGTCGACGCCGAGCGACTCGCTGGTCACCCACGAGTAGGCCATGTGGGCCGCACCGGTGCAGTAGGAGCGCAGGACGGTCTCGTCGAGGACCCGGCCAGCCTGCACCTGCGCGCTGATGGTCCCGTCGGCCCCCACCGCAGCCGTCGCCGATCCCCCTCCGGGACAGGCGATCCAGCCCAGCCCGCCCCCGGCCGCGGCCAGCAGGGCCACGGCTTCGGCCCAGCCCGCTCCCCGCACGTCCGACGAGGTGGGCGGACCGGCCACGTCGACCTCGGTGACGGTCAGGCCGGGCGCGCGATCCTGGATCGCGGCGGCGATGCCCGGCGTGCGGGCGACCACCACCTCGCCGGTGCCGTCGGGGCGCACGCCCGCGGCCAGCGGCGGGCGCTTGGGGCCGAGCTCGGCCGTGTCGGGGCGGGACCACAGCACCCTTACCGGCCGGCCGTGGCGATCGGCCAGACGGCGGGCGGCCTCGGCCACCGGCGAATGGAGCTTCCCGCCGAAGGCGCCGCCGTTCCCGAGAGGGGAGGCAGGCTCGCCGCCGGGGGCGCACCAGGCCGCATCGGTCTCCAGGTAGCCAGGCTCTGTCCAGCTCGTGCGCAGGGTGACGGCCCATTCCCCGGCGGGCACTTCCAGCGGAAGCTCCCAGCTCGCGGTGGTGCGACGGCCAGGCACGCGGCCGGCGAGCCTCCGAGCCTCGACGGCGGTCTCCGCCACCACCCAGCCGTGCTCGTCGGCGGCTTCGCAGCCCGTCCCGGCCCGCACCGCCACCAGTGCATCCGACGGCGCGGTGTCGTCGGCGAAGCCGCCCTCCCCCAGCGCGACATGGGTGCCGGTCGACTGCGGCGAGCGGCCTTCGATTGTTGCTCGCAGGTCGGAGTCAACCCGCTCGTTGGAATCCGATGGCCGGTCGGCGGCGGCGTCCGACCCGAGGACCGGGTAGGCCACCCAGGCGTCGAGGATCGGCTGCCAGCCGGTGCAGCGGCACAGATGGGCGGCCAGGGCGCGGGCCGCGGCGTCCCGGTCGGCGTGGTCGGCGCCCTTGGCTTGCAGGCCGGCGAAGCGGCAGATGATCCCGGGCGTGCAGAACCCGCACTGACTGCCTCCGGTGGCTGCGAACGCCCGAGCCCAGCCGTCGCGCACTCCGCCGTCGAGCCCCTCGAGGGTGGTTATGGTCCGGCCCGCCACCCGCCGGGCCGGCGTGACGCAGGCCACTCGGGGCTGGCCGTCCACCAGCACCGTGCAGCAGCCGCACTGGCCCTGCGGGCTGCACCCGTCCTTCACCGAGCGCACCCCGAGCTGCTCACGCAGCACATCCAGCAGCGTCAAGCCCTCGCCGGCCACGACCACCGCTGCGCCGTCGACGACGATCTCGAAGGCGTCACCCTGCACGACGGCCATGGCAGCGCAGGCTAGGCGGGCCTCGCCGCCTCAGTCGTCGTACTCCTCGTCGCTCTCACTTGTGAGATGGCCGCGAGCCAATCCGGGCGGGCCATATACGTGTGGGAGTATATGCTATGTATAGTATGATTGTGTGTGATGGAGGTCTTCTACCATCCGAGGTTCGCACGCCAACTCGAGCAGTTGGCCTTGGCAGCCGAGGAGGACGAAGTGCTGAAGGCAGTCGAGCATGAACTGAGGAGCACAACCCGTAGAGAAGACGACGCAAGGAACGTAGGAACTCAATACCCCGGTAAGGAACAATGACAAATGAACCCATCGACAGGTCATCCGCCAGCACAGGCTGCTTGCTTGAATCCGGCTGAAGATGAGGGTGAGTACAGCGACGACGAGTGGGAGACAGCGATTGCGCGAGTCGAGTCCACCAGACGACGGGTTCTCGCCAGCAGGGCCGGGGCACGAGAGGCCGAGGCCAAGACGTTGGCCGACATCACCGCCAGGGTTCAGACTCTGCGAGCCATTCGGAGGGCACGCGGCCTCACGCAGTCCCAGGTCTCAGCTCAGCTCGAGATCAGCCAGGCCGAAGTCTCGCGCATGGAGCGTCGCGCCAACCTCCAGTTGACAACACTGGCTCGCTTCATCGAAGCCGTCGGGGGGAAACTACGCATCACAGCTGTATTCGACGACCAAGAAGTAGAGATCGGAGTGAGCGATCTCCTCCCCGCCGGCGACTAGGCGGCACTAGCCTCGCCCGGACATGCCGAGCAACCGCTGCTTCGTCCAGTTCCATCATCCCGGCAGAGAACAGCGACCCGGTCCCGGCGGCGGGCAAGCATGGAACCGGCGCGCTGCCGACGACGGCTGTGCTCCCACGGAGACGTGCGGCCCCGGACACGCGCGGAAGTTCATGGAGATGAGTGGCCGGTGGATCGACGAGGACGATGGGACCGGTACCGGCGACCTTTGGGCCTGGGGAGAATGGGAAGCCGAGTCGGACTTGCTGCGCGAGCTAGACCAGTTAGGCGATCCAGGATTTCCCAGGTATCTGTGGCACCCGTACTACGTCAAGCGGCAGCACGGCTACCGGGGCTTGCATAACACAGACCCGTTCATATTCGGTGAGCGCTTCCTCTATTCGAACTGCCATCAGCAATGGAAGCCACGACTACGAACCCTGCCACGTGGCTCGGTCATCGCCTTAGGAAGCAAGAAGGGTGAATGGGTGCTCGACACCGTGCTGGTAGTCGCGGGCTGTGTCGAGTATGTCGCAGACGCAGCTCCATTCGTCCTGGCGGACCGGGCTCCCGAAGCATTCCTCGACGTGACCGCAGGACCGCTGGCCGCCAACGATGCGGGAGCGAGCTTCAGGCTCTACTGGGGAGCCACGCCGAATGATCCGGTGGATGGGATGTTCAGTTTCTTCCCCGCGGTTCGGGCGGGCGGAGATGTTGGGTTCAAGCGACCAAGCATCGAGCTTCCTGAGTGGTGCTTCACCAAGACGCTGCACATGGGTGCCAAGTCGACACCCGGGCTGACACCCGACGCTCTGCGCGGGCTATGGGAGAAACTTGTGGGCCAGGTGCGCGACGCCGATCTTCTCCTGGGAACGCACGCAGTCGTGCCAGAGCGCCGAGCGGCTTAGACGGACGGCGGCTAGCTGAAGCTCTGGCCGCAGCCGCAGCTGCGCTGGGCGTTGGGGTTGTCGATCGAGAACCCGGCCGACTGCAGGCTGTCGGAGTAGTCGAGCGTGGCACCGTCCAGAAGCATGGCCGAAGACGGGTCGACTACGACCTGGACCTCGCCGAAGGTCGCCTTGGTGTCGCCCTCGACCATGTCGGTGTCGAAGTACATCTCATACGAGAAGCCCGAGCAACCGCCGGGGCGCACCGCCACCCGCAGGGCCAGACCGTCCTCGTTCTCGGCCTTGATGAGCTCAGATACCTTGGTTGATGCCTTGTCGGTGAGTGTGATCACGTCGGCTCTCCGTGAGGTTGGGTGACGGCTGTTGCAGGATCCAAGCTAGCGCCCCGCGGCCGGCGGGGCTACTCATGATGTCGACGGCCTCGGATCGGCCGGGCCAACCTCGCCGGTAGCATCGGGTTGTGACCACGACCGTGCCGACGGCCGAGGCCGTCATGGAGCTCATGCGGGGCGTGGTCGATCCCGAGCTGGGCAGCAACCTCGTGGAGCTGGGCATGGCCCGCGGCGCGCAGGTGTCCGATGACGGGGTGGTGAGGATCGAGATCGCCCTGACTACGTCGGGCTGCCCGTTGCGAGCCCAGATCCAGAAGGACGTGAAGGCGAGGCTGGAGTCCCTCCCGGGCGTGACCAAGGTGCGCATCGTGTGGGCCGAGCTGACCGCCGAGGAGAAGACCGCGGCCATGTCCAAGGCCCGCTTCAACGTGGCGCAGCGGGCCCCGGACACGGCCATCCCGCCCACCACCAAGGTGCTGATGGTGGCCAGCGGCAAGGGCGGCGTGGGCAAGTCCACGGTGACGACCAACCTGGCCGCCGCGCTCGCCGAGGAGGGATACAACGTCGGGGTGATGGACGCCGACATCTGGGGGTACTCGGTCCCCCGGATGCTCGGGGTGGACGGCGACCTGCGCTCTCTGGACGGCAAGATCGTGCCCATCAGCCGGACCATCGGCGAGGGCCGCCTCGATGTGGTGTCGATGGGCTTCCTGGTGGACCGGGAGGAATCGGCGCTGATGTGGCGGGGCCTGATGCTCAACCGGGCGGTGCAGCACTTCTGCGAGGACGTCCGCTGGAACGACGACCTCGACTACCTGCTGATCGACATGCCGCCCGGCACCGGCGACGTGCAGATGGGCCTGGCCAAGATGCTGCCCAGAGCCGAGATGATCATCGTCACCACCCCGGCCGTGGCCGCCCAGAAGGTGGCCGCCAGAGTGGCCGACATGGGCCGCAAGAACTACCTGCGCATCGTGGGTGTCGTCGAGAACATGAGCTACCTGGTGACCCCCGACGGTGGGCACCAGCCCGTCTTCGGCTCGGGCGGGGGTGAGGCGCTGGCCGCCGAGATAGGAGCGCCCCTGCTGGGTCACGTGCCGCTCGATCCTGCGGTGGCTGAAGGATCCGACCTCGGCGAGCCGGCCGTGCTCGGTGCGGGCGTCGCGGCGAAGGAACTGAAGTCGGTGGCCCTCGCCCTGTCGGAGGAGCACGTGCCGCCGGTGGAGATGGCCGGCTGCAGCGCCCGGATGCTCGACGCGGCCGTGGCCGCGCTCGACGCCCTCGACGCAGCCGACGCCTGAGCCCAGCGGCTAGCAGGCGTCTCCTGGCCCGCTGATCTCTACGCGAACAGGGCATCACAGGGACTCCACAGCACGGATCAGCAGCTCGGCTTCCTCGCAACCTGGGCAGAGCGGCTCTCGGTCGCCCCGTCTGCACGGCCCACACTGCTTCTTGCGCAAGAAGGCGATTAGATCACGCCGCAATTCGTCAGGCATGGCTCATCCCTATGAGTCCAGCACTCTCAATGCTCCGACTGCATACGCACCATGTAACGATGTCAACTGTCGAAGTCGCTGGTGTCGAATTTCAGGGTGGCGGCGTTCTCGGCCACATCCGACTGCGCGGCTTCGTTGAAGCCCTCACCGGCTGTGGCTTCTATCTCGATGGTTACCTTGACCTCGGCCGGACCGGCTTGAGCGAGCCGCTGGACCACGCCTTCGGCTATGTCGGCGGCGATGCGGGTCCAGCGGTCCGACGGGAGGGTGACACGGCCGTAGTAGCGGGTCGGAGCAGGCGGAGGCGAGGCGACTTCCACGCTGATGACCGGCGCCGACACGCTGCTTGACGTCGCGGGTCTCGCCGATGTCGAGCCGGCGCTCTCGTCTGCCGGCGGGACTTCGGGCCGTTCCCTGTCGAACTGTCGGTTCGCGGCCTCCGGGTGGACGATCAGCCCGCTGGGTGCGACCGAGGCCAGCTGTTCTCCCGCCCGGAGGCCGATGTAGCGCTCGCCGTTGTGGCCGTCCGCGTAGGCGAAGCCTTCCGTGCTCCAAGCAGTGTCGGCCACGCCCTTCCTGATTGCGTCTTCGAGGACGCTGCGCCGCAGCAGCCGGGGAAGGTAGAGGTAGCGAGTGAAGTCCTCCCAGAGTTGTCTGACCGGCACCGAGGCTCTCTCGCCTTCGGGTCCGTCTCGCCACAGCGGCACCCGGTCGAGGTCCAGCCGCAAGCGGGTGCCTGCGTACTCGCGAATAAGCGCCTCGTCCTGGACGAGCTTGCGCGAGACCCGCTCAGCCAGCGACATCGATGACGTCAGCCGCGCCCTCTCCCAGCGGATGTCGCCGGTCGGGTCGTCGGGGGGCTGCAACGGATGTAAGGCCCAGATGTAGGTCTCGCCGACGCGGGTGTCGACCGTGTCGCTGGCCTCGCCCAGCTTGGTGCTGGTCTGGCGCCTCTGGAACTCGTCCAGGCCCAGCGTGACGCCATCGCGGTCTATCGACTCCCAGGCCAGGAAGCTGCGCACGGCTTGGCGCAGGTCGCGCAGACGGGCTGCATCGGCAGCGAGGAACACCAACATGTTGCAGCACTGGCGCGCCCCGCCGGAGCGCTCCGTCAGGATCCGCTGGGCTGTCTCAAGCGCCTCGCTCTGATCGACCTTGGTGTCGTGCGGTGCGCTCGGGTCCAGCGCCACCAGACGGACTTCGTCCTCGTCGGGAACCTCGGCGGGACTGCGCGGACAGGGATGCACTCCCGCGAAGTGGCCTCTGTCCTTGCGAAGCGCGTCGCTCACGAGTCCGCGGATCACCTCGTCCGCGTCGGCGTCGCTGAAGTGGTTCTCGGCCCGGTCTCGGGCCATGCGGTTGACGGTGGGCTGGAGCGCGTACCAGTAGCGGGCGCCGTCCCGGTACAGGTACATCGCCTGGTCCGACAGCCGGCGCAGCGCGTCGCTGTAGGTGGCGGGGCGGTCGTCGCCGGGCTGCAGGCAGCCGAGTTTGATGGATCGGTCGTCGAGGCCCCTGTTCGCGGCCTGCTGGGACGGCGCCGAGCCGAAGTAGACGGTGCGGGCCACCTTGCGGGCGGCCTGGAACCGTCCGAAGTTGGAGTTCTCCTTGTCGAGCCGCAGCGGCAGCGCGCCCGTTCCGTCGATGTCTGTCTCGACGACGGTGCGCCAGGCCGCGTCGAGATGCCGGATCAGCTCTTCGGCCACGTCGCCGTCGTCGACGGGGATCGTGCAGGGCATGATCAGCAGACTCGGGTCGCCGCTTATCCACAGCGAGTGGATGACGGTGGCCATCAGCCGCAGCACGCCTCTGGTCCGCTGGAAGCGCTCGAGCGCCGACCACTCGCCGAAGAGCCGGTCGAACAGTTCCGGATGGATCGGATATGTGGCCTGCATGCGTCGCTGGTAGTCGCCCTCCCGGCACTCCGACGGGAAGTCGCTCGACCGGGACTGGTAGAGCTTGGCGAAGGCCCGGACGACCGCATCCCGCTGCCGGGCCCCATCCGGGGTGACTTCCTTGAACAGGCGGCGCCGGACGATCTCGAAGCTCTCCTCGGCGGTGGCGGTGCGCCAGTTGGCCTGGGTGCGGGCGAACAGGTTCTCCAGGCGGGTCAGTGCGGCCTGCCCGCCCTCGCCGCCGACCTCGATCTGCGACGAGGGGATGGTCGCCACCAGCAGCGCCCCGGGCGTGTTGGCGGCGGCGTCGGTGAGGGCCTGGGCGAAACTGAAGTGCGCGTCGAAGGATCCGGCCGGAAGGCCCGATATGCCGTAGAGCTGGCGGGCGTAGCCCACCCACTCGTCGATCAGCACCAGGCAGGGAGAGCTGGCGCGCAGCAGGTCGGTCAGCGCAGCGCCGGGGCTGGTGCCGGTGCGGTCGGCCTCGGCGACCAGCGCGTAGCCGTCGGCCCCGCCGAGCTGGTGGGCCAGCTCGCCCCACATGGTGCGCACCACCGTGCCGTCGGGCTTGGTCTCGGACTCTCCCGGCTGCAGCTGGTGCCCCACCAGCACGGCCCGACGGACCGGGCCCCGCGGTAGGCCGATGCCGCGGGCCGCCAGCAGTTCCTCGACTCCGTTGAGCCTGTTCGCCGGCGTGCCCCCGGCCAGGTGGTACAGGGCGATCAGAGCATGGGTCTTGCCGCCGCCGAAGTTCGTCTGAAGTTGGATGACGGGATCACCGCCGTCGCCGGTGAACCGCTGCGCCGCGCCGACGAGCAGGCCGGCGAGACCCTCGGTGATGTGGGTGCGCCGGAAGAACTCGACCGGGTCGCCGTACTCGAAGGCCGCTTCGCCCCGCCACACCTGGTGCAGGTCCGCCGCGAACTCAGCCAGCTGGAAGCGGCCCGTGGCCACGTCCTCGTGAGGCTCGATCACGTCGCGCCACGCAGGCAGGCCGGAGGACGTGCGGCCGTCTGGTGCTGCGGGTGCGGCCCGCTTATCGAAGGCGCGGGCCTGCTCGTCGAACTTCAGGCGGAGCAGCTGCTGATGCAGCCTGTCGACCTCGATGGCCTGGGCGCCCGAGCCCACCGACTCCAGCAGGCGCTTGGCGGTGTCGAGCGCCCGGAGGGCGTCGTCGGTGCCGAAGTTGTCGTTGTGCGCCCAGGAGTTGCGCACCGACTGCAGCTCCGACACGTAGCTGCGGTCGTTGCGGGAGAGCTTCTTGGCGAAGATCGTGTTCCACTCGTCCCACATCACCTTCAACAGGAACTGAGCATCGGTCGGGTTGACGGTGCGGGGACGTCCTGTGCCGCGGGTGTTGGCCCGCTGCACGTCGGTGGTCCAGTTGTCGCCGAACTGGGCGCGGCACTCCCGCGCCACGAACGGCGCGAGACCCTCGCCCAGCAGGGCCACCGCCTTACCGACTCGTTCGTAGTTCGAGAGCGCCACCGCCTACTTCTACCCCGAGCCTGCGACCGTTGCTCCTACCCGGCGGATCCCGGCATACGACTCATGACGTGAGGCCGAGCGAGCCTTGGCCCTCAGGAGCCGTGTCAGCCAGTCGGCTCAGCTCGGGCCAGACGGCCACGAGGCCGTTGTAGGCGAGCGCGTCAGCAGTCCAGCCCTTGCGCTCGCAGGTGTGATAGAGGCGATAGGCAAGCTCGCGGGCCGGATCGGCTAGTCCGCCGATGGCACGCAGCACCTCTCCAGCTGCCGTCTCTCCCTCGTTCTCCAGCCTGTGAATCAGGTGCTGCACGATCTCCCAGACGGTCAGCCGCTCATCGGCGTCGGGCGCCCAGTCCTCGTCAAGCTCGCTGCGGGCGAGCAGGCGGCACGCATTGCCCTGCTGATGGAGGATCCCTGCCCGGACCAGTCCGTCGATGGAGGTGTTCTTCGCCTTGCTGAGGGTTTCGGCTACGCCCGCCGAGCCTTCGTCGAACCCGTGCTCGCTGTGCCAGGCGATCGCCCAGCGGGTGTCGGCGTCGAACTCGGCCTCCTGTTCGGCCAAGACGACGTCGAGCGCCTGATTGATGGCGGCCAGCGCATCGCGCACCGACATCGAACCGCCGTCGGCCTCGACGACTCGGCTGTAGCGGGAGAAGATGGCCATGCCTGGACCGATCGACGCCTGGGCCAGATCGACCGGGGCGATGTTGCCCTGCTGCATCAGCCTCAGGGCCTCGGGCAACTCCGCGTGGAGAGACGATAGGAAATCGCGCCGGGTCGTGAGGGGAGCACCGGCGGGACGGCGCCTGCAAACGAGCACAATCGAAGAGGCGAGCGCGGCCCGGCCCACGACCCGCAGTCCACTCGGCTGCTCGGTGCGGACCGGCCAGGTGCCGGTGATGGCCACCCCGGAATCCAGCAGTCCCTCGAGCATCGTCTCCCATCCCGTGGACACCCGTCCGTTGCCGTCGCCAGTGTCCTCCGACTGTTTGAATGCGTAGAAGACGGTGAACGGAAAGGCCTCGTCCTGGATGTCGACGATGGCGGCGAACGCCTCCTTCAAACCGGCTTCGAAAAAGGCGGCGGCCGAGTCCCAGTCGCCTTGGCGGGCTGGCTCAGCGATGAGCTCCTGGGCCTTGGGCACGAGCAGTGTGCTGCAGAGATCGGGGTAGGTGTCCTTGAGGCAACGTCGCAGCCACACGTAGAAGAAGTCGGAGAGGTCGGCGTACGGGACGTTGTCGTAGTAGGGCGGGTCGGTGCAGACCAGCACCTTGCTCTTGATCCCGTGGGGCGAGCGGGCGTCGAGTTGCTGTGCGCTGCCAGTTCCGGCAGCAGGCACTCGTTCCAGCGCTGCCGCCAGATACTCGAGCTGGCCGAGGAAGTTGCCCGAGGAGTCCGAGAATGGGTTGCCCTCGGCGTACACCCAGATCATCGGAAGCGCGTTGCGAGCGAACACTTGCTGAATCTTGTCACCGCTGGGATCCCAGAAGGAGAGGTTCGAGCTGCGGTTGGCCAGCCGTCCGATGACCAGGCCCAAGTACAGGGCGATCGCGTCGGCGTAAGCCTCGTCGCCTCCGTCGGCTAGCACTTGTTCGCGAGCCTCGGCCACGAGATCGGCGAAGGTACACATCGCTGTGAGTTGGCGAGCGGTGAACAGGTCAGCCCACTGCATAAGGCCGTACTGCTGTACACGAAATCCGAGCGCCTTCTTCGGGAGATCGCCAAAGGGCCGACTGGAGGGTGGCTCGACCAGTGCCGAATCCATGTGAGCTTCGTCTGCGGGCAGATAGACCCTGCGCCGGTCGCCTTCCGCCACGATGCTGACGAGTTGCGAGCCCAAGCCTCCAGCCTTGGCGACTGCCCGCACCTCCTTGAGAGGCACGCCGGAGCCACAGGCCAGGCAGACAGCGCCGCCGCGACCGACGGTGCCGCCCTGCGGGCACCCAGGTCCCTGCTGGATCCGGAACCGGATCCTCTTCGCGCCCCTGTCGGGTTCGGCCTGAAGCCACGCCTCGCGGTTCTTGCGTCGCGACAGAGCGTAGGAGTTGAGCAACGGCATCGTCGAGCCGCACGCTGGATTCGGGCAGCGCACAGTCCGAGCCCAGATCCATGCGATGACCGCAGCCTCCTCGCCTCCGTGGTCGGCAGGCAGAGCGACCGTCGGATAGAGGTGACCAATACGCTCCTCGGCCTTCTCTCGCATCCAATGGCCATAGTGGCGCACGTCCGCTGCGAGGCCTTGCGCCCCCGACCAGGAGTCCAAGGCATCGACTCGGGAGCCGGCGTGGATCGGGGGTCGCTCCGCGAACCGGGGTGGAATCTCGATGAGGGCCTTGTTGATAAGCACCGCTACGGGATTGAGATCGCTGGCGTAGACGTCCAGCCCCAAGCGCTGCGCCTCCAAAGGAATCGAGCCACCACCAGCGAACGGGTCGAGCACCGCCGGTGGGTCACTCCCGACAGACTGCTTGACCACCTCGCGTGCTTCAGCAAGCAGGCTCCTGTTGTTGATGTTCTCCCACCGAACGAGCCGATCAATCAGATCGAAGAGTTCCTTGCGCCTGCGTTCCTGCTCTTCTTCGGTCAGCGTTTCGTCACAAGAAGGGTCGTCAACCAGCGAGGCGAACAGCACCGCCCGACAGGCAGCCAGAGGACGTCTCGCCCACCACAGATGCAACGTCGACGGATGCCCATGCCGAATCGATTTCTCTCGAGCCGCCGCCGCGTTAATCACATCCAGCGGCAAAGCCACCTCAATCAACTTCCGCTTGTGCATCATTGTGAGCCCGTCCGCGTCGTAACGCACGATCTATCTACACCAACATCACGATTGCTGTAGGCACTCCGTGCGATTCCTTCGACGGCCACTCTCATGCGGAATCAGAGTCTTGAACACAGACAAGCATCCGATCAGTGAGGTCGCCTCGCAACAAGCCACCACCAGCACTCTTGATCTGACGCCATGCCGCGAAGCCTTCAAATATAGCTTCCTCCACCTCCCGCAACGGACGAGCTTGCACCTCAAGGCCCGATGTCAAGGTTCTGAAGGTCCTTAGAACTTGATAATCCAAGCTCCTCACGCCGTCGAGATAGTTATGGTGTCGTCCATACTCGAACACATACGCTGCGAGGCCCTCCTCAACTACTATCGCTCGGCCACCATCCTCAACACTGTCAAGGAGTGCATCACTCCTGCGTTTGCAATCAAACAACTTCCCGCGAGCAACCGGTGACCAGCCTAGGACAGCAGCATTCGCTAGGTGGAACACATCATGGAAGCGGTATCCGCTGTCGTCGTAAGTATTGTCACCTAGCCGGTCGCCAACTACTTTGCCTTTCCAAACAACTTGAATCTTGGGCTCAGATGAATCGGGATCCTCGACTGGCCGAATCTCAACCTCGAACTCACGCGGCAACTGCTCCTTTGGAGCACAATGTGCATCAAAATGCTCCTCAACAGTTCGCTTCAATCGCGTGATGTCTTGTTGACTGGGCCATCTATCGGCTACTTTCGCAATATTGGACTCGGCGATTCTCTCCAACGGTAGATCGAACTTGGTGGCCGCGCTCGCGACATACCACAGGATATCTCCGAGTTCTTCCTCAACATTGGAGGGGAAGAGTTCATACGCCGAACCGTCACGCAAGTATTTCTTGTATCCTGCGAGCAGCGTTCCGATTTCGCCTGCGAGGCCAAGTAATGATACTAGCTTCGGGTTGTCATCGCTCTCATCCTCTGCCGGTATGCGATCTGTCAGCTTTGCGAGCCGCTGATACTCAGCTAGAGTTAGATTGACACTAGCGTCCATGAAGTATCCTCAACCATCCGTTGGGTGTCACTACGAGCGAGATGCGCCTACCCAGATCTCAGCAGATCTGAGTACCTCTTGCTTATCGCTTGCATGCAATTCCGCAGTGGCGCGAAGAGGAAATAATTCTGATGACTCTCGTTCTTCACTTAGAAACCATCCGACGTGGCGTCCGTACAGACGCGCGAAGCTGCGCAACTCCAGTGGCGTGACGCGACGCTTGCCGCGTTCGATAGCAGAGACAGTCGATCTTGACAGGCCGAGCGCACCGGCTACATCATCTTGAAGAAGTCCGGTGTGCCGCCGGGCCTCGCCAAGCCGTGCGGCGAGTTGTCGCCGTTCCGACTCACCGAGTCCTCCGAGCGGATCTGGCGTTCGTGCAGCGTTGAGGGCAGGTACTACGTCTACCATTCGAATCTTCCCTGCGTCGTGAGCGGCATGGCTGGAGACGACGGCACGGAAGGGGCATCAGCAGACCAGCGGAGATTCCATTTCGGCGGGTAACCGAGGGAGATGGGTCGATAGCCGGGAGTGTAGTGCTGCTTGATACGGCTGCGACCTCCGTTCGAGCGCTCAGGATGCCGCACGCGCGCGTACTTGTCTACCTCGCAGAAGAGGTTCTGGCAATCAACCAACTGCAAGGGACGACCGTCCAAATCCTGAAAGGCATTCGTGCCCGATTCCAAGAACTTGTCTGCTGACACGGCCATGCAAGCGATTATTTCTTCCGGTGTGAGTCCGCCGGTGTCTTCGAAACACTTCGCGATCCCGCGGATCGCTCCTGGTCCAGCCACAACGAAATCCATCTCATCGAAGTTGAAGTGTGAAGAGTAGTTGAGATCAATCGCGTACTGGAAGGCCAAGAAGGGTCCAAAGGACGCAACGCTCAACAGTTGAAGATACAACTCTTCAAGCGTGCGCGCCTTGAGCAGACGAGTCAATATGCCGTCCTTCAACAATCCATGCAACAAAGCCAAGTGGTTGTAGTGTTTACGGTGATAGGAAAGTTGTGGGTCCGGCATCACATAGGCAGCCGAGTAGATGCGCTCGCCTGCATCGAGGCGCTCGTCAAGGACTTGCGAATACAGTTCGCGGTCGAAAGACGACGAGTCTGGTTCTCCCAGACGCTCAACTAGATGCTCCCAAGTGTCGATCCGATTGAAGATCTTGAACAATAGGACCCGCAGGACGGTGTCAAGAGCGTCGCGAGGGCTGTCATAGATAACACGCTGCAGCAGATATTGACTCACGCGATCCGACGCGCGATAAGCGTTGGTGAATCTGTGTTGAGCTAGGATCTCGTCAGTTGTCCAAGGACTTGGCTTGCCCTCCGCCCGTTGGAAGAAGATCGCCTGACGCTCTGCAGCGAAGTACCAATACGAGTCGAAGACCTCAGTCACAGTCACCCGATGGCCGTCAAGCTCGATGCGCCTAGTCCACTGCTCGTAGTTCCATCCGCCTGGTCGACCGTCTAGCGCGACTCCTGTCTTGCTGCTATCCATTGGCCGCAATTCGAGATGCACTAGCGGCGCATCTGCGCCAGCCCGTTGACCACGAGCGAGGCGATCTGTGATGGGCGGGACGATGCCGACAGTTGACGCAGCGCGCTCTCGTCGAGTCCGCACGACATCGGACGCCAACCAGTGCTTCGCACCGTCGACCGGAGCCGATCCAGACTCTCATCAATCCGATGATCGTGAGGCCGCTTCGGAAAGCCGTCCGCGGCCCATCCGAGGTCGTCGATGTCGAGGGCCTGGGCGACGAGTGCGGCAGCTCCGCCGAAACCGGCGACCACATAGAGCGGCTGGCCGGCCTCGACGGCGTAGAGAGCCTCCTCGATGATCCCGGGCATGGCGCCCTTGAAGCCGGTGAGCCGGCCGCCGATGAGGACGCGTGCGTGGCTCATGTCGGTGATACGCCGACGCATGGCACTGTAGCTGCGCTGGTCGCTGTGGCCGTTGAGTTCGGCGTTCGGTTCGGACCCATTCTGCACAGCGCCGGGGTCGATCTCGTTGCCACCGGGGTCGAGGCAGACGACCCGGCCGTGTGGGCCGAGACTCCGATCGAGCGTTCGCAGATCGTCGCACGAGAGCATCCGGTGCTCAGGCTCGGCGAGGCATAGCCAGAGGGCATCCGGGTGACTGCCGTAGCGCTCTACCTCGTGCATCAGGAACTGGGTGAAGCCCGTCGGCTTGACCCGCCCCCCGTACACGAGTCCGCCGCGCCCGGTCAACACGGAGCGCGCGATCTCGGCCAAGGCGAACTCGGCGTGCCGGGGAAGAAGTCCCAGCGCTCCCAGATCGGCGCTGTCCGAGATGGAAACGCCGAGTCGCAGGCCGCACAGCGCGTCCGCTGGGCGCAGCGTCGCGACAGCCATCAGATGCCCCTCCCGCCACGGGCGGCGTACGTGCGAGGCGTCACGATGTCCACGGTAGCACCAACGCCCGCGAAGAGCCGGACGATCAACTCCTCCTCAGAGGGACCCAGCGGCGGGTCGGGGTGCATGATCGTGACGTGCTCTCCGTGCAGCCCGTTCGGGTGGTGTGCGCCCATCCACTCGACCGCGGTGACCAACTCAGGAGCCTCCGACGGGGCCCAGTCCACGCCTGTCGCCTCGAGGCTCGGTGCCGATGCCGTCCACAGAGTTCTTCTGAGGGTGCGGTCGACCAGCACATTCAGCGCTCGATCGATGCTGTGGACCATGGATTCCTCGTCGGCCTGCTGGTAGGTGACGACCGGCACATGATCCATCAAGAAGGAGCCGCGCCCGGAAGTCTCCCCGACAGCGTGGAGCGTGACGATGGGCCTATCGCTCCGCTTGGCCTCCATCATCTCCCTCTGGCACCACCCTCGGCTGGAATAGAGGTCGGTGCGAATGGCCAAGAGGCTGCTTGAGCCCACGGCGCGGGAGAGGTCGGCTTGCCAGTCGCTGCCTGGCTGTATGTCGCTCTCGTCCACGAAGACTGCCAGATGGGTGTCGGCGATCCGGTCGCGCACCCGCTGCACGATGCCTGCAACCTCCGCCGCCTCCTCGCCCGCGGAGTGCTTCTTCGTGTGGCTGCAGAACACAGTGAGCCGACCGGCCTCACCGCCGACCATCTGCGTGACCTGCTGCGCGACCTCTCGGCAAAGCACCGAAGGATCGTGGGCGCCAGCCGGATCCATGGCTTGATACCGGCTCAGCGGGCCGCTCGGAGAGTCACCGCAACTGGGCAGTCGGAGCGGGAAGATCCCGACGCCCATATCCTGTTCGGCCGCGTCCACCGCCGCGTCGAGGTAGCCACGCCATCCCGACTCGGAGCTTGCAATGGCCCGCAGCAAGTGGACCCCCACCACCGGCACGACAGCCGAGTACCGGGACGCCGCGAGGCCCGCGGCCGTGGAGTCCTGGAAGGGCAGCGTCCGCGGGGCGTCAGATCCATCCGCCCACGGCAGCGAACGTGTGTATACTTCAATGGTTCCGCCGACCAGACCCGAGTAGGCTGTACCGCGGAAGTGGTCGAGCAGCCACTCGGCCACATTGGTTCCGTGGCGGTCGTCGGGGTGCCAGACGACGTAGAGGTCCAGAAGTAGCATCATAATCATCTATTCTAATATGTTTCCGCTCACTTTTGCACCATACCGGCTACAAGGTGGTCGAAGGCCAAGGAGAACGGCATGCCAGAAGCACACAATGTCTTCGTAGCACACCGGCACGAAGACGACGCGAAGATCGAGGCTCTCAAGAACCTGCTCCAAGGCAAGGGCGTCGAGATGCGATCCTCGTCCATCACCAGCGACAGGCCCAACAACGCACGCAACGATGACTACATCAAGCAAGGCATCCTACGACCAAAGATCGAATGGGCGGGCAAGGTGATAGTCCTCATAACGCCAGACACCAAGAACCATGACTGGGTGGAATGGGAGATCGTCTACGCTTCACGTCGCGACAAGCGTGTTATCGGTGTTTGGGCGCACGGATCCGCCGGCTGTGCCGTTCCCGATGCTCTTGAACAACATGGCCATGCGGTAGTCGGATGGAACGCCGATCGCATCATTCGCGCCTTGAACGGCGAGAGAATCTGGGACGATCCCAATGGAGTCCCCCGGGGGCCACAGTACATCAGCAGAATCGAATGCAGATGAGGAACACTCCAAGAAGATGACTCTCTTCGTGTATACTGTTGCTCACGACATCGGGTTTGCTCCAAACCCATTCCATGGATGCTGCACTCTGGCGACTTGCAAAGCGATATTGCGTGGTGCGGCCGATCTGGGAGACTGGGTTGTAGGTGTGGGCTCTGTCAGCAAGAAGCAGCGTGGCAAACTCGTCTACGCTATGCAGGTTCAAGAGAAGCTATCGTTCGATGAGTATTGGCACTCACCTCGATTCCATAGCAAACGGCCACAGCGCTCTGGCAGCATAGAGCAGCGTTACGGCGACAACGTATACCACTGGAGCGAGAGAGATGACAAGTGGATTCAGGAAGATTGCAGGCACAGCTGCGAAGACGGTACGCCAAATCTAGACCATGTACATCGAGACACGAGTCATGCTGAAGTATTGGTGTCGAGGAAGTATGCGTATTACGGTGCCAATGCGATAGACATTCCAACTCAGTTTACGAATCGTCCTGAAGGAGACATGTTTGTCGCTCTGCGCGGTTATCGTCGCAACTTCACCGCAGAACTGGAGTCAGCCTTCACCGCCTGGCTCGAGGATCTGATTTCTGATGTCAGCGTTCATGGCGATCCTTTGGATTGGGCGGAGTATCACTGAGGTGAAGTGGCGAGGTTCCAGTAGTCGGACCAACTCAGGACTCGCTTCTGCTCGCCGTAGCCGGGCTCGGTCAAGCGGCCGGTGCCGGGGTCGTAGAGGTAGCGCACCGTCGTGGTGTCGTCATCGGCCACCTCAACCAGCGCGAGGATGTGGTGCTCGGCGTTGTTGAGGGCCGCGATGATCTCGGAGGTCGTCAACACGAAGTCCGCGGACCCTGCGACGCGACCCTTGACCTCCATGAAGATCAGAGGGCCGTCGGCTGCTCGCGTCTCGATGTCGTAGCCCTTGTGGTTGTGGGGCATCTCCTCAGGCTGGCGCCCCAGTTCCCGCTCGGTGGCCAGCACTGCGTCCACCGCCAGTCTCTCAGTTCGTGCCGTGTCGGTGGCGTGGGACTCCGGCACGGCTTCGCCGGCCAGGCGGGCTACCAGGCTCTCGGGTACCACGAAGGCTGCGCCGATGACACGGGGCGGCAGAGCTGAGAGCTTGCGCCGCAGAGCCAACTCGTGCCTGCGGCGGCTCAGCCTTGCGTCGGCCTCGTCGGCGCGGCGGGAGGCTTGCGCGGAGTTGAGACGGGCGTTGCGCTTGCCCGCCATCTCGTCGTTCTTGAGCTTGAGCACCTGGTTGTCCCAGTGGTTGCGCTCCGCGGTGAGGCGCTGCTCGACGGCAGCGAGCGTCTGATCGATCTTGCGGTGCACCCGGTCCTGCACCTCGCCGAGGTGCCGAGGAACGTTGTGTTGCACGGCATGGAGCATCGCGGTGCGCTCCAAGCCGTTGCGCACCCAATCAGCCGCCGCCAGCGGTCTCAGCAATTCGAGTTCGTCCTGGCTTGGTATGCGACAGTCGAGGTAGGGATGGATGCCCGGGTCAGCAATGTCGCCCTCCTCGGTGATCTCCACGTACTCGAAGCGCTTGGACACAGGCCGTCGTGCCCTGCCGGATGCAACGCCGGCGTCGGCGATCTCGTGCTCCAAGAACACCAGCACCTTGGGCTGATCACTGGCATCGGCGGGGTCGATGAGGATGCTCCCCTGGGCCAGCAGGGCGCCGTGGGAGTCCAGCACCGCCCCGACAGCGGCGTCCAGCAGCGGGTGTCCCGGTGACAGCAGGTCGGCTCGGGGCCTGCCGGTCACGGCAATCCGGTCGCGCTCGAAGCAGACCCGCTCGTAGCGCTCCAGCAGCCGACCTTGGCCGTGGTCTGTGTCCCAGTCGCGCAGCGAGACGGGAACCCGGCGGATCTGGTAGCGGTCGCCCTCGTGCAAGGTGACCCTGCCGTCTAGCAATCCGAACGCGGCCAGGAAGAACCTGCGCACGAAACTGGGCAGGAGGCGCATGGGCCTGGCCCTCGCCATCCGGTCGCGGATCTCGGCAACCGCGTCGGGGGCCAGTTCCTCAGCCAGCAGGGAATGCTCCTCGATCAGCCACTTCACCCGGTCGGTGACCGTGGCGTCGATGATCTCGTTCATGCGCAGCTGCTGCAGCTCCGGAGTGTCCGAGGTGATCGCGTCGATGAGTAGGTCTCGCAGAGACTTGTCCGAGAACGCCTGTCCGAGTACGTCGAAGACCTTGCCCCCGAGGGCCTTGCGCTGCTCCTCGAGCTTGTCGAGCAGCCGCTCGAACACCTGCCCCTCTCGGGTGCCGTCGGCGACCAGGTTCCACAATCTGCACACCTCGGTCTGGCCGATGCGGTGGATGCGGCCGAAGCGCTGCTCGATCCGGTTCGGGTTCCAGGGCAGGTCGTAGTTGACCATCAGATGGGCGCGCTGGAGGTTGAGGCCCTCCCCGGCCGCGTCGGTGGCCACCAGGATGCGCACCTGATCGTCCTGGGTGAAGCGATGCTGGATCTGGCGGCGACCCTCGCGGCGAATGCCGCCGTGAATGGCAACCACCGCGTCGCTGTGGCCCAAGAGGCGCACGAGTCGCTCGACCAGATAGTCGAGCGTGTCGCGGTGCTCGGTGAACACGATCAGCTTCCTGAGACGGCCGTGCTCGTCGAGCATCTCGGGAGTGTTCTGAATCAAGCGGGCCAATTCGTCCCATTTGCGGTCCGTTCCCAGCGAATGCACGCGACGAGCCTGCTGCTCCAACTTGTCGAGCTGTGCGATCTCGAGCTGGAGCTCTTCCGCGGTCCGCGCCGCCGTGGCCTCGTCGAGGATCTCGGTCTCCACGGACTCCGTCTCGCTGCTGAGAAGTTCATCAGGGTCGAAGTCCTCGAAATCCGAGAGCGTGTAGCCCGACGGCATGAGTTCCAATGCCTTCACGGCAGGCTGGCCGGACCGGGACGCCGCCACGGCCCTGTGCATCTCGGCCTCGGCCAGCCGGGCCGACAGACGCTCCTTGCGCCTCTCCAGGGAGCGCCAGATCGCCCTGGGCGACGACGCCAGACGGCGCTGCAGGATCGTGAGGGCGAACCCGACCACTGCCGAGCGGCGGCCCTCGCCCTCTTGGCGCAGTTGCCTGGCCCGGTTCATGCCCTCCCGCACGTACTCGGTGACCTCCACATAGAGGTCCTCCTCGTCGGTGCTGAGCGGGTACTTGGCGGTGGTTGCAACGCGCTCGGGAAACAGCTTCGTGCCGTCGAAGCGCAGCAAGTCCTCCTTCACCCGTCGCCGCATCAGATCCGTGGGCGGCTCGTTGCTGTGAGCGCCGCGGCGGAACCTGCCCGCGAAGCGGTCCCCGTCCAGCAGGGCCATGAACAATTGGAAGTCCTCGGGCTTGCCATTGTGAGGCGTCGCGGTCATCAACAGAAAATGGCGAGCGCACTCATCGAGCCGCTGCCCCAGCCGATAGCGCTTGGTGGCGTCGATGTCGCCGCCGCGATGGGTCGCCGACATCTTGTGGGCTTCATCGACGACCACCAGATCCCAGTCGGTGCGGCCCAGATGCGCCTGAAGCCCCTCATCGCGGGCGAGCATGTCCAGCCGGGCGATCAGACGTCGACGCGCCTCGAACGGATTGCCCGAGCGGGTCGATTCCACCATCTCCCGGGTCAATAGCTCGAACTCCAAGCCGAACTTCTCACCCAGCTCGTCCTGCCACTGCTCAGCAAGACCGCCGGGCACCACGACCAGGCAGCGCTCCAAGTCACCCCGCGCGATCAGCTCCTTGATGAGCAGGCCGGCCATGATCGTCTTGCCGGCCCCCGGGTCGTCGGCCAACAAGAACCGCAGCGGGCTGTTCGGCAGCATGTCGATGTACACCGCCTCGATCTGATGCGGCAGCAGTTCGACATCGCTGGAATGCGTGGCCAGGTATGGGTCGAACAAGTATGCCAGGCTGATCCGCTTGGCCTCAGCCACCAGCATGAACAGTTCCGGATCGGCATCGAAGCTCCACTGCCGGTCGTCGGCGTCGACAAGCAACTCCACATCGCTGTCGCGGTAGACCAGCTCCCGGTGAATACTCCCGTTGCCGTCCTCATAGGTGAGGTTCACGACATCGGCGCCGAGCCGGTCGACATCGATCACCGTGACTGGCCCCGACGGCACTACACCTCGAAGACGAACGCCCTTGTCAAGCTCATCGAAGCAGCCCATTCGTCCCCGGAGGCTACTGTCGTCTCCGGTGGGCTGCCGAGCGGCCGAATCGCATCGCGCGCCTCATCCTCTCCGGTCCCGCGGATCGTCCAGGACCACGGTCAAGCCGGGACCGAGTTCTTGGTCGACGCGGTGCTGGAACATCGGGACCAGCATCGACGAGGGCATCACGCATTCGGCGCACGCCTCGTCGGGAAGAAGGCCGAATGCCCGCCGACGTCGCCGCCCCCGACCATGAGGCCGATGTCGTCGGGGCCGGTCCCCCGCCGCACCAGGATGTCCTCGTCGCAGACGGCGTACTTGCCCGGCCACCCCTGGGTGCTCTTGTCCAGCGCTCCGGGTATGGCCATCAGGCAGTTGCGCAGCACCAGCCGGACGGTACGGCCGATGGTGGCGTTGGCCCGGAAGCCAGGGCCGAACAGGTTCTCCTTGCGGTGGATGCCGATCTCGTCGCGCACGGGCCCGTTGACGGCGAGCAGGATGGCGGCTCCGCCCGTGCTGGCTGCCACCGCGTGCAGTTCGAACTCCGGCGCGCTCATCGCCTGCAGGGCCGCTCCCACCACCGGGAAGTACTGGGGGAGGCATCCGGCCATGACTGCGTTGAGCGCAGCGAACTAGAGCGGGAATGACGGCGCTGCGACGCGACGGACTCTCACCTATCGTGGCGGCTCGCCGGCGGCGCTATCCTCTAGCTGGGACACCGCACATGAGGAGGCCCCGGGATGAGCGCCCGTCGCCCCGCCGAGGAGACCGCCCGCCTTGGCACGGAGATTTACGAGCGCGACATCCGGCCGCGCCTCAGGCAGACGCATCACGGAGAATACGTTGCCATCGACGTGGACAGCGGCCATTACGCGGTCGCCGACACCCGTCTAGCCGCGGCGGAGCGTCTCCTCGACCAACACCCGGACGCCGCCGTCTGGCTCGAGCGTGTCGGTCACCGGGCAGTGGTGAGCATTGGCGGCGGTTCCACCCTGGAGAGGGACCCGCAGGTATGCGCCGGTGATTGAGGGAAGAGTGAACGCCGCACGCGAAGCCGTCGTGCAGCTGACTCTCCAAGGCCCTACGGGACGGGAACGGGAGGTCGAAGCCGTGATCGACACCGGCTACAGCGGCTTTCTGACAACCTCGCCGGCGCTGGTCTCCGAGTTGGGATTGGCCTATCGAGGCCAGAACCATGCGGCCCTCGCCGACGGCAGTGAGGTCGCTTTTGACTTCTATGCGCTCACCGTGCTGTGGGACGGGCGGCCGCGACATGTTGATACCGACGCCCTCGGGGATGTCAGACCGCTTCTGGGCATGGCTCTGCTCGACAGCCACAGCCTGTACGCGGAGGTCGAGGACGGCGGTCGCATAGTCATCGAGCCGCGCTGAACCGAGAGCATTGCGAGAGGGCCCACCACAGCCGGTAGGTGCCGGTGCCGGTGCCGGCGCCGTCCAGCGACGTCACCTCAACGGTGATCAGGCCGTGGCCGACGAAGGTCTGCCACGGGCCGCTGGACTCGCCGCTGAGCGGCCAGCGTTTGGGTTCGCGCGCCTCCTCGGTGCTGCGCTTGCCGGTGACCGTGATCGACCTCGCGCCCGGCGCGGTCGTCGTCGCCACCGTCGTCACATACAGATGGCTCTAATCGTTGCCCGGCGCCGTCTCGGGCAGCTCTCTGCTAAGGACATGGCTGTGCCCCCCATCGCTGGCGTCTCGCCCCGCCGGGCGCGAACCTTCGTCGGGATCCGACGGCACCCCAAATTAGCCCATTACGACATCACGAACAAAAAACGTCGTCACTAATCTAATAGTGACATGATGACTTCAGGCTAGTCCGGCCGGGGCCTCGAAGGTCGAGCCGACCTTGGCAGCGAGGAGTCGGGCCACCTCGGCGTGGCCCGCGTTGTTCAAGTGGAAGCTCCGGTACCAGCCCGTCAACGGGTTGGAACCCACATGGGTGATGCCGTGAATGAAGTCGGTGCCCCGCCCGCACACCTCGTGCCCGCCCTCGCGGAACGGCGTGTAGGTGTCCACGTAGTGGACCCGCTCGGCGCCGAGCGCCAGGTTGGCCTGTCGCACCGCCCCGGCCAGCTGCCGGTTGAGGTGCTCGGCCAGCCGGCCCAGCCGGTCGACGGTGTCGGGCTTGTACAGCACCCTGCACGGATGGAACAGCCTCCACTCGCCCGACGGGGCGATCAGGCTGGGGTAGCCGATCACGTACAGGCGGCCCCGCTCGGTGAGGCGCTCGGCGACGATCTCGCGGTAGAAGTCAGCCATCGACCCGTACAGCTCGCCGTCGATGCGGAGGGCGCATCCGTAGTCCGGCGCCGACCCTCTCCGGCTGGCGCCGGGGCACGTTCTCGGGGGATCGACGAGGCTGTCGATCCGGGCCTTCAGGCTGGCCTCGGACGGGCATCCGAGGAGGAGTTCTGTGACCCGGGTGAACGGGACGCAGGCCAGGACGACATCCTCGAAACCGACGTCGTTGCCGCCCAGCGACAGGGTGACCACATCCACCCGCCGCGGCCCGCCGAGCAACTCGATGTGCTCATCCCACATCGACATCCGCCCGGACGCGTGGGATCGCCGGTTGAACATGTCCTCCACGAACCCGCCCTCGCAGGCGGCGTGGGTGTGGTTGATCGTCCATCCCTGCCGCCGGAGCAGCACCACCGCCGCCGGGCCGGCCGCAAGCGGGCTTCGCCGGCAGGATCCCACGGCGTGCGGGTCGGTTCCCGTCCCCGAGGAGTACGAGTCGCCCGCGGACAGCCATGTGACGGTGGCGTTGAAGCGCAGCGTCCGGTGCAGCAGCGACGCCATCTGGGCCCGGGTGACGGGCCGGTCCGGGCAGTAGCGGGCCGGAGTCCTAGCGCACCCCGCGGTGATGCCGGCAGTGGCCAGCGCGTCGATGGCCGATTCGTGGGCGCTGCGTCTGGTGTCGGTGAACCCCGCCGGGGGTGCCGGGCTGAGCCGGAAGGCCCGTCGCAGGAAGCTGGCCGTCTCGGCCCGGGTGACGGGCCGGTCCGGGCAGTAGCGGGCGGGGCCGGTCTCGCACCCCGCGGTGATCCCCAGATCGGCGAGGCGCTCCACGTGGGGAGCCCACCATCGCCACCACTCGACGTCGCCGAAGCGCGAAGTGCCCGAGCGCGGGGGGTCGCTCCCGTCGAGGGCCCGCACCAGCCAGACCGCCATCGCCCAGCGGGGCAGCGGATCCTGCGGGCACAGCCGGTCGGACGTGCAGCCGGTTCCTCGCAGGATCCCCGCGGCGTCGAGCGCCTCGACTGCACTCTGGTGCACGCCCGCGTCCTCGGCGTCGACGAGTTGGGCACCGGCGGGCGAGGCCGCCCCGGACAAGGCGTATGCGGCCGTGGCCAGCGCCACCAACGCCCGGGCCAGTACCCGCACGCCCGCCACCCGGCGGTGGCTAGTTGCAGGCGCCGCCGTCGGACACGCCTCGGTGGCTGTGGCAGAGGACCGTGCGCTCGACGCTCTTGAGCGTGAACGGACCTGGGTCGTCCTGGGTCCAGTTCTCCGCAGGATGGGCGAATATCACGAGGCGGAACCCCCGGACCGAGTCGTCGCCGATGCCTACGACGTCGATCGTCACCTGCCCGAGATCCTCGAAGAGGCCGGGCGCCCCCGACACCACGACGCTGGATCGGGGCTCCTGGCTCGCCATGGTCTGAGCGACCGCTAGACCCAGCTCGACCATGGTGTCGGCCATCGGGAGTTCGCCCAGGGTGTCCACGACCTCGGCAGTGGCATCGTCGGTGTCTCCGACCGGCGCGAGAAAGGTGCCGCTGGCCCAGCCCAGGAGATCCCCGACCTGCAACTCGTGCCAGACGGTCGTCGGCAGCTGCCGGGTGTTGCCGGTGGCGACGACCCCGTCCTGCAGGTCGACGGTGTCGATGATGTCGTCGGAGACCGGCCGCCGCGCATAGACAGCCGGATCGCGCACGCCGTCCATCACGTTGTCCAGCCTGGCGATGACGGCTCCGTTGGGGGGGGCGTCGCGGAGGTTCAGAGCGCTGTCGTGCCTGATACCGACGACCGCCAGCCCGGTGCCTGCGGACGGGCCGAGCTCGGACGGCTCGCCGGGAAGGGCCGCAGCCGCATCGACGTCATCCGGCTCGGAAGCGTCATCGGTGGCCGCGGCGTCGTCGCCGGAAGCGGCAGCGGCGGCCTCATCGTCGGACCCGGAGGCATCCCCGTCCTCGACGGCGGTCTCCTCCGGCTCGGAGACCTCTTCAGTCTCGGTGCCGTCCTCGGCGTCCTCGGCGGCGGCGGCGTCGCCTGCGCCGGCAGCTGCGTCGGCCGCCACCAGAGCGGTGGCCGCGAGGCTCCGCGCCTCCTCCAGTTGTTCCTCGAGCCGGGCGATGGTCGCAGGGTCCACGGTCTGGCCGGCCGAAGCGACCGCGTCGGCCAGGGCCGCCTCCGCGGCCACAGCCAGCGCCTTGGCCTCTTCGGCTATGACGATGGCCGCGTCGGCCAGGGCGTTGGCCGCGTCGGCCTCGTCCTGGGCCGAGGCGGCGTCATCCCGGGCCTGTTCGAGGGCTGCGGTCTCGGCCGGGTCGGTCCGGGGTTCACCCAGCAGAGCGACCACCACGGCCAGGGCGGCGATCACCATCGCGGCGGCCGCGACCACCATCGCCCGCCTGGCCACCACCAGCGCGGCAGGGATCGCCCGCCGCGTCGGCGGATTCTGCTCGGTCATCGGTCAACGCTCATAGGACGCGAGTATGACAGCACAGCGACCACCGGCCGGTGACCATCGCGGCATCGTCGCCATCGGCCGGCGCGAGGCGAATCGCCTATGAGGTCACCCCCTCAGTCCGGCACCAGCTCCAAGGCCCGGCCGAGCGTGTCCAGCCGCTCGGCGACGGTGTCGCCGGCGGGATACAGGCGCACGGTGTCGACCCCGGCGGCCGCCCACACAGCCAAGCGGTCGCGCACCATGGCGGCGGTGCCGATGAGAGTGGTGCCCAGCACCATCTCGTCGGGGATCACCGCAGCGGAAGCCCCGCGGTCGCCGGCCAGCCACAGGCGCTGCGACTCGGCCGCCACCTCGGCGAAGCCCTGGCGGGCGTAGGCGGAGTTGTAGAAGTTGGAGATGGCCGATCCCATGCCGCCGAGGCTGAAGGCCAGCCCGGCCCGGCGGGCGTCGATCATGGCGGCCAGGTCGGCCTCGTCTCTGGCGAAGGCGACCTCGGCGCCCTGGCACACGTCGATGTCGGCCAGCGTCCGACCGGAGCGGGCCGCACCCGCTCGCAGGTGCCGCAAGTAGGCGTTCTCGGCGCCCTCGGGCACGAAGCTGGTGCCCAGCCAGCCGTCGGCTCGCTCGCCGGTCAGCTCCAGCATCCTCGGCAGCATCGAGGCCAGGTAGGTGGGCGGCGGCGACTCCGAGCGGACCGACAGGCGCAGCGACTTGCCCTCGCCGCCGGGCAGCGGGAGCTGCAGGTGGCGGCCCGCGTAGGCGACGCGCTCGCCTGCGAAGACCTGCCCGATCACGTCGAGCGTCTCGGACATGCGGCCCACCGGGTCGGCGAAGCGCACCCCGTGCAGGCCCTCCATCACCTGCGGTCCCGACACCCCGAGCCCCAGCACGAACCGCCCCCCGGAGAGCTCGTTGAGGGTCAACGCGGTCTGGGCGGTCATCACCGCGGAGCGCACCCCCACCTGGAGCACCGAAGCGCCCAGCATTACTCGCTCGGTGCGGGCCGCCAGGTAGCCCAGCGGCGACACCGCGTCGGATCCCCAGGCCTCGGCGACCCACACCGCGTCGACGCCCAGAGCCTCCACTCCGACCACGAAGTCGACCAGCTCCGGCCAGGGCGCGGCGTCGGCGGTGAGCTGTACCGACGTCCTCATGGGCTCCCGCAGGCCATGATCAGGTGGTCGCGGGCGCCTGCTCGATCAGAGCCTTGATCCCGTCGATCACCCGCTGCATGTTGGCCCGATGCTCGCTCATGCGCCGAGCGATGATGCGGGGCTCCAGGTCGGGCCGGGACTCGATGATGCTGTCCAGGCCGGACGGTCCGGGCCCCATGATTCCCCGGAAGCGCAGCCGGGTGCCGCCCACGATCGGCTCCAGCTCGAAGCGCCAGCGGGCGCCGGGGTTGTCGATGTCGCTGGTGCACCAGCCGAACGCGGCCGACTCCTCGAACACATCGACGAAGCAGTTCACTTCCCAGTCGCCACGTCCCGGGTGGTGGTTGCGGCCGATGAAGCGGGCGCCCAACGCCGGGCCGCCATGGCCGTCCTGCCACTCTGCGCCCTGGAACTCCTCGGAGAACTCCGCCGGAAGGTTGATGTCGATGACGTGGGCCCACACGACGGCCGGGTCCGCCCGGATGTCGGCCTCGGCCACGGTGCCGGGACCGTCGGCCATGCACACCGGGTCGCTGGGCCCCCGCTCGAAGGTGCGGGCGTAGCCGTCGAAGTAGGCGATCTCGCGGGCCGGATGGCGCCGGGCCGGCTTGAAGTCGGTGCCGGCGGTCCACGCCACCGGGAACATGGCGATCTCGGTCACGTCCTCAGGAATGCCCAGCAACTCCTTGATGTCGGGGGCGTTGACCAGACCGGCGGTGGTCCAGACCGTCCCCAGGCCCCGGGCCCGCAGGGCCACACAGAAGCTCCAGCCGCTCTGGATCACCGAGTCGAACAGGCCGGGGCGACCGCTGCCGTCGTGGCGCCCGAGGATCAGCGGGATGACGATGGCCGGCGCCTCGCCCAGATGCTCGGCCAGATGGGCCGAGGACCGCATGGACCGCTCCCGGGGATCCCCGCTGCCGGCCAGACGGTCGCGCGCCTCGATCATGCGGTTGCCGATCACGTCGCAGTACAGCTCGGCCAGGCGCTGCTTGATGCCGGGGTCGCGCACGATGAGCCACCGCCGGCTGCCCTGGCTCCCCCCGGTGGGCGCCTGCTCGGCGATGTCGATGCAGTCCAGGATGATCTCGTCGTCCACGTCGCGCTCGAGGTCGAGGCGCCGCCGCACCGCCCGGGTGGTGGTGAGCACATGGTCGACGGCCGCAGTGGAGGCCGGGTCGATCGGCATTGTCAGTCCCCGTCCTGGTCGCGTCCGGTCTGCTCGCCGTCGCCGACCTCGCGCACGTCATCGACATCACGGACGTCGGGTCCGCCGGGACGGCGCCGGCCCCCGCCCGATGCATAGCCGAAGCCGAAACCGCCCTGACCGCCCGGTCCGGCCGTCCATCCGTGCAGGTTGACCTTCTTGGTGAAGTGGCGCACCAGCAGCGACCGCACCACCAGCCGGGTGGGGAAGAACAGCAGCAGCAGGCCCACCGCGTCGGTGATGAAGCCGGGCGTGAGCATCAGCGCGCCCGCGATCAGGATCAGCAGACCGTCGACCAGCTCCCCGGTGGGCAGCTCGCCCCGTTCGAGGCGGACCCGGATCTGGTTGAGCACGCCGAGACCGGACCGTCTCACCATCCACGCCCCTACCACCGACACCGCGATCAGCAACAGGATGGTCTCGCCCGTGCCGAACCCGCCGGCCACCTGGATGATCACGTACAGCTCCAGCAGCGGCACGCACAGCAACGCCAGAAGCAGCACTACGAACACGGCCCCAGCGTAAGAGGCCGAGCGGGCAGACCGCACGGGCGTCAGGAATTCGCCGACGACGCTGCGCGAGGCCGTGGGCGGTGTCTCTGGATTCGGGCGGCCCGTGAGCGCAGCGAACAGGAGCGGGATTGACACCGCCAACACACGACAGGCTCTCGTCGGCACGGGCTCGCTCGAGTCGGGCCGAGCGGGTAGACGGCACCGATGCCACCAATGAGCGAGACCGGCAGGTCGGATGCGTAGCCTTGTCACCGACGTGTCGCCCCAGGATCGACCGCCCTCCGTGGACCGGCTGGCCCGCTCGCTGGCCGGCACCGGCCTGCCCCATCCGCTGCTGGTGGACGCGGCCCGGGCCGCCGTCGCGGCCGGCGACCCCGACTCGGCCCCAGCGCGGGCCCGCTCCATCCGCCGCCGGATGCTCACTCCGGTGATCAACGCCACCGGCGTGCTGCTGCACACCAATCTGGGCCGGGCGCCGCAGGCGTGGAGCCAGGACGCCCATTACACCAACCTGGAACTCGACCTCGACACCGGCGAGCGCGGCGATCGCCAGACGGGCGCGCCCGGCCTGCTGGCCCGGGCCTGCGGCGCGGAGGCCGCCATGGCCGTCAACAACTGCGCGGCTGCGGTGATGCTGGTTCTGGCCGCGCTGGCCGAGGGCCGCGACGCGGTGGTGTCTCGGGGCGAGCTGGTGGAGATCGGCGGCGGCTTCCGGGTTCCCGACGTGATGGCCTGGTCGGGCGCCCGGCTGGTGGAGGTCGGCACGACCAACCGCACCCGCCGGGCCGACTACGCGGCTGCGGTGTCCGATCCGGCCAACGACGTGGCCGTGGTGGTGCAGGTGCACCGGTCGAACTTCCGGGTGGTGGGCTTCACCGAGGCAGCCCGCACAGCTGAGCTGGCCGACCTGGGCCCGCCGCTGGTGGCCGACATCGGATCGGGCCTGCTCGACAGCCGCTGCGGCTGGCTGGAGGGCGGGCCCCCGCCGTGGCTGGACTCCGAGCCGGCCGCCCGCCAGACCCTCGAGGCCGGCGCGGCGCTGGTGACCTTCTCCGGCGACAAGCTCCTGGGCGGACCCCAGGCCGGGATCATCGCGGGGCGGGCCGGGTTGGTCGACGCCTGCCGCCGCCACCCGCTGGCCCGGGCGCTGCGGCCGGGTTCGCTGGTTCTGGGCGCCCTGCAGGACACGGCCCTGGCCTACCTGCGGGGCGACGGCAACGCCATCGAGTTCTGGCGGATGGCCGCCCTCACCCCGGCCGAGCTGCGGGGCCGGCTGGGCCCGTACGAGGGTCTCGCCGAGGTGGTCACCGCAGCCACGCCCGGCGGCGGCACCCTGCCCGGCGTCGAGATCGAGTCGGTGGGCGTGTCCGTGCCCGGCGACCACGCTGCGGCGCTGCGGTCACGGCCGCGGCCGATCATCGCCCGGGTGATCGACGGCGCCACCGTCGCAGACCTGCGCACGGTCCACGCCGACGACGACGCCGAGGTGGCCGCCGCTCTGCGCGAAGCGGCCGGCCTGCCCGACTGAGGCCGGGCCCGGATGCATGTAGTCGCCACCGCCGGCCATGTCGACCACGGCAAGAGCACCCTGGTCCGGGCGCTCACCGGCACCGATCCCGACCGGTGGGACGAGGAGAAGGAGCGGGGCCTCACCATCGACCTGGGCTTCGCGTCGATGCCGCTGCCGTCGGGCCGCGAGGTCGCCTTCATCGACGTTCCCGGCCATGTCCGGTTCCTCAAGAACATGCTGGCCGGGGTCAGCGGGGTGGACGCCTGCGTGTTCGTGGTGGACGTGACCGAGGGATGGAAGCCGCAGTCCGAGGAGCATCTGCGCATCCTTCAGCTCCTCGGCCTGGGCCACGGGATGGTGGCCCTCACCAAGGCAGGCGGCGCCGAGGCGGACCTGGTGGAGCTGGCCCGTCTCGACGTGGCCGAGCATGTCGCCGGAACGTTCCTGGCCGAGGCGCCCATCGTGGTCACCGACGCGGTGGACGGCACCGGGATGGACGCGCTGGTGGCGGCGCTGGACGATCTGCTGGCCGTGACCCCCACCGCGGCCGACCGCGGCCGGCCCCGGCTGTGGGTGGACCGGGCCTTCGCCATCAAGGGGTCGGGCACGGTGGTGACCGGCACGCTCACCGGGGGGCGGCTCCGCAGCGACGACAGCCTCGCGGTGCTGCCGGCCGGCCACACCGTGAGGGTGCGGGCCCTGCAGAGCCTGCACCGGCAGTGCGACAAGATGGGCCCCGGCAACCGGGTGGCGGTCAACCTCGTCGGCGCGGGCCACCGCGACGTGGTCCGGGGGGACGCGGTGGTGCGGGCCGGGCAGTGGCACGCGGCCCGAACCGTCGACGCGGAGCTGTCGGTGCTGGCCTCGCTCGACCACGCCGTCACCCGCCGGGGTGCCTACGTGGCCTACATCGGGTCGGGCGAGCACCCGGTGCGGCTGCGGGTGCTGGGGCCGTCGGCCATCGAGCCCGGCCGGGCCGGACTGGTGCGGCTGCACCTGCGGGTGCCGCTGCCGCTGTGCATGGGGGACCGCTTCATCCTGCGCGAGTCGGGACGCTCCGAGACGGTCGGAGGCGGCGAGGTGCTCGACGTCGATCCGGTGCTGCCCGCCTCGAGGGCCCGGCCCGACCGGTCGGTGGAACGGATGATCGCCGAGCGGGGCCGGATCGACGCGGTGCGGCTGGAGCGGCTCACCGGCCGCGCCCGCCCGCCCGACCTGGGCCGGTGGGCGGTGGATCCCGAGCACCTCGAGCGGACCAGGCAGCAGCTCGCCGATGCGGTGGCCGGCGCCGGGCCGCTCGGGCTCGACCTGGCCGGACTCGACGACTTCGAGCGGGCGGTGGTCGGCACCATCGACGGCATCACCACCGGCGAGGGCCGGGCCCGCACTGCGGGCGGATCAGACCCGCTGGCCGGCCATCCGTTCTTGGCCGCGGCCGGAGCCGAACCGTTCGCGCCCCCCGCGGCTACCGGCGTCAGCGGCGACGAGCTGCGGCTCCTGGTGAGGCAGGGCCGTCTCGTCGAGAGCGGCGGCATCCACTTCGCCGCGTCCGCGGTGGACGAGGCCGCCGTGGTGGTGGCCCGGCTGCTGGCCGATCAGCCCGAAGGGGTGACGGTGGCCGAGGTGCGCGACGCGTGGGGCACCACCCGCAAGTACGCCCTGGCGCTGCTGGGCCGGCTCGACGGCACCGGCGTCACTCGCCGGCGCGGCGACCTGCGCATCGCCGGTCCCCGGCTGCCCGAACTCTAGACGAAGCGGCTCAGGCTCGGGCTGTGCGCACCAGGAGGTCGCGTCGCTCGACTTCGTTGAGCCCGCCCCAGATGCCGTGCTGCTCGCCGATGTCCAGCGCGTACTGGAGGCAGTCGGACTGCACGCAGCAGGTGGCGCAGATGTCCTTGGCCCTCAGCTCGCGACGGCGCTTCTCGTCGCGCTTCTCGACGTAGGGCGGCGGGAAGAACACAGAAGCGTGGGGGCCTCGGCAGGCCGCCCGCATCTGCCATTCAACCTTTTCGGCCGATAGAAACCCCATACCGAACGCCCTCCTCGCCTGTGACGACTACCACACGAGTTGTCCCGAAGCCAAGCCGTTGAGGCGCTTTTCTAGAACGCCACCCGACCGGACCCGGCAGCCATACCCGCTTCGCGGGACCGATTATCGACCAGGCCTGTGACATCTCCCGGCTCCGCTCGCGCCCGGCTCCCGGCCCGGGAGGCATGTCAGCCGGCCGTGTCGCCATCGCCGAGCCCGTCGCCGGCGGCGGCGTCAGCACCGCCGCCGTCGTCTGCGGGCTCGACCGTGAGGACCAGGCCCTCCAATGCCATCACCCGGATGGAGTCGCCCTCCGCGATGGGGGTGGCCCGCTGGGTGCGGGCCCGCCAGGGGGCGCCGTCGATGACCACGACCCCCTCGGGATCCACCTCGTCCCGAGCGACGCCGAGGGCGCCGATCATCCATTCCCGCCCGATGGTCGGTGTGCCGTACCGGGTGCGGACCATCGCGGGCATGCCGGTCACCATCCCCGCGGTGACCCCGATGAGGCCCGCCACCAGCGTGACCCACGACAGCGACACCCCGTCGAACAGGGTCAACGATCCGACCGTCAGGCAGACGGTGGCGATGCCGGTCCAGACGCGGGGCACGCCGGTCTGGATGTCCACGCCGTATCCGAACATGGCCACCAGCAGCAGCCCGACGGCCCAGCCCCGAGCCGGGAGCTCGGCCAGCCCGTAGCAGCCGAGCAGGAAGGACAGCGCGCCCAGTCCCCCGGCGAGTCCCACGCCCGCGGTGTAGAGCTCGAAGACCAGCAGCCCGGCTCCGGCCAGGAACAGCAGGTAGGCCAACGCGGGGCTGGCCGCGGTGTGCATGAACTGGTCGATCAGGGAGAGCTTGGCGAAGCGCACCGCGCTGACCGGGACCCGCACCGGCTCGTCGCCGGTGGCGTCGATCTCGGTCTCGAAGCCGGGCAGGTCGATCACGAAGAACCCCAGGGTGGGGGCCTCCCGGGCCAGGCCGAGCTCGATGGTCTCCGCGGATGAGACTGTCCGGTCCTGCATGGTTGGGTAGGCGTCGGCGAACGGCTCGGCCAGGTGCTCGGCCGGCAGGATCAGCGGGCCGAGGTCGCCCAGCTCCGAGCCGGGGGCCACCGCCAGGTCGTCCACCACCCCGGCCAGTTGGCCGACCGCGCCGGTGGCCACCGCCCCGGAGGGCCCGACCCACATGTAGACCGGCACGTCCGAGGAGCGGATGCGGGCGGCGAGCTCGACCAGGCGCTCGTCTTCGATGATGGCCAGCGGGCTGTTCACCTGGAGCACGAGGCCCAGCGAGCCCTTCGCGGCGGCCTGCTCGATGGATCGCTCGATGAAGTCGGCCATGATCGGATCGAGGAAGCCCGACACCTCGACCACGTCGAGAACGCCGGAGCCGGCCGCGGCGGTGCCGTCGCGGCTGTCGGAGGCTGCGGCCACTGCGGTGCCGATCGCCAGGAACGCTGCGACCGCGAGCGCGCCCAAGACGGTCAGGCGGGCAAGAGGCCGACGGGCCACGGCCTTGCTCAGCGCCCCGCGAATTCCTGGCATTGGTGTCGCTGCCCGCTCGGCCGCTCGGCCGTGTCCGTGGTCAGGCGTCGGGGTCTCGGTCGAGGGCGCCGACCGCGGCCTCGAGGGTCTCCGCGACGGGCACGATGCGGTCGAATCCGGTGGTGTGCAGCAGCCGGATCAGCGTCGGGCCGTTGCAGAACACCACGACCCGGCCCTCGTTCTCGCGGATGCGGCGGATCCCGCCGATGAGCGCCCCGAGGCCGGCCGAGTCCATGAAGGGCACCCCGCAGAGGTCCACCACCAGACGCCCCGCGGTGGCATGGTCGGCCAACGCCTCCCGGAACTGGGCCACGGTGTAGGCATCGAGCTCGCCGGTGGGACGAAGCAGGCGGTAGGACTCGGCTTCGTTGTGGAACGACTCGATGTCCAGCACGGGCTGGAGGATATACGGCCGCCGCCGGGATCGGGGTAGCCGGCTCGCGCTTATCGGCTCGGCCTCCGGGCCGGTACGATCTCCGCCGTGCCCGACGTGCTGCTGGTGACCGACGCCGACTGGGTGGCGGCGCAGTGCGAGGCGGCGCTGAGCGGCGACCACACCCTGCACTGGGTGCGGCAGGGCGCGGACACCCTCGAGGCGATCGATCTGGTCGACCCCGCTCTGGTGGTGCTCGACCTGCAGGTCGGCAACATGGGCGGGATGGCCGCCTGCCTGGCCGTGCGCCAGGAGGAGGGCATGGGCCGGCTGCCGCGGCGTCCGGTGATCATGCTGCTGGACCGCGACGCCGACGAGTTCCTGGCCCGCCGCAGCACCGCGGACGCGTGGCTGGTCAAGCCCATAGACCCGATGGGCCTGGCCCGCCTGGTGGCCTCCACGCTGGCCGACGAGCCCGCCCCCGCCTGAGGGCGCGGCCGGCACCGGCCCCGGCTAGCATCGCAGGGCTGCACACGGGCAGTGGCGCAGCTTGGTAGCGCGCCTCGTTCGGGACGAGGAGGTCGTGGGTTCAAATCCCGCCTGCCCGACTCTTGTGACGTGTCAAGACATCGGAACCTTGTGAACCCACGCGTGGGTGCAGCACTGAGTCATCTCTCTTGAGAGTGGATTCGCCCAATCCGGGCGCCAAGACCCTCCAGATGAGCGATGTCTCATGCTCAGGCGTGCAGGCAAGAGATCGCGGCGCCTGCCTGCATCAGGCTCCAGACCCGCAAACGATGCGGATGGCCGCAGCGGTCATAGCCGATGCATTCTTGTGCCGAACCGCAATCGCAGAAGGCTGCTCGACGCCCAACATCGACGCGACCCGATCCCGAAGCCGAAACCGGGTCCTCCACAAGCGCCATGTCTTGGACGTCTGGCACGAAATCCTCATCGTGAACTACTACCCAGTGTTCAGCGGGTCTCTTGTCCCAAGTAGGTGTTGCACGTCTGCGATACGCTGGCAGTATGGCCGAGCACGCGGAAGCCCTAGCCCCCGACTTGGCTGATTTCCCATTGGGGTCGGCCCTGCCGCCACGCCTTGTGCCGGTCGTGAACGACCTCCACGCACGCGGGTCTGAAGTCGTCACGCTTGCTGACTTGTCACGTTACGACACCGAGATGTCGCCACAGGATGCAGGCTTGCGAAGCCAGCGGACTACCTGACTGACACACTCATGACGACGACGCCAGCGACGTTCGAGTTGGAAGACCTTGTGCTCCCGTCTGCCCCCTCCGATATGGATAAGAGGCGATTCGTCAACCAGTGGCTACAGCGATTGGTGGGGTTCTTTGATCGGCTGGACTACTTCATGGGCAGCGACGAGTTGCAACGTTTCGCGTCCAACACCGATGGCGGCTTGGCCTACGAGGCTCAGCAGCAACTTGCCCACTGTCAAGAGACTTGAGTAGGGGCCAAGATGGTTGTTCAGCGATTGGTGTGCGTGTGCGGTCCGCGAGGCTTGCGTCGTCGATTTGTGAGCGCGGTGCTGCGGTGTGTGGCTGCTGCTGTGATGGTGATGTCGGTAGTTGTGGCTGTGCCGGCGACGGCTGTCGCTCAGGGTCAGCGGTTCTCTGATGTGCCGGCTGATCATTATGCCTTTGAGGCGGTGGAGTGGGCCGCTGAGGTCGGGGTGACGGCCGGTTACACCGACGGCACGTTCAAGCCGCAGCGGCCGTTGAGCAAGCGCCACGCGGTGGTGTTCATGGAGCGCTACTACGACGAGATTCTCGGTGCTGAGGAGTCACAGGACTTCACCCGCGGCGACATGATGGTGATCCTCAAAGCCATCAACGACGGCACGCTGCGCGACGCCAGCGCCGAGGCCGCCGGGTCGGCTGCGGAGGAGGGGGCGACTCAGCGGTTTCCTGATGTGCCGGCTGATCATTATGCCTTTGAGGCGGTGGAGTGGGCCGCTGAGGTCGGGGTGACGGCCGGTTACACCGACGGCACGTTCAAGCCGCAGCGGCCGTTGAGCAAGCGCCACGCGGTGGTGTTCATGGAGCGCTACTACGACGAGATTCTCGGTGCTGAGGAGTCACAGGACTTCACCCGCGGCGACATGATGGTGATCCTCAAAGCCATCAACGACGGAAACAGCAGAGATGGCGCTGCCACCAGCGAGAACACGGCTCCGGCCGATACATACACCGCTGTGGCCGTAGGCGCGGGCCACGATTGTGCGCTGCGAACCGATGGGACCCTCAACTGTGAGGGCGTGTACTTCGACAACGACACCGGCCAAGACATAGGGGCGGCGGAAACACCCGACGGAACCTTCATTGCTGTCGCTGCTGGATGGAACCACGCCTGCGGGCTGCGCACCGACGGAACGGCGCAGTGTTGGGGCGCCAACACCGACGGGCAGGCCCGCCCGCCGCGCGCCAGGATTCAATTCAGCGTCATTGACGCCGGAAACCTCCACAGTTGCGCGATCGGGCTCGGCGGCAGGGTGACATGTTGGGGTTCCAACACCCTTGGCCAGACCGAGTCGCCGGCCAGGCCCGGCTTCGTCGCGATCGACGCCGGGATCTGGCACACCTGCGCAGTGCACCGCGATGGATCCATCTCATGCTGGGGCGACAACACCTACGGTCAAGCCGACGCTCCCAAAAGAGGCCGCTTCAGTGATGTCGCGGCAGGCGCCACGCATTCCTGCGGCCTACGCACCGATGCAACGATCTCGTGCTGGGGCACTAGCAACGTCGGAATATACGTCGATCAGACCGAAGCGCCCGAAGGAACCTTCACCGCCATCAGCGCCGGCGCCTGGCACACCTGCGCTATCCGCACCGACGCAACGATCATCTGCTGGGGTCACCGCCAAGACGCAGAGGATGCCACCGCCCGCACCAGCATTCCCGACGGGACCTACACCGCAGTAAGCGCCGGGTGGAGCGTCACCTGCGCAATCAACAATCGAGGCGAACTCGTCTGCTTCTGGTAGTGAACCTGCTGCCGGCCCAGACCGCCCGAAGGTGTGCGCTAAGGATGCGCTCCAACGGCCTGAACGCACAGTGGTGCGCCCTGCGTTTCGCGTAGTCGGGTTGTTTGAACCTCAGGCTGTGCAGGCATGGCGGATCTCGTATTAGACGGGTGTGAGCATGCCGAGAGACGAGTGCCGCCGTTGCCGGTTGTGGAAAGATCTTCAAGGTACCCGAATATGGCGTCGGACCACTCCCCGAGTGCAGCCAAAGCCGCCCGACGCTGTGCCCTGCTCACCGTCACCACCGCCGCAGGCCGTCAGGCCCGAAATCGCAGATGTGCATCAGCCGACGAAGCCCCTTTACCCCCCCGGCAGCCGCGAAGCCTAATCCGGGCAGAGGGCCGACTCCTCACCATCAGCGATCAGAGCGTCATGGCGCGTCCTGAGGTCCGACCCGGGACTGCAGTCCGGCGCCGAACCGTCGCTGTAGGGGGGCTGCGATCCCCGGGTCGTGGAGGTGTCCTCCAGATCGGGGCAGTTCACGCTGAGCGACATAACCGTGTGATAAGTGCCATCGGCTCGATGGCACACAATCCCCCTGGTTGCATCATTGTCCAGCACTTCCCTTGCCGTGCCGTCACCGCCGCAGTTCTCGAAGGTGGCACTCAAAGACCCGCCATTAGACGAGCCAAGTCCAGCCCTCGTACCTATCAGGTTCGCGTAGTTCCCCGCAGATTGCGAAGGCATGCACGGAGTCGTCACCACACCGCCGGGTTGGGTGATAATCACCCGCTGACATCCGTTATTGGCACAGGATTTCTCGTCGCTCTGGGGCTGGGGCTGGGCACCCTGCTGTGACTGCTGCTGGGGCTGAGACCCTGGGGGCTGGCCCTGGGCACCGACCGGCCCGCCGACCACCACGTCCTCAGGGTCGGGCAGGTCCTCCTCCAGCTCAGTGATCTGCTGGGGCTGCTGGGGCTGGGACTGGGGCTGCTGCTGAGGCTGGGGCTGCTTCTGGGGCTGCTGGGGCTGGGGATCATCGCCCACCGGCCCGCCGATCACTACGTCGCCAGGGTCGGGCAAGTCCTGGCCCTGCTCAACGATCCCCTGAGGCTGCGTAGTCGTGGGTGGTGGCTGCTGAACCCCCCCCCCCCCCCCCGTTCATCGTCGCCGTAGGTGCCTGTGTAGCTCCCATAGGGCGGCACCGTCAAAAAGCAGCGATACACGCCCGTGCCGTAGTCCTGGAGCCGCTCACCCTCCGCACAAGGACCGTTCAAGTCCTCCTCAGCCGAGGCCACACCGGCAAGAACCACGATGACCAGCACCGCCGAGGGCACAAAGACCGCGGCCGCGAGAACCTTCCCCATCGATTGCATCATGGTGCCATCATGCAATCGATGGGGGCATTTGTCAACACATTTGTGATAGCACTGCACAACTCGCTCAAAGCGCCGAGCCCGGCCCGTCTCGACCAGCGCCGCCCACGCCTCCGGTGTGCCGTCCACGACGTAGGCCGCAGCCGGTCCGGTCCAGAGCCGTGGCACCCCCGTCGAAGCCGAACAGCGCCGAGACCTCCGCACAGCGAAGTTCGGCCCATTGCACCGGCTCATCGACGACCTCGACCGGCGACCGGATCGCATCGAGCGCCGCAGCGTTGATCTTGCCCCACCAGCGCCCGCAGTGTTGCGCTTCAGCCTGTCGAGTCTTGGACACCTCGACACCGAGGCCCTGTTGGGACACGTAGCGGTCCAGCCCGTGCCGGTCCACCCGCCGCACGACTCGGGCATGACCACATCCTCGCGGGCCCACTCCGTGAGGCGCCGCTTCGCACACGGCGCCACCAGCCGGTTCGCCGCCATCGCGAACACCGCATGCTCCAACAACTCGGCGCCCCGCTCGGCGCCGACCTCGGCGAAGCACCCGTCGAGCTCGATCCACCGCCCAGACAAGGCTTGGGGGCGAGCGCACGACTGAATACCCGCGATCGGGCTGCAATGGATCCACTACTCGCAGTGGGAGGCTGCTAAAGTATCAGCGAAACCACAATAACTAATGAAACTAGTTCAAATGGTCACTTCGATACCATAAGGGCGAGCATTTGCAGTCATGAACACGGAGCCCACCATCAACAACCGCTTGGCGGAGTGCTTGCGGCAGCGGCACCCGGAATGGCGGGGCGACGCCATCGTGTCTGAGCAGACGGGAGTGCTTCTCGACGAGCCCCTGAAGAAGCCCGACGTGTTGATCCGGAGCGGAGCGCCCGTGATAGTGGAGGCCGAGATCGCGCCGGCAACGACCGTTGATCATGACGCGATAGAGCGATTGAACCGCAGTGTCGAGGGCGCTGCCCTGCCGGTGGAGGCAGCCGTCGCGCTCGTCTATCCCGGACGGTTCCGTAACGCGGTCCGAGAGAGCGACCTGGATGCTGCACTCGCTGACGCAGACGACCTCGAATGGCGCATCTTCTACGCGTCCGAGACCGGAACGCCGCCGATGTTCCCCGCCTCAGGATCCATCCGTGGCGGTGTCGACGAACTCGCCGCCGCCGTCGAGACCCTCACTATCTCGCCGCGCCACGTCGAAGAGGCCGCCGACACCCTCGCACGCGCCGTGGTGGAAGCGTCCGCGATTCTCAACGGTCTGAGCGACGGCTGCAGGCAAGAGATCGGCGCCTGCCTGCATCAGGCTCCAGACCCGCAAACGATGCGGATGGCCGCAGCGGTCATAGCCGATGCATTCTTGTGCCAAACCGCAATCGCAGAAGGCTGCTCGACGCCCAACATCGACGCGACCCGATCCCGAAGCCGAAACCGGGTCCTCCACAAGCGCCATGTCCTGGACGTCTGGCACGAAATCCTCATCGTGAACTACTACCCAGTGTTCAGCCTGGCTTCGAGTGTGCTCACCGTAGTGCCTGACAACAAGGCGGGTGCGGTGTGCGACCGGTTGGCGGCTGCGGCCCAAGACCTAGCCACAGCCGGGGCCGTTGAAGTGCAGGATCTAGCTGGACAGATGCTTGGGCGCCTGATCGCGGACCGCAAGTTCCTCGCCACGTTCTATACGAGGCCTGCCTCAGCGGCACTGCTGGCCGAGCTGGCCGCGTCCCGCCTCAAGGTTGACTGGTCAGACCCGACCGCAATCGCCGGTCTGCGAATCGCCGACCTCGCCTGCGGCACCGGCGCGCTGTTGTCTGCCGCGTACCGCCGCGTGGCGGCGCGCCACCGTCGCCGCGGTCAGGATCCGGCGCAGGTGCACAGGGAAATGATGAGGCAGTCACTGATCGGTGCCGACGTGATGCCGGCCGCAGCCCACCTCACCACGATGATGCTGTCAGCAGCTCACCCCGCCAAGCCCTTCGACGCCTGCGAGATTCACGTTGTCCCCTACGGCCTCACCAGCCCCGGACGGGATCTGCTCGAAGCTGGCCAAGAGGAGGACTTGGAGACGAAGCATGTTCGGCTGGGATCGCTGGAGCTGATGGCCAAGGACCAGACCGGCTCGCTCATCGGACAGGAATCCACGCGCCTCGCTGGACAGGAAGGCAGCGTCCGTGAGGACGACACCGCGTTCGAGCTCTCTGCTGGCAGCGTCGATCTGATGATCATGAACCCCCCGTTCACACGGCCCACGGGCCACGAGAGCGCCAAGGTGGGTGTGCCCGTACCGTCCTTCGCGGGGCTGAGCACCAGCGCGGCCGCGCAGAAGAAGATGTCGCAGAGACTCAAGAGACTCAGGCCTCCCGACCACAGCGCCGGTCACGGCAATGCAGGCCTGGCGTCCGATTTCATCGACCTGGCCCACAACAAGGTTCGACCAGGCGGAGTGCTGGCACTGATACTGCCTGCTCAGGTCATCGCGGGCGAGAGTTGGACCAACGCCCGCAAGCTGTTGCGGGACCGCTACAGCGACATAGTCGTGGTGACCATCGCCGCCACAGAATCCTCAACCTCGAGGGCCTTCTCCGCAGACACGGGGATGGCTGAAGCGATCATTGTCGCTACCAGGAACACCGACACCCTCACGCTGGGTGAGCCGGCAACGGACACAGCCACTTACGCCGTACTGCATCGCCGGCCTGCGTCACTACTGGAAGCTCTTGAGACAGTCCGAGCCATCCAGTCCGTCTGCGGCGAGCCCGGGACACAGCCGCTGCGCATCGGGAACAACCGGATCGGATGGCTTGCCGAAGCCGACTTCGGTCCTGAAGCCCGCGGCCATCCCGCCAGCGTTCTAAGTCCCGACGTTGCCGACGCCGCCAAGAGCCTTTCGGCTGGTGAGAACGTACGGCTTCCGCGCGTTCGAGCCCAACCGCTCCGAACCGTCGCCCTACGAGACCTCGGCAACCGTGGCCCCTACCACCTCGACATCAACGGAGCGCCTCCAAGTCCAGGAAGGCCACCGCGCGGCCCCTTCGATGTGAACCCCAACGACCGCGCCAAGCACAAGCAGGCGTCCTGGCCGGTCCTGTGGAGCCACGAACACGAGCACGAGACGAGGATGAACGTGCTGCCCGACTCGGACGGCACGCCCCGACACGGCCACTTGTCGGCGGCACGAACCCTGTGGAGCGGCACATCGGCCGCGGCGGGAGCAACCCGCCTGCACATCAATCGCGACTTCCAGGTCAACTCCCAGCCGCTCGGAGCTTGCTTCACCCCCCGGGACACTCTCGGAGGGCGAGCGTGGCCCTCGTTCGGCGTAGCGCCCGCGAACGAGTCAGACCGCCCGCTGTGGGAGAAGGCGCTGTGTGCGTGGCTCAACACCACGCCCGGGCTCGTCGCCCGCTGGTGGGTCTCCAGCCGCCAACAGAAGGGGAGAGCCAACCTCTCCATCACAACCATCGGCCTGATCCCCGTACCTGACCTGGCCGCGATCTCCCACGAGCAGTTGTCACTCTTGGCTACAGCGTTCGACGCGCACGCCGACGAGGATCTGCTGCCCGCGAACGAGGCCTGGCACGATCCTGTCCGCCAGTCGCTCGACGAGTCGGTTCTCTGTTCTGCACTCGATCTGCCGAAGATCACCCTCGGTCCTTTGGAGACTCTGCGCGAGCAGTGGTGCGCAGAGCCCTCTGTACACGGAGGCAAGAGCACCCGACCCGCCTAGACCGCGGGGGCAATCACCGGCCAAGAGGAGATCTCCATGCTGAGAAGCACATGCTGTTGGGGGTAGCGCACGATGCTGTCTCGCATGTGGAGGCTGTTGAGCGGTTGTAGATAAGGATGGGAGACCCTCGGGAGTTGCCGCCCAACGAGCGAATCCGTGGCCAGCTTCGCGAGGCGCGCAACCTTCTGGCCGTCCATCGTGACGAGCGGGTGCTGTATTGGCGGTTGACCGGCGAGCACACCCCTCACGTCGCCAAGACCTACGAGCGGCTCGGGTTGGAGCTGCCTGAGGGGACCATCGACAAGGAGATCGTCGCCTACTTCCCGGAACCATGGAAGACCGACGACGAGATCGCAGAGGGGTATGCCCAAGTTGGGCTGGTGGGTGGGCTTCTCTCCCTCAGAGAACTCCATTTCGCCTTCAAGGAACTCGAAGCTGACCTCGATGGGCTGGCTGGGAGGTACTGCAAATTGAGCACGGCCCTGGAAGCGTTCGCGGCAACCGCACGGCAATCAGCCTGTTGAGCGGCGAGCCGGAAGGTGGCACCGATACAGCTTCGCAGCGTCGTGCCGCTAGCCTCTAGCAGATCGACGTGACGGTTGAGGATCACAGCAGGTGCCGCAGCCCTAGATTCTCGTGGTGCCGACCCGCCATCGGGACCACCACTGGGAGCGGCCTCTCGCCTACAGTCGAGATGTGACCCGATCGGCCCAGAAAGCACTGGCCCGGGACGCCGAGAATGGAGCCGCACGCTCTCTGTCGCGCTTGGTCCGTGGACCTGCAGGTACCTTTCCTTGTCACACCCGCTATGTACTGTCGTTTCGTCCAGTAAGACGACATCACAACTACATGGAGGGATCGTGCCACGACCTAAGGAGCATAAGCAAGTGACGATGCTCGAGGAGGTTCCGACCGTCGATGCGCATGCCTCGCATCCGACGGGCCCTTCGAACGGGACGATCACGAGTATCGATCTCTTCGCAGGGGCGGGCGGCCTCAGCCTCGGCTTCCATCTCGCCGACCTGGGCTATATGCCTGTGTTCGCAGTCGAGCACGAGAGCGCAGCCGCGGCGACGTTCGCCCGAAACTTCGGATGCGAGGTCTTTGACGGCGACATCGAATTCGGACCGGACTATCCCGAAGCCGACCTGATCGTGGGCGGGCCGCCGTGTCAAGGGTTCAGTCCGCTCGGTCGGGACCGTGACGACTTGAGCCGGGCAAGGCTCAACGGCCTGTGGAAGTACTTCCTCGATGCTGTGCGAACGATCCGTCCGAAGGCGTTCGTCATCGAGAACGTCCGCGAGTTCCAGCGCTCTGCAGAGTTCGCCGAACTGATCCGCCTGCTGGAGACGGACTCGGAACTCAGCGCCTACTCACCAGCGTTCGGCGTGCTGAACGCGGCGGACTACGGAGTCCCTCAGATTCGCCATCGTGGGATCTTGGTCGCGGTGCGCGACCATGACGGGGACCTGCCGTGGCCACCCAAGCCGCTTCGAGGGCCTGAATCGGACGAAGGACACCCCTACATCACGGTGAGGGACGCGATTGGCGACCTGCCGCCTCGTACCAGTGGAACCGAGCCCTACTTCACCGAGACCGGCCAGCACCTCCACTTCGGCCGCCGGCCGAGACCGGAGTCCCTGGAGCGGTACAGGGCCATTCCACCGGGCGGCAACCGGTTCGACCTGATGCGGAACCGTCCGGACATCACGCCGCCCTGCTGGGCCAACAAGCCGACCGGCACGACAGACGTGATGGGCCGCCTCTGGTGGGACCGCCCCTCTGCCACTATCCGCACCGAGTTCTTCAAGCCTGAGAAGGGCCGGTACCTGCACCCGACAGCAGACCGGGTGATCTCGCACCGAGAGGGCGCTCGGCTCCAGTCCTTCCCGGACTGGTACCTGTTCGAGGGAACCAAGATCGAGATCGCCCGTCAGATAGGGAACGCGGTGCCACCGCTGCTCGGGGTGGCCATCGCGCGGTACGTCTATGAGCACGCTTTCGCTCCCAAGGCTGGCTGATGCCCTTGGACCCGTCGCTCGCACGTGCAGTCGACTGGTTCCGTTCGCAGCCGCGGATGGAGGAGCGGTTCGCCGCTGCCATCCGTCACAGCTTCGACGATGTGCTCGACGGACAAAGAACGGGTCGCTACTCGCTAGCCGAACTATCGCCGGTAGAGAAGACCTACATCGGGACAAGGGTGGAGATACGGATTGAGACCGGGTTCGGCCTTCAGCGAGGCCGCCGGATGGACTACCTCGTAGACGGCCAAGAGGTGGACGCGAAGTGGTCGATCAGGTCGGGTGGGTGGATGATCCCGACGGAGGCGGTGGGAGAACTCTGTCTGTGCATGACCGCCGACGACCGCCGTTCGACATTCTCGGTGGGGATTGTTCGAGCCGACGAAACGAACCTTAGAACGGGTGCAAACAAAGACAAGAAACGGCAGTTCAACACCTAGGGGATCGCGGCGATGTCCTGGCTGGCCAACCCGGGCAAGCTCCCCGAGAACCTCCTCCTGCATCTGAGCGAGGAGACGCGCTCCGCGATCCTCGACTATGATCTGAGCGGGCAGCAGCGCGTGAACCAGTTGTTCCGCCGCGTTCACGACAGAGTCGTACGGCGCGAGGTCGTGCTTACCGTTGCGCGGCAAGACGATGGGCCGAAGCGCGTCCGAGATGCCCGAAAGGCCCTCCAGCCGGAAGGGATCATCGTGCTGGGGCACCAAGCCCACCCACGCATCGCCGAGGGCCTCAAGATCGACACTCCCCCCAAGGGCTCCTGGATAGCCACCAGAGTCGTGAGGGCGGAGTCAGGTGACACTGACCCTGTTGTGATTGCCGATAAGCGATGGAGGCGGGCCACTCCAGACGATCCAGTCAGTGCGGGTCCAATCAAGTACCAGTAGCCCCTGATTCGCGCTTAGTGCTGCGATGCAGCCGACAGATCCGCTACCCGACTCGGGCACAAGTGTGTCAAGATGAACATAGCGGCCACCGCCACCGTGCTCCGCCAGCCCAGGACGCACCAGAGCCTGCACAATGCATCTGTTGGGGTTCCTAGCGCATGACCTCGCGCATGGAGGCGACGGCAGTGTCCTTACGATCCGACTGTGCGCCCAGTAGGTTTGGGCGTTCGCTAAATCGAGCAACGAACAAATGAGCCTCTGGGCCGCCTTCAGAACCGCCGTCCGGTTCATCGCAGTGCAGCGCTGGCGGCAAGCTCGCTAGAGATCAACTCATATAGCGCCGGCAAGCCTCACGGAACAGGTTTCTCATCATCTGTCTAGTATGGTCTGACATACCCGGTTGTGCCACAAGCCAATACTGTCTGTATCTCTTATCGTATCGGTTCACTTTAAGTCCTGTTTCCTCGATCTCAGAGTCATGCGTGTCGGTCTGTGGGAGTTTGATCGCGACGTTAACTTGATTCTTCTTGGGCACGAAGGTCACATAGTTCGTAGCACGACTTTCGGTCATCAGACCAACATACTGCTGATTGTAGTTCAGCCCAACCGACGGATCAGTCTCATGGATCAAGGACAAGAGATCGTCCATCAAGGCCATCATCTCAGGTCTCGATGCCTTTTCCCAATACTCCCGATCTGCCACGATCCCTGATTCCTCGTCTTCACCAGCAGCGCGCACTTGATGGTCCAACACCTTGGTGAACATGAGTGTGACATTGTTGTCGCCCAAATCGATGGCAGCCACACGGAGAGCCACAATCGGGATAAAGCCGTTGAACAAGCTGATGACGTTGAAGAACCGCGTCGTGATGTCCTCCGCTACGATCACTGCTACATGTTCGCTATGGGGATACCGGCGCTTCTCTATATCCCAGTATTCCAACGTGCGAATGATGTGAGACTCATTCGTCGCTCCTAGCTGTATCTCTACCTCGTACCGCACGTCATTGTCGTCGTCGATGAGCAACATATCAAGGCGTCCGCGTCCCGGAAGCAGTTTCTCTTGTGCCGCCACACGAACATCACCAAGACCCAGTAAGCCCGGATCATCGACAATCCGCCCCTGAAGCCACCGCTCCGTCAGAACCGAATGGCCACTCATCGCAACCTGGGACCGCTTCTCGTACTTCATCTGTGACTGCCCTCGCCTTGATCGTCGGCGTGATTCGATTCGCCAGCCTACCCAACGCCATGTCGGCAGATCGCGCCTCTACCCTTCCTAGGAGACTGCTGAGCAAGTGGTTGTTGTGCCGGGTGCTGGGCGCTGTTGGTGCGGGATTGGTCGGGGTTGGAGGCTGGCGGGTGCTGGGCGCTGTTTGGGCTGGGCTGGGTTGGGGCCGCGGCGTCTGCTCGGGCCCTTTAGAGAGTGAATGCGCCGTTGGTGCAGGTGACGCCGAGGTTGGCGAGGCGCAGCAGGTTGACGGCGGCTGCTCTGTTGGTGAGCCACAGTTGGTTGGCGGCGACGCCTCGGTAAGGGACGCGTCTGGCCTTGTTGCGGGTGAGCCAGGCGATGGATCTCTCCACCATGGGCCGGTGCCGCCGGTAGGCGGCCTGGGTGGCGGGCTCGGCCCAGCGGTCCTTGCTGGCGTCGATACTCGGCCTCGGCGCAGTTCACTGGGTACCAGCCGCTACCGAGGGTACGGGCGCGCTAGTTGGCGTAGCCTGAGCCGTCTTCTGGCCCAAGCGACTTGGTCGCTATCAGGATCAGGTCGATCAGCCACCAAATACCCAGACCGCCGAGAGTGACCAGCTTCAGGACTCCCAGGCCGGTGTAGCCCAAGTAGAACCTGTCTACTCCCAGACCGCCGACGAAGATCGCCAGCAACAAGGCTGTCAGATGGTTGTGGTTGCCGGGTAGTCCTGTAGCCGGAGAAGGTTCTCCTGGGGCGGGGTGCCTGTCAGATGTCCATTCACTCCCGTTCCAGTAACGTCGTCCATCCCTGCGCTCAGGGTCGGCGTACCACCCCGCCGGAGGAAGGGAGGATGAGGACTCAACATGAGTTTTCTGTTTATCCGCGCCCGGTTGTTGTTCCATTGTCTTGTGTCCTCGCTCTAAGGATGGCACCTGCCATACCGCAGAAAATACCCTCTCCATACCGCAGAATGTACCGGTGGATCAGAGCTGCCGATGGAGCCGGCGCAGGGAGCCGGCTCGAGACCGGCTAGGTGGCGGCGGACATGAAGTTGCGGTAGAGCTGCTCGGCGTCGGACACGAAGCCCTCCATGTGGCGGTCGGCGTCGGCGGCCAGAGCACCCGGACATCCCGACCAATCCGTCCGACGGCGTTGGTCAGTCGTTGGTCTCGTCGGGGGTCAACTGCTGCCCACCGGCTTGAGCGCGGGCGCGGATCCAATCCCGGGCGGCGTGGTGGGCGAGGTCGATGCGGCCCCGGCCGGTAGAGACGATCATTCCAGCTCGGATGAGCCGCAGCCGGTACACGCCGGCATAGCCGACGTCCACATCGAGACGGCTGGCCACCTCCGACAAGCGCGACTCGCTGTCGTCCATGGCCATGGCGATCAGGAACCGACGATCGACGTCTGAGAGTCCCCTCCATGTCGGTCCGAGGACCAGCCGTCCAACACGCCGCTGAGCCTCTGCGATTCCCTTCGCTACTTCGGTTCTGCCGATCAAGGACGGCTGGTCCGGAGCGGCCGCCCAGGTGTGGAACGCCACGAGTTGGACCATGAACGCATATCCCGAGCTAGCGGCGACGGCCTGGTCAAGTGCCTCTGGATCGATTGCTGCGCCCCGATCCTCGATCGGCTTGGAAATGGCGAGACCAGTTGCGGCGGCGTCGAGCCGTTCCATGTCGTAGCGCGAGCACCGCTGCAGGAAGGTAGCGGCGTCGTCGGACTCGAGTTCCTCCTCGAACTGCGGCAACGCTGCTCCCGCGAAGGCGATCGGTCGCTTCTCTCGGCGGCTGACGTGCTGCATGACCGCACCGAACTGCCGTATCTCGTCCAGATCGGCGCTCAATAGCTCGTCCAAGGTGATGATGAGGCCGGTACCGCGGTCGCGAAGCGCGTCGCCGAGCGCCGACAACACGATGCGGAGCCCTTCGGCAGCCTCCAGGCCGCCGCCGGTGGACCGCGCGACCGGTTCCCACTCGACCCCGAAGCCTGCCGCGGTCACGCTCCTGACCCGCCTGCCGGGATCCTCATCCAACTCACCCAGCAGCCGTTCGGCGGCGCGCGTGAGCCGGCCAAGCAATTCCGCCGGCCAGGCGTCCTCCGACAGCGTCAGCCACCCCTTGCCTTGGGCGACGGCTTGCGCTGCGTCGAGCATGACGGTCTTCCCCGAGCCCCGGACGCCGAGGAACAGAGTCGTGTAGTCCGGATGGGTGTGCCCCGTTTCAAGCGCGTCGTCGATGTTGTCAAGAAGGTCGTCGCGGCCCGCGATCACTGGCGGCGCCGCGCCGAAGGTGGGCGAGAACGGGTTCCTGCCGGCCAATTCGGGGTTCCTTGCAAGTCGGGTCGGAAGTACCTGCAGCCTAGCCCCTACCGAACGGCCTTTTGTGAGCTTTAGTATTTTTTTTAGCTTTATTGTTTTTGTGGGCTTTAGTGTTTAAGACTGGCGGCGGGCATGAAGTTGCGGCCTCGGGCGTGATCGTCCAGTCTTCGGGCTAGTCGTTGTCCCGGATCTCGACGCGGATCGTCCTCTCGCCGGGCGAGGGGGCGTAGTGGGTGCCCGGGTCGAGCCGGATCTTGAACTCCTCGCGCCGCTCGACCTGGTCGTCGTCTCTGACCATGACCCTGATCGCGGCGCGGTCAAGCCCCTGCGGAATGGTGACGCTCCCCCTGCAGATGCCGACGGCATGCACCTCACAGAGTCCAGCCGTGCGAAAGTCCGCGCCCTGCGTGGCCCGCCTGTTCGCATCGGAGGGCAGCCTCACGGCCACGCTGCCGTCCGAGTGGACGGTGTACTGGACCACCGTGTCGACCTGGGCGTTCTCGCTGAGCCTGACGATCAGGTCGCGGGAGTTCCCGCCCCGCCTCTCCCGGACGGCCACATCCCGCTTGTCGAACTCGAGGGCGGGGGGCGTCCTGCGCGGGAGCGCGCCATCACGCGCCTGCTGGGCTTCCAGGTGGTCCGGGAGCGCCCCGGCAGGCATGGTCTCCGGCGCCTGTTCGGGTACCGGGCAGGTGCAGGTTGGACGGTTCGTTCCAGCCGTATCGTCGTCGTCGTCGTCGATTATCAAGATGACGAGCCCGGAGTAGGTCGGCCGCCCGTCGCTGAGGCGATTCTGCTCCGCGTCCGCCACCGTCGCCATGAGCCGGTACCTCCCCTTGTTGTCCGACAGCAGGTTCATCTCCAGCCTCTCCGACTCGCCCTCGTCGATGTCGTCGCCCACGACGGTGAGGGCCTCGGCGACTTGGACCTCTCCGGCAGGGATGACACTCCTGCAGACCATCGTCCCGAACCCCTGATGCCAGTTGCAGACGGATCTGGATGTCCCGATCCTGAAGTCCTCCCCGCGAGTGGCCGTGGAGTAGAACGACGACTCGGGTTCTCCCGCGCTCTGGAAGTAGTACTCGAATGCGGTGTCGTCCCCCAGGGGAGAGCTGAGCGTGAAGGTGACCAATACGGTGGCGGTCGTGCCCTCATCCCCCTCTTGAACCTGAATGTAGTTGTCCTCGTGATTGATCTTGCTGCCGCCGACGGTCAGGATGGGCGCCTCCTGCGCGGCCACGCCGACCGGTACGAAGGACCAGACAAGCACGACGGCGGCGAGCAGGGTCAGGACTCCGACCCCGGCTCGCCGGAGAATGGGACTTGAGGCTGTCGCGCCTGCCATCTGAACACCTCTCGATGACGGGGCCGGTGCCCGTCAGATACTCCAGGGACACTGACTACTGTCCGCACACGTGCCTGATCTTTCAGACTCGCGTCTCAGGATGGAGTGAGGGCGTCAGACCGGACAGCCAGCGGCGGCGACCATGAAGTTGCGGTAGAGCTGCTCGGCGTCGGACACGAAGCCGTCCATGTGGCGGTCGGCGTCGGCGGCGAGGGCGTCGATGGAGCCGGGGCCGAGGGTCGACTCGAGGGCCTGGCGGTAGGCGTCGATGGCGCCCCAGTTGCGGACGGTGTCGTCCTCGACCTCCACGTGGTACTGCATCGACCAGGCGCAGGGCCCCACCCGCATGGCCTGAACGCGGCACACAGGGGAGCTGGCCAGCACCACCGCGTCCTCCGGGGGCTGGGCCACGCACACCGAGTGCCACTGCAGGGCATGCTGGCGCTCGGCCATCTGGTCGAAGATCGGGTCGGTGCGGCCCTCCGGCGTGAGCTCCACCGGCAGCACCCCGATCTCGGGCGGCCGCTGCGGGCCGCAGGTCCCGCCCAGGGCGTCGGCCAGCAGCTGGTGGCCGAGGCACACCCCCAGGAACGGGCGCTGCAGCTCTCGCACCCAGCGGCGGATGGCCCGCTTCTCCGGCACCAGCCAGGGATGCTCGTCCACGTCCCACACGTCCATCGGGCCGCCCATGACCCACATGGCGTCGTAGTCCTCCAGGGGCGGGATGGGCTCACCCTCGTCGAGCTCCACCGCGGTCCACTCGACACCGTCGTCGCGCAGGAAGTCACGCAGACGGCCGGGATGCTCGCAGTCGATGTGCTGCAGCACTAGCAGGCGCACACCACGACGCTACCGCGCCCCGCTCGGCGCACCCTGACCGGGAAACAGCCTCCGGCAGCGCAGAGCCCGTCCACGGATGATCCGAGGCACCACGCCGCGCACCCTGACCGGGAAACAGCCTCCGGCAGCGCAGAGCCCGTCCACGGATGATCCGAGGCACCACGCCGCGCACCCTGACCGGGAAGTAGCCTCCGGAGGCATCACCAACCGACGGGAGACGGCTGAGTGAGGGAGCTGCTACTCGAAGGTCGTGTGTCGTGGCGCTCGGAGAGATCGGCGCAGGACAGGACGCTGTCGCTCAGACCGGCGAGGATCTTCGGTCTGCGCCGGCTGATGGCCGCGCTCGGCTTCGCCGCGGTGGCGGCCTTGATGGTGGCGCTCGTCGCCCTGGCTGCCGGTGCGGTGGCCGCGGGTCTCGGCGCCCGCTGGGTCGAGAGGCGCAGGGAGCAGGGCCTCGACGATCCCATCGCCGTCGTGCGGCAGCGGGTTCACGAGGCCAGGGAATGGATCGACGCCCGCCGATCGTCGGAGGACAACGCCCCCGGCAGCTACCTGTAGCCGATCCAGGGCGCGGTCCGGACACGCATGTCCTGTCCGTCGGCAACGAGATCGAGGACTCCACGCCGCTCTGCGGTCTGGCGCTCGTGGCGCAGCCGTCATGGGGATGCGACGCCGGCGAGGATTCTGAGGGAAGTCGGAGGCTGAAGAGGGCGCCTAGCTCTCAGCCGGCTAGCGGTGGAACGGTCTCCACCCGGTAGCTCAACTCCAGCGGGGAAAGGCCCGGGCCGGCCAGCTCGGCGTGGAAACCGGCGCTGGGGCGGATGTCGCCGATCACGGGCACCGTGCCGGTGAAGGCCACGAAACAGCTGGGCCGCGGGCCGGCCCACGGGATCGAAGCCGCCAGGTCCAGCGGGGGCAGGTTGGCCCCAGCCGAGCCGTCCTGGTACGCCACGCCGCCGTCGATGCGGCTGGACAGCCTGAGATCCTCCCAGCGGTCCCCGACCGCCGCGGCCGGCCATCCGGTGGAGGCCAGCGGCTTGGGGCAGACCCCCTTGGAGGCGACGATGTCGACAGCCTCCAGGGCCCTGTCGGTGTGGTCGGACCCGAGCGTCACGACCACGTCGTCGCCGTCGACCACCAGCACGATCTCGGCCTCGCCGGAACTCTCGGAGCCGGCCACCGATATCGAGGGCTCCTGGGAGATCAGCCAGGGCGGGAACACCATGAACAGCGGGATGCTCGCCGGGCGGGGCACGCCGAGAGCGGCCAGTTCGTCGATGTGGTGCTCGACCGCGGCCCGGTCCCGCCCCGCGTAGCCGATCACCACCAGCACCTCGGGCGCGAACACCCGCTCGACGCCGTCGATCGACAGCCTCATCGCCGCGGGTCCCCGAAGCCCGCCGACTCGGGGCGTCTAGGGGTTGTAGCCACCGGTGCGGAACTCCACCATCAGCACTCCCGCCTCGCTGCGCCACGGGCCGTGGGGCATGCCCGGCGGGCGGCAGGCGTACATGCCCGCGGTGAACGTCTCGCCCAGGCGCAGGTCGGTCAGGTCGCCCTGCACGATGTAGACCTCCTCCCAGAAGTGGTGGGTCAGCACCCCGTTGGCCGACGAGTCCGTGCCGGGCGCGAAGCGCATCAGCCGGGTGTAGGCCCCGTCGGGCCGGCCGTCGGTCGACAGGATCATCTCGTCGATGCCCTCCACGGGGCCGCCCGCGGGGCGCCACGGCCCGTCGGGAATGTGGAACTCCAGCTCAGGTTTGGATGCCATGTCACTCACCCCAGTTCGTAGACCTTCGGTTCCAGGCGGTGGTTGATGTTGCGGGCGCCGTCCTCGGTGATCACGTAGGTGTCGCCCATGAACACACCCTTGATGATGTCGGTGGTGCACGGGTGGATCTCCACGCACATCGCCATGTTGGGCTCCAGCACCACGTCCTTGTCGGGCCGGTGCGACGTGCCCACGAAGGGGCCGGCGTCGATCGGGTTGAACACGCCGTGCACCAGCGGGGCCACGATGGTGTAGCCCCGCTCGTTGATGATGCTGCCCGCGGCCCGCAGCTCCTTGGCGGTGCAGCCCGGCTTCAGCTCGGCCACTATCCGGTGGTAGGCCTCCAGCATCACCTCCAGCAGGTCGGCGTAGTCGGGCGGCGGCTTGGAGAACACCATCGCCTTGCCCGTCTGGGCCTCGTACCCGTGGCCGTCCCGGGCCCCGACCTCCATCAGCAGCACGTCGTCGGAGGTGATGGTGCGACCGATGGGCCGGGGCCGCTGGAAGCCGCTGGTGGGGTTGCTCATCGACTCGCTGCCGGCCAGCACCATGCACGGGATCTCGCCCCGCTCCTCGGCGATGGTGGAGTAGATGATCCGGAACAGGTCGTGCTCGGTCATGCCGGGACGCAGCTGCTCCATCACCGCCACCTGGGTGGCGTCGCCGATGCGGGCCGCCTCCTCCAGACAGGCGACCTCCTCGTCGGAGAGCACCAGCCGCATCTTCCAGAACTCGTCGGAGTACTCCTCGAACACCAGGTCCGGGAACGACTCGGTGAGGGCGGCCCAGTGGTCTCGCGACACCGACAGGTACGGCGTCGGGTTGATGATGCCGACCCGGCCCCGGCTCAGGCCCAGTTCCTTGAGCCGGTCCACCAGGATGGTGCGGGTGTTGAGGGCGCCCCGGACGTCACCGAACACCGAGCGGGTCACCCGGTCGGGCAGGCGGGCGTTGAGGCCGAGGATGGCCAGCGTCGGCTCGCCCTCGGCGGGGAAGATCACGAAGCTGTCGAGCTCCATGGTCCCCATGTAGTTGCTGATCCAGCGCACGTTGGCCCAGCCCCGGTCCCAAAGATGGGCGGCGCTGGCCACCAGCAGGCAGTCGAGGTCGTGCTCGGCCATGAAGCCCCGCACCAGCGCGTGGCGCCGCTCGAACTCGGCGTCGGAGAAGGTCGGCCAGTCGTAGGCGTCGTGGTTGATCGGGTGGGGGTAGGTGATGGCCCGGGGGCCGAATTTCGGGGCCGACATGACGTCGGTCATGGAGTCTCCTCTCCTAGAGGCCCCCGCGAGCCGGGGGCCTCGTTGTCATTGACGTAACCGGTTTCGTCGGCGTCGGCGGGCCGGTCGACCCGCACCAGGGCCGCTCCCCGGCGATGGTCGGCCGCACCGAACGTCCCCGAGCCCTGCGGACCCGCTCCGGCGATGGTGCAACTGCCGAACAGGTCATTGTCGGAGGCCGCGCCGTCGGCCGCGACCGAGTGGCCGCGGCGGGCCAGCTCCGAACCCAGGTAGGACGCGAACCCGGGCTCCAGGAACAGCAGGTCGTCGGCATCGGGCAGCCGGGGCGCGCCCGAAAGCCAGCGGGGCCCGTCGATAGCGGCCTGGGGATCGGCGCCGTCGTCGATGACGGCCCGCAGGACTTGGAAGTTGGTCTGGACCTGGCCCCGGCCGCCCGGCGTGGCCCCCACCAGCCGGCGGCCGCGTTGGGCGACGTGATAGCCGACCAGGGTGTGCAGGGGCCGCCGCGGCCGGTCCGATCCTCCGGTTCCGTCGACCCGGGCGGGCTGCTTGGCCAGCCGGTCGTTGAGCACGATCCCGGTGCCCGGCACCACCACCCGGGAGCCGAACTCGTTGAAGAGGCTGTGAATGAACGTCACCATCAGCCCACGGCCGTCGGCCACCGACAGGCAGGTCGTGTCAGTGCCTGACGCCGCGGCCGGAGCGGCCGGGGCGCCCGCCGGCGCCAGCACCGAACGGCGCTGATCGGCGATCACCGAGCACCAGCGGTCGAGCAAGTCCTCGCTCAGCACGGGTGTCACGTCGGACGCCTCCTGCCAGCGGGGCATCCCGGCAAGATCGGAGAAGGCGGCGTGCTTGCACCGCACCATCAGGTCGATCCGGTCGGCCTCGCCGTCGATGAGGCGGCCGTCGAGGCGCTCGTAGAGCAGGAGTTGCTGCAGCAGCACCCACCCCATCGACACCGGCGGCGTCACCGACACCTCGGCCGGGCCGTAGCGGATTGTGATCGGGGGCTCGAAGTCGCTGGAGTGCGCGGCCAGGTCGTCGGCGGAGAGCAGGCCGCCCAGCCCGTCCACCGTTGCGATCAGGTCGGAGGCCAGCGGCCCCGTGTAGAACGCCGAAGGCCCGCCTGCGGCGATCTCCCGCAGGGTGCGAGCCAGAGCCGGCAACCGGAAACCGTCGCCCGGGGACGAGCCGTTGCCCTCGCAGAACTCCGACACGAACGGATCGTCACCGCCGACCGCGATGCGGACCCGGTCGAGCGCCCGAGCGAAGGCGTCGTCGAGGGCGAACCCCTCGTCGGCGAGCTCGGCCGCGGGCTCGATCAGAGCCTCGAAGGGCCGGGATCCGTGGCGCTCCCACAGCCGCCACCAGGCGTCCACCAGTCCCGGAACCGAGATCGACAGCGGACCGAAGCGGGGCAGGGTGCCGCCGGGGATCGCAGCCGTGGCCAGAGCCCTGGGGACCGCGCCGGCGCCGTTGAGCGCCTGCAGCTCGCCGTCGGGGCCCGACACCAGCGCGAAGGCGTCGCCGCCCAGGCCGCACCACGGCAGCTCGCGCACGCACTGCACCGCCGAGGCGGCGATGGCTGCGTCCACCGCGTTGCCGCCCGATGCCAGCACAGCCGCGCCGGTGTCGGCGGCCTCGCGGCAGCCGGCGCTGATCACCGCCCCCTCAGACAACCGCGACCGCCTCTATCTCGATGAGCATCTCGGGGTTCTTGAGGCGGGACACGAACACCGACGACCGTGCGGGCAGGGGTTCGGGGAAATGCTTGACCCACTGCTCGTTGAGGGGACCGGTCGGGGTTCCCTCCTTGAGGTAGACGGTGGTCTTGACCACGTCGGCCATGGAGGCTCCGGCGGCGTCCAGGATGGCGGCGATGTTGCGCAGCGCCCAGTCGGCCTGCTCGCCTATGGCGCCCATCTGGCCGGTGTCGCGGTTGCGTCCGGCCTGGCCCGCGGTGAACACGAGGTTCCCGACGCGGATGGCCTGGCTGAAGGGGCCGGTCGGGGTGGGCGCCCCGTCGGTGGAGACGGCGGTGCGATCGCTCATGGTGCTTGCTCCTGACTGTTGGAGGACGGTTGGGGCGCCGACCCGGCGGCGATGCCGCGCCAGTGGTGGCACCGCACCCAATGGAGCCCGCCGGCATGGTCCACCGCCTCGGGGGGCGGCTCGGTGGCGGCGCACTCGTCGGTGGCGTACGGGCAGCGGGTGCGGTAGCGGCACCCCGACGGGGGGTCGAGGAGGCTGGGCAGCTCTCCGAGCACCAGCCGGCGGGCGGTCTGCAGCCGGGCCGCACTCTCGGCGTCGGCCCGCGGCACAGACGTGATGAGTCCCTGCGTGTAGGGATGGCGGGGCTCGGTGAACACCTCCGAGGCGGTGCCCGTCTCCACGATCTGGCCGAGGTACATGACCGCCACCCGGTCACTGAGATGGCGCACCACCGAGAGGTCGTGGGCGATGAACAGCATGGCCAGGTCCAGCTCGTCGCGCAGTTCGTCGAGGACGTTGATGATCTGAGCCTGGATGGAAACGTCCAGCGCCGACACCGGCTCGTCGCACACCAGCACCGCGGGGTCGGTGACGATGGACCGGGCGATGCCGACCCGCTGCTGCTGCCCGCCGCTGAGCTCGCTGGGAAGGCGGTCGGCCACCGCTTCGGGCAGCCCGACCAGCTCCATGGCCTCGGCCACCGACCGGGCCCGGCCGGCCCGGTCGCCGATGCCGTGGACCCGGAGCGGCTCGCCGATGAGGGACGACACGCTCATGCGGGGGTCGAGCGAGCCGCGGGGATCCTGGAACACCATCTGGATGCGATGGCGCATGCGGCGCAGCTCCCGGCGGGACAGGGTGCCGAGGTCGGTGTCCTCGAGACGCACCGAGCCCTGCTGCATCGGCACCAGCTGCATGATGGCCCGGGCCAGCGTGGACTTGCCGCACCCGCTCTCGCCCACCAGGCCCAGCGTCTCGCCGGTGGCCAGGTGCATCGACACCCCGTCCACTGCGGTGATGCGCCCGCCGTCGGTGTCGAACTGCACCACGACGTCGTTCACTTCGAGCACGCCCCGCGGCGAGGCGGCTGCGTCAGCCGAGCCGGCCTCCAGCGTCGCTCCGGCGACCGCGGTCTCGCTCATTGGGCCCGCTTCCAGGGACGGCCCGCCTCGGTGCCATCCTTGGCCCGCTCAGCGGCCAGCCAGCAGGCGCTGAGATGCTGGGGACCCACCGCCACCTCGGGCGGGACCTCGTCGCGGCAGCGGTCGAAGGCGTGGGCGCAACGAGGCGCGAAGGCGCACGACGATCCGCCCCCTCCGGTTATCGGCGGCTGGCCGGGGATGGGGTGCAACCGTCCGGCGTGGGCATCCTCGAAACGGGGCACCAGCCGCAGCAGCCCCTCGGTGTAGGGATGGTTGGCCCGGTCGAACAGATGGGCCATCGAGGCCTTCTCCACCAGCTTGCCCGCGTACATCACCTGCACGTCCTCGCAGGTGGCCGCCACCACCCCGAAGTCGTGGGTGATGAGCATCAGCGCCATGTCCTCGGAGCGGCGCAGCTCGTCGAGCAGCAGCAGGATCTCGGCCTGCACGGTCACGTCGAGGGCGGTGGTGGGCTCGTCCGCGATGAGCAGGCGGGGCCGGCAGGCGATGGCCAGCGAGATCATCACCCGCTGGCGCATGCCGCCGCTGAAGCTGTTGGGCAGCTCGGTGGCCCGCCGCTCGGGATCGGCGATGCCCACCCGGCCCAGCAGCTCGACCGCCTCGGAGGCCGCCTCGGACCGGCCCATGCCCCGGTGCAGGCGCAGCGACTCGGCGATCTGCTCGCCCACCGTCATCAGGGGATTGAGCGACGTGAGCGGATCCTGGAAGATCATGCCGATCTGCCCGCCCCGCACGTGCCGCAGCCTGCGCTCGTCGATGCGCAGCAGGTCGGCGCCGTCGAAGTGGACCGACCCGGAGATACGGGCATCGTCGGTGATGGCGAACAGCCGCAGCAGGGCCCGGGCGGTCACGCTCTTGCCGCTCCCGCTCTCGCCGACCACGCCCAGTGAGGCGCCGGGTGCCATGGTGAAGCTGACGCCGTCCACGGCGTGCACCGGCCCCGAGGCGGTGTTGAAGGTGACGTGGAGGTCCTCGACCTCCAGCAGGGGCATTCCGCTCATCCCGTCACCACCGAAGAGTCGGCTCCGAACCTCATCCGGCCGCCCCCGAGCGAGCCTCCCAGTAGCGGCCCAGCAGGTTGAGCACCAGAACGGAGATGCCGAGCAGCACACCGGGAAGGATGGTGAGCCACCATGCCACGGCCAGCAGGGGCCGGCCCTCCGAGATCAGCAGTCCCCAGGTGGTGTCGGGCGGCTGCACGCCCACCCCCAGGAAGCTCAGCCCGGCCTCCGAGAGCATCACGTGGCCGATCTCGATCACGCACAGCACCAGGATGCGGGGCGCGACGTTGGGCAGCAGGTGCCGCCCGAGAATGGTCGAGGTGGAGCAGCCGGTGGCGACGGAGGCCTCGATGAAGGTCTCCTCGCGCAGCCGGAGGGCCTCGGCCCGCACCACCCGGGCGAAGATGGGCCACACCAGGCACGGCAGGACCACCAGCAGGATTCCCACGTTGGGCCCGAGCAGGCTCAGCAGCAGGATGGCCACCAGGAACATCGGCATGGCTGTCTGGGCTTCGCCCAAGCGCATCAGCAGCCGGTCGATGCGCCCGCCGAAGTACCCGCCGAGCAGGCCGAACAGCACGCCGATGCCGGCGCCGATCAGGGTGGCGGTGACCGCGATGAACATCGTGAGCCGGGTGCCGACCACCATCCGGGAGAACAGGTCCCGGCCCAGGGTGTCGGTTCCGAGCAGGTGCAGGCCCTCCGGCGAGGACTCCCCGGGGCCCAGCAGGCGGGATCGCAGGTTCTGGGCATCGTGGTCGTGGGGGGCGAACACGTCGGGCACGATCGAGGCCGCCACCAGCAGCAACAGGAAGAGCACCAGCAGGATCCAGCCCCGGCTCCCCAGCATCTTGATGAGCCGGCCCCAGACGCGGTGCTCCGGGGCCCGGGCCGGGCCCTCGCCCGTGCGCTTGGCGACCACGATGCTCATCAGCTGGCCGTGATCCTGCGGTCTATGAACTGGTAGCCCAGGTCGATCAGCAGGTTGCTGAAGATCACGAACGCCCCGGCGATGATGACAGACGCCTGGAGCACGAAGAAGTCCTGGCGGTGCGCGGCGTCGATGGTCAGCAGGCCCACACCGGGCCAGGCGAAGACGTACTCGATGGCGAACACCGCGCCGCCCCACATGCGCACGTACTCCCAGCCGACGATGGTGGCGGTGGTGACGCCGGTGTTGCGCACCACGTGCCGGCGCAGGATGTCCCACTCGGTGAGGCCCTTGCTGCGGGCCACGGTGACGTACGGCTTGGACATCTCCTCGTACGTGGCCGACCGCACGAGTTGGAAGATGCGGCCGCCGTGGACGATGCCCAGGGTGGCCGCGGGCATGACGATGCTGGCGGTCTCGAAGCGCCCCGACGTCGGCAGCCAGCCGAGCTGCACCCCGAACAGCAGGATCAACAGCAGCCCGAGCCAGAAGTTCGGCACCGACAGAGCAGTCACCGAGAGCAGGTTCGAGGCCTTGTCGAAGGGCTTGCGGGCCCGCGCCCCGGCCACAATCCCGGGTATCACCCCGAGCACCGCGGCCGCGCCGAGGCCGACGACAGTGAGGTAGATCGTGGCCGGAAGCGCCTCCGTGACCGCGTCGATGGCGGGCCGCTGCTGCCAGGTCGACTCCCCGAAGTCGAGCTGGGCCAGGCCCACGAGGTACTCCCAGTAGCGCTCGGCGACAGGGCGGTCCAGACCGAACTGGCGGTGGATCTCGGCTATGTGCTCGTCGGTGGCGTCGACCGGGGCGAACACCAGCGCCGGGTTCCCGACGACGTGGGCCAGGAAGAAGATCACCGTCACCACGAGCAGCAGCACGATGATGCCGTCGCGCAGCCGCCGCAGCAGCAGGCCGCGCAGCGACCCTCCGGCCGCGAGGCGGTCGGCCCCGGGCTGGTGGTCGCGCAGCCGTCGCAGCAGCCGGCCGCGCCGCGACGGCTGCGACGGCGCCGTTGTCGACGTCGTCTCTTGCATTCCCATCGATTCCTATGGACGCTCTGCCCTGCCGGGCCCGGCCCGGCCTCGAGGAGCCGAGCCGGGCCGGCAGGTCAACAGCAACCCACCCTGCTTGATGCCCTAGTTCAGGCTCATCTCCGACACGAGGTACTCGTCGTCGAGCCGGGGCTGCCAGTCGAGACGCTCGGTCGCGCCGTAGATCAGGTCCTGCTGCAGCAGGTAGATGGCATGCGGGTTCTCATGCAGCCGCGCCCAGGCCCTCTGGTAGAGGATGTTGCGCAGTTCCTGATCGGTCGTCGATCCGGCCTGCTCGAAGAGGTCGGTGACCAACTCGTCGCACAGCTTGGAGGACGAGCCGCCGCATACCAGGAAGTTGCGGGTGCGGGCCCCGTCGAACCACTCGTTGGAGTTCCAGCCGTAGCGAGCGTCATAGGCGCCGGGCTCTTCGCCCCTGATCCGGCTGCCGGCGCGGAAGCGGGTCCACTCAGCGAGCCGCACTTCGGTGTTGAAGCCGACGTCGTTGAGCATCGTGGCCACCGCCTGGGTCGTCTCCACGCCGCGCAGGTACCGGCCGATCGGCGCGTAGATCTCGAGGAACAAGGGGTTGTCCTCGTTCCAGCCGTGCGATTCCATGATCTCGCGGGCCTGGTCCGGGTCGTACGGGAACGGGCCGATGTCGGGGTTGTAGCCGAGCATCCCCGGCGACAGGTGCTGGGCGTGGTTCGGCGTGGCGTAGCCCTCGTAGAGCGTCTCAGCGATCAGCTCCTTGTCCACGGCCAGGTTCATGGCGACGCGGATCTCGGGCGGAGCCAGATCGGGACGCAGGGCGTTGAGCGCGATGTAGCTGTACTCGGTGGCGGGCACGCTCAGCGCCTGGGGCACCAGCGGAACCTGCTCGGGCAGGATGTCGAGCACCAAGTCGACCTCACCACGCTGCAGAGCGGCCAGCGACGTCTGCTTGTCGGGGATGAACCGCACCGTGAAGGCGTCGATCGAAGGCGCATCGCCCCAGTAGTCGGCGTTGCGTGCGCCGGTGATCTGCTGGCCGCGGTCCCACGACTCGAAGACGAAGGGACCGGTCCCGACCGGGTTCTCGCCGACCGTGTCGCCCGTGCCGGGCGCGATGACGGGCAGCTGAGCTATCTGCAGCGGGATGGTGGCGTTGACCCCGTCGGTGTGGATGTCGACGGTGAACTCGTCCACAGCCTCTGCGACGGTGATGCCCCGAACGTACGAGTCCCTCTGGGTCGAGTAGTCCGGGTCCAGCATCCGGTTCAAGCTGTCGGCCACGGCCTGCGCGTTGAGGGCCTGGCCGTCATGGAAGGTCACGCCCTCGCGCACCGTGAAGCGCCAGGTGTCCTCGTCCAATACCTCGTAGCCGGTGGCCAGCACCGGGACCAGCGCCGTCGAGGCGTCCCGGCCCAGCAGGGACTCGAACAGGTTGGCGGTCACGACCCGCGAGCTGCGGTCGTTGACGGCCTGCGGGTCGAGAGTGGACGGCTCGGTGGTGACCGCGATGGTGACCCTTCCGGGATCTCCGGTCGGGGCAGCCTCCTCCTCCATCATCTCGTCCTCGGCGGCCATGGCGGCCTCCTCGGCTGCCATCTCGGCTGCCATCTCGGCCTCCGCGGCCCGCTCCTCAGCCTCGGCCGCGGCAGCCATGGCCGCCTCGGCCTCAGCTTGGGCCGCCTCCAGCGCGGCCTGCGCCTCAGCCTGCTGTTCGGCATTTGCCTCAGCAGCAGCCGCTTCGGCTTCGGCCAGGGCCGCCTCGGCTTCGGCGGCAGCCGCAGCAGCCGCTTCGGCTTCGGCCCGGGCGCTGTCGGCTTCGGCCTGCGCCGCATCGACGGCGGCCGTGTCGACCGCCGGTGCGGCCGGCGCGTCGGCCTCGTCGTCGCCGCAGCTCGCGGCTACCAGCGCGAGCACGAAGAGCGCCGCGAGCGGCACCCCCAGTCTCTTCCATATATGTCGCATGTTGCTGTTTCCTCCTTTGGGTCTGTGAATCAACTTCATCAGATCTACGCCCCCTCGGACTTGTGGAATAGCTCCGCGGCCGCGGCCGCGATCTCGTGGTCGATGTGCGGCGAGCCGCCACCCACGCCGATGGCGCCCACGCACACGTCTCCCTCGAAGAGCGGCACGCCGCCAGGGTTGACGGTGACGCCTCCCGGGATGATCTCCACGAGGCTGGTCGGGAACATCGGCCGGTCCGCCCACTGCTCCATCAGATCTTTGGTCGGCTTGGCGAAGGCGGCCGCCAGCCGGGCCTTGCCCATGGCCATGTAGGGCCCGTGCCAGCGCTTGCCCCGCATCACCACCAGGGGATGGCCGGCGTCGTCGTGCACGGCGACGGTGGCGTTGATGCCGCGGGCGGCCGCGATGGCTCGAGCCTGGTGCACGAGCCTTAGAGCCTGATCAACGTCCATTGCTGCTCCGTCCGTTGCCGTCGGCTCCGTCGTCGCCCCACGGGTCCGACAGCAGTCGCAGGTAGCGGGCCGCGTTGTCGGCCATGAGCTTGCGCAGGGCCTCCTCGCCGATGACCGGGCCCCAGGAGATCACGTTGTCGGTGCTGTCGGGGTAGTAGCACTCGGGGTGGGGGAAGTCGGACTCGTACATCAGCACGCCGTCGCCGAGGATGTCGATCACCGCCTTGGTCATCTCGGGACCCTCGTGCTGCTCGATGGCGCAGAACACCCGGCCCATCTGCACGTACTCCATCGGCGTGTGCTTCAGCTCGGCGGGCACGGCGCCCTTCACGTAGTCGATCTGGCTGGTGAGGCGGATGATCCAGTGGGGCAGCCAGCCGTGGCCGGTCTCCACCGTGGCCACCCGCAGGTTGGGGTAGCGGTCGAGCATCCCCGACACCAGAACGTAGGCCATGAGCCGCTGGGCGCCCCACACGTGGGCGGCGGTGCGGGCCACGGCCACGTTGCCCCAGATGTCGCGGTAGCCGGGGAAGTAGGGGGCCTCGTAGAAGAAGCTGTGGTGCATGATGGGCAGGTCGGCCTCGTCCATGGCCTGCCAGATCGGCTCCAGGTCGGGATCGTCCACCGGCAGGCCCTCGGGCAGCACCGGCCACACCGCCGACAGCCACTCCTCGTCGGCGTGCCGGCGGATGGTGTCGGCGGCCCAGACCGGATCGGCGCCGGGGGCCAGCAACAGCCCCTTCAGGCGGCGGGGATCGGCTGAGCAGTAGTCGGCCATGTAGCGGTGGTAGGAGCGGTACATGGCCTTGGCCAGGCTGAGGTCCAGGGCGGTGCTGCCCGGTGCCCACGTGCCGGGGATGATGAAGTTGATGTCGACCCCCTCGACGTCCATGTTGGCCAGGCGTCCCTCGGAGTTGGTGTGCTGGATGCCGTCGGCGATGGGCTTGACCGCGAGGTTCTGCACCCGGCCCTCGAGCGCACCCTTGGCGCCCGCGCCGCGGGTGTCCACCGAGGCGTCCGGCTTGTGCCCGGCCACCCGGTTGTAGGGCTGGGGATTGACCCGCACCACGCCGTAGGGGTGGGTCGGATGGCCCCGGCCCGCGGTCGGCTTGGTCACCCGGACATAGGGCGTGAGCTCATCGGCGCGGTCCTTCAGTTCGCGGTCGCCGTACTCGACGAGCACCTCTACGGAGGGGGTGACGTGGGTGTCGGCGTCGATCACCCGGTATCCCTGTCTCATGGCTTCCTCTCTGTCTCCTCTGTGGGGGATGACGTGTCGGACGTCGGGGGCAGCGCATCATCGGCCACACCCAGCGTCTCGTGCATAATCGCGAGCAGGCTCCGTTCCACCTGCTGCAGGTGGCGCCGCATCTGCTCGCGGGCCAGGTCGGGGTCCTGGCGGACGATGGCGTTGTGTATCTGCAGGTGGCCCTGGTAGCCCGAACCCACCCGATGACGCTGTTCGGGGGCCCGGGCGAACACCCGCCAGAAGGCCGCCTCACGGAAGAAGAGCCCGATTCCCGCCTCGTAGAGCTCGGCCAGCACGGCGTTCTGGGAGGCTCGCACCACCGCGCAGTGGAAGCTGCGGTCGGCGGTGTGGTACTGGGTCTCGTCCTGGGTGTCCATGCGCTGCAGGCACCCGGCCATCTCGGCGAGGTCGTCGGCGGTGCGGTTGGTGGCGGCCAGACCGGCCGCGTGGATCTCCAGCAGCTTGCGCACGTCGAACACCTGCTGCACCGATGCGTCGGAGGCCCTGGCCGCGAGGTCCAGCATGCGGGGGCTGATGTCGCTGGGATGCCGCACGACTAGCCGGCCCGCGTCGCGGGCCAGGAAGCCGGACGAGACCAGCCCCTGGAGGGCTTCGCGCACCGTGGTGCGGCCCACGCCGAAGGCCTCGCACAGCTCCCGCTCCGACGGCATGGTCGCGCCCGGCACCAGGCGGCCCGACAGCATCTGGCGCTTGAGCTGCTCCTGCAGCCGGTCGGCGAGCGTCTCGCGGCTGAGCTTCACTGCTGACCACCGCCCAGCCAGCTCAGCACCGTGGCGCCGGAGTAGGCCGCGTCGAGCTCCGTGCCGCCTTCGGAGGGCGCCGCGAAGGAGATCCGCTCGAACTCGGCCCGCCGCTCGTACGGCACCGAGGCGTCCAACACGGCCTTGGTGCCGACCCCGGCCTGCGAGGTGCGCACGTACTCGTGGCCGCGCATCTGTGGCATGACCAGGAGGTCCGACGCGGCGTCGAACCGGGTGGCCAGGGCGTACTCCACGTCGACGGGGTCGTGGATGTCGATGTCGTCGTCGACCAGGATGATCATGTTGAGGTCCTTGAGTGCCCCGAACGCGGCCATGGCCGCATTGCGGCCCCATCCCTCGTCACGATCGGACCGCTTCGAAAGCGCCATCACCAGATGGAACCGGTGCAGCCCGCCCGAGGGCATGCACACGTCGGTCACGATGGGCGTCACCGGCCGGACCGCCTCCAGGGCGGCCACCTCGAGGACGTGCTTGCGCAGCACGATCGTCTCGCGGCCGGCGCCGTTGATGGCGTGGTACACCGGCTCGTGGCGGGCGGTCACCGCGGTCACGTCCACGGTGGGCGCCGGCCCCGCCGGCGAGGCATAGCCCACGAACTCGCCGAAGGGACCCTCGTGGGCCTGCTCGCCGGCCTTGATGACGCCCTCGATGACGATCTCGGTCTCGGCCGGCACGTCCACGTCGACGGACACGCCCGGCACCACCGGCAGGCCCTCGCCCCGGCAGCCCCCGGCCGCGCCCAGCTCGTCGCGGCTCTCGGGCATGAGCGCGCCCATGGTGGAGGCCGCGTAGATCAGGGCCACGTCGGTGCCGACGCACACCGCCACCGGCAGGTCCTGGCCCATCTCCACCGCGTGGTCCAGGGCCCGGCCCAGGTGGCGGCCGTGGTCGATCTTGATGGCCACCCGGTCCGGTCCCAGCAGCTGGAGCCGATGGAAGGAGGCGTTGCGCACGCCGGTGAGGGGGTCGCGCACGATCAGGACGCCCGCGGTCACGAAGCGCCCGCCGTCGCCGGGGGCGTGCTTGAGCACGGGGAGCTGCTCGCCCAGGTTGATGGATCCCTTCCGCCAGACCTGCTCCTGGGCCGGGGCCTCGGCGGCCGGGACGGGCTCGATGTCGGTGTGGATGCCCCGGGCCAGTGCGGCCCGCAACTGGGCACGGTCCAGTCCCATGGCCGTCTCGGAGGACTCCGGGGTGGCGAAGACGTTGCCGACGACGGGCACGTCGTGGTCCTTGACGCTCTCGAACAGCAGGGCCGCGCCGGCGTCGTGGCGCTTCATGAGCCCGGCCACCTCGAGGTCGGCGTCCACGGTGCGCGACACCCGGGCCAGCATCCCGGCCCGGTCGAGGCGCCCCAGCGCGGTCCGGAACCCGGTGTCGAGCGTGCCGATCCGGTCGGCGCCGCCGCCGCGATCCTGCGGCGTCATGGGCTGTCCTCCGAGCCGCCGGTGCCGCTCCGGTGAGCCTCGGCCAGGCAGCGCTGCACCATGGAGCGGGCCCGATCCCAGTCGTAGTTGCGGTACAGGCGGCCCTGGACCACCGACGCCGAGCCGGCGTAGAACATCTCGTACTGGAAGTGCCGGCTGGCGAACTCCGAGCCGATGGCGTCCCACACGAGCTTCAGCAGCGCCACCCGGTGCTGCGCGTCCACGTCGGGCCAGCGCACGAAGCGCTCGAAGTCGGCCCGGGTGACCGGGTCGTCCCAAGAACTCATCGACGAGGGCACCTGGATGGTGGTCCCCCCGGTCAGCTCCCGCAGCGCGAAGGTGATGTCGCGGTACAGCGCGGGCTGCTGGGTCATCGCCGCGTAGAGCATCTCCGGGTCGGGACGGGCCACGCCGTTGGCGTCGATGGCGGCGTTGTACTCCCCCGCCAGCACCATCCCGTAGGGAACCGAGGCCAGAGCCGCCACCCGGGCCAGGCTCAGCTGGAAGTTCCGGTCCGCGGACTGGCCCGACCATTCGCCCAGCTGCGACGCCAACCCGGCCAGGAACCTCATCTTCACCGCGTAGCGGATCTGGGCCTGGGTGTTCCCCAGGAGGTGCGCGGGGGTGCGGTTGAACTGGGCGAAGGTGATCTCGGGGTCGCGGTCCACGAACACGTGCTCGGCGGGCACGTCCACGTCGTCGAACACCACCAGCGCGTCGGTCTCGTCGTAGATCGCCGACAGCGGGTAGTCGCCCTCAGCGGTGACGTCACGGCCGTAGGGCCGGCGGGGGTAGATGCGCAGCCGGGGATGGTTCACGGGGATCACCACCGACAGGCCGTAGTCGTCGGCGCCCGGCGGCAGCGGCTGGATGGAGCTGACGAACACGTAGTCCGACAGGATCGTTCCCGTCCCCAGCATCTGGGCGCCCCTGACCACCACCCCGTCGTCGCCGGAGCGGGCGATGGCGGCGTAGAGATGGGGCTCGTACTGCTCGTGGGGACCCTTGGACCGGTCGATCTGGGGGTGGATGATGGTGTAGGTGACGTAGAGGTCCTCGTCGCGGGCCCGCTCGTAGAACCGCTGCACGTTGTCGGCGTAGTGGTCGCCGGCCTTGGCGAAGGTGTCGAGAGACCCCGAGAAGCCGGCGAAGAAGGAGGCCACATGGTCGGGTGACCGCCCCAGGTAGCCGTAGCTGAGCTCCGACCAGGCCTCGATGGCCAGCCGGCGGCGGCGCAGGTCCTCCACCGAGCGGGGCACCAGCCAGCTCAGGTTCACGGCACGGCCGTCGGTGGGAGACTCGTAGGTCATGAGCCCGCGGTTGGCGGGATCGGCTGAGAAGTCGTAGAGCCGGGCCATCGAGCGCGCCGCGTCGGCGAAGGCGGGATGGGCAGCGACGTCGTCGACGTGCTCGCCGTCGAGGATCACGTTGCGCCCGTCGCGCAGTGACTCGACGTAGCTGTCTCCAGTGCGCATCCATCCTCCACCCGGACGCGAGAACCGCCCGGCAGAGGCCAGGTTCTCGTGGCCAGATTGTCTGACAACCTGCCCGCTCTGTCAAACTGGGCCGGTGAGGATCACGTGAGGAGCGGTCTGGGCCGGCTGGCCGGCACGCTGAGCAACCCCAACTTCCGCCGTTATGCCGGCGCCCAATTCCTGCACGGCGCCGGAATGTGGGCCCACCACCTCGCCGAGGTGTGGCTGGTGTATGCGATAACAGACAGCGCCTTCGTGGTGGGGCTCACCGTCGCGGTCCGGTCGGGCTCGTCCGTCGTCCTCGCGCCGGTGGCGGGAACTCTGGCCGACCGCATGGACCGGCGCCGGCTGCTGGCCGCCACGCAGGCGTCGAAGGCCGTCGTTGCCAGCGGGCTGGCATTCCTTGCGCTGGGGATGCGAGAAGACCTGCCGCTGGCGGTGCTGTTCGCAGCCGTCGCGGTGCTGGGCGTGATCGGCGCCATCGACACCCCGCTGCGGCGGGCCTTCGTGCGCGATGTCGTCCTGGCCGACGGGGTCGACCGGGCGGCACGGCTGCATACGTCAGTGATGTCGGTGGGCCGGTTCCTGGGCAGCGGCGCGGCCTGGCTCTTCCTGAGCCTGTCCGCGGCGTGGGCCTGCTTCGCGGTGAACGGAGCGACCTCGCTGCTGGCGGCCACGCTGGTGCTTCGGGTGGTGCCCACCACCGTCACCACCTCCCGGGACGCCCGAGCGGCCGGGGGCCCGGTGCTCGACTACCTGCTGCGCACCCCGGCGGTGACCATACCGATGGCCCTGCTGTGCTCGTTCACCCTGTTCGGCTGGAACCTGGCTGTGCTGCTTCCGGTGATCGCCGACAAGCAACTGGCCAGCGGCGCGGGCACGTTCGCGATCCTGGCCCAGGTCATGGCGGTCGGCAGCCTGATCGGCTCGGTGATGATGGCGGCATCGAAGCTGGCGGGGCCGCGCAACCTCGCGATCCTGCTGGCGGTGTTCAGCGCGACCTTGGTCTCGCTGTCCGCGGTGAACCACCTGGTTGCCGGGATCGCGGCCATCTTCGTGGTGGGCACCTTCGGCGGCGGGTTCTTGAGCCTGTCCAACGGATCGGTGCAGTCAGCGGCCGACCCCCGCCTTCAGGGTCGGGTGTCGGCGGCTTACGGGGTCGTCTTCGTGGGAGCCCGCGCCGTGGGCGGTCCCATCCTGGGATGGCTGGTGGACGACTTCGGCAGCCGGACCGCCCTGGTCGCGGTGGGGATCTTCACCGCAGCCTGCGCCGTGCTCGGCCTCCTCGCCGCCGCCCGAGTCCGTCTGAGCGGTTCCAGCCGACTCAGCGACGCTTGACCCCCCGTGAGCGGCGTGGGCCGCCGCCCGGAGCCGCTGAGCCGATAGAACGACCTCACGACCGAGCGCTGCCAGCCGTCGTCGAGACCCTTTCTCTTGTCGTTATTCTCCAGCACCAGCGTCGCCGCCCAGCAGGATCAACAGCACGCGTTCCACGATTCGGCTCCGCTCGCTGGCCTCGACCCGCAGCAACGGGTTGTACAGGGAGGTCCTTAGTCGCCGCTGTTCGTCTGCGTTGACGGCGGCGTTGGGAAAGCGATCCACAAGCGCCTGAGCCTCGCTTGCGAACACCATTGCACTCACGCCCGCAGCACGAAGCGCAGCCTCTTCCTTCAGTGTCCAGTACACCGCGAACGCTCTCGGCGGGAGGGTGCTGTCTTCGGCGGCGCTGACTGCCGCCTCCTTGGCGGCGATGTGAGCCTCCAATGTGTCCATCGCTCCCAGTCCCGTGGTTGTGCGCTCCTCGAGATCCCTCAGCACCTGCTCCGCACGCTCCATGATGGGCCGCAAGATTGCGTCCAGCGCCGGGTTGGCCGCCATCTCCACCCGGAGACCGCCCACCATGCTGAAGGCCTTGGCTGCGTCAGGACCAGAGTCCCTCCGGAGTGCTGCGAGGGTGCGGGAGTCGAACGTCACTGCCTTGGTCAGGTTGCCCAAGCCCCGCACGGCTGCCGACTCCTCCACGAGTCGCCGGGTCTTGTGCGCCAACTCTGCCGTAAGGCCGGGGCGGTCGGCATAAGCATTGCGTACTACCGAGTACAGTTCGGCGAGACGCGTGAACGTGTCGATGTGGTCACGCAGTTCAGCCGACGGCGACAGGATCTCCCACAGCGCCTCGATCTCCTTGTAGTCCGCGAAGAACTGCTTGCGGGCCTCTGGGGCAAGGAGACGGTCGTAGACGACCTGCTCCAGGCGCGCATCCGCGCTTGCACCCAAGGGAGCACGGCCCGCATTCTCAGTTACGTTGCTGTCCTCCTTATGGTCCAGGTATCGCTCCTTCGCGCTGCTGATCTTGTCCTGGAAGCTCGGCATCAATCGGTCCAGGTTCTCGATCGCGCCGCTCACGTCGGACGAGTCGAATTGCAGCGCCCTCTTCAGCTCGCGCAGCACTCCCACGAAGTCCACCACTAGCCCGATGGGCTTGCGCATGCCGTCGGAGTCGACGTAGGGGCGGTTCACCCGGGCGATGGCCTGAAGCAGGACATGGTCGCGCATCGGCTTGTCCAAGTAGAGGCAGTACAGCAGAGGAGCATCGAACCCCGTCAGCAGCTTGTCGGTGACGATGAGGAGCTTCGGGTCCCCGTCTGCCTTCTTGAACGTGAGCCGGATGTCCTTCTCCTGCTCATCCGATAGCTGTAGCTCGGCGACGAGCGGCATCCTGACAATGTCATCGGGGTCGTCGGAGTAGACAGGCGCCGTCCACTCCGGCGGGAGCAGCCTGTCGAGTGCTCGCTTGTACTTGGCGCACGCCTCGCGGTTGACGGCCACGAGGAACGCCTTGTAGCCGAGGGGCGCCACATTCTCGTTGAGGTGTTCGGCCACAAAGGCGGCAACCTGCTCGATCCGATCATCGGCTGTGAGGAAGGTCCGTAGGCCCACCGACCTGTCCAGGATCTGGTTCAACTCGTCTACGTCGGTGAGGCCCTCGGCTTCGGCAAGAGCGAGAAACTCGCTATCGAGCTGTTCCGCCGGCACTGTCATCTCGCTGGGCGCCATCATGTGGCGGATGGGCAACGTCGTCTCGTCTTCGATTGACTCTGCGATCGAGTACTTGTCCAGGTAGCCCCGTTCGTCGTCCGCACCGAATACCCCGAAGGTCCCGGCCCCGGGCGCCGTTCTCGCGATCGGTGTGCCGGTGAATCCGACGATGGTCGAGTTCGGCAGCGCTGCCATAAGGTAGGAGCCGAGTTCCCTGGCAACCGAGCGGTGCGCCTCGTCGATGAACACGGAGATGTTCTCGCGCCGGTTGGCGTTTCGTGCAATGCCCTCGAACTTGTGGATCATCGAGACGATCAGGCCCCGCTTGTCGGTGGCCAGCAGGTCTTGAAGCTCCTCTTTGGAGCTGGCGCGCCAGACAGGGATCTCTTGCTGCTGCATCTCGCCCAGCAGCCTCTCGACCCAGCCCTCAAGCTGACCTTCGAGCTCCCGCCGGTCCACGACGACAACAACGGTCGGGTTGCGGAACTCTCTCTTGCGTTGCAGGATCAGACGCGCCGCCGTCAACAGCGTGAACGTCTTGCCAGACCCCTGGGTGTGCCATACAAGGCCGCGGTGCCTTGCCGGATCCGCGCAGCGCTCCACAATTCGGTCCACGGCGCGGCGTTGGTGCTGGCGCAGCACGGTCTTGCGCGTCTCGCCGTCCTCGACGTAGAAGAGGATCCAGTCGCGCAGCGTGCGCAGGAAGCCCGCCGGCTCGAAGAAGGACTGGACGGAGAAGCGGTAGCTCTCCTCCTCTGTCTCCTTCCAGCGCGCCATGTAGCGGCGGGACAGGTTCCAGGTGACGCCGTACCAGTAGTCGAGCAGGTGGGTCACGTTGAAGAGCTGCGCGGCACCCATCAACTCGGGCGTCTCTTTCTCGTAGCGGCGCAGTTGGGTGATGCCCCGGTCGATGGCGTCGGCGTCTTTGGGGTTCTTGTGCTCGACGATGGCGACAGGCACACCGTTGACGACGAACATCACGTCGGCCCGGCTGCCTTTGCGGGCCGGCGGCTTGAGCCGCCATTCCCAAGTGACGTGCAGGACGTTGGCCGACGGGTCATCAAAGTCGATCAGCCTGACGCGCCGGTGGCGCTGCTCGGCCTCGTCGTACCACTGCCGCTCGCCCCGCAGCCAGGCCAGCACCTGCCGGTTGCCCTCGATGGTCGGCGGCAGCGCCTGGATGTTCTCGACCACTGAGCGGACAGTCTCGTCCGTCATCCAGGGGTTGAACCGGCGGAGCGCGCTCTCCACCTCGCCGCGAAGCAGCAGCCCGGCCGGGTCACCACGCATGGATAGGGCGTCCGACGGTGGCAGCGAAGTCCAGCCGACCTCCGCAGCGTGATGCACCATCGGAAACTGCACTGCGTCGGCTTCGCTGATGTTGAACTCAGTCATCAGCGGCTTCGGTACGCGGTCGGAAGGGATCCCGTCGAAGACCCAAATAGGTCCTTGTCGGCCCCTTTAGTGCCCCCATGAGCCCCTGCCAGGCCTAAGTGACCGCATAACGCCCCCATAACGCCCTTACGACGCCCCCATAACGCCCCAAGACGCCCCCACCCATAACGCCCCCATAACGCCCCGAAAGCGCTCCCATAACGCCTCACATCGCCCATAACACATCTGAGAGCCTCATTCGTGGCTCTTCGTTCGTTGCCAACGCCCCGAACGCCCACGACCCGGAGACACGACCAACCCCCTCGCCTTCAACTCCTCCAGCGCCCTGCGCACCTGCCGCTCGCTAACGGTGGGACCCAGATAGAAGAGGATCTCACGACTTGTCAGTCCGTCTTCCGAGCGCGCTAGCAAAGCGAGGACTTCCTCCCGCCTCATTTCGGAACTGGCTCTAGCGCGGCCCAACTGAGGGACAAATTGGCCGTGCCGGAACCGCACGGTGACGGTCCCGGCGGCATCCTCGATCTCTGGAGCGGGGAGGCCGGCGCTGCTCGCCGACTCCGCCATCATCAGCGTCCCGCCTCCCCACACCTCGATGACCCCCCGCAGGTAGAAGGAGCGGGCGATCAACGGATTCCACGGCCGGGACTCGTGGGGCAGGAACAGCTTCTCAGGCGTCAAGTCGAAGTGCAGCGACCCCGCGGAGGTGACCTCCAGGCGGTCGTCGTAGACCGCCAAGCCGATCGAGCCCCCGCCTGTGGAGTAGTCGCGATGGCACAACGCGTTGGCCAAGGCCTCGCGCGTCGCCGGGCGAGGGTAGAGCGGCTCGTCTATTCGCTCGAAGCGATCCGGCTCGAACCGTGCCGCGATGGGAAGCGTGTCGCGCAGGAACCGCTCGCCGTCTTCAAGAAGCTTGAAGGCGTTGCCGTTGAACTGGCGGTTGTCCAGGAAGTGCATCTTGTCCAGCCCGCGGAAGCGGGCCACGCGCAGAAGGCACTGAGGCATCTCCGCGCTAAGCCGCTCCGTGCTGCCGTAGAGCACCACGCCCGCTCGAAGCAGCATTCCATCGTCACGCAGGAGGCCGAGTCCTCGCAAGAGATCGACAGGCTCTTCACTCGGTAGCTCCCTGAGCCGACCCAGCCCAATGGCCGTTCGGATCGTTCGCCGAATCTCGGCTACGTCGAGGTCATCGATCGTCCATCCGACCGCGGCCTGGTTCTCCCAGCGCTGCTCGTTGTGCATTCGCTCGAACAGCATCCGGCTGTACCCGTCGGCCGACATGGCAACCGTCGTGTTCCCGACCCGGCGGTAGGCCGTGCTCCGATAGCTGTACGGCCTCGATGCTCCCCGACCCGTGCTCACTACGATGACTTCGCGGCCACCGTCCACCAGTACCCGCTCGACCGTCGGAAAGGCCGGAGGATCGATACGCCGAAGCTCGTCACTCAACTCCTCGATCGTGCGTTCACCGACCTGCTGCCCAACGATATCCCCCGCCGTCGTCACGCCGAACAACACTCGGCCACCGCCCTCGTTCAAGAATGCGCAGACCGTCATGGTCGCCTCTCGGCGCGTCCCAGTCGTCTCCTTGAACTCCACGGTTTCGGACTCGCCGGATGCAGTCATGGTTGCAATTTGCTCAGGTGTCATAGGTGGCATCTACCTCCTTCCCCAACATCAGTTCATTCCACTTGGGTTCTTCGCTTTCTCGCAGACGCTTCAAAATGCCCTTCCGACACAGGTCTTGAGCCTTATCAAGCAAGCTCAGGCTATTATCCGAATATTCTATCTCACCCGCGTGTACTACCTTTGACGCAAGATCGTATGAATCACGCAAAATTTCTTGGTATGTTTGTCTCTCTTCATAATCTTCACCCAAATGCCATGCGCCGTGACCAGATGTGTATCTGCCCCACACGTCAGTATCAAACGTTGCGGTCTGTAGGATGCTGTCTAGAAGTTCTATAATCTCTTGAGATGGACTGTTGCCTTCAAGATCCAATTCAGCCATTACGTCATTATCCCAGTCTTGGCAAGCGCCATCAACGCATCTACTCGTAGCTCTCTTGTCATGAGCTTGTGCAGAAGCGTCTTGAACAGTTCCTCCAGTACAGCTCGCTTGCGATGATGCAGATCGATCTTGCGACTGATTACATCGAGAATTGCAACTATCTCATACTGCTCAATGAGCGTTTGTGGCAACGGAAGCGCGAGACTGTCGATAGCTGCTATGTTTAGATTGTACTTTCCGTCCGAAGCTGCAATAGCTCTAGCGGACACGATTCTGGCTCCCGTTTCAGAGCTGAAGAAGGCAGCAGCGAAGTGCGGAAGGACATGTTCCTGCTGCAATCTGGCACGAATCAGATACGACGCGAAGAGAGCATTCGCAGGATGCCCGTCGTAGACGGCGCATGAACCAAGCCGCTTCAGCACACCGTTCGTCCGGATGAAGATCAGGTCACCATCTTCAAGTTGGTACTTAGTGGCGTCAGAGCCAGTGAGTCCGCAGTACTTTAGATCATGCGCGTCGATGCGTTGCGACCTGACATTCGGAATACGAAGTACAGGCCACTCAGATACTTCGTACGTGCATCGGACCGACGTACCATACTGGAGCTTCTTACGGACGGAAGCAAGAGTGACAAGTTTCCAACTCTTCGGGATCGAACCGATCTCCGTCTTCTTCTGCACCTCGCCCCGTAGGCCGCGCGCAAACAGCGTCTGCATCGCGGCACGCTTCAAGTCCTGCGTAGCCGCAACGCCACGCTCCTGTGTTCTGATCGCGCTGCGTACCTGACCCAGAGCCGCACTGATTGCCTGCTGCTCGGCAAGCGGCGGCTGAGGCACATCTAGTCCTGCCAGACGGCTGCGTGACAGATTCGGAATCGTGGTCCTGTTGCCCGCTCCCTCGAACAGGCCGAGTTGCGTGAACGCGGATTGCAAGAAGAATACGTAGAAGCGCGACTCTACATCAGGAACAGCTGGCCGGAGTCGATGCAGATGGTTCTGGAACGACATGGTCTCGACTTGGCCATCCCAGATCGCTGCACGGCCGATTTCGCCACCTTCACAAACAAGCAAGTCGCCACGCCTCAGCAGCCTTGTAGGCAACTCGTGCTCTGGAATCGACATCTCGTCCACTGATGCCAAGTTGATCTCGTCCCATAGCACATTAGATGTCCTAAGAAAAGGCGTCTTGTTGGGTCCACTGCGTACGGCCGCCGACATCGTCTTCCCCGCGCCGATCTCGAACAACTCCCCGAGAGGACGCCATTTCCAAACCTTGTTCATCGCAGGCGCTCCAGCATCCCCATTAGCGATGCATCTATCTCGCGGGCCTCTTCGTCGAGGCGCTGCATCTCAGCGAAAATCTCTGAGATCGGGCGCTGGACCACGGTAGCGGCGTGCCCGGCCCAGCGACTGGGGCTGAGGTTGTAGTCGGCCTCTTGCGCCTGCTCGCGGGTTATGACTGCGACCTCGCCCTCCGCTGGCTCACCCGCCAGAAACATCGATGCCAGCGGGCGGATGTCATCCTCGGGGATGTAGTTCTTGGGGCGCCCCTTGCCCACTCGACGGCTGGCGTTCAGAAGGACGATCCTGCCCTTGCGTGCTTCCGGCTTGCGCTTCGACAGCACGACGATGATGCCGGCGGCGCTGGTGTTGTAGAAGAGGTTGTCCGGCAACATGACTACGCCGTCGATCAGGTCTTGCTCCACGAACCACCTGCGGATGTTGCGCTCCCGGTCCTCCTGCTTGCTGCCGGATCCGCGGGTCACCGCGCCGGTGTCGAGTACCACCGCCGCCCGCCCGCGCTCATTCAGACAGGCCAGCGTGTGCTGGAGCCAGGCCCAGTCGCCCTTGCCGGTAGTGACGCCGCCGGCCGAGCGGAAGCGGTCGAAGGGGTCGTTCTCGAAGACGTCGGGGTTGAAGTCCTGGTTCCACATCGGATTGGCAATGACGATGTCGTGGGTGGCGATGCGTCCTGCGGCGTCCTTGAGCTTCGGATTGATCATGGTGTCGCCGCGCTCGATCCGCACCTCCATGTCGTGGATGATGGCGTTCATGTGGGCCACGGCATAGCTGTCGGCCTGGAGTTCTTGGCCGCAGAGCTTGAGGGGCACGCGGCTAGTGGGGTCGGTCTCTCGGGCGACGAGCTGGAGCTTGATGAGCAGCCCTGCCGAGCCGCAGGCGTAGTCGTGACACGTCTCACCGGGCTTGGGGCGCAGGATGTGGGCCATCAGGAAGCCGACCTCGGTGGGGGTGAAGAACTCGCCAGCGCTCTGGCCGGAGCCCTCGGCGAACTTGCGGAGTAAGTACTCGTAGGCACGGCCCAGGAAATCGGGCTGCACATCGGCGAGGCCCAAGCGGTATCGCGGGTCGGAGAAGGTCTCCACCACGGCCGCGAGTCGGGCCGGGTTGACGTCGCGCTCGCCGTTGCGCTCCGACGCGAAGTCCACCAGGTCGATGACCCCGGAGAGCGTGGGGTTGTACCGCACGACGGCGCGCACCGCCCGTGTGAGGTGCTCGCCGATGTCGCGGGGCCGGGTACTCCGTTTCCACTGGTCAAGGGGCCACTCGTGGGCCTCCCGCCCGCTGACAACGCCCCACCGTGCCTCCGGCGGTAGGTAGACACGCACCAGTTGGGGGTCGCCGTCGGCGATTTCCCGCGCAAGTGCCTCGTCACCGAACTGTTCGGTCAGCCGGCCGATCTCGTCGTCGAATACGTCGGAGAGGCGCTTGAGAAAGAGCAGGGGTAGCAGGTAGTCCTTGAACTTGGCAGCGTCCTTCTCGCCCCGAATGGAGCAGGCGGCGTCCCACAGCATCTGTTCCATGGGCTTCGTGGAGGGGGCTGCCGCCTGCCCCCGGCGGGACCGGCGCCGGGTCACACCCGCGGCCGACTCTGCCTCGTCCACGTCTGGCTCGGAGGTGTCGACACCTGCCTCGGCAGCCAGCGCAGCGATAACGGTCCGCGCCGCCTTCTGGGGCATCGTAGTGCCACCCTCCCAGCGGTTCACAGTTGCAAATGAGACCCCAAGCCGATCCGCCAGCTGCTGCTGTGTTAAATCTAGCCTGGCTCGAATGGCTCGTAGCGTTGGTGGGACCGTCCCCCGAGATTTTGTTATGTCTGCCATGTCTGCATTATAACATACAATCGGATGCACCGCTTGAGCCTGATCGGCTCGGTGATGATGGCGGCATCGAAGCTGGCGGGGCCGCGCAACCTCGCGATCCTGCTGGCGGTGTTCAGCGCGACCATGGTCTCGCTGTCCGCGGTGAACCACCTGGTTGCCGGGATCGCGGCCATCTTCGTGGTGG
>Ga0209754_1000274_pt1 | contig 77352 bp, 62 predicted proteins | sample MesohylBB_FD_187295 | JGI IMG/M metagenome (GOLD analysis project Ga0209754, IMG submission 187295) | Host-associated microbial community of the marine sponge Aplysina aerophoba from Gulf of Piran - sponge mesohyl, lysed by bead beating... | ecosystem: Host-associated > Porifera > Sponge >...
GGTTTAAGTATCTGGAAGGAGTTTAAAGGTGCGGCGATGAATATCGGAGGCACCAAACTGGGCAATCGCTTGTCGATGTTGGGATGTGGGATACCCTTTGTGCCGCGAGAATCCGTAGTTGGGGTAGATCGGATCCAATTCAACCATGAGTCGGTCGCGTGTGATTTTGGCAACAATTGAGGCAGCCGCAATAGAATAACTTCGGCTATCACCCTTCGGAATGGCTTCACCCGCAATACTTACCTCAGGTAAATCCAAGCCATCAACGAGTAAATAATCGGGTGCGGGTGTTAGTTTTTCAACCGCTTTCTGCATCGCCAAAAGCGTCGCTTGAAGCACATTCAAACGATCAACAATCCGATGATCAGTGGAACCGATACCTATGGACACAGCGACGTTGTGAATTTCGTCAAACAGGTAGGCACGTTGTTTCGGAGACAACTGCTTTGAATCTCGCAAACCCTTAATATTGCAATGCGCCGGTAAAATGACTGCGGCGGCAATGACGGGACCTGCCAATGCACCTCGCCCTGCCTCGTCAATGCCAGCAATCTGTTTGTAGCCGCTTTGTTGGCAAGCGAGCTCAAATACGTTCATCTCCATCAGGTTATCTTCTACGTTCTTTGACGCGGGCAGATCTTCCGGTGCGTTCGCGTAAGTAATATAACTTTGCGCGGCGAACTGCGCCGTATCGAACCACCTGAATACTCTCAATATTGGGTGAATGGAGCGGGAAGGTTCTCTCACTTCCGGCACCGAATGCGACACGCCGAACCGTAAATGTCTCGCTTAATCCACCATGTGCGCGGCGGATCACAGTTCCTTCGTACGCCTGAATGCGCTCCTTCTGCCCTTCACGGATACGCGTGTTCACCTTGACTATATCTCCGGGACCAAACTTTGGAATATCGCCCTTCATATATTGACTTTCAACAGATTCAATCAAATTCATCCTTTATTCCTCCTAATGTAGTATAAGTGCTGATATATATTTAGCGTAGACTTACATATCCCTCACAGACCCAATACCCTATTCTTTCGTTTACTCCATTAATCCTGCCGCTTTGAGAATTTCCACATCCTCCTCGCTCAGCTCCAGTTTCTGAAGTAGATCAGGACGGCATTTCGCGGTACGTTTGAGTGCCTCCGCATACCGCCATTTCTCAATATTCTCATGATGTCCACTCAAAAGCACCTCAGGGACACCACTATCAGCGAACTCAACGGGTCGCGTATAGTGCGGATGGTCCAACAACTCATGACTGAACGAATCGACATGTGCTGATTCATAATCACCGAGGGCACCTGGAAGGACACGCCCAATAGCATCAATTAAAACAAGCGCGGCGATTTCCCCACCGCTCAATACATAGTCGCCAATAGAAACCTCAGTCGTCACCAATCGATGGCGTACCCGTTCATCAACCCCCTTGTAACGCCCACACAAAAGAATGAGATGCGATTCCAAGGAAAGCGATTCCACGACCCCTTGGGTCAAGGGTATTCCTTGCGGTGTCAAATAGATAACGTGTGCGTTAGTTTCCGGATTCAAAGCGGCGATTGCTGCGAAAATAGGCTCCGGTTTAAGAATCATTCCCGCGCCACCGCCATAAGGATAATCATCAACCGACTTATGTTTGTCGGTCGCCCAATCCCGGAGGTTATGGAGATTGACGATGAGTTTATCGGCATCCTGAACACGCTTGAGGATCCCCGTCTTCAAGGCTGGCGCGAGTATCTCTGGAAACAGGGCAAGAACATCAACTCTCATTTTTATTGGCTTTCGGAAACCATCAGCCATCAGTTAAAGAAGGATATGATAGTTCTAATGTTTTTTCTAACTGCTGACTGCTGAAAGAAAAACCTGAAAGCTTTTCCGTCCTGACTGCTATTCTTCAATCTACGCGTCTGATTTCGGGTGTTCAATTAACTCAAGTATAACCTTTTTGTTGGCTTGCAACCCCGCGGTATAGAGAACACTTCTTATCGCTTTAAGCGTCCGCCCATATCTACCGATGATCTTTCCCAGATCTTCCTCTGTGACAGTCAACTCAACGATAACGACCGTTTCGCCAGTTACTTCATGAACCACCACCTGGTCGGGATAATCGACGAGAGATTTTACGATGTATTCAATCAAATCTTTAAACATAGTTGACTTTCGGATTTCAGAAGAATGGCTATCGGCTGTCAGTCTCCGGAAACAGTCAGTTAAGAGGTTTTCTGGTGAAATTACACCCTCGTGCTGACCGCTAACTGCTATTCTACCGCCTGTGTTCCGAGAACCCGTTGAAGCAGGAGTTACTCTTCTTCAACGGACTCAGGCGTTTCTTCGTCAGGTGTTGCTTCTTCGGACGAGGTGTCCGTCTCAGATTCTGCGTCCTGTGTCTCGGTAGGCTCGACCTCTTCCGTTTTTTCGACCTCTTCGACGGCTTCATCCCCCGGCATCGGTTTCCCTAATTTTTCGTACTCGAATTTCATCAAAATCCCGTTTTGAGTGAGCAGTCGCTTTGCGGTATCGGAAGGTTGTGCGCCTCGTCTTAACCACTTTAAGGCTTTCTCCTCATCAATCAAAACATCTGCCGGCTCCGTCATAGGATTGTAATGACCGAGGCGTTCTAAAAACACGCCATCCCTTTGGGAGCGTGCGTCAGCCGCGACAAGTCGATAAAAAGGACGTTTCTTTCTACCGTGTCGTTGTAATCTAATTCTAACTGCCAAAAAATACCTCCTTGGTATTTACGCTGCCTGCATACAAGGCACCCATTACTGAGTCGCCCTATCGTGATTTGCGGCGTTTCCGTTTTCGGGGCTTTCTCGAAGTCTGCCGTTTCAAACCCGGCAGAGCCCCCATTTTTCGTCCCATCTGTGGCATCGCCATCGCCGTCTGCTGATTTAACATACGATTCATCATCTGCAACTGCGAGACCAGCATGTTTATCTGATTTACTGTCGTTCCACTACCTTTGGAAATACGGAGTCTTCGACTTCTATCCAATAGGCGAGGATTCTTGCGCTCCTCAAGGGTCATTGAATGGATGATCGCTTTCGCAGTCCGCAAGTGACTTTCATCTGGTGTCAGGTTATTAACTGGCAACTGATTCTTAAAGGGCATTAGATCCATCAATTGATCCAAGGGTCCCATATTCTTAAGCTGCTCCAGTTGCGTCAGGAAATCGTCAAAATCTAACCCTTTGTTCTCTATGAGTTTACGTTCAAGTTCTTTTGCCTGATCTTCGCTAAAAACATCCTCTGCTCTTTCAAGCAAAGTTTGGAAATCGCCTTGTCCAAGGATGCGCGAAGACATCCGCTCTGGATGGAATTCCTCTAACGCCGCTGCCTCAATTTTTTCACCGACCCCGATGAACTTAATCGGTTTCTGTGTGACATGTCGAATAGAGAGGGCGGCACCGCCGCGAGCATCGCCATCCATTTTTGTGAGGATAACGCCATCAATCTCCAAATCATTGTTAAAATTTTCGGCGACATTCACGGCATCCTGCCCCGTCATCGCATCAACGATAAGCAGAATTTCTGTAGGTTCAACCCGTTCTTTGATCTGCCGAAGTTCATTCATTAACGTCCCATCAATGTGCAAACGCCCAGCAGTGTCAATAATAACGCAGTTATGTCCGTGTGCTAAAGCTTCCTTGACAGATGCCTCAGCGATGTCAACAGGCGAGACCTCTGTCCCCATTGAAAATACCGGGGTTTCAGTCTGTTCGCCGAGGACCTGTAACTGCTTAATGGCGGCAGGTCGATACACATCAGCGGCAACAAGTAAGGGTTTACGCCCCTCTTTGCGAAATCTAAGGGCTAACTTCGCCGCGACAGTCGTTTTACCTGCACCTTGCAATCCGACAAGCACGACTACCGTTGGACCACTCGGTGCGACGCGTATCTTCTCTGCCTTTTCACCCATTAATTGGGTGAGTTCCTCACCAATAATCCGAGCGATTTGCAGTTCGGGTGTAAGACTCCCGAGTACTTCTTGACCGAGGGCGCGCGTTCTAATCTGTTCTATAAACTCACGAGTGACTTTATAGTTAACATCCGCTTCCAGAAATGCACGACGCACTTCACGCAGCGTATCTGAGATATTGTTCTCTGTTAACTTCCCCTGTCCCTTGAGTTTTTTGAAAGTGCTTTGTAACCTATCGCCCAAACTTTCAAACATTGTTTTCGCGTCCTTTGTTGTAGGAGTGAGATGTGCTTGCGCCCCGTACTCGGTGCTTAAAATGTGTAATTATCAATTCCGTAATATAAAGCGATCAAATTGCGTTATCTAATCCACATAAGTTCTAATATGTAAAGTCGCACAATGACAAGCCTATACCTAATTATACAATTATAGCAAATTTTATGCCTGATGTCAAACTTTTTTTCATAGAGGCACTCAGTTCCTTTATAGGGGAACTCCGATTTCCAATACTTTTTTTCATCCTTGATCTAAACCCATGTCTATGCTAAAATTATGGTTATGGAAATAGCAATCTCCACACAGCAGCATAAATTCTCGTTCCGCTACCTCCTAATCCCTCTTATCTGTGCTTTAACTGCTCTCTATTGCGGATGCCAAGGCGAAACATTCAATCTCGACGTGGGTGGCATTTCAGAGATCATAGAGAAATCCGGTGAACTGACAGAAAATGAGGTTTGGGACGGACGCGTCTATATTACCGACACGCTTGTTGTCCCGGAAGGTATCACGTTGACGATCCGATCAGGAACCATCGTCGGTTTTGAACCGATGGATACGCCGAGTCAACTCATCGTGCACGGTGAACTCTATGCAGAAGGATCGCCTGACAGGATGATCGTCTTTGGCTCTTTAGGAAGGCAGCGCGAACAGGAACCCGCCCCTGAGACAGAAACCCCTTTCACATCAACGGCATCAGACTTCGGTACGATGGGTATGGAAGAAAACATGGATACCGAAACGCAGATAACTCTAGCCGCCGATCCACCAAAAGCGGGAGACTGGGCAGGAATTCAGATTGAAACAGCGAGTCCGAACAGTCGCCTCACATATTGCCGTATCCAACATGCAACTGCTGGTATCACATGCCGAACAGATGCCGTCCAAATTGAGAGATGCCTCTTCAGTGAAAACAAAATAGGGGTCCTTTCTGATAACACCAGCCCTACTATTACCAGCAACGAATTTAATAGGAACGGCACAGGCACACAATTCCGAGGAAGCGCATCACCAGATGTAGAATACAACGAGTTCACTGCTAACAATTACGGAATAATATGCGAAGATGACGCTCGACCGCGTATTCAGTATAACATTCTCCGCGCCAATTACGAAAACGCTATTGTCTGTTATTCCACCGCCTCACCAGAGATAGTCTCCAACAATATAATGCTGAACGTCGGTTGGGCAGTCTACGACGGTGGTAGGCTCCGAGACAATTTCATTCAAGGAAATAAACAGGTTGGACCCAACATCACCGAACTCGGTATTGGAAACCAAAGCGATCAGTTTTACGGTGTAGATGAAGCGTATGAGCCGAGAAATTCTCCGGTAACAGAAGCAGGTGTGCCACGCGAAAATTTCTAATAGGAAGTCGATAGATGAACCGCTTCAAAGCCTATCTCGAACTCATCCGCTATCCGCTTTTTGCAATACCGATTGTTGCAACACTGCCCGGTGCCCTCATCGCCAGCGAGGGACACTTTACATGGCGTGTCGTGGCGGCACTGTTCGTTGCACTCTGTGGTTACTTTGCTGGAATGATAAAGAACGACTATTTTCACCACGAAACCGATACACATACGAACCCAGAACGTCCGCTTCCCTCACAGCGACTGACACCGCGTCAGGCAATTGTCCCGGCGAGTGTCATCTACGGGTTATGTGTGATTGGTGGTTTCTGGCTCAATATTAAAGCGGGTCTGCTGGTGATAGGTTTAGTTGCAATCTCACATCTCTACAACGCGATTTTCAAAGCGAAAGGTATTTTAGGAAGCCTCACACTGCCTCTTGGAATTGGGTTACTGAGCGTCTTCGGAGCATTAGCAGTAAGTGGGACGGTGCCACGGTTGGTATGGTATGCCTTTGCCGCTACAACGCTCTACGACTTCGGCACACATATTACCACCACCTTCAAAGACATCTCGCGTGATAAAGAACTCGGCATTGTAACGACTCCGCTTCAGATTGGTATCCGCCCGGCACTCCTGCTCTCGGCAGTTGCTACTGTTCTCGCTTTTGCCATCGCCTTTTTGCCATATTGGTTGGAACCAGATATCCATAAATCTTATATTGTTTGGGTGATTTTAAGCATCATCGCCACCGTTGCCACCCGTATTTCACTCTACCTCCAACCGAATGAGAAAAATGGCTATCTGGCGTTGAAAGGCTCAATGATTGGCTCAATCCTCTTTTTTCCGTGTCTCATCGGGGCACTGGTCCCGATTGTTGTTTCCGCTGCAGTCATCGTGCCGTTGCTGTTAGTGACACTACTTTTGTTAAGAACAACGCGCCAAGAGGTTTAAGGCACGACTTTATGTAAGAGAGTTTTACGTAACGTTATTACTAAAAGGTAAACCTAATCACAAACCGATGATTGCGTAATGTGCAATCGCAACGAGGTGAACCGTTAAAAAATGAAAAATATTGTTTTACTTATTACGGATACCTTCCGGTATGACAATCTCGGTGAACGGGCAAGCCGTCCGATTCGCACGCCAATGCTCGATAAATTCGAGGCAGAACGCGCCACTGCTATCGACAAATTCTATATGAGCAGTTTTCCAACGGTGCCACACCGCACAGATATTATGACAGCGACAGTCGGTTGGCCTCACTACCCGTGGCAGCCGATCGATCTGAGTGGACGGAGCATCATCTCGCAACTCCTCAGTGAGCAAGGATACGCAACGCAGCTTATCTGTGACACGCCGCACCTGTTCAACGTGCGGTTCCAGCACTGTTTTGATGCCGCCTTCCAACATCGTGGACAAGAAGGAGACAAACCGCTTCTCCACCACAACGATGAAATAAAAATCGTTATGCCGAATGAGAAGACACGACCGCACCCGTCATTCCGCGGACACACGCTGCCGAACACACACCGCTGGACGAATCGCTACTACCAATACGAGTCAGAGACGTTCTCCGGTAGGACTTCCGAGACCACGATTCGATGGTTGGAGGAAAACCACCGTTCGGGTCCGTTCTTTCTCTGGGTAGACTTCTTCGATCCGCACGAACCGTGGGATCCACCCGAATATCTCGTCAAACGCTACGATCCGGATTACACCGGTCCACCGATGTTACATCCGAATTACGGTCTATCGTCACTTTTCACGGAAGCCGAACTTCACAACCTTTGGGCACACTACGCCGGTGAGTCCGAACTCATCGACCGACACATCGGACGGGTTCTGCAGAAAGTGGAAGACTTAGAGTTATGGGATGATACCCTCGTCGTTGTGCTGTCAGATCACGGCATGTCTATCGGTGAACACAGTAGAACGGGTAAATCCAATATCGACCCAGAAGATTCCCGTTACTGGCCCACATACCCTGAAATCAATCATGAGATGTTCCTGATTGCCGGTGGAGATGTACCGAGCGGACAACGCCTCGATCTCATCGCACAACCGATGGATATTATGCCGACGCTCTGTGAATTGGCTGGTGTTAACTTGGATCCACCGAAACCGTTCGAGGGACGTTCCTTCGCCGAGGCTCTCCGTAATGGCGGGACACAACACAGAGAATACGCCGTAACGGGTTGCAATATCGGTGCACCGGACGGAACTGTACCACGTCGAGCAACAGTACCCTTCCTCGTAACTGACCGCTGGGGATACGCCCCCGTCGGTGAATACGGCAGACCGGAACTCTTCGACCTGCCCGCAGACCCGATAGCAGAGAACAACATTGCGGCGGACAACATGGAACTTGTTAAGGCGTTGCATGAGATGTTTATGGCGCATCTCACGGAGCATAACGCTCCTGAGAAGTTCCTCGATCTCTGGAAGGAAGAACCCACTGGCGATGGACGCGGTAAGTGGTCGATCGACTATCCTGACGATTCAGATGAATAGGCAATTTACAAGCCGGAATTAAAAAGAGGCTTTAGGGTACTTTTACCTAAAGCCTCTCTGCATATTGCAACGCATATCTACTGGAGCAAGAACTTGGCATCCCGTTTTCTATTCTCACTGCCAAGCAATAGCACTCCGCTGGAGCGCGGGAACTCATTCGTCATCAAATCGCGAGAGGTGTGATGCGGCACGTTGAGTTTTCAAAATTCTTAAGTCGCACTCACGCTTAACCACGATTTTGCGATCAAGTCGTATCAGGTGCGTCAAGCACGGCATCCAGCTGATCCATTACCTTATGGAACGCGTCGACGTAAAAGGACATCAACTCGATATCGTTGGGGGGATTGACATCAAAGATATAACAGTGCGAATCAATGAATTCAACGGCTCGAGGATAGTCCTCTGTCTTATACTCGACGGTTGATTGGTTACATCGCCACGGACAGCCTGTTCCATAACCGATTCGGTTCTGAAAAATTTCTTGAGACGGCACGGGGAGTCGTTGCCACTGTCCTGTTGGCACCCCCTCAGCCTGCAATGCCGCTTGCACTTTCTCACGCAAAGTTCTTGCAGGAATATCTAATCCCAACGCTTCTGGATCGAAACCGACGACATAGTTGTAATACACCGGTTCACACGCTTCTGGCGTAACTGGCGTTTCGATGCCGTCAATTTCATCGAGACACTCTGTAAGATAGTGGCAATTTCTGATCCGCATGGCGTTGTTCAGGTCAAGCCGTTTGAGCTGGCTACGGATGAACGCTTGACTGAACATATCCCCACGATACATCCACCCAAGCCCGTAAGCATTGTACTCCTGCTCCTCGCGTTCACTACCCGGCACGACGATTTCCCCGAAATACTGTAACAATGCCGCGCGCTCGTAGATTTGTTCGTCATTCGTTGTGAACAAACCGCCTTGACATCCACTACTCAGCGTTTTCGAGGCTTGCGTGCTGTAACCCGCGGCATCGCCAAAGGAACCACAAAGCTTGCCGTTATAATACGCCCCATGCGCCTGAGCGACATCCTCAATAACTTTCAGGTTATGCTTCTTCGCAATCTCCAAAATCGGATCCATATCGGCGGGCATGCCGTGGATATGAACCGGCATAATCGCACGAGTCCGCTCCGTGATTTTCGCTTCGATTTCGTTTGGGTCAATACAGTAAGTTATGGGATCAATATCAACAAAGACGGGAATAGCGTTGTGCTGGAGAACAGCGGCTGCTGTTGCCCAGAAAGTAAAGGCGGGAACAAGGACTTCATCGCCCGGCTCAATGCCGACACCAGCGACACACAGATGCAACGCCGCCGTCCCACTGTTGACAGGGATACAATACTCGACCCCCATGTATTCCGCCCATTCGTTTGCGAGACCTTCGGATTGGATCCGTTGCTGTTCCGTAATTTTTTCGGAGGCGATAACCTCGGCAATCGCGTCTCTGTCGGATTGCGTAACCTCTGGCCACGGTTGAATTAATCCATCGGGAACAGTCTGTTTGCCACCATATATAGCGAGTTTTGCTGCCATGAGCGACCTCCTTCTAAGGTTTTGAAGGCAGTATCTTCTTGTGGAAGGGAATTGCGCGTAATACTCGCTGGGCATCTAAAATCTTTAACGCTTTACTATTTATTTACCTCACGAAACCGCGGTAGCGGATACTATCGCTTCCCAAAACAAGAAAGTAGAGAGCGGATTTACCTCTTTGTGAACTACCTATGTTATCCAATAGTTAGAGCTCTGTTAATTTGGGAACGTGTTCATCCTCATAGTTCTTAATGAGCGTGCCAACAAAATGCAGTAAGGGAGCCACAGGGTGATTTTCCTCCCCTACTATATCAAGCAAATCGTCGAGTCGCGCTGCGAGCTGTCGATATTCAATTTCTGTTAATGAAACAAGTAGATGAGTCTCGTTTCGGCTTACGAAGTCAATTAAATCACATAACATCGCAACAGTCGGTTGCAATTTGCATTTGCCTCGCGAGTGAAAAGCAACAGGGGTTTCAATTGGAGATACCTCTTGCGTGGTTTCTGTTTTGGGAACCATAGTCTACTCCTTCCACTTTCCCTTATCATACTCGGCATGCGTTAACACATGCCGAATGTAGATTCTCTCTTCATCATATCTCATAGAAACAATGAGGCGTGCGTTGTTACCAGCAATATTGAAAATTGTAAATTTTCCTACCCGAGAGACCTGAGGAAATACAGAACGCAATTCTACAAACGAACTGAAACTTCTTTCCCGCACCAAATGATACCAACGAGTGAGTGATGGTCGTGTATTTGGATGCCTTTGTGCAAATTCAATGAGGCGGTCTTGCCGGACAATTTCCATCAGAGTTTCTTAGAACTACCCTGTTTTACACCCCATAGTGCTTCCTAAGTGCAGTATTCTATCGCCTTAGGGATTCGCTTTAAAACCTCGTTCTTACCGAGCAACACAACAATATCAAAGAGACTCGGACCGAACGATGTCCCTGTCAGTGCGATACGCAATGCCTGCATCGCCGCGACGCGTTTGATGTTGTTCTCATCTGTGTATTGCCAAATTGACGCTTCAATTGTTTCTATATCAAACGTAGGAATCTCTTCTAAAATCTGTAAGATATTCGTCAGAATCTCGCGGGTTTTCTTTTTCTTCTCTTCTGAGTTTCCCCACCATTTCTTGACTGCTTTCGGTTCATACTCAAATTCATCGGTAAAGAAATAGGAGGTCTGTGGAACAATGTCCTGAAGAGTTGTCAGACGTTCACCCACCGCTTCCACAATGCCTTCTAACCAATTCCGATCTTCGGTAGAATTCAGCAGTAAACCTTCTTCCTGCCAGAATGGGATGACCGCCTCCGTCCGTGCCGGAACATCAAGCTGATTAATATAGTGTGAGTTGAGCCACTCCAGTTTCTTAATATCAAAAACACTGCCACTCTTCCCAACCCGTGCAAGATCGAATTTCTCTATGAGTTCCTCAACAGAGAAAATCTCCTGCTTGTCATCGTAGGACCAACCGAGTCGGACAACAAAATTCAGCATGGCTTCAGGGAGATACCCGTGTTCACGGTAGCGGTTAACAGCGACAAGGTCGCCGTGGTGACGTTTGCTCATCTTCCTTCCACCACTATCCAACACAAGGGGAATATGCGCAAACTGTGGAACGCTTAAACCGAGAGCATTCGCGATCACAATCTGCTTTGGCGTATTGTTGAGGTGCTCTGTTCCCCGAATTACGTGCGTTATCTGCATCTCCGCATCGTCGATAATTGAGGTGAGATTGTAGTTCGGCATCCCGTTTGAACGCACGATCACCTCATCCTCTAAAGTAGCGGGATCAATGTTTCGAGAACCGAGAATGATGTCATCAACACGGATCGGTGTGTCAGGCATCTTTATTCGCACGGTTGGTTTTCTACCCTCTGCTACAAAGCGTTCTACATCTCCTGAAGTTAAATTGCGGCATCTTCCATCGTAGGAACGGGTCTGTTTGTCGGCACGCGCCTGTGCGCGAATCTCCTCTAATTCTTCCGGCGTGCAATAACAGTGGTATGCGTTTCCACTCTCAAGCAACTGTGCAATATAACCGTCGTAGGTGCCTCTCCGCTCTGACTGGACATAGTGCTCGTCCCAATTGATGCCCAGCCATTTCAAGGCATCGTAAATCTCATGCATGGATTCGTCAGTGGAACGCGCCGTATCCGTATCGTCAATTCGGAGGATGAATTTGCCGTTGTGGTGTCTGGCGAACAGATAGTTGAAAAGAGCCGTTCGTGCACCACCGATGTGTAAGTAACCGGTGGGTGAAGGTGCCATTCGGACGCGGACGGTCTCTGATGCTACGGCACAACGGAGTGTGCCTGCTACTTTTTTCATCTCTGCCCCCTTTGAATCTTCGCCCAGCTATCCCGTAGTGGCACCGTGCGATTGAACACTAATTTTTCAGACGTTGTATCTGGATCGAGGCAAAAATAGCCCATCCGGAGGAATTGATACCGATCTTCAGGGGTCGCCTCAACAAGGCTCGGCTCAACTTTGCAGTCGCTTAGAATCTCTAAAGAGTTTGGATTGAGGAATTGCATCCAGTCTGCGCCATCCGCGGCACTTTCCGGTTCACGTTCCGTAAAGAGCGAATCGTAAAGACGGACTTCGGCATCAACAGCATGCTCAGTAGAAACCCAATGCAGTGTGCCTCTCACCCTGCGTCCGTCTTCTGACCAACCGCCACGCGTCTCTGGATCATAGGTGCAGTGAATTTCAACGATTTCGCCGTTTTCGTCTTTAACGACCCGTTCACACTGGATATAATAGGCATGCTTAAGTCGCACCTCTCGTCCGGGAGCCAACCTGAAGAATTTCCGGGGTGGATCCTCCATAAAATCCTCTCGCTCGATATAGATTTCCCGCGAAAATGGGACCTGCCGTGTCCCGGCGTTCTCGTCTTCAGGATTATTTTCAGCGTCAAGCATCTCGACCTGTCCGTCTGGGTAATTGTCAATAATAACCTTAACCGGATTGAGGACTGCCATGACGCGCGGTGCGCGGCGGTTCAAATCATCTCGGATAGAGTATTCAAGTTGTCCCATCTCAATGAGATTATCCGCCTTTGAAACGCCGATGCGATTACAAAAATCTCGGATAGCTTCAGGCGTATATCCGCGGCGACGCATCCCAGAGAGCGTAGGCAATCTCGGATCGTCCCATCCACTGACATGTCCCTCCTCAACGAGGACTTTGAGGTTCCGCTTGCCCAACACGGTATAAGTGAGATTCAGTCGTGCGAATTCAATCTGTCGAGGTTGGTAAATTTCCAACGACTCTAAGAACCAGTCGTAAAGCGGACGATGGTCTTCAAACTGGACATCACAGAGTGAGTGCGTTACGCCTTCTATCGAATCGGATTGACCATGGGTGAAATCGTAGGTGGGGTAGATGCACCAGTCATTGCCGTGGCGATAGTGATGTGCCCGGAGAATACGATACATCACCGGATCGCGCATATTTAAATTCGGACTCGACATATCAATTTTTGCGCGGAGCGTACGGGAACCGTCGGGGAATTCGCCATCTCGCATGCCACGGAACAAAGTCAGATTTTCCTCAATGGATCTGTCGCGATAAGGACTGTCTTTCCCCGGTTCGATTAAAGTCCCACGATAGGCGCGTGTCTCGTCTGGTGTCAAATCACAGACATACGCTTTCCCTTTCTCTATCAGTTTGACGGCATACCCGTAGAGTGTCTCAAAATAGTCCGAAGCGTGATACTCCCGATCTTTCCAATCAAATCCGAGCCAACGGACATCTCGCTTGATTCCTTCTACGTACTCACTCTCTTCTGTGAGTGGGTTGCTGTCGTCAAATCTCAAGTTGTAAAGTCCGCCAAAATCTTCTGCAATACCGAAACTAATACAGATAGCCTTGGCATGTCCGATATGGAGGTAGCCGCTCGGTTCTGGGGGAAATCGGGTATGCACCCTACCGTCATATCTGTTTACCTTGAGATCTTCTTCAATCGCTTGACGGATAAAATTTGTGTCGAAGGAGTTGTTAGTGTTTTCTTTTAAATGGGGATCTGAATGCTTCATATCTATAATACCATACAATATATCCTGTTTTGGGCGTGTTACAGAGACTACCGCTCTCAAGAAGCGATATGTTTATAGAGGTTGGAACGTCTTCTTTAAGTGATAGACCCAAGCCTAAAGACTTGGGCTTCTGCAAAAGTTAAGCAGAAGCATTTGTGGACCTCAAACGACATTGCTTTTGTTTTGAGAATGTCAAAAACGAAAGTCTTACGATGCCTAAGCACAAGGGACACTATCCCGACCCCGCACCGAAGTGCCTTATGAACAATTTAACGTGCTACGAGAGGAAACTATTAACCTCTTTACATTCTCGTGGGATACAACATGACTTGGATTTCCCGAACACGTGACGAGCATATTTTAGATATTTATGAGGTGTATGAGGCTTTTACGTAGTTGTCTCAATATCAAGCAATATACCAGTGCAACAACTCACAACCAATGCCGAATACATTCATATTAAACCACATTTCAGACCGAATGTCAAGGAAAAAATGAACGTTTTGGTCCTTTCCAAGAGGGCGGTGTCTACATCCCAAACCTAAAGGATTGGGTTTTGACACCGAAGTTAGATAAGTAGCCCCTTCTCGGTACGACGTGCGATTCATCGCACGACTACGAACGGGTGTTTGTTAAGGGATAGGTGTCTACATAATTCTAAACTTTACTATAGTTTTTCTGTAGGAGGGGGAAACGCCCAAGCAAAAACACCCCGATTCCCGACTTTTGCTGATCGCTATAGTCCTGCAAATCCTTGAATCCTGCAAATATCGGTTCAGACAATTTCCGAACTTTCGGACACTTCTCAACTTCCTGACCACTGATGGAAACCGACTGCTGACCGCCAACAATCCCGATTCAGACGACTATTTGAAAAATTATGCAACCTTTTTACTCTTCAGTTGTATCTAATAGATAGAAAGTGTTCCTTTCTGATGTTAAAACTACGTTTCTTCCATCAAACTCACGTTGTGCAGTGTCTGAAAAACACACCAAGTCCGCGTAAAAAACAGGCAGATGCACGCACTATTCAAGGATTTCCGCTACACAACGCTCATAACAAGCGAATTTATGAGTGTGGCATTGTTCTTGCGGGTTGTTAAAGCAAAAAGAACCTTACAACAAGGTTCTAAAGATGTCTCATTCACTGGAACACGAAATTAAATTATTCCTTCTTTGCTAAAAAGTGTAACTTTTTCGGTAGAATGCCCGTTTACATGCTATGTTGGAATATATATTCAATTTTTTTGATAATCTATTTATACTAACGACTTTAGAAAGGGGTAGAATTATGAAATCCACTGATGTACGCAAGAATCATCCATCCTTATACGAAACAGCTTTGTGCATCGCGATTGCGAAAGCACGTCAAGATGAATTACGCTGGGAACTTTTCATTGATAATTTGTCCCAGATTTGTGATACATTCGCCTACCAGATTGAAACCAAAGGCACTGCCCTTTCTAAGCAATCTAAGCAATCACAGCACTAATCCGTTTCCGTATTGCTGCCGGAACTGTCTTTAATCAAACCGACTCTTGGAGTTTTGGATGGTTCCGAAAGATCTTCACAAGAGAGCGAACTAACTTTTCGGGATCGTGGCGAATAACGTTCATCTGAACGCCGCCTAACCATGTGCCAAATTCAGTGACGACCATATCCCGAATGAGGTCCGCCTCAATCACACTAATTCCCTGTGCCTCAAGAGTTTCCTGCTCACGATTATAAGAGACTTGCACTTTTGACGCGTCTGCCACCTGCATTGTCTCAACAGACAATGACGAAATATCTTTCGCCAGGTTCAGCACGTCCATGAGGAGCTGAGTATCTTCATAGAGCATCGAAAGCCCTTCCTCGGCAAGTGAGCGAATCCGAGTCAACTGCGAGACCAATTCCTTCCGAACATACTCTTGCATGATTTCAGTTGGAGCGGGTTGGTTATTAACCACGACGTAATTGAGCGGAATCTTGGCGTGGTCCAAAATAGCGTTAACATGATCCGTAACCGCATAACCATCGGTTTCACCGGGTTGTGTCATAACGTTACAGACATAGATTTTAATCGCGTCTGAACGCTGAATCGTTTCGACGACACCTTTGATAACCAGATTTGGCATAATGCTGGTGTAAAGACTTCCAGGACCGATAAGAATAACGTCGGCGTTAATCAGTGCCTCCACAGCACCTTCATGCGCCTGGCATTCATAAATTTCATCGGGGGAATGATGCGTCTTTCCATTCTCGCGGGGTTCAAAAAAGACGCGTTTGATCGGCTCTCGATTTTCCCGCACGGGTATCGTGGATTCACCTCGAACAATCTCTCCATCCGCGAGTTCAGCACACAAGACGGTATAATCCAATGTAACAGGAATAATCTGCCCACGAACAGAGAGTAATCTGGATGCCGCCTGAATCGCCTTTGGGAAGTTTCCCTCAAACTTTTCTGTCAGTGCTGTTAACAAGAGATTTCCGACAGTATGCCCACCGAGTTCACCATTGCTTGAAAAACGATATTCAAAAAGCCCCGCGAGTTCATCAGCATCGGATAACGTGAACAGGAGCCTACGGATATCCCCGGGTGGGAGCATGTCAAATTCTTCAACGAGCCGCCCTGAACTTCCACCATCATCAGAAACGGTAACAATTGCCGCCAAACTATCCAAATCAATAAGGTGGTCTCTCCCCTTCTCCAGATCGGCATAATGTTTGATGCCGCTAAGCAGAGCGGATAAACCACTTCCGCCTCCGATGCAGGCAAGTTTCAAAGCCATAATTTCTCCATACTGAATTGCGGACATCTTAACAATTAACTGGTAACACCTCAAGGTTTCCGCGGAATATATTCTCCCTACAAGGCTTTACGATAAATCATACTAAATAACGCAGTTAATGCGAATTTTGTTTCATTAACATCTTTAGTGTTTCAATCGTTTCGTCACACAACTGCTCCGCCACAGTGAAAGTCGGTGCCTCACTAAAAACCCGAATTACAGGCTCTGTCCCGGATGGACGGATGTTCACCCACCGGTCGTTCCAGACCCGTTTAACACCGTCCGTTAGTTCAAGCTGCGGTTCTGTTCCAGCGTCACACGCTTCTTTATAAACTGCCAAAGCGAGATTCACGAGACGTGTCGCGAGTTCTTGTGACGAAATTTCCAATTTCTTTCGGCACATCTGATACTGCGGCATGTTCTCCACAAGTTGCGTTACCGTTGCACCAGATTCAGCAAGATATTGCGCAATCGCAGCAATAGAAGCGATGCCATCTGTCGTATAGTGGATATCAGGATAGATAACGCCGCCAGTGCCTTCACCACCGATAACTGCACCAACCTCGTGCATCTTCTCAACGACCCAACCGACACCGACTTTCGTTCGATGGAGCGCGCCCCCATGCTTTGCCGTAATATCATCCAACATTCGACTCGTTGATACCGTGGCAACGACATCGCCGGTCGTTTTACCAAGAATAAAATCAGCGATAAAGGCGAGCGTCCATTCACCACTCAATGGAACACCGCTCTCTGTAACAATGACAAGTCTGTCGGCATCGCCATCGTGGGCAAAGCCAATATCAGCACCAGCGGCAAGAACAGTCTTACAAAGTTCATCCAACGCCTCAGGTGTCGGTTCGGCAGGACGGCGAAAGTGCCCATCTACGACGCAATTAAGTTCTACAACCCTACAGCCAAGTTTTCGTAAGAGGGACGGACTCACTACACTTCCCGCACCGTTGCCACAATCAATTACGACTTTCAATCCAGTTTTTTGGATTAATTCCGGTGCCAGCCAAGAGGAACCCAGAATCTGATCGAGGTGATAATCGACTGCGCCCGCATAGGTTTCAAGAGTTCCTTGTTCATTCCAAGGGGCAAGCGCGAAATCCTCTGTTTCGTAAATCCGCATCAATTCGTCCCGTTCTGCCTGTGTCAGAAGGCGTCCCGATGCAGAGGCAAATTCGATTCCGTTCCAGGTAACAGGATTATGGCTGGCTGTAATGGTAATACTTCCTTGCGCACGCAATGCTTTCGCTATGAGAAGTATCGTCGGTGTAGGACAAAGCCCTACATCAATAACGTGACATCCTGTGGTGAAAAGCCCAGCAAGTACCGCATGCCGGACTGTCGGGCTTGAGGTGCGGGAATCTCTGCCAATAACAACTGTTCTACTACCAACAAAAGTGCCGAATGCCATTGCAAATTGCGTAATGATTCGGACATCGAGCGAAACGCCAACCTCCGCACGCACACCTGAAACACTCACAATCGGTTTTCCTACTTTGCCCATGCCATCCCTTTCTGTAACCTTTATGCGACATATCTACGAGATATGCTTATTTGCCATGCTCCCAAAAAACAGCATCCACCAATCACTATCTGCCATATTCCCACAAGATACCACGGCTTCGGATAGACGAAAATATATGAGGGCACGGGTGTTAGTTCATAGAGAAGCGGATTTCTAAAGATGTCCAACCCTTCAAAGATACAACACACAACGATAAGTGGATTCAGGTGTAAGACCGGTGGAATGAAAGGTTGAAGATCGTCCACATACCGTTTTAAAGGGTTGAGCAGAAACGCGCCACCAATCAAAACACACCATAACAGCGTGGCAAACTCTGCACTGAAGAGGGCATCCCGGAAGACCTGAGCACCCCATGCCCCGACCGCCGCTGCCGACACACTATAAATCCCCAGTATAACGACCATCTGGAACGCCTTCATGAAGGGGACGCGAGTAACGAACAGAGCGGCACCCGTTGATAAAAATACCCAGCACAATATTGGTATCTGACTTACCAGAAGTAGTTTCAATAACCGTCGCCCAGAAGAGAACGCACTGAGTGCGTACTGTGAGTCAACACTTGTGCTTAGGAAGTCGTAATGAACAGTACAGGCGGCAAGATAAGGTGCTACCAAAAGTACGACGAACACCTGCGCCATAAAAAAACACTCTATCGGTAAACCGAGTTTTACTTGCATCAAGACCCGATAGATAAGATAGAGCAAAAAACTCGCGATGACAAACCAAGTTGTAAGCGTTCTCAGGAAGTAGTTTCGATCGCCCAGAGTCGTATCCATACCCTGCTTCATTCGCTTTGCATCTGATCACGAAGCCGTAATACTGCTTCAGCGATAGAGATGAGGTTCGGGTTAATCACTAATGCTTGCTTATATGCCTCAAGTGCCTCATCAATCTTACCGAGTCTGACATATACGTGTCCCATTCCAGCAAACGCACCGAAGTGATTTGGGTTCAGAGAGATGGTCCGTTTGCAATCCCGGATCGCCTGACTCCATTCCTCAAGCATGAAATAAGCGATTGCGCGTTGGTTATACCCCTCAGCAAATTTCGGATCCGTCTCAATTACGGTAGTAAAACATTCAACAGCTTGTTGATACGACTCATTTTTGAGTAAATTTTTACCATCCGCAAGCATCGCGTCGACAGCGTCATCACCAGAATGAGACCAAATTTCCCACAAGGCGTATTCCGCATTGAAGCGGGTTCCACGGTCCTTATCTTTCAGAGCGTCTACCAAGGCAGGAATCGCATTTGAACTGCCAATTAACCGAAGTGCAAACCCCGCGGCGCGTCCGAGTAATGGTTCTTTGCTATGAAGATAGGAAGCAAGATCGGCTTCTGAATAGTTAGAAATTAGAAGTTGTTTGAGCTTCTTCTCGTCCGCCGAATTTTTGAATATCAGCTTCGCTAATTCGGAAGATCCGTTGTTCATGTGCATGATCAGATCTCCGTATGCTACCGATTTAGAACAAATTATATCAGATTTCTGCCAGAATAACAACCTTAAATCCCAGTCCATGCAAAAAAGTTTGCAATCCAAACACATACCTGCTATAATTTTTGGGCAAACAGGCAAAGTAATCTGACAGAATATAAGATAGCGGAGCAATATACAAAGCGTGAAAAGACGAAAAATCCTCATCCTCTGTATCGACGCGGGTAGCCACGATTATCTCGCCGCGAGCGACCTTCCTAACATCAACGAGTTGGCAAAATCTGGATTCTACGTCCACGCCAACGCTGTTATCCCCTCAGTCACGAATGTAAATAACGTCAGCATCGCAACTGGAACATTCCCGGAAAGGCACGGTATCACAACGAATTACCATGTAGATCGGATAACCGGCAAAGGGGAATTTATTGAGGACAACCGCTTCCTTCTCGAGCCGACACTCTTTGAGGCCGCAAAAGCCTGCAAATTCGCAGACAAAACCGCACTCTTTGTGACCAAGAAAAAATTACTACGGATGCTCGAAGCAGGCACCGATATAGCGGTCGCTGCAGAATCACCACCCCCTGAATACATTCGCACAGTAGGACGAGTTGAACCGATTTATTCAGTCGAAATCAATTGGTGGCTACTCCGCGCCGTGCGCGAAATACTGCGTACGGACAATCCAGAACTCGTCTACTGCTCAACAACGGATTGGGTTCAACACAAATACGCGCCCGATGACGATCTGTCCCAACAACATCTCGCAGAGTTAGATCGGATTATTGGGGACATCATTGATGATGAACCGGAACGTGAAATCTATATTACAGCCGACCACGGGATGTTGGCGAAAACGACTGCGATTGATCCGGGACGTGTCCTCAGAGAACACGGTATCCCTGCAAGTGCTATCCCTATTATTAAGGATCGGTACGTCGCGCATCACGGCAATTTGGGGGGTGCCGCTTATGTGTTCCTCAAGGATCGCGCCAACATAACGCAAGCAATCCAGGTCCTTCTGAATACGCCCGGTATTGAAGAGGCGCATTCTGCGGAAGATGCCGCAGGCACCTTTCGGCTCCATCATGAACGGATTGGGGACATCTTTGTTTTGGCAGACAAAACGACTGTTTTCGGTGAGTTGGAATCAGCTGTAGAACCGACCGCGGTGCGTTCACACGGATCACGACACGAAAGTTATGTGCCAATCATCGGCTACAATAGCCCTTGGTCGGCAACAGATTTTGAATATAATGTCGATGTCGGAAGACTCTTTTTAGAGAGTTTGCGTTAGTGGAGATTCTTACGTGCAAGTCAAACACTGTTGCAGGATCCGGCGAAACGGATGCCATTGGGTCAACCGCCCCTCCCTGCCAATGCAATTCTAACGATTGGCGATTGGATAAAAACCGGCGAAGCAGATTGGGAGACACCCCAACGAGAGAGTAGCTTCATCACACCGGCAGACATGCTTGGGCGTATTGAGAGGCATGTCAACTCGTTATCGGCGTTTGATAGACGTTTTGCCCGCTATTTCACGATGACGCACTTGTATAACGCCGGTGAGACGACGGAGGCACTGCATGGCTATCGACGGACACTGTCGAAACTGGTCAACTCTCTGTCTTGGGGACGCGAGGTCATCCCCCACAGCCCATTGATCCAGCGGAAACTATCTTCTACATTGATCTTCGCGACTACGAATGGGAGATTGGGAGCAATCGGTGGATGCAGATTGAAAGGAAATAGAGAAGGGGCTATTATGTATATCCGCCAAAATTGTATCGTTGTCATCTCTCTCATTGTGATCGTTTTGACACCGAGCCAAGCAATTTCCGAACAATTTACACAATGGAATTTACCCGAAGGTGCGAAAGCCCGACTGGGTAAGGGGCTGATCAGTGCTATATCCTACTCCCCTGATGGTGAGCAGCTTGCCGTGGCGAGTAGCATTGGTGTTTGGATTTATGATGCTCAAACCGATGAAGCACTCACACTTCTCACGGGGCAAAAAGCATGGGTTACGGGTGTGGTATTTTCGCCCGATGGCAGAAAACTCGCGAGCCACGGGAACTTAGATAATAGTTTCTATGTCTGGGATATACAAACGCATCGGCTTTTGCATACCCTTGCCCACGATAAAGTTCACAATTCTATAATGAGTGTCGTGTTTTCGCCCGATGGTCAAATGCTCGCGAGTTGCGGGAGTCTGGACGACACTATCAATTTATGGGACACTGAGACAGGCAGCCGCATCGGATCTCTCAACCATAATCCCCGAAACCTTGTTTTTAGCCCCGATGGTGAAATACTTATCAGTCAAAGTGGGGATAAGATTATATTTTGGGAGGTAAAGACCCAAACGGCGTTTCGGACACTTGCGGTCCCGAATTCGGACGACTTACATCGTTTAGCAGTCAGCCCCGATGGGAAGCTGCTCGCAAGTGCTATTAGGAAACGCCCCGGTGAGAATAGCCATGAAAGTTTCATTTATCTCTGGGATGTGGACACTGGTGAGCTTCAACGCACGATTGATGTTCGCGCGTTTTTTCGTAGCGGTTGGCTTTCACATCTCATATTCAGTCCAAATGGAGAACGCCTCCTTGCGTCATCTTTTAACTCTGGCATTCGTGTTTTCAACGTAAATACAGGTCAACTCGTCGATACATTCTGGGCGGGCGAATCAAGTGGCGTCGCACTGGGGATTAGTGGTTGGGCATTTACGCCTGACGGCGAAACCCTTGCACTTGCCAGTTATGCGGGTTACGTCGAGTTGTGGGATGCGAAGACTTTCAGACTGTTACGCGCAACCAATATTACACGCCATGCAAATATTTGCAACAGTGTCGCGTTTAGTCCTGATGGAAAGACGATCGCAAGTGGTCACGATGATGCGCGTGTCCGCTTATGGGACGCAGATACAGGTGATTTCAGGCGAGAATTTATCGGTCATGGAAGCAACGTCGTTAGCGTGGCATTCAGTCCAACGGGAAAAAAACTTGCCAGTGGCAGTTATGATCGGACGATTCGGTTGTGGGAATACGATAAGGTACTCATTTCCTTTGGAGGCTTTGGTGGAGGTGCCGTGATAAATACGGGACATAAACGGGTCCTCAATGCGATCGCGTTCAGTCCAGATGGGAAAATGCTGGCAAGCGGTAGTAATGATGGAACGACACGCTTGTGGGATGTCAACACAGGCGCGCATTTGCACACATTTCCAATAATGGGTAGCGGAGGCGTTCATAGTGTATCCTTCAGCCCCGATGGAGAAATACTCGCAAGTGGTTATCTTGTGGGTGCGATTCGTTTGTGGGATGTCAATACCGGCAGACTCATACATAGCCTGAAAAGAGGCGATTATCTTTTCGGTGGTCGGAGTATCGCCTTTAGCCCAAATGGGAAGACAATCGCAAGCACATTTGAACATGATATGGGTGAATGGGATAGAGACGACTGGCCCCCTCCTGTGGGTGATGGCATCTATTTATGGGATGTCGATACGGGTAAACTACTCAGGACAATACGTATATGGGATACGCAGAGTATAGCTATCCATCCCAACGGAAAAACAATCGTTAGTGGCGATTATCCGGGTTCGGTTCATTTCTATGATATGGAGACCGGCGAGCATTTACACACCTACAAAGAAGTGCATAAAGGCGGAGTGGTCACAAGTTTAGCATTTACGCCTGATGGCGAAACCCTCGCCAGCAGTGGATACGATGGCACGGTGCTTCTGTGGGATATTCCGAGGTTCTCAGCATCGCAACCCGATCCCGCAGCACCTTTTATGCCCGACAAATCCTTTGCTGAAGATACTTTTCAAGATGGCGTTATGCCTGAAGATACTTTTCAAGATGGTGTTATTAACATACAGGATTTAATTTACGTCAGCAGTAGGTTCGGGAAAGCGCGTGCGGGGGAATTCAGAGCGGACGTAAACAGCGATGGCGTTGTGAATATAATGGATATGGTATTAGTTGCAAATGCGATGAAGAACCGGGAGTCAAATGTCGCGGCGCAAGAGATCTCTTTTAAGAACGATATTCAACCGATTCTCGCCGAACGGTGTGCCATTCCAGGGTGCCACGCTGCGCCCGGTGTTGCAGGATTGGACCTCACCCAGTACGATACCTTCAAGAAGGGCGGAAGCACAGGTCCCGGATTTGTCGCTGGTGACGGTAAAGGAAGCCTTGTCGTCAAACGCATTGATGGCGGCGGCATGCCACCTATACCCCCACCCCTGACGACTGATCAGATTCTACTTTTCATCCACTGGATTAATCAGGGTGCCGCAAATAACTAATCTCAATAGCGTCCTGAAACTGAGAGAAATGTCGCCCCGCTGGGGCTTAGCCCCGGGGGTGAGACTTTTTTCTATAAAGATGTCGCCCCGCTGGGGCTGCTCTTATTGGCACCTGAAACTTATTTTCCGTGAGTTATCTCTTGCTACGGAAGATCGCACAGGCTAACGGTTTCCTGTGCTACGGAAGATGGCAGCCAATCAAAAACATTATGGACATCTCAAAGTTGTCCATACTATAGTAATATCTACTATAAAAGGAGAAATTATGCTAACAGAAAAAGAGAAAGCTGAAGGATGGATATCCCTGTTTGATGGGGAAACACTCAACGGTTGGGGGGCCACTGGAAGTGCCGAAGGTTGGGTACTTGATGAGGGCAGTATTCTCTGTACCGTTCAGGGCGGAAAATACCTCTATACCGAACAACACTACGATAACTTCATACTGGCACTCGATTTCAAAACCGAGCCGAAAGTCAACAGCGGAATTTTTGTCCGGTGGGCAGATTTGGAAGATGCCGTTCAGAGCGGACTCGAAATCCAGATTTTAGATACACACGGCAAGGAACCTACCGATAGCCACGACTGCGGTGCACTCTACGATGCTTTGGGACCGACACGGAACACTTGTAAACCCGCTGGTGAGTGGAACCAGATGAGCATCACCTGCGATGGAAGTATCATTGCTGTAACACTCAACGGTGAAGAAATTGTCCGCGCAGATTTGGACGAGTGGGACACACCCCACCAAAACCCAGACGGAAGTCGGAACAAATTCGGTATTGCACTCAAAGATTTCCCCCGGAATGGACATATCGGTATTCAAGACCACGGTGGAAAAATCTGGTGCAGAAACATTAAGGTCAAGTCCCTATAGGCACCCAGTACCGAAAAATAGGTCGCTACATAGTAGGACTTACATATGTTTCTTATTGACATTTGCTACAAATAGAAGTACAATGTTTATATGCCATATTATGACGAGATTGTGAAGCACTTGATGGATCGATTTCCCGATGCGTTCGCAGCTTTAGCCCTCGCGTCCATAGACGTTGAAGTTGAAGAAAAACTCACCACCGAGCAATCAACGATCAAGATGCATCACAGTGATATGACGTTTCGGGTCCGTCTTCCCGATGAGGAAGCCATCCTCCATATAGAGGTACAAACAGACGATAGCCGAGACAAACCGATGTCCTTACGGATGTTGGCGTATGCGAGTTTTCTGGGGCTCCAGTATGAGTTACCAGTGTATTCCACAGTGTTGTATCTGCGTCCCGGTGCAGGACGCACGGATATGGGGTATTACGAATATGGCAATGCGACACGGGGTGGCTTGTGGTTTAAGTATACCGTGATTCGGTTGGCGGAGTTAGAGGGCACCTCGTTCTTGGATGCGGCATCTGTTGGCTTATTGCCTTTCACGCCGTTGATGCGTCCGCCTGTGGGTATGACGAGTGAGGCGTGGGTTGAGAAATGTGTAGAGACCACCGTCTCAGCACGCGTTGACGATCAGACGCGTGCGACGTTACTGTTTGCGTTATCTATTTTCGGGAGTTTAGCCCATAGCCCTGAACTCTTTCAGGCGTTTATATCGGAGGAAATCATGCGAGAATCTCCTTTTTACGAAGTTGTGATGCAACGCGGCATTGAGCAAGGCATTGAGCAAGGCATTGAGCAAGGTGCGCGCGAGACCTCTATCAATAACATTCTCGCCGTCCTCACGGCGCGATTCTGTCAGCGTGACCTGCAGCCTGTCAAGTATGCGCTTGAAGCGATCCCTGATACCGACCGACTGACACAATTACTACAAACTGCAGCACTTACCCCCACCTTTGAAGCGTTCTTACAAGCACTCGATGCATAGTAGGACTTATGCTTTGTAGTATATCGCTATCAGTGAAATTCTATGGACAATCCGACAGAAGTTGTGATATACTATCTATACTATGCCAACGAATCTTGAAAACATACGGAATTTCTGCATTTTAGGGCACATCGACCACGGAAAAAGCACGCTGAGCGATAGACTCCTCGAGCATACAAACACGCTCGCTGAACGGGATATGCGCGAACAGGTGCTCGATTTGATGGATTTAGAGCGTGAACGCGGTATTACCATTAAAGCAACTGCCGTCAAACTCCATTACCCCGCCGCTGACGGAAATCGCTACGAGCTCAATCTGATCGATACACCCGGACATGTCGATTTCACGTACGAGGTCTCCCGTAGCCTCGCTGCGTGCGAAGGTGCTATCCTCATCGTTGATGCCGCGCAAGGGGTCGAAGCACAGACCTTAGCAAACGCTTATCTCGCTATCGACAATGACCTTGAAATCATCCCCGTCGTCAATAAAATTGATTTACCCACTGCACAACCCGATGAAGCCAGACGGCAGATAGAAGAAGTCATCGGTATTCCTGCCGACGATGCCCTCCTCGTCAGCGCGAAAATGGGGATCGGTATTCCCGCCATATTGGAAGCAATTGTCAAGGGAATCCCTGCTCCTACAGGCGAACCTGAAGCCTCCTTAAAGGCTCTCGTGCTTGACTCTGTGTATAATAACTATCGCGGTGTCATCATGTACACACGAATCTTCGAGGGGAGTGTGAAGCCAGGCGAAAAGATTCAACTGATGGAGACGAAACGCTCTTATGAGGTTGAGGAGGTCGGCATTTTTACACCAGAAATGCAACCCGCATCTGAACTCCACACGGGTGCTGTCGGCTATCTTATCGCGGGCATCCGAGAAATCGACAAAGCGAAAATTGGGGATACAATTACACACCATACAAAACCGACAGCGACCGCACTTCCGGGTTATCGAGAGATGAAACCGCTCGTATTCAGCGGTCTCTATCCAGCGGACACAAATCAGTTTCATGCGCTCCGCGAGGCACTCGATAAACTACGCCTCAACGACTCTTCCTTCAATTTTGAACCTGAGACCTCCGTTGCCCTCGGCTTCGGGTTCCGGTGCGGTTTTCTCGGTTTGCTTCACATGGAGATTATCCATGAACGCCTCGAACGGGAATTCGGGCTTGCGCTTGTACGTACTGCACCGAGCGTGATGTACCGAGTTTACCTGAAAACCGGTGGTTACGTGTCGGTCGATAATCCAGCACATCTCCCAGAACCCAATGACATCGAACGCATTGAAGAACCGTATGTCAATATTGACATTATCGTTCCGCGTGACTATATTGGAAATGCGATGGAACTTTGTCAGAAGCGTCGGGGTATATATAAGCGAATGAACCAATTGGACGCGAGTCGCGTGCAACTGCTTTACGAACTCCCACTCAGCGAAATGCTCATGGACTTCTACCCGAAACTTAAATCATTGACACGCGGTTACGGTTCGTTAGAATATGACATCGGGGAATATAGAACTGAGAAGCTCGTCAAATTAGATGTACTACTGAACGGTAACCCCGTAGACGCGCTCTCGACAATTTTGCCACGAGACAATGCAGAAACACGGGGCAAGACATTGGTAACCAAGCTGAAAGAGTTAATTCCGCGTCAAATGTTTGAAGTCCCGATTCAAGCCGCAATCGGTAACAAGATTGTTGCCCGTGAAACAGTCCGAGCCCTCCGAAAAAACGTTACTGCGAAATGCTACGGTGGCGATGTATCGCGAAAACGGAAGTTGTTGGAGAGACAGAAAGAAGGTAAAAAGCGGCTCAAGCAGATCGGTAACGTTGATGTTCCGCAAGAAGCATTCACGGCGATGCTCGCGACTGATGAGTAATATAGAATGAACAAATAATCGTTCACGGGTCAAAAACTGACTCACATTGGAGAAAGGAGGATGCCACTCTATCCGATGGCTTTCACAATGAATAACAACACGCAGCACCACAGGCAGCTACCTGAAACGACATCATCTAAACAGCGAAAATTACAAAAAAGCGGGTTTCGAGAGCATGCTAAATTTATCATTGTTTCATTAATCCTTATTTTTGGTCTCATCCGTCCATTTATTGTTGAAGCGTATAGAATTCCATCCGGATCCATGGAAGATACACTGCTTGTCGGAGACCAGATTTTGGTATGCAAGTTTATCTACGGGGTCAAAGTCCCCGGCACAGACATCAAAGTTTTCGATTTCCATAAACCGGCACGTGGGGATGTTTTCGTTTTTATTCCACCACACGACGATCGCCATTTTATTAAGCGTATCGTAGCCGTAGAAGGAGATACAGTTGAAACGCGTGATGATACCCTCTATGTCAACGGCGAAGCAGTTGAAGATAGTCGTTATACAAAGCACCTGAGGTTCAGCCATTTTAGAAGAGATTTTCCACCCTTCCGAAAACCAGAATATCTTCCTACTGGTGAGAGTTATGACGACTACACCTTGACGGAAAGCCAGTTTAGGCGTGAGTTTCCTCAAGGAAATCCATTCACTGTGCCAAAAGGCATGGTGTTTGCTATGGGCGATAATCGCGACCAGAGTAGCGATAGTCGCTTCTGGGGACCTGTTGCTGTAGATAACATTAAAGGACAAGCCTTCATGGTCATGTTTTCGGTTGCCAATCGTCCGGTGAAGTTATGGGAAGTGTGGAAGATGGTAGACAATATCCGGTTCAACCGAATCGGTAAACGCATCCTTTCAGAATCAGATTCGTTCTCCGAATAGACTGGAGCATACTTATTTTCTCTGGAGACCTGATACTCCAAAACAGTTAAACCTTATATGCACCTTATCATCACCGACACGCATTAAACACCGAGATAGAATAAGGAAAGGAAAACGCCTTTTACCGATGATGGCACCACAATACCATGAATAACAACGATATTCAATTGTCCAAATGGCAAAAATTTCGGAAGACTATTGTATGGGAATATACTCAAGTCATTGTTGTAGCACTCATTCTCGTTTTCGGGTTCATACGTCCTTTTGTTGTTGAGGCATTTAAAATTCCCTCCGGTTCAATGGAAGACACGCTACTCATCGGAGATCGGATTTTGGTGTGCAAATTTATCTACGGTATTAAAATCCCCGGCACAGACATCAAGGTTTTTAATTTCCATAAGCCTACCCGGGGAGATGTTTTCGTTTTCATCCCGCCTCACGATCGAGAACGAAATTTCATCAAGCGTATCGTAGCCATTGAAGGGGATACAATCGAAACGAGCGGCGACACCCTTTATGTAAACGGTGAAGCAGTCGATGATGGCTCTTACACGAAACACATGACCTTTAGCCATTTCAGAAGAGGCAATTTTCCACCGTTCCGTCAACCAGAATATTTGCCAGAAAGCAATGCTTTTTCTGATTTTGGCTTAACGACAAGTCAATTCAAACGTAAGTTCCCTGAAGGTAAACCGTTCACTGTGCCGAAAGGCATGGTGTTCGCAATGGGTGATAATCGCGATCAGAGTAGTGATAGCCGTTCGTGGGGACCTGTGGATGTAAACGACATCAAAGGACAAGCATTTATGGTGTACTGGTCATTTAATGCTCGTCCGGCAAAATTGTGGGAAGTGTGGAAAATGGTAGGTAACGTCCGCTTCAATCGAATCGGCAAACTCATCCGTGCTTATCCTTAAAACCAATGCACCAAGACAGACGACACCTCATCATTGGAACAGCAGGACACGTTGACCACGGGAAAACCGCGCTCGTGGGCGTACTTACCGGTATGGAGACAGATCGGCTCAAGGAAGAGCAAGAACGTGGTTTGTCTATTGAGTTAGGCTTCGCCTACTTCGATCTCCCAGATAACTCGCGTGCGGGTATCGTTGATGTTCCAGGGCACGAGAAATTCATCCGAAGTATGCTTTCCGGTGCTTACGGCATGGATATAGTCCTCTTTGTCGTCGATGCGAAAGAAGGTGTTCAGGAACAGACGCTCGAACATCTGGCAATCTTGGATTTGCTCGGCATCTCAAACGGCATCCTCGTCATGACAAAATCGGACTTGGCAACCGTTGATGAATTGTCAGAAGCGGCTGAAATGACGCAGGAAATGCTCATCGGCACAAGCCTTGAAGGCATCCCAACCGTTAGTGTTTCCTCAATAACCGGGGCAGGTATTGAAACACTGAAAGAAACAATCGTCAAGCAGGTAGCACTCGCGACGGAAACCGAGGAGAATGATGGTATCCCGCGGTTATACGTTGACAGGGTTTTCACTGTCCAAGGGTTTGGCGTTGTTGTGACAGGCACTCTCATCGGCGGATTGATTAATCGAGAACAGCGGATGGTGATTCTCCCGCAAGGTAATGCCGTACGGGTCCGAGGCATACAGGTGCACAATGAAACCGCACCCGTAGCACAAGCCGGGCAGAGGACAGCATTAAATCTTTCCGGCATCTCGGCACAGGAGCTCCAACGCGGCGATGTCCTCTGTCCAATTGATTTTTCACAAGTGACTGACAACATTGACGTGTCGATGCAAGTTCTGTCTTCATTTCCAAGGATACTTGAACATTGGACGCGTCTCCGCGCGTATCTCGGTACCCGCGAAATATTTTGCAGATTAATTCTACTTGTTGACGAAGCAATTCTACCGGGGGATACCGTACAGGTTCAACTTCGCTTAGAAGAACCCATTCTAACGTTCAGAGGCGACAGAATTATCTTACGTGATTTTTCAGCGCAATATACAGTAGGCGGTGGTGAAGTTATTAACCCATTTGCCCCCAAACACAAGCGGTTCACGCCAGAAACTATCGCCACTTTAGCACAATGGGAAGAAGCCGATGATGCCCAGATCGTGAACACTGTATTAGCAAATAGCGAGACCCTTTGCATGCCAGAGTCCTTCCTTCACTATTACCTACCGCAGTCACAGACGAACGTAAATGCCATCTTGAACAGTCTGGAAACCGATGGAAAAATAGTACGCTGGGATAAATCGGGTAGGTCACCGCTCGTTTCTGATGCAGCACGAACGGCAAACACCAAAGAAAAAATCATAGAAGCGTTGAAAGCGTTCCATTCGGCAGAACCTCTTCTTGCCGGTCAAAATTCTTCGCAACTACGCCGAGAACTCAATTTGGACGAAATCGGTTTTGAGAAACTCGAAAATCGCCTTATCACTGAGGGTCAGCTCGCCAAAGAGGGAAATCTTCTCCGGTTGGCATCCCATGAAATCCAGTTTTCCCAAGAGGAAGAAACTGCGAAGGAAACACTTGAGAAACTGTTCTTGGAAGCAGGCATCAATACACCCACTCTCAACGAACTCAACGCGCGATTTCCGGAATATACACCGCAACTACTGGAATCCACGTTTTTCGCGCTTCTGAACTTGGGACAGTTTATCAAAATAGCGGATAATTTCTTTATCCACAAAACCGTTTTTGAAGAAATACAAGAATTATTAGCGACTTACCTCCGTAAAAATGATACAATAACCGTTGCCGAATTCCGAGAAACAGCACATACCTCACGAAAATATGCGGTGCCGTTCTTGGAATATTGCGACAGTCAGAGCCTCACGATCCGAGATGGCAACGTCCGAAGATTGCATCCTCGGCACATAGAAACATAAACACATCACCATTTGATAGTTTAAAAATTGTGGGGGAGGATAGGGTCCGGTGGCCCTACCGGTCTTCAAAACCGGCTTGTCCATGCAAATGGATAGGTGGGTTCGACTCCCACCCTCTCCCGCCATCAGTGTAGCAAATTAGGATAATCATCATTTTATTTATTGTAGCGCATTGTGCAAGTTGCGCGTGGACTTGCGGGGCAGTGCGCGATTGTGCCTTGTAACGGGTGATGAATCACCCTACTACAAACTTAAACGCATTTGCGATGTCCTGAACGCATGAATCACTCCCGTTAGGGATAAATTAAAAAATGCTAAAAACGCTTCCATTAGTTGAGCACAGAACACCACAAAGACGGCACCCAACATGGATTAAAGCCCGGATGCCGAGTGGTGATAACTATGCTGAACTCAAAAGACTCATGCGGAATCTGCAACTTCACACGGTCTGCGAAGAGGCAAGATGTCCGAATATCGGTGAGTGCTGGAACAGCCGCACCGCTACCTTTATGATATTAGGCGATGTCTGTACGCGTCGCTGCATGTTTTGCGCTGTGAAAAAAGGCGCGCCCGGAGGTATCGTCGATGTCGATGAACCGCGCAGGCTCGGTGAAGCCGTTGGTCACTTAAAACTCGAACACGTCGTTATCACCTCAGTCAATCGAGACGACCTTACAGACGGTGGTGCGGGCATCTTTGCGAAATGCATCGCCGAAGCACGGAAACATCGTCCTGGATGTACCGTGGAAGTCCTCATCCCTGACCTCGAAGGGAATTGGGATGCCCTCGCCGTCATCGTTGAAGCACGTCCTGAAGTGCTCAATCATAACACGGAAACAGTACCGCGCCTTTACCGCCGCGTCCGTCCGTATGCTAATTACCAACAAACGCTGAATCTCCTCCGCACCAGCAAACAACTGGATGCACAGATGCTCACAAAATCTGGACTTATGGTCGGCTTAGGTGAAACCGTTACAGAACTCTTAGAGACAATGGAAGACCTCCGCAATACCAACTGTGATATTCTCACTGTCGGTCAATACCTCTCCCCATCCTCACGCCATTTGCCGATTCAACGCTATTATACTCCCGAAGAATTTGAAGAAATCAAAGAAGCAGGCATCGAAATGGGGTTTCGACATGTAGAGTCAGGTCCATTAGTGCGGAGCTCCTATCATGCTGGTGAACAAGCACGGTTAGACCAAAACTAACCACCATTATAGCATTTAACGTCCATCCTACCTCCGATCGCGCGATCCACACATCGCCAAAAATTTTCCATGCTTTACATTAAATCCAATTTTTGGTAAACTACTGTCTGAAGTATCTATTTTTGCAAAATGCGAAATGCCTCGCGTTTCCTTCAGGACACGGTTTTTAAAGGAGTAAGAAATTGGGATTGTCTCACTATCAGAACAAGGAGCGGGAATATGAATAGGCACATTTTTTCTGGAGCAGCAAGCTACTGTTTACAGGTAAAGCACGTAAGTTTAGTTATTTTTGTAGTAAGTTTAGCACTTGTTATGATGCCAAGTACAATCACAGCTGGCACTACACCGGATATCCAACCTGTCACGAACGAGATGTTACTCTCATCACAAGACGACTCTGAGAGTTGGCTGATGTATGGACGGGACTACAGAAGTTGGCGATATAGTCAACTCACACAAGTTAACACTGAAAACGTCAAAAAACTCGTCCCGAAATGGGCGTTTCAAATTGGCACACCCTTCGACAAGTTTGAATGTACTCCACTTGTCGTCAATGGTGTGATGTTCATCACGACCCCCTATAGTACCATTTATGCTGTGGACGCGAGAACTGGTAAGGAGATATGGCGGTATGATTATGAACTCCCCGACGATTTAGCGATCTGCTGCGGTATGGTGAACCGAGGGGCTGCCATCTTGGGCGATAAAATCTTTTGGGTAACGCTTGATGCCCATCTTCTTGCCCTCGATGCAAAAACCGGCAGGGTCCTATGGGACAGAGTTGTCGGTGATCCAACGAATGCTGAATCCCTCACTGTCGCTCCGTTAGTCGTCAAAGATAAAGTGATTGTTGGTATATCAGGTGCGGAATACGGGATCCGAGGCTACATTGATGCCTACTACGCTGAAACAGGTGAACAGGCGTGGCGATTTTACACTGTCCCTTCAAAAGACGAACCCGGCGGTGATACATGGGAAGGCGATTCATGGATGACTGGTGGCGGATCCGCTTGGGTTACCGGTTCGTATGATCCTGAATTGAATCTCGTCTATTGGGGAACGGGCAACCCCGCGCCAGACTGGAACGGTGCTGTCCGGAGAGGCGATAACCTCTATACTGACTGTATCGTTGCATTGGATGCCGATACAGGAAAACTCAAATGGTATTTTCAGGCTACACCCCACGATCTCTGGGATTGGGACGGCGTGAGCGAACCGGTTCTAATCGATATGGAGATAGATGGTGCACCGGTAAAAGCGTTGATGCAAGCGAATCGGAACGGTTATTTTTATGTGCTTGATAGGACCAACGGAAAATTTCTATATGCAAGCACTTACTGCGAACAGAACTGGACCGGGGGACTCGATGAAAATGGTCGTCCTACTGTCCTACCCGGCGTGTCTACCTCAGAAGAAGGCACGATCCGCGTCTGTCCGGGTGTTGAAGGTGGAAAGAACTGGCCCCCTTCAGCCTACAATCCACTCACAAATTACCTCTATGTTCCTTCACTGGAACTCTGTGGCTCCTATCATCAAGGGCGCGTCTTCTACATAAAAGGATTGCCCTACGTCGGAAGCGGTATGACAGCGGAGAAAGACGAAGACGGTGATATGATGATGTGGGGACATATCAGTGCGATCGAAGTTTCTACGGGTGAGATTAAATGGCGACACAAAACGAACTTCCCACAATGGGGCGGATGCCTCACGACAGCGGGCGGTCTCGTTTTTGCTGGCGATTTAGAAGGAAGATTTATGGCATTGTCAGCAGAAAGCGGTGAAGTGCTTTGGGATTTCCAGACCGGCTCCGGGGTTCTCGCCCCCCCAATTACCTATCAACTTGACGGTGTCCAATACGTTGTGATAGCGTCAGGTGCTGTGAAATATGCTGAAGTTAATGCTCGTCAAGGCGGAACTCTCTTTGTGTTCGCGCTCTTTGAATAATGTTACCATCGGCACAAGGAGGTTTCCACGTGAAACACTATATCACTTTGTGGATCGCGCTTCTCATATTGCCCATTTTAATGCTACGTACTGCCAACGCTGACAGTGCTTTGGAAGAGGTTCGGGCAAAGGGCGTTTTAACGGTCTGTATGGATGTCCGAAATCTGCCCTACTCCAATGCGGATCCCGAACTTCCTGGATTATATGTTGAGATAGCACACTTACTGGCAGAGGAACTCGGCGTTAAGTTGGACCTCCACTGGCTTAACACCCTTCGTGACAGTCTGCTCGCTGACATGATACGTGGACATTGCGACTGCGTGATCGGAGTGCCCATTGAGGAGCGCGCCATGAGTGAAGCAATTCAATTGGGAAAAAACGTTGATTTCTCTAACCCCATCTTTGGTACCGGCTACATATTGGTAAAACAGAAAAGCAACCCAGCGTCCCCGAAAACGCTGGAGGACATTAAGTTAGAAACGATTGGGACAGAAGCGGGTTCTATCGCAAGCGACGTTCTTCGACAGATGGGATATAATCGCCGCGTGTATCGCTCACAAATCGCTGTCCTTGACGCTCTCAAGAAAGGTCAAATTGCTTACGGATATGTCTGGTCAAATATTGGATGGCTGATTGAAAAGGGTTCCCGAATTCAGCAGCCAGAACAGACAGACACTGCTTACCCTGAATTAGAGATTGTCAAAGAATACATTCCTGAAGCGCGTCTCCGTTGGAATATCGCTATTGCTTTTAGCAAAGAGACACCAACACAAAAAACACGCGAACTTCAAAATGTTGTTAACACAATTATCGAACAGAAATGGAGTGAAGAAGAACTCAAAGAACTCTGTGAGAAGTATTATTTACCTTACTTCGCTCCGTTTCAGGAGGACGAAGAGAAATGATGTATTCTACCCACGTTACAACTCCTACCGTCCGAATAACGTGGTGCATTTTTCTCCTCTTTCTGGGTGTAAGTCTCTTCTTTTTTCCGACCGTAAATGCCCAGGATTTAGAGGTGGATATTGCCCCTGCAGCACCAAGAGATGTTAATTATGACGAAGACGTTATCGACGGCGCGTTCTACTTCCGTTTGATGTGTTGGAATTGCCACGCCGCACAAACACGCGGTGGCAAAGCCCCCGATCTCTTTAAACCCCAATGGCTTTACGGATGGACCGATGATGGCATCTTCCAGACCGTATTTAATGGACTTCCAGGGACCCAAATGCAAAAGTTTGGTGGCAAACTTTCTGATGAGGCGATCAACATGATTGTTGGCTACGTCCGCTCGGAACAAGCGAAAGCGGCAGGGGTCTCTTTGGAAGAGATAAAATCTACTGAGGATTGGACCCCTTACATGAAGGGCGACATCAAAGCAGGAGAAGCCATCTTCTTCTCAGAAGGGTACGCTTGCGGTAAGTGCCACACAGTTCACGGGAGAGGTGCCACTGGCACCGGCAGCGAAATAGGTCCAGATATGACTTATGTTGCTCGCACCCGCTCACCGCAATTCATTGTCGAGTCCATCCTCAATCCGCGCTCCTATATCGCGCCCGAATATGAGATGCTTACCATCTTCACTAAGGATGGAAACGAGATCACTGGTAGGAAACGTTATCAGTATGATCACAGAGGCAGAATAGACCCTGAAACAGTGCAAATACTCGACGATTCTGGGAAGTTGTGGACAACTTACCTCATTAAGGATATAAGGAGTACCAGCGTCCCACAAGCAGGCATCATGCCTGAAAACTTCGCAGATATCCTTTCAGTCCAGCAGATGCACGACCTTCTGGCATACCTATTCACACTAAAATAGCCGTCAGCAATTAGGTCGCTTCGCTCTTGGTTTTCAACAAAGAGGATTTCGTTTAGTAGGGGAAATCTATCTCAAAAAACCGTCAAAGTTCAAACCGATGTCATTTAACCGCAAGGAATATTAAAAATATGGTTGGTGTAATTATTAATGGGGCATGTGGCCGTATGGGACGGCTCATCATCCGAGGCATTTCTGAGCAAGCCGATATGAAAATTGTTGGAGCGATTGAGTTCCCGGAACACCCACAGATCGGCAGTGATGCGGGAGTTGTTGCGGGTATTGGAGAAATAGGGGTCGCCGTCACAGGCAACCTTAAAGATGTACTTGAAAGCGCAGATGTTGTCATCGAATTCTCGAAACCTGAGGCAACCCTGCAACACCTCGGAGAAGTCGCCAATGCCGACAAAGCAATGATAATCGCAACAACTGGGTTCGATTCCGATGAACTCGCTACTGTGCATGAACTCGCATCGCAGATCCGTTGTGTAATGGCACCAAACATGAGTCTCGGTGTCAACGTGATGATCCAAGCCCTGGAGTTAATCGCTAAAGCCCTCGGGGATGATTACGATATTGAGGTGGTAGAGGCACACCACAATCATAAAGCAGATTCGCCGAGCGGCACTGCCCTTCGCTTAGCGGAAACAGTTGCAACAGCATTGGAGCGTGATTTAGATGAAGTAGGTGTCTACGGTAGACACGGCATCGTTGGTGCGAGACCGAAGAAGCAGATCGGTATCCACGCGGTGCGAGGTGGTGACATTGCTGGCGATCATACAGTGCTGTTCGCAACTGAAGGTGAGCAATTAAGTGTCGTTCACCGAGCACACAGCCCAGAGGCATTCGCAAAAGGTGCAATCCGCGCTGCGAGATGGGTGGTCAACGCTCCTAAAGGATTACACGATATCAGCGAAGTCCTTTTTCAGAAGTAATAGACACGACCTTTAACCTCAAGAATACCTCTTAGCATTAACCTTACTGGTTTCATCAGAAACCAAGGTCTTCCCATGTTTCACACCCGTTACAGGGATGGGATACTGGGAAAGTGTGAAACATGTAAAGGGTTTTTGCGAATCAACACGGGATTTAGTCTATCCGCAGACTAAATTTGGTGTTTCTTCAGATCTATATCATAAACCGTTAAAGCTCAAATCCACGTCATGTAACCGCAAGGAACATTAAAAATATGATTCGTGTAGTTATCACTGGTGTTTGCGGTCGCATGGGCCGGTGTATCACGCGAGGTATTGCCCAACACACCGATATGCAACTCGTTGGGGCTGTCCAATATCCGTCGCATCCACAGATCGGAAGCGATGCGGGGGTTGTCGCCGGTATCAGTGACATCGGAGTAGCCATTACAGGCAAACTTGAGGATGTGGTTCATCGTTCAGATGTTGTCATCGAATTTTCAAAACCGAAAGCATCCCTGGACCACCTCCAACAAGTTGTCGATGCAGATAAAGCCATGGTTCTTGGAACAACCGGTTTTACCGACGAGGAACTCGCGACCATCAAAGTGCTCGCATCACGGATTCGTTGTGTAATGTCACCAAACATGAGCCTCGGTGTCAATGTGATGCTCCAAGCATTAGAATTAATTGCCAAAGCCCTCGGAAATGATTATAATATTGAAGTGATAGAAGCACACCACAACCACAAAGCAGATTCACCGAGTGGTACAGCACTCCGTGTAGCGGAAACTATCACCAGGGCACTTGAACAAAATTTAGATGAGGTGGGTGTCTATGGTCGCCACGGCATCGTTGGCGCGAGACCGAAGAAACAGATCTGCATTCATGCAGTTCGAGGTGGCGACATTTCTGGTGATCATACGGTGCTGTTCGCAACAGAGGGTGAGCAATTAAGTGTCGTGCACCGAGCACACAGCCCAGAGGCATTCGCAAAAGGTACAATCCGCGCTGCGAAATGGGTAATCGATGCCCCTAAAGGGTTACACGATGTTAGCGAAGTCCTTTTTTAATGGTTTTCAGTTTTCAGTTTTCAGTTTTCAGTTAAAGAGATGTTTGTGGTATGCGTACAATACGCAACTGCTGCAAAAATTAACTTTGACCATTAAGTCGCGCTTTAACACTTATGAACAGAGGCGAGTTGATGGTCAAAACCGACTACTGATAACTCACAACTATTTTATTCTGCTATTCATCGGTATTCTATTTTTGGTTGGCTGTGAACAAACAGCGTCCAAGAGACAGGTCCGGTACGAATGGAAAACTGTCATGGAAGGCGATTGGAGTTCACACCTATACGATGTACATTTCATTTCTGAAAAGCAGGGGTGGGCAGTTGGTAACTCTGTAGACGTAACGCCTGGAGCCGATCCTGGAGAAGGCCCGGAGAGCCTCATTATTTATACAGACGACGGCGGACGAACATGGCACCGGCAGCACAGTGGCGTTTTCAGCAAACCTCTGCGAAACGTGTACTTTCATTCGGCATTAGAAGGCTGGTGTATAGGCGAAGGCGGTGTTCTGATCCATACAATCGACGCGGGGCAGACATGGCAGCATATTGAAACCGGTACGGAAAATAATCTGCATGATCTTTTTATTGGCGAAGGAACAGGTTGGATCGTCGGCGACTGGGGCACAGTTCTAAAAACGACCGACAGCGGACAGACTTTCACAAAGACTGATAGAATGGTGTTCGATGGAAAGTCATTGAAAGGGGTTCATTTTGTAGACGAAAATCAGGGATGGATCGTCACCTATAACACACCGACATCAGCAAATTCGGGAAACGCCGGTTCCATCTATCGGACAACCAATGGCGGAGAAACTTGGGAAGTCCAATTTGAGACGGAAGTTGCCCTGTTCAACCTCCATTTCATAGACTCACAGACGGGTTGGGTTGTCGGCGACCGACGGAGCGTCTTCATAACAACCGATGGTGGGCACACGTGGAAATTCGTTACTCGCGGAACCAACGAACGCCACAAAAGTGACTACGGACAACCGGATTACCTCGGCAATGAACCACTGCATACCTTTACACTTTACGATATTGACTTTGTAGATGCCCAAAACGGCTGGATTGTCGGTGACTTAGGGGTGATTCTCCACACTTCGTCTGGTGGAAAAGAAAAATGGAAACATCAACGCGGCGGTCCCCGCTTTCACAACAGTGCAGACGCTGTCCTGTTGGGTGTTGACTTCATCTCTCAGCAAATCGGTTGGGCAGTCGGTGAAAACGGCACAATTCTGCACACTCGCAACGCTGGTGTGACATGGGAATCACAATCAAGTCCGAGTCATCTTCTGGTGGGTGTATGTGCTATTTCACCGGATGAAGGATACGTTGTCGGTGACCGGGGTGCGATTCTACGAACCGAAGATGGCGGGGTTGTATGGAGCGCGCAAGATAGCCGTACGACTGAGTGTTTCGGTGCAACGTATTTCGTGTCCGCACAAATAGGATGGGCGGTTGCAGAAGCCGGTGTCGTTCTGCATACCACAAACGGCGGAAGCGTCTGGCAACGGCAAATTTCGGGGACACAGCAGGACCTACTCGGTGTTTTCTTTGCAGACGAAAAAAATGGATGGTGTGTCGGAAGCGGCGGCGAAATCATCCACACGGATAATGGAGGAAAAACATGGCGACAGCAAAAGAGTGGAACGAGCTGGAACCTCTTTGACGTCCATTTCACCTCCATACAGCGTGGCTGGGCAGTCGGCATGAACGGGACAATGCTCTCTACAATTGACGGTGGTGCCAATTGGAAGTTGTCATCTGTCAGTAGGCGTTACCCATCTTTTTTCTTAGACGCTGTCACCTTCGTCACGCCAGAAATCGGGTGGGTTGTAGGATTAGATTTACGCAGTTTGGGTATGGATGGGTTGATCCTGCATACTGAGAACGGTGGAAAAACATGGCAACGTCAAGAGAGTTATACCGGCAATTTCCTTGACGACGTATTTTTTATCTCAGCAACAGAAGGTTGGATCGTTGGAAAAGAGGGACTCGTTCTTCACACAAAGGACAGCGGACAAAATTGGAGACCTCAGCACACAGATACCAGAACGGATCTGAAAGCTATCCACATAAGCAGCACACGTAGCGGATGGGTGGTTGGACAAAACGGAACAATTCTCAGATATGAAGCTGTTCCGTGAATAGATTTTTTAAACTATTAAATCTGTTAATCATCAACTCGTGCTTTAACATTTATAACGAAGTCGAGTTGATGGTTAAACCGTTCCACTTCGTTTCACGGTAGTTCTCGATTAAGTCCGAACAGACAATCCCAGTGTGAACTGTACCAGACACCTGTCCGACACGTAGTGGAGGGCAACTCGGAGGCTTAGAGTAAAAAAATGACAGACGAACAAAAATATCTATTTGATCTGCAAGGCTTCATCGTTCTGAAGGGTGTTATCCCACAAACAGTCGTCGACGCGTGTAACGCTGTGTTAGATCAGTACGAGAATATGCCACCGGACGACTATCCGCCCCCACTGTGCCTTGGCACACAGCGAACCGAGAAAGAACTCTATATCTCCAACATTTTGGAGGCGGACAGTACCTTTAACGCGCTGATCGATATTCCGGAGGTACTCGACGTAATTTATGGTGTAACCGGTGGTCCGTATCGACTCAACCATACCTACACAATTTACCGGTGGGGTGGTGGCTATACGGGGTTGCACATGCACGGCACACCGATTATCCCGAAATGTCAGTACCATTGCAAGAACGGAGAGATGGTATCAACTTTAACAAAAGCTGTTTTTCCGATGCTGGATTGTGATGTTGAGGACGGGTGTTTTGCTGTTATACCGGGTGCACATAAGAGCAATTTCCCTAAGCCTTGGGGAAGCCATCCCGATGAAAACCCTGTGTTGACCCCGATTCCAGCGAAAGCAGGAGATGCCATTATTTTTACGGAGGCACTCACACACGGATCTGTTATCAATGTTTCCGACAAACCGCGTCGTACGCTCTATTACTGCTATAGCATCGGCTATATGCCAGATTGGGGCGGTCAAGGTTTGCACTTCAGTCCAAACGTTATGGAAAGCCTCAACGAAACCCAGCAGTCAATCCTTCATCTGAAATAATTTATTAACTTAGGAGTTTATAATTAAAAATATGATCACAATCGCAGAACGGTTACAGAAACTTCCACCCTATCTCTTTGTAGATTTGCGCCAAAAAATGCAGTCGGCACAAGCACGAGGCGTAGACGTGATTAGCCTCGGCATCGGTGACCCGGATATCCCAACACCGGATCCAGTCGTCGAAACTTTGTGTAGCACGATCCAAAACCCTGAAGACTCCGATCGCCACCGTTACGGGTGCGATAACCCTGTTGACGATTTTCCACAGGCAGTGCTCGACTTTTATCAACACCGTTACGGAATTACGCTATCTGATGATCAGGTAGTGACAACGCTCGGTAGTAAAGACGCGATCGTCAAAATGGCACTCGGTATACTCAATCCGGGTGATATTGGTATAGCGGCGAGTCCAGGTTATCCTACCTACAACATCGGACACGTCTTTGCCAGTGCGACGACCTACTATGCCCCGCTTCTGCGAGAAAACGATTTCTACGTCGACTTTGACGCTATCCCTGATGAAGTGAAACGACTGGCAAAAGTCCTCTGGATCAACTATCCAAACAACCCAACAACAGCCACTGCCGACCTCGATTTTTTCGAGCGTGCTGTGGAATTTGGCAGACAAAATAACATCCTCATTGCACACGACAACGCCTATAGTGAAAATACCTACGACGGTTATCGTTCACCAAGCATATTGCAGGTAGAAGGTGCCGCTGAAGTAGCCGTTGAGTTTTTCTCATTAAGCAAAGCGTTCAATATGACAGGATGGCGCTTGGGATTTGTCGTTGGCAACCCAACGGTTGTTGGTGCAGTCAAAGCGGTGAAAGACAATATCGATAACGGCTCACTCCGCTCGCTTCAATTCGCAGGTGCAAAGGCACTCTCAATAGCAGACGAGATTACACCAGCGATAAATGTAGTTTATCAAAAACGCCGAGATATGGTAGTGGATGCCCTCACAGACAGCGGCTGGGCAATCGAGAAACCGAAAGCGACAATCTATGTCTGGGCACCAGTCCCCGAGCGCTTCAACGGTTCAAGTCGTGCCTTTGCAACGGCACTGCTTGAGGAAACAGGGGTTGTGGTAACACCAGGTCTCGGATATGGACAATGGAGCGAAGGCTACTTCAGGATATCCCTTACGTATCCAGACGCAGTGATTACGGAAGCAATTTCGCGTATTCGCGATTTTTAATTTTACCTTGCGGTTCGGTCAGGTGGGTTAATGATTTCATGTGCCTTTTCGTATATCCAAGGGAAACGCCCAAGCAAAAACCTGTGCCGTTGTTGCAAACTGCTGTCTTCGGACAGAAAATTAAAGATAAAACCAAACCGTAAGCCCGTAACGTAGTGGAGGGCGGATTTGAGGAATAGGCATCAAAGTTCCACATTCACCTCATTACTCTGCAAGGTAAAATTAAAATATGAAAAACGCCATTTTAATTTTTAGCATAGTTTTTTTTACGGTTCTTGTCTGTATCGAGACGAAGTCTGAGCAAATCCATACCTACACCGTTGCAGATGGATTGGTAGGTCCAGTTGTTCCTGTCATTTTTCAGGACAGTCGGGGCGGCCTCTGGTTCGGTTCCGATCGGGGTGGCGTGAGTCGATTTGATGGGAACAGGTTTGAATCCTATGTTGGATCTTTGGACACTTCTGAGAACGCGCCTACATCCAACGTTGGACCAGGCGCGCTACTCGGACAAACCCAACAAATCGTTGAAGATAAATGGGGACATATCTGGTTTCTCACACACTTACGTTCAGAAAACTCAGGGCGGGTAAGTTGGTTTGATGGCTCTTCGATTAACCTCATCGGCACAGGGAATTCGCTGATCGTTGACGAACATGGCGATATATGGGTTGGTGAGAATCAGCAACTAACGAAGTACATCACCCCAGGCGTTCAACGCCTACCACAAGCACATCCAAACGAAATTATAGGTGAAGATCTGCTCCGCTCAACGGATTTGACGATAAACGTTATCTTTCAAAGCGAAGACGGAACGATTTGGATCGGCGGAAGCGAAGGAGAAGAACAGCAGCACGGTGTAATACTGAGTTTTCGAGAGAATCGTTGGGTACAGGACCCCTTAAAAATCCAAGATAGTGATGACGCAAGCGACAAAACAGAAGAGAAAACACCGCGTATTCACCCCAATGCTGGATTCACGCGTTATGACACATCAAGCTTTAACGCTGTGAGTACCATAGAAACCATAGGCGAAGATCCCTCTGGAAACCTTTGGTTCGGCGGCTACAATCTTCTTTTGCGGTTTGACGGGGAAACATTTGAGCAGATCCTCCCTTTAGTTTGGGGACCCAGCGAATCTTCAGGAATCAGACCTTCATCAATTCAGAGGCTGGCATCAATTCGGAATGATACGAAAGATCGAGTCTGGTTCAGCGATGGACGCACTACAAGATGGTGGGATGGCTCTCGGCACGGAAACCTATCAGGCTTTCTTGAACTCGAGGATGAATGGGGGAATCTATGGTTTACCGACGAAAGTGGAGCGCATCAGTACCACAGCGACCTCACCCCAATGCCCGATAGAATCAATAGTGGACTTGGCGTTGAGGGGATTCATATGATCTTTGAAGCCATAGACGGTAAATTGTGGTTTGGACACGATAATGGGGTAACAGCATTTGACCCGACACCTGCCATTAGCACACATGCTGGACTCGGCACCAACAGAGTGCGGATGATATTTGAGGACAGTCGAGGTTACCTCTGGTTCAGTGTGCCTGGAGGTGTTGCACGTTATGATGCAGAATCAGAAGAACTTACCACACATATTTTCAGAGCAAGTTCAGTTCAAACTGATCCATCGTCTGTCTCCCAAACTGATCCGAGAAACAGGGAGCGCGTTCGGTTAACTCGGACTGAGATCGAAAAAATATTTGAAGTTGGTGGGCACGTCTGGTTTATTGACGAACCGGGGACGAGCGGCAGTTCCACGCGATTACGATATACGTTCTTTCGGTACGCAAATGGAAAATTCGGTCAAGTTTCTATTCCCATCCGAACAATAATTGGTCCTGGCGGGGAACGCTCAGATACCAGCACTAATGTTCTCATTCACGAAGGAAAACATACTTGGATGGCTTTCGGAGGGCACATCTTTAAAGCGGACGCAACAGGATTATTACAGTTTACAGCCACCGGCTTTCAGAGAATTCCCTTTCAAGAAATCGGTCCGAACACTACCCCTACTTCAATAGCTCCAATAGAGTTCGGCACAGCCGCTATCACCGACCTATACAGAGATGTCAACGACAGATTATGGGTGCACTTTGATAACGGAACGGTTCTGCGCTATCCGAAAGAAATTAACACCACAACGTCTATAACTCGCATTGGTAAACCTGAAACCCTTCCCCTTAAAGCAACGAAGCTGTTAAAAACCGCTTCGGGAAGCAAATGGTTTTTCAACGCAGCCACAGGAAAATTGACACTTTGGAGTGATACTGAACTCGGTAGACCGATTCTGATGGACGGGGAGTCCAGATCAGTCCCGCTTGCTGTTTGGAAAGATCCGAAACAGCAAAATAACCGAATAACTTTTCTTTTCTCGGATGCCCTCAAAACATATCACGGCATAGCACTCATTTCTCTTGAGGAGATTGAGCTTGCTGAACTCCAAGACTCTCTAACCACTCAAGAAGGGGTTCTCTGGTTAGCAACATCTCGCGGGGTTGTCCGCTATGATGGGAAAAAAGCCAGAATCTATACAACAAAAGAGGATGGCTTTCTCGTTGACAACGTGAAAGATGTTATGGAGGATAGCCGTGGAAATATATGGTTCGCGACATGGGGCGGTGGCACTGTCCGATATGACGGTGAAACCTTTTATAACCTCACAACAAAAGACGGTCTCGCCCATAACAATATCTCAAAAATTCACCAATCTGCAAATAAAGATATTTGGTTCACAACTGAAGGAGGCGTCACGCAATATACACCTACGCGTGGCGGACTTCCAGAATGTCGACTCACCGCTCTTGAATCGGATAAAACTTACACCGACCTCTCATCCAGTTTAACGCTACCGTCACATGGAACTAAGATATTTAATATTCAAGGTATCAGTCCACTCCGAGAAGGTCTCTCTTATCGATTTAAATTAATCGGGCTGGACTCCCCTACATGGACGAATGTTTCGGCAGAGGAGTTCTCTCTTCTGGCAACAGGCTCTGGGTCTCCATCCGACGAGTGGACACTTTCCACTACATCCGGGCAAGCAACTCAACAACCCATGCGCGACAGTAGCATTATCCAAGAACTCCAAAACCAGAACGGGATTCTGCGTATCCGATATACAGGGCTCAAAGCGGGTAATTACAGTTTCCTCGTCACGGCATTCCGCAAAGACTGGCCCTACACACACACACCAGCAGTGGTGGACTTTAGTATTTCGCCACCCCTCTGGACGCGCTGGCGAACATATCTCCCAACCCTCATCTTTATGACTGTCGTCTTTACTTTAATTGGTCGCCTGGTTGTAAATCGACGCCATACCCTACAGCTAAGTAACGAAGTGCGTCAAAGGGAAGAAGCGGAGATGCAGCGTATCCGTGCCGAGTTGAGCGAAGCGCAGAATATTCAGATGGGACTTCTACCCACCGAAGCACCTGATACGAAAGGGTTTGATATCGCGGGATTATCCGTCCCCGCAACGCAGGTGGGCGGCGATTTTTACGATTATCTCACCGTAGCGAACGGACACACCGCCATTGCGGTAGCAGATGCTGCCGGAAAAGGGTTGCGAGGTGCGATGAATGCCGTGCTAACGAATGGGATGCTCTATGAAGTCTCGCGTTTCAAATCCGAAGCGGACATCATTCTCACCGACCTCAATGCTGGGCTATCACCACGCATGTACGGACCGAGTTTCATCGCGCTCAACCTTGCTATTCTTGATGAAGATAAGAAACGGGTTGATTATGCGAATGGAGGACAACCGTATCCTGTTCTTAAACGAGGTGCGGAGATCATTGAAATTGAAAGCAGCGACCTTCCACTTGGCAGTATGAAAAGGGTAGAGTATGAATCCGTCACTTTCGATTTAAATGAGGGTGATATCCTAATTTTTCATACGGATGGTCTTATCGAGGCACTCAATATAAACGAAGATATGTATGGAACGGAACGTTTAAAGGAATCCGTTTCAAAAATCCCTGATAGCTTCACCGCAACGGAAGTAATTCAAAGCATCGTCGAAGATATCAGTATCTTCGTCGGCGAAGCGGAACAATACGACGATATGACAATCGTTGCTATCAAAATCCCCTTTTAATTTTACCTTGCGGAAAAACAACGGTCGTTATGTCAATCATGCGGGTTTCTCAAATCTTGAAGAAAGGGAAATTTGAGGAAATTGGGGAAACGCCCTATCAAAAACCCCAAGCAAAACCCGCGCCGTTGTTGCAGGCTACCTCTTTGGTTTAATGTTCTATTCTTATAAGGGTATCAGTTCGCCTATGCTCCCATGAAATCAATAACCGTTTGACGATACTCCTCTGGAAGACCGATGTCAAACCGTCGCCCTTTGACGATATATCCTGAAAATCCATCCGTCTTCCGTAATTCGTCTAAACAGGACGTAAGTTGAAATTCGCCTCGATCACGAAGATTATGGGTGATATTTCGTTCCAGAAAATCGAAAATCTGAGGTTGAAGTACATAGATGCCGAACACCGTCAAGAATTGGTCTATATCCATCCCATCTACGTGCAAATGTTCCATTGCATACTCAGGATCCGGCTTTTCATAAATCTCCGTTAGCGAAAGCAGGGAGTTCTCCTCTCTCCACGTACCGGTGACACAACCGAAGTTCGACAACTGCTCAATCGGTGTAACTTTGAGACCGACAACACTATGACCTACCTGTTCATAAGCCTCTACGACCTGTCGGGCACAACATTTTTCCTCATCAGAACCGTAGAGATGGTCACCGAGCATGAGCAGAAACGGTTCGTTTCCAACCCATTCTCTTGCACAATAGACAGCATGCCCGAAACCCTCTTGAACGTCCTGTGTGACGAACGTAACTCGACTCCCTAATTCCAGCAGAGCATCGCAATATGACTGGTTCTCCTTGCTGAGTTTGTTATAGTGTTCAATCCGCGGCGGCGTTTTGAAAAATGATTCAAAAAGCCCGGTATCTCCGGGTTGCACGATAAGACAAACCTCCTCAATACCAGCGTTGATCGCTTCCTCAACGATAGCCATGATTGCTGGTTTTGCGCGTCCAGATTTGTCAATCACAGGAAAGAGTTCCTTCTTCATCGCCTTTGACGCTGGAAATAGTCGCGTTCCGAAGCCAGCGGCAGGAATAACTGCTTTGCGGACATGTTTACCCGCCTCAATAACCAGTTTCAGACACGACATTTGCAAATCCCCTTCGATAATCTCAATGACCCGCTGTTGACTCTCTTCATCTTTTACAATGAATTGGGCGGAACCGTCGCCTTGCGAACCGACACCTTTACCACCCCAGATATACGGTTGAATCGGTTCATAATTCAGGACTTTGTGGAGAACAGGTGCTGTCAATTGTGACGGGCATGCAGGTATTAAATGGTTGTCGAACTCTGTCTGCGCTCGCGTCATGAGTTTACCGACTGCCTCTGCATCGCCATCGCGAAGTGCCTGATACGCCAGTTGCGTAATCTTTGCGCTCAACGGACCGAGATAGTGTTGCACGTTCTTTTCTAATTCGTTCTCCGCAAATGGATAACAGTGATTTAATTGGCTCAGTATAAGTCGTGTGTCTTTACTGGCACCGAGATCGACAATTACAAGGTACATGTCGTGAGGTACACTGAACTCTTTTACATCAATATGGTCGCCGTCGAAGGTCATGAGGATAGGGCGTTGGTATGCACACCCTTGGTCCATTCGTCCACAGCGTGAAGGCGTAGCAGTTTCCCCTCGATAGGCATATTCCATTTCTCCGCGCGTTGTTAATTTAAGATCGTAGGTCCGGTTGAAGGCACGCGCCACCAGAACACTGATAGCGGCACTCGAAGATAGTCCTTTCTTAACAGGCAAATCCGTGAGGTAGTTGTCGATTTCCAATCCTTGCACCCGATAGTTCGTTAAAATTTCATAGGCGACCCCAGCGGCATAACTAAAAAAGCCGCCTTTTTCAGCTTCAGCGAGAAGAGCACTTCGCTCCATAGGCAGACTGTAGGGACCGTGGCGGGTGCCATCGCTGAGGGTCGTTTTCAAAATCAGACGGTTCGGATGCGGTTTAACCTCGGCGTATACACCTTGGTTTGTGCTTGTTATTAACGTATTGCCCCTTTCGAGCTCTGCGTTACTTCGCCGGTGTCCACCTGCCCAATCACTGTGTTCTCCGAACAGGCAAATTCTTCCCGGCACAAAAAGTTTCATAGTCAGTCCTTATAAGTTTACAGAATAAAGCCGCTTACCAGCAGACTCACTCAAATCGATATTGGATTGCTTCGGCAACAGCACGATAGCCTATTCGGCGATAGATGGAGTTGGAAGTCGGATTACCTAAATCAGTATAGAGAATACAACGATATTCTTCATCACGAATTTGCTTTGAGAGACTGGCAACGCACGCGCTTACGTACCGATTGTTTCGATGCTCTGGTGGTGTATATACAAGTTGCACTCTCACTACACCTTCCACAGGTACTGTGTTGCTTGCCATGGACACAGGTCCAGCACTGTGCCATAGCCAGAGTTGTCCAGCAAGGAAACTTCAATAGCCATCTTATATTATATTATGAAAATAATCCGTAAGTCAACACGGTTTCTCATTCGTGAGCATCGCAAAAACGCAGATAGAGACACTAACAAAGTTCACGGTGTTCGGTTTTGCGCCCACTGACACCTTTGTTTCCACTCTTCCGCTTTTAGTGTGGTCCCCAGAGGTAATATTTCGTCTTCTGCTATCCTGGAGAACGCCTCTGTCGCATTCACATAATCTCTCTGATGATATGCATTGATGCCCATCGTTCTCCATGCCTCTAACGCAAGATTTTGGTGTTGTTGCGGTGTCAATTGCACCGATGGTGTCCCCGGGAAACCCTTATCCGATGCCTGTGCCTTCTCCAAGAGCACGACCGCCTGGTGCAGATACTGATTACTACTTTGCCGCGCTCCTTCTCCATGAAGCAATTCCCCCGCTAAGAGATGTGCCAACCACATATCAGGTTCCGTTTGCATACACATCAATAGATACGCCATTTTCTCCCCAGAATCTTTGGGCTCGACTAACACCACACGGAGTAACTCACGTAGAGACCTATTTTCTCGCACTATTCCGCTCAACTGGGTATTCCATCCGACAGGAACTACATCGGGATAAGAGAGTGCTGCCATCCGCTTGATTCGTCGTCGCTCAATTGTTTCATGCTCTGTTTCAACCGCTGTGTATGCATTTATCGCCTGTTCATATTCACCTCTCAGCCAATAAATGTCGCCCTTCAATAACATCGCCTCTGGGCTGAACCTCGTGTCTCCCTTGTTGGCAATACGGGTTGCTAACGATAATGCTTTATCATAATCCAGCATCCGATATGCGGTGTACATCAAACCCCACAACGTGCTCAAATTGTCAGGTTCATCAGACAGCATCACCTCAAAGGTTTCCATAGCAGTGGTAAAATTTTTACGGTAATATGCCTGCCAAGCGGTATCCCGCAATGCTGCCATTTCGTGGGCACAGACCTGTTCAAAAACACTCTGCCGTTTCAAACGGTATGTCGCGTAAGCCACATCATCGTCTCGCAATGGAACAGTCTCCAAAAATTTAATCCATTCGGCTTCCAAAGCAAGCAGGTCCTTTGCGTAGTGTTTCACAAAATTGCCGGTCGGAAATGCCCCCTTAAATTTGTCTATACCGTAGGTATCAACAAGAAACCGGACGAAAGAGCCAGCCAACAGATAACTCTGCGAACCAGCACGCCCCCAAAATCCAAGCCCCATGACACTTGACAACGGCGGCGCGATCTCCATCTGACGCATCGCTTTTGTCCACTGGTGCCCCGTAAGCTTACCTTCATCCCAATCAGCGGCAACCGCAATTCCTTCGTGAAGCCCTATCTTCAGACTCACTTTCACTGGGGACCACGGCACAGTAAAAACATGTGCCAACTCATGTTTCAGGACAGGATGTGGAAACCCCTGCGCGTGAATGTGAAACCCATGTCCGAACGGGTCTTCAACAGATGTGCCGCGTGCACCAATCAATCGCTTTTTCTGTTCAGGAGATGCATAGATATACGCACGGACCTTTCGAGATTGCATCGTGCCATCAGGATCGAGATACTCAGACAATTGCGAGTACTGAAACTCACAATCTTCAACAATTCGTTCAATTTCCGCTTCCAGTTCACGTGCGTAGAAGATTTCAAAATGCGCCGTTTCACGCAAGCCTCCGAGTTGGCGTGCAATATCGTCGCGTGTCGGTCGTATTCCTAATGCCCCTGCATAAAGTTGGAAGCTAAGCAAACCGATGACCAACAGATACAACCCTACACGTCCTGCGAGCGGATCGAAAAGTTTACGCCACCTCAACTGTGGCATTAATCCTGTATCCCTACTCACTTCACATAAATTGATAGTAAGTCCCAAAAACAGCAATGCCCACAACAGCGTTTCCGCCCTTGCAATCAGCAGTGTATTTGTTATCGGAATGACGAAATCATAAATCGGTCCAGGAAAATATCCGAATGTAGCGTGATATGCAAACACGGGTGGATGAAATATTAGATTGACAACCACCGGAATACAAGAAACAAAAAGGTAACCAAGATAGGCAAGATATGCCAACCATCGTTTTTTAATCCAGAACCCGAAAAACACGCCTGCCGCCGTTGTGTACACACAACTAATTACGGATAAAAGAATAAAGAAGAGGAAACCTTCACCGAAGTTACAATTTTCAACGCGAAACGCATTCAGCAGAATGATACCGAGTGGGAGTCCCAACAAACCCACGTTGAATATCAGTGCCTCCCAAAAACACCGCATGACAATTTGTCTCGGTGAACCCGTAAGCACATCGGGCTTCCGTTTCATCTGCCGCAACACTGTCAGTGTTACGTGTGCACCTACGAAAGAGATACTCAGTGCCATTACGGCGCAAAACTCAAAAGCAAGAATATTAAACAACGGGACATCGGCAAGTACCAGTGCCAATACACCGAATGCCATGAACCATAACCAATATGAAAATGTCCTGTGAACCGTAAGTATTATAGGCATCTCTAAAAAATCGACAATCGTATTTAGTGTCTATTTTATTGAGATATCTCCTCTGTGTCAAGCAGAATTCCACGCGCATTCCTCTTGTAGGAGCGATCTCCGAATCCTGAGGAAACACCTCTCAGTCGCGACATTCGGTTTACCGATACAGGAAACCGAAAACTGAATGCCTTTATTTATCTATTGACTACTATTTTTCAGGTTTAGTTGCCAACGCCCTCAGCTCTCTTCAAAAAATGGTATCTCTCGGACCCAACGCTAAACCTAAACAGAGCCATCCGGTTTCCTATTGTCTCCAAATTAATTCCCTGCCAATGTATTGTGAATTGTAGACTTACTATTAAATAAACTGGATTATAGAATTTTCTTGCAGTTTTAGAGAAAATATGTTAAACTACCGTATTATGAGTGTCTGGACGCGGTGGAAAACCGCAGAAGGCACCTGCATAACTCGCAAATCAATACAGGAAGACTGCGCTGCTAATGCGCACGCTCAACAGGAGAAACGACAATGGCAAATGGATTCACACGATTTTTTAAAGGTATCTGGTATACACTGTCAGGAAAGGCACACGAATCCGCGGATAAAATGATGGAAAACCCCGAAGCCGTCAGAGGGGCTTACGAAGACATCATCAACGACAAAAAGGGGAATATCCAACGCTACAAGGCCGCGATCGGGCAACTGATCGCACTCGTTGAACAGAAAAGATCTGCGGTTAAAAGCCTTACCGACGAAGTCGAGCGACTCGAAGAACTTAAATCAGGAGCAATCGCCAAGGCACAGCAGACCGCTGCCCAATTACAAGGCGACGGACTATCACAGGAAGAAATCAAGGTGCACGGTGAATACACCCGATGCGTCACTGCTTATCAAGACTTCAATTCCAACTTGACGGAGAAAAGCGGTCGCATTACGGAACTCGAAAACGAGATTGAAGGTGCGCAAACTGATATTGAGTCGCATAAACTTCAGATTACCAGTCTGCATCGCGATTTAGATAAGATTAAGTCCGAGCAGTCTGAGGCAGTTGCGGATCTGATTACGGCACGAGAGCAAGAGGAAATCGCCGATATGCTCTCCGGTATTAGCATGGACGGCACTTCTGCCGAATTGGGTCGGATGCGCGAAATACGTGAGAAAGCGAAAGCGCGTTCAACAGTTGCACAGGAATTGGCTGGAACGGATTCAAAAAGCGAAGAGGAAGAATTCCTCACTGCAGCGCGTTCCTCTGCTACCAATGACGAATTTGACACCTTAATTTTCGGAGCACAGCAGACTGACGCAAAAACAGAAACGGACTCTACCAAGAAGACTACCGATTCCGACTCTGAATTGCCGGTATAACGCGCCACAAAAAACGCAGTAACTCACGCGCAGTTGCGTCACCTCGAACAGAAGGGGGCGATGAGCCATAGCCGTTAAAAGTCCAACCTATACATTCCGGAAAGAAGCCGGAATGCTCATCAATTCGGGTACCTCTCGTAGCCTCGTCCTATCTGGAAATATCCACGATCTCTTCTTCGTCCGAGACGGAGATAACACGGATTATATTCCACTCGTCTCCTTCTTGACGCAGAGCTGGGACATTCCAGGGTTCATCTTAATAGTTTACGAACTCAATGGACCCATCCGATTTTCAAAAGAGACTGAGCGCGAAAAAGTTAAGCGTGCGTTCAATCTATGGCGAGGCTCAACAGAGGCGAACGTCGACATAAATGCCAGCGTCGGCACCCCTCGTCCAACACCGGCAGTCGTTCAACGCACGCCCTCTACAGAAGTCGATGAACCTGCAGATACCTCTTTCACGCAGTACATGAACGATGCAATCGGCAGTCCAACGTTGGCACTTGAACTCCTACGGCAGTTCTGCTTACTCTCTCGCACCACAGACGCGCAGGGTGAAAAACTACTATCGGAAAAATTGATAATCCTGATTGAAGCAACGGACATGTTGCTACCGGAAGGCGAAATTCGGAGTTTGTCGCTACAGGACAGACACCGGGTCAGCATCGTTCAAGATTGGATTTCGGACTCCAGTTTTATGGACGGGAACGACACCGTCATCTTCATCGCTGAATCAGCGAGTCTCGTGAACTCTCGAATTACAAGGCTGCCACAGGTTATCACCGTCGAAATACCGGCACCGGGGATGGAGGAGCGTCAGCATTTCATCTCATGGTTTAACAACACACCGAAACTGGTGGAAAAACCGCTAAACCTTTGGGGCACGCAAGCCCAACTCGCAATGCTCACAGCAGGTTTATCCATACAGGCACTGCGACAGATGCTCCTTACCGCGCGTTATTCCGGTGAGAAATTGCAACCTGAGGATGTCATCAATAAAGTGTCCGAATTCATCCAAGGGCAGTTAGGCGATGATGTCGTAGAGTTTAAAAAGCCTGCACACAGTCTCAAGGACATCATTGGCAACCAAAAATTAGTGGATTTTCTGAAGACGCAATTGATTCCGCGCGTCACCTCAACCGGTCCCGACGCGATCGCCGGTATGAGCGTCTGCGGTCCCATTGGTAGCGGAAAAACGTTCATTTTCGAGGGACTCGCTGGTGAACTCGATATCCCTGTGCTCGTCCTCAAGAACATCCGGAGTATGTGGTTCGGACAGACAGATGTCATTTTTGAACGACTCCGACGATTACTGATGGCTCTTGTGAAGGTGCTCATCTTCGTTGACGAAGCGGACACCCAATTCGGTAATGTCGGGACAGACGCACACAGCACAGAACGACGTTTGACAGGAAAGATACAAGCAATGATGTCCGATCCGCAACTTCGTGGCAATATCACCTGGCTCCTCATGACTGCTCGGATCTATCATCTCTCTCCCGACCTACGACGAGAAGGTAGAGTCGGGGATATGGTGATCCCGGTGCTTGATCCGAAGGGTGAGGATCGTGAGGCGTTCCTCCGCTGGACGCTCGCCAAAGTTCTTCCCGATGCGCTCTCGGAAGATACCATCGAACGACTTGTGAAACTGACAGAAGACTATTCTGCGGCGAGTTTCGCATCGCTACGTTCCGATTTGGAAGCCGCCAGTCTCATCAAGCAAGACAAACTGACACTCGATGAAATCATCGCTGTCGCAGAAGACCGCATCCTACCGAATATCGGTCCGATTCGACACTATCAAACCTTGCAAGCCCTCGTCAACTGCACACGAAAATCTCTACTCCCCGGTGACTATTCCGCTGAGGTTCGAGAATCATGGATGAAAGAGATCGCACAGCTTGAAGCCATTGGTGTTACGAAATAGTGAGAAAAATAGGACAACGGAGTGGTATTCTAAAATCACTTAAAAGGAGAATCACAATGCCATATTCTGATTATACCGCAGAAGAAATCGGAGTCCGCGGTGAAGAGATCTATCAGCAGCAAATCCGTGATCAAGTTGATCCAAAACACAAAGGCATGTTCCTGGTACTCGATATTGAAACCGAGGACTATGAAATTGACGAGGAGGATTTGGCAGCTACAGAACGTCTACTTGCCAAACACCCGGGTGCTATGACTTACGGTGTGCGAATTGGATATCCGGCAGCCCACGGCATAGGCTTTAATTTCGTGGAATATAATGTGGACTGTGATAATGATAACCGGGAAAATTAGAGCCGAACGCGCAGCCATCATTGAAATGGAAGTTATCGGTTTAAATCAACGAGCGAAAATTGAGGCAATTCTTGATACTGGATTTACGAGCCATCTAACGCTACCAGGGTTCTTAATTGACCACTTAAAACTCCCACGGATTGGTACTCGGCGCACGATTATTGCTCACGGAAGGGCAGTATTTCTCAACCTATATCTTGCAAAAGTGATATGGCACGGCAGAGAACGCAACATAGAAGTTCTGCAAACAGACAAACAACCGTTGGTCGGTATGGCACTGCTTCGCGGAAGTCGTCTGACCTTGGATGTTGTGCCAGATGGCGACGTAACGATTACCGCACTGCCATAGCGAGAATCACAATGCCATATTCTGATGACCCTCCGATGTGATCATCTCACATCAGTTGAGATCGATAACCTCTCCGGTTGCAGCGGAACGATAGCCGGCACAGATAATTTCCACGGAATGTGCCGCAAATTCGGCGTTCATCTCACTCTCTACACCGTTTTCAATACAATCGACAAACGCACCGAATTCCCGCGCACTATCGTCATCACTGCCAACGTCTATCCACTGTTGCTTCGGTGGCATCCCAATCCCTGCCTGCGTGCTACTCCACATCCCCATTGGATCGAGCGGATGCGGGGTCGGTGGTTCAAATGCCGGTTCAGCCGCAAAAACTTCCAATCGGTTCGCCGACGCATCAAACGTCAGACTCCCTTCGGTACCGACGAGATGTACTTTCCGTACACCACCCTGTGCGTGACTCTGCCATCCGTAACGTCCTCCGACAATCGTCGCTGTGGCTCCATCTTCCAACGTTAGGACCAAAGCACCGAAGTCTTCAACATTGCAGCCGAGATGTTCCTTAAAGAAATAGTTCGCCGTCCCACCGAACACACGCTGTGCCCGTTTCTGTGTCAACCAATTCACCATAGACACGGCGTAGACCCCGACATCGAACATCTCAGGTTTCGCTTCAACGAAACTGTAGCGTTCGCGTTCGGATTTTTCTATTCTTTTTTGTCCGACAGGTGCACTACCGGGATGCCCTTTGGAGAACAGAACATCACAATGGACTGCCCGAAGTTCGCCGATGCTTCCACTTGTCAACGCCCGCTGTACGGTGCGCGCCCACGCACTGTGAATATTGCTGAACATCTGGGTCCGCACGCCACTCTTCGCAACCGCTGCAACGATCTTCTCGGCACCCTCTGGGGTGAATGCCATCGGCTTATCAAGATAGACATGCTTTCCCGCTTCAGCACATTTCGCGCCGATACGCCCGCGACGCTCTACGTCTGTACAGAGACTCACAATATGCACATCCTCGCGTGCGAGTGCCGTGTCGAGATCAGGGATAAACGGCAAATCCATAGATTCAGCAAGCGAACGTGCCAACGTAATCCGCTCTGGTGGAGCATCGGGTTCATCAGCAAATGCGACCAATCGACAACGGGCATCCTGCGCAAAACTCAAAGCGTAATTCTCTTGATGTGTGCGATTCCCACCGAGTAGGAGAACCCCATATTTTCCATCTTTTTGCATGTTTAATCCTCCAAAAGAATAGGTTGACCGCTCTCAAGCGATTGCGCGATAGCCTCTGTCAATTCACCCGTATCATCCAATTGTGGCGATGTAGCATTCAGGTAGTGCCTGCCCACAGGTGTTTCATGATAGATAACACCTTTATTACCAACCAACATGATGTCAATCGCCGTCTCAAGCTCGACCCGATTGACACTCAACAGTGCCATCTGCCCGCCGGCATAGTGGACCATTACCGTAACCTGTGCTGCTTCCGCGTCTCCTTGCGCGTAGACCCGTTCGGGTGATGAGGACATCCATCCATTTGCGAGTGCCGCCATTTCTGCTACCGATGATAGCAGATTCGCTGCATCACCCGCTACGTGGAGAACACATCGTAGGAACACTGGACTCCCAATCCGTTCTTTTTCAAGCACAGACTGGACAGACTTTTTAAGCAATTCCATCTCTTTTCCTTTCTCAACTTTGTAGGTTTACCATAAAGCAAAACAGCAAGCCTGCATTCTCACTAAAATCATTGACGAATCTGCGGACATTATGCTATAGTGTGTATGATTATCGGTTATCGGTTTTCAGTTATCAGTTACAAGAAGGTTCTGTTAGACGAAAGCCTCTTAACCGAGAACTGACAACTATAAATGGAGGAAAACAATGCCACTGAAAACCCTTGAAGAACTCGTTGCAGAAGCAAAAGCGAATGTCGGACACATCTCACCCGCCGAATTCACAGAAGCGACGGAGACAATCATTCTCTTAGATGTCCGCGACGAACCCGACTACGATAAAGAACATCTACCGGAAGCAGTTTCTCTACCCCGCGGCTACATTGAACTCGATATTGACGAGATCGCCCCTGAAGCAGACACACATATCGTCACATATTGCGGAGGCGGTACCCGTGCGACACTTTCTGCACAGACCCTAAAAAACATGGGCTACGAAAACGTCTCAGTACTGACAGGTGGCTTCCGCGGCTGGAAAACCGAAGGACTCCCAACTGAAAAAGCTGACGAATAAGTCCTCCTATGCATATAAGTTAGCATAGATAACAGACATTGTCAATATCTTGGTATTGAGCAGACGGGACGATTCCATTTTCCATAAACGCAATCGTCCTGCTCAATCCTCGTAGATTGGGTTGAACGGGAAAATCGAAACCCTATCAATCCAAAGATACCTCCGTTTACCTATAATGATTCGTGTAGAGAAGAACGATAGTGAAACCCAACATTCCAGCGAACAGGGCATTTGTGATACAGCGTTGAATTGGCTAATCGTAAGCAACAATCATCGAATAGACACCAAGGGAGAAAAACATGCGTAACAGATACATCCTCTTAGCCCTGATACTCCTCACGCTTTTTGTCGGCGATAGCGATGGACAAAAGAAACAACTCAACGTCTTTACGTGGGCAGGTTACGTCAGCGACGACATCCGCGAGGGATTTGAAAAGGAATACGGGGTGAATGTCCTCATCGATACATACGCCAGCAACGAGGATCTCCTCGCGAAGTTATTAGCAGGTGCGACAGGTTACGACATCATCATGCCGTCCGACTACATGGTATCAATCTTAATCAAACAAAACCTGTTAGCCGAACTCAACCGCGACAATATTCCCAATTTCCAGAACATCAGTCCCCTTTTCCTCGGCAAATACTTCGATGCAGAAAATCGATATTCCGTCCCGTACACATTTGGCACTGCAGGCATCGCCTACGATTCGTCAGTCGTTACACCAGCACCTGACAGTTGGACAGTGCTTTGGGATGCGCAATACAAGAATCAATTCAGTATGTTGGATGACCAACGCGAAACCATCGGTGCCGCACTTAAACTGCTCGGATATAGCCTGAACACATCCGATCCGAACGAGATTAAAGCGGCGAAAGAGAAGTTAATTGTTCAGAAACCGCTTGTCAAACAGTATAAAAGTGAGGCGGAAGAACTCCTCATCGCTGGAGATGTCGTCATGGCACACTGCTGGAGTGGCGATGCGTTCCGAGCAACCGAAACCCGTCCGACGATCCGGTACGTGATCCCTAAAGAAGGGTCAAGCCAGTTTATCGATGCGGTCTGCATTCCGGAATCTGCACCGCATCAGGCACTCGCCGAGCAGTTTATCAATTACCTGCTTCGTCCCGAAGTCAATGCGAAAATTACGGCTTTCACGAAATACGGAACCTGTGTGCCAACAGCGAAAGAATACTTACCTGAACACCTGCGGGAACACAAATTCATCTATCCGCCAGCAGAGGTATTGGAATCCCTTGAATGGCTGAAAGATCCGGGGGATTTCACGAGACACTATAACCGGGCATGGGAAGAGATTAAGGCAAAATAAAGTAGCATCTCTTTCTCTTCCCACACACGACTCACATCTTATTTGTGTTGATAAGGAGAAATCAATGATGTTCAAAACGCTTCAACATCTACGATGGATTATTGAAGGCTTGTAGTCGTGCGATTCATCGCACGTCCCAGTTGAGGATGCCATGAAAATTCCAAAAACGCTGTTCTTCATGGTTCTGAATCCGATACCGTTCATCGTTCACTTAACGTGGTGGTTTTTGTTTGCGGCTTTAGGTGTTGTATTCGACGATCCATTTATAGAAGGGAAATGGCCCCATATTGCCCAAATCGTATCACCGCCTGCGTCTATTGGGAATTATGTCACAGCCGCTTCAATTATTATCAACGAAATCACTGACGATATATGGAGAAATGGATTTTGGATTTATGTTGTCATGCCACCTTTCCTTATCTGTTACCGAGAAGCGAGAGGTAATCTAAAAGGGATCGCCAGAGAACAACAGGTGTGGATGGAATGGTATCATCGGCAACAGGAAACGATAGTGCAGAGAAACGCTTTTGAGGAATCTCCACCCGCATCGGAGGACAGGCATATCAACTCCTATTTCAGAAAGGCACAAAAAACACTACTATCTATGGTTCGTAATCCGGTGCCTATTATCGCCCATTTTGCCTACTGGTTTTCTGCTTTTACGCTGCTATTCTTTACGCTGCTATTCATTGTGCCACAGCTCCTATTCGTTGGGACAGACGAGCCAGGTATTGTTGGCGAATTCGTGCAGGCATTAACTCATTTTGCTATTCTTTCTCTCGTACTTGCGCTACTTTCCAGTTACCAAGAGGCAAGAGGCACTGTAAAAGGGAATGTCAAGGTGCGACAGGCGTGGACGGAATGGTACCATCGACAACAGGAAGCAAAAACGCAGGAAACACGCTTTGACGTATCACCACCTTTATTTGATACCTTCTGACCCTTACGGCAACGAATCTCCTTATGAAAAAAGGTTTCACATGTAAGGAAAATAGATCATGAAACCCCCAAAAATCTTGGTGCTCATAGTGTCCAAGCCGATAACCTTTATAGTCTCTTTGTTCGTAAGTTGGATTTCATTCTCTGCCCTCGCTACGCTCTCAGACGATCCGTTCATATACGGTACATGGCCGAATGTAGTTGCGGCAGCATCCATTCAGAGAGCCATTTCGCTCATCATCGGAGAAATCGTTGGGGATTTCGCATACGAGGGATATAAGATTGCTGTCCCGTGCGCGTTCATTATCAGTTGGCGGGCGGCGCGGGGGCACCTAAAAGGGATTGCCAAAGAACGTCAGATTTGGATACCATGGTATCACCAGCAAGAGAAGGCAATCACAGAAGGAAGGACGCTTGAAGAATCACCGCTTTCATCGAAACATAAGCGAACCAACGCTTATTTCGTAAACATGCGAAGCATCTTGTTATACTTGATCCGATTGCTGATGTTCTTTACTGTTCATTTTTCATGTTGGTTTTCTGCTTTTGTACTGTTTGTTATTATCATACAACCCAGCAACGAAATTACCGAAACATTCCATTATCTCGTGAATTCCTTTCCTGACTTTGCTATTATGGCTATTATACATGCATTTCTTTCCAGCTACCAAGAGACAATTGGGCGTATAAAAGGGGCTGCCAAAAAGCAGCAGATGTGGATACAGTGGTATGAGGAGCGGATGAAATGGTATGATAGGCAACAAGGGGCGAAAACACACGGATACGCCCTCCCAGAGGCACCTCCAGTGCCGCCGTTAGACGCTTATAATTAAGGTTTTTCACGGAAAAAAGAAACCATAAAGGAGGAAAAGTTGAGCAGACCGAATATTCTATTCATCATGTCCGACGACCACGCTTCACATGCTATTAGTAGCTACGGGAGTCGGATTAACGAAACACCGCACCTCGATCGTATTGCTGATGGCGGTATGATTCTCCAAAACTGTTTCTGTGTCAACTCTATATGCACACCGAGTCGTGCGAACATTTTGACCGGCAAACACAGCCACCTCAACGGCGTCAAGACGCTATCAGATCCGCTTGACGGTAGGATACCGAATGTCGCGAAGATGCTCCAAGCTGACGGCTATCAGACGGCAATGGTAGGCAAATGGCATCTCGGGCACGGCGGGAACGCAGACCCGACCGGTTTCGACTACTGGAACGTCTTACCGGGACAAGGACTCTATCACGATCCAGTGATGCTCGACCCCGATGGCGAGAAAACCCATCAAGGCTATACCACCGACATCATCACCGATTTTTCATTGGAATGGTTACAGAATCGGGACACGGAGAGACCTTTCTTCATGATGTGTCACCACAAGGCACCACATCGTCCGTGGGATTCCGATGAGAAGCACGCACAGATGTACGAGGATGAAGATGTTCCGATGCCGGACAACTTCTTCGACGATTACGCCAACCGTTCAAACGCCGCAAAGGATGCGAAAATGCGGGTCTTCGGTCACATGAGCGAAAGAGACCTCAAGATTGATACACTCGGTCCGCCGCCTGAAGGATTATCGGAGGAAGAGTTAGCAAACTGGCAGTATCAACGGTATATCAAAGAGTATCTGCGCTGCGTTGCCTCGATCGACGATAACGTTGGACGGATGCTCGATTATCTTGATGAGGAAGGCATTGCAGACGATACGCTCGTCATCTATACCTCCGATCAAGGCTTTTTCTTAGGCGACCACGGCTGGTATGACAAGCGGTTCATGTACGAAGAGTCCTTGCGGATGCCCTTCCTTGTCCGCTACCCGCGCGAGATCCAACCCGGTAGTTCATCCGACGCAATGGCACTGAATATAGATTTCGCAGAGACCTGGCTTGATTATGCGGGGCTTCCGATCCCAGAGGACATGCAGGGAACGAGTATGCGGTCCCTTCTCAATGGCGAAACGCCGGACGATTGGCGAACGTCAATGTACTACCGCTACTGGATGCACCTTACACACCACTATGTTCCAGCGCACTACGGGATCCGAACGCATCGCTATAAACTCATCTATTACTACGGCGAGGCACTGGGCACAACGGGTTCGGTTGATGAACCGAAAGAACCCGAATGGGAACTTTTCGATCTTGAGAAGGATCCGAATGAAATGTGCAGTGTCTACGACGATCCAGCGTATGCCGACATCGTCACCGAATTGACAGCGGAGTTGTATCGACTCAAAGCAGAGGCAGGAGATGAAGAGTAGTTGTCGTCTCTCGGGGCGTTCGCTATGCTCCCCTTCCCAGTAACGAGTGGGGACCCCTCTCGTCGGTCGGTTAAAGAGGTATTTGGTTAAATGGTAGCCCGGAAGGTGCGGTTTCCTAACCGCATCAAGCATCGTTAGGAAATTACTGATTAAATTGCTAATTTTCATTCAACCTCATCACCAACATGGAGGCAAAAAATGGCAACGCAAACCCCATTACAAAACATTGCACCCGGTATGAAAGTCACGGCGCAGATGTCGCCGGAACCGAGTGAGGCAGATTTGCAGTTCGCCAAGCAGATGGACGTTGAATATGTCGTCCTCTGGACAAACGGCGAAAATGCGAATTACGACTATTTCATGAGTCGCCGCGAGATTTTCGAGAATGCAGGACTCAAGATCTACGGATTCGGCAACAGCGATGTCCACAATCAGGACGGGATTGTGCTGAACTTAGAGAACCGCGACGCGAAGGTCGAACAGTACAAAAGGTACATTCGCGATCTCGGTAAGGCAGGGATTCCGTATACGACCTATGCACACATGGGCAACGGCATCTGGAGCACCGAACGTGAGACAACCCGCGGTGGCGCAAGTGCGCGGGGGTTCAACCTTGACGCAGCACAGGAAGGACATTGGGGAGGCAAATTGTACCCGATGCCGCTCTCTCACGGACGCGAGTTCAGTGAAGATGAACTCTGGGATAACTACACCTACTTCATCAAGCAAGCGGCACCAGTCGCTGAGGAAGCAGGCGTGATGATCGGGATCCATCCTGATGACCCACCCGCAGTGCATCTTGCTGGAATTCCGAGGTGTATCTTCAGCAGTTTTGAAGGTTACAAACGTGCCCTTGAAATCGCTGATAGTCCGAATGTCGGTATGTGCTTCTGCGTTGGTTGCTGGCTGGAAGGCGGCGAACTCATGGGCAAAGATGTCATCGAATCCATTCGCTACTTCGGCGAACGGAACAAAATCTTCAAAGTCCACTTCCGTAACGTCGATCAACCGCTCCCACACTTCGTCGAGACCTTTGTCGACAACGGTTATCAGGATATGTATCAAGTCGCAAAAGCACTCCGCGAGGTCGACTTCAACGGTGTGCTAATTCCCGACCATATTCCGAGTATGGCGGATGACGGTCGCGTTGGTACAGCGTATACAATCGCCTATATGAATGCCCTCGTGAAACGTGCGAACGAGGAGGTCGCGGCGTGACGACATCCGCGCGAGTCATTTTATTATTACTAACCCTCCCGCTAACCGTGTCGGCGGATTGGAACGATTTTCTTGGTCCCGCGCGAAACGGCAAATCGCAAGAAAAGATAGAGATCGCGCCATGGCGGAACACGGGTCCCCCCGTCGTTTGGCACACGAGGATCGGTACCAGCTACGGGGCACCCACCATCGCAGGCGGACGATTGTTCATCTTCGCGCGTCATGGCAACATGGCGCGTCTCACCTGTATGGAAAGCGACACCGGTACGGAACTCTGGCGATTTGAATACCCCACAGACTACGAAGATATGTACGGATATAACAATGGACCGCGGTCTTGTCCTGTCGTTGATGGAGACCGTGTCTATATCTTCGGTGTTCAGGGGAAGTTGCACTGTCTGAATGTTTCGGATGGAAACCTGTTATGGAAGGTAGATACGGCAGCCCGTTATAATGTAGTTCAAAATTTCTTCGGCTCCGCTTCAACACCGATTGTTGAAGGTGAGTTACTCATTGCCCAAATTGGGGGTTCTCCACCGGGTACCCCGAAAGATCCTTGGGCATCAAACGGTAATCCGCCATCAAACGGCACCGGTATTGTCGCATTCAACAAACACACAGGCGAAGTAGTCTACGAAATCGGCGACGAATTAGCGAGTTACGCCAGCCCTATCATAGCAACGATCAATGGACGACGGTGGGGATTTATGTTTGCTCGCGGCGGTCTTGTCGGCTTTGAACCGACGACTGGTGAAATAGACTTCCACTATCCGTGGCGCTGCCCAAGGATTGAATCCGTCAACGCTTCATGTCCAGTTGTTGCCGACGACCTCGTCTTCATCAGTGAATCTTACGAGATCGGTAGTTCCGTTCTCCAAGTGTCTCCCGGTGGATATAAGGTTGTTTGGAAGGATCCTCCTAATCGCCGAAATCAATCCCTGCGGCTGCACTGGAATACTGCTGTCCATCACGACGGCTATCTCTACGCCTGTAGCAGCAGACACTCCAGCGGTGCGGAACTTCGGTGTGTAGAACTCACGACAGGTAAAGTTGTATGGGGACAACGTATTGACGAACGTGCTTCGTTGCTATGGGTAAACGATTATTTTATCTACCTCGGTGAATACGGACGGTTGATGCTACTCAAATGCACGCCTGAAAAGATGGAGATCATTTCTGAAGCAGTCCCAAGAGACGGAAATGGAAAACAATTTATACAATATCCTGCATGGTCGGCACCCGTGCTGTCAAATGGGCTGCTATATGTTCGAGGTAAAGATCGGTTAGTCTGCTTTGCGCTCACCCCGCAGAAAGATTAAGGGGCTCGTTCTTTTGCTACGGCTTCCACAATGTCGCTTCAATGAATCTCTCACCATCCGGCTCCTCATCGAAATAATAAGCGGTCACTATAGTTCCATCAGGACGTTGAATTGTGCGCGGATACCCGATATCGGGATCTCCGCCATTATCGCGCAAAACGATCTCCTCCTCCCAAGTTTCACCAGCATCACTGCTCAATTTGGCACATATCCGATGCGGAGCATCCCTGTACCCGTAAATTAGACAGAGTCGTCCGTCGTGAAGATGCGTTAGCGTTGGTGGGTTTCCACCGCGTCCTGTATTCTCGACAGGTCGGTTCATGTAATTCCACGTCTGTCCGTTATCATCTGAGGCGTAGAGGTCAATCCAGTTCTGCCGTTCTTCCCAGTCAGCATTCGTATGACCACTGCCCCCTCGGCACCGAACTGCTACCAGAATCTTTGAATCAGATAACCGAACACTCGCTGGCATAATCGCGAACCCCTCAGGCTCCGGTCCGATCTGAGACAGTAATGAAAAGGATTCACTTCCATCGGTGGTTTTCGCACAGAATATCAAACCCTCCTCACCGTCCGCCTTCGATGCCGTGAGGAACAGCAGGCAGTCATCCTGACCTGAGATGAGATAATCTGTCCGAGCAGCGATACCGGTATAATCAAACATCGGAAGTCGATATGGACCCTTCCAACTCTGGCACCGGTCGAGAGAAGTGTAAAACCATGAGTATGATCCGGCTCTCAGTCCGGCTCGGCTGCACATTATCGCAAAATCCGGGTGCGTAAAGTCGATGCGCGGCGGTGTGTCAAACGAAACCTCCGCTGTTGACCTATGCTGCTCTTCCACATGTTCGTCTGCAGAGAGTGTACCCCTTGCTGGCAAACGACACGGTGTTTCCGAGACGCTCCATGTCTCACCGCCATCAAAACTTCGTGCCTGCATCCCGACAAAGGGTTTATCGCGGTCACGGCGATGGAAACCTGCATCCGATTTGTGATAGCCAACCGTGAATCCAACAACGATTTCGTTGTCCCATGCCCAAATACCGTAATTTGCTGGCCAGCCTGCGTAGCGACCCGGCTCGCGATAGATCGTAACTTGTCGCATTCTTTTCTCAATACCTCCATTTTCGTGATATAGATTTGTCAATTTTTAATTTTACCTTGCGGAGAACAAGGTGGGTTAAAACTTTAACGGGCTATTCTCAAGAACCGCCCTCCATTCCATTAAGGCTACAGATTTTAGCGGGCAAAGAATAACCCGCAGCAGTGTCCCACAAGTCTCTCCATCAAAAAACCCAGTGAGCAGTATAGCACCAATTAGTCTTTTTCTCTATGGAAAACTTGACTTATTTCCGCACTACGGGTAAAATTTAATCCAGAAGAAGTAAGCACAAGCACGCGCAGTGCTGGATATACCGAATCGCGAGCACAACTCGCTCCTACAAACAAAGCCTGGCTGAACCGCAAGGAAACGTAAAAAAATGCGAAACGGGTTGACAATTGTAATTATCTTTTTTCTCTGTTTGCCGCTATCTGGAATCACTGGCGAGGAATCCGGCGACCACAGCGCATACGTCCAGCACGTAGAGCAAGCCTTCATTCTCATGTTTCAAGGCGATAATCTCCGAGCTATCTCCGAGTTTGAAGCCGCGCTCGCGATTGAACCCGATCACTACGAGGTGCTGCACTATCTCGGTATGGCACAAGCCCAAGAGGAATTCTGGAACAAAGCCACCGAAAACTACCAACGCTCCTTAGCACTGATGCCTGACAACATCGAAGCCCTCTACTCACTTGGTGTTGCCTATTTCAGACTCGATCAGTGGATAGATGCCGTGCCAAGTCTCCGACGGGTCATAGTGCTTTCACCGCAACACGCACGCGGGTATGAAATGCTCGGTAAATCACTCGTAAAACTCCGTCGCTACGCAGAAGCCGTTCCGACCCTGACCAAGGCACTCACGCTGTCACCACATGGCGCAGGTCTCTATTATGAACTCGGCACGGCGCATCTCAATCTAAAAGCATACCCCGAAGCAATAGAGAATTTCAAACTGGCAATAGCGCATGGTCCAACGGGTTATGCTGAGCCACACCACGGACTCGGCACGGCGTATTTCCGATCAGGAGACCGTGAGAAAAGTAGAGCGGAAATGCAAATCTATCAGCAACTTCAAAAGGAATTCGCTGAATACGAACGCCTCACCCGTCTCACACGAGCGGAACCGAATAACCTTGAGGCATGGACGGAGTTAGCCACACTCCTCATGAATCAAAAGAACTTTGCCAGGGCTATCCCTGTCTTTCAGAAATGCATTGAACTCGCACCCAATAACGCCCACTTTTACCATGGATTGAGCCGATCCTTCATGGGGCTCAACTATCCTAAACACGCCGCAGAAGCCGCCAGAAAAGCCGTCCAACTGATGCCGAATCAAGCGATTCTCCATAACACCCTCGGTAGTACTTATGCGATGCAAGGCGAATCGCAAAAAGCAATTAACGCGTTCCGAAAAGCGGTCGAACTCGACAGCGAGGAACCTTACTACCACCTCAACCTTTCAAGAATCTATCAGGGCATGGGCAACCAAAAACTCGCGCAGGAGCATCATCGCATCTATGAATATCTTTTGTCCAAACAGAAGTAGAGGGTTTTTGCTTGGGTATTTTCCCAAGGTGACTTCGCCCCTACGGATCGGCATTACAGCAAGAGGTCTGCTGCTCCTGCTCCTCAGTGTTGGTATGAGTTTTGGGGCATCCGCACAGGACACAGAGAATCTCATATTAATCTCTGCAGGCACCTTTACCATGGGAAGCGATACCCGCGCCGCCGACGAAAAACCGATGCATAAAGTCTATCTCGATGCCTATTACATCAGCAAATATGAGGTCACGAACGCCGAGTACTATGAATTTTGGAAACAGCAATCAGAGACGGTTCCGCCAGGACAAATGCCCCAATACACCCCAGAAAATTTCACGCATCTCCCACAAATCGGTGATTGGCCCGCACGCGTAAAACAGTTTCCGAATCATCCGGTCGTTGGTGTGTCGTGGCACGATGCAAACGCTTACGCAGCGTGGAAAGGCATGCGACTCCCAACAGAAGCGGAGTGGGAGAAAGCGGCACGTGGTTATACCAATAGAACATGGCCCTGGGGCAATGCACTCGAACCCTACGCGAACACAGCGGCAAAAGATGATGGTTATGAGAACCGCCTCGCGCCTGTCGGCAGCTTCCCGAAAGGTAAAAGCTACTACGGCGTAATGGATATGGCGGGCAACGTCTGGGAATGGACAGCCGACTGGTACGGTGATGTCTACTATTGGCACAGTTCACAAGCCGCCACGAAACGTCCGAAGCAGAATCCGACGGGACCGGCGGTCGGCAGCTGGCGCGTCCTCCGCGGAGGCTCCTGGATCGATACGATTGCCCGATGTAGCACCACGTTTCGGTTCTATCTCTATCCTAACCTGAAAACCTCTTTTGTCGGTTTCCGATTGGCAAAAACCGCTTTTTAATTTTACCTTGCGGAGAAACAACAGGCGTTTGGACTTTGATGGGCGTTTCTCAAATCTGAAGAAAGGGAAACGCCCTATCAAAAACCCCTATCAAAAACCCTGCGCCGTTGTTGCAGGCTACACACTTGGGTCTAACGAAAATCGCCACTACTAATGGCTAACCGCTGACCGCTGATCACACTATGGCAATGCCAAAATTTACTATAATGGCCCTCTCACAGCCCTACCGACATTTAAAATCGTTATTACAGGCACTCCTCTTCCTCCTGCTCACCGTAAGCAACGCCGCTTCGCAACCCGCTATCTTCGTGGATGTCACCGAAGAAGCAGGTATCCACTTCAAGCACAGCAACGGCGCAACCGAACACAAGCATATCATCGAGACTATGGGTTCTGGCACGGTCTTCTTCGATTACGACATCGATGGCGATCCCGACCTCTATTTCGTTAACAGTGGTAGCGTTCCGCATGAGAACCAACAAACACTCGGCAACGTCCTCTACCGAAACGAAGGTGATGGCACCTTCACGGATGTTACCGAAATCTCAGGAATAGGCGATACAGGGTACGGGATGGCGGCATCCGCAGCAGATATAGACAACGACGGCGATCCTGACCTCTATGTCGCCAACTTCGGAGGGGATACACTCTACCAAAACAACGGCGACGGCACCTTCACCGACATCACAGAGGCCGCTGGTATTGATAACACGCTCTGGAGTATCGCCGCCGTCTACCTCGATTTCGATGTAGATGGCGACTTGGACATCTTCCTCGTCAACTACTTGGTGTATGAGTTGTCAATGCCGGTATCGACCTATAAGGGCATCGTCGGTTACGGGCATCCGCGTAGCTACAAAGGAACCCCTGATGTACTCTACCGAAACAACGGAGACGGCACCTTCACGAATATTGCCGAAACCGCAGGCGTTACAAATCCCGTCGAGGGGCGCGGTATGGCAGCCGTCGCTTGGGACTACGATCAAGACGGATTGCCCGATATTTACGTTGCCAACGATACCAATAGAAACTTCCTGTATCATAACAACGGCGACGGCACCTTCACAGATGAAAGCATCTTCATCGGTGTCGGTTACGACGATAGAGGCACTGCTGAAGGTTCTATGGGGATAGACTGTGCGGACTACAACGGCGATGGATGGTTTGACCTGATTGTTGCGAATTCGGAGAAGGCGACACTCTATAAAAACGAGGGGGGATTTTTCTTTACCGATGCCACCGCGGACAGTGGATTGGAACAACCGACACTCCCGTTTGTCGGTTTTAGCCCGCTCTTTCTGGATTACGATAACGATGGACATCTCGATATGTTCTGTGCAAACGGGCACCCACAAGATGTCGTTGAAATCTTGATGGACCATGAAACCTACGCCCAACGCGACCAGATCTTTCAAAATAACGGTGACGGCACTTATACCGATGTCTCAGCAACCGCCGGGTCTTATTTCTCAGAACCACTTGTTGGCAGAGCCGCCGCCACTGCTGATTACGACAACGACGGCGATCCCGATATAGTGATCATGAATTCCAATCAACGTGCAGTGCTGCTTCGGAATGATGGTGGGAACCAGAAAAATTGGTTGAGCATTAAACTGATCGGAACACAAAGCAACCGCGACGGAATCGGAGCGAAGGTCACGGTTACAACAGGAGATATGACGCAAATAAGGGAAGTGAAGAGTGGTTCAAGCTACGCCTCTGGAAGCGATACGCGCGTGTTGTTCGGCTTGGGAGAAAACCAGCGTGTTGAGAAAGTGAGTATCGTCTGGCAAAGCGGTAGTACACAAGAATTGCGAGACGTATCCATTAACCAGATTCTGACGATTGTGGAATCGGAAGAATAGGACGATTTCAAAATTCACGTTAGACAACAAAAAACCCGCATCCTGACTCGGACACGGGTTTTTCGTTAAGAATAAAATTACTAACGTTTGAGGTCCGCCCATCGAACCGCGAGTTTGCCTTGGGGTTCAACCGGTGTGAGGACATCTAAGAAAAGGTTGTCCTTCGTGGGTGCAATGAGAAGATCGGTATCGGTAGGTTCAAAGCGGAGGTTGACGTAATCCGCGCCACCCGATTCACCACATTTGTAGTGTAAGAAATTCTCACCCTTCTTGAATTGAATCTCAGTTGGCGTTGTGACTTCGCGAACGCCGCCTGTCCATGCGGAATTATCATAGACCTGTTCACCGTTGAGCCAGATTTGGGCGTGATCATCATGTGCGGGATGCATCACGGTCGTCCGTTCATCCGGAGAAATAACGACGATGAGACCGTGCCATGTGATGTCTCCGCCGTCAACGAGCCCGTGGCTTGTGGACATGTTAAGCTGGTCTTCGGTATTGATGTCAACAATCGACCAAGCGAGTGAACCGCCATTATCTGGAAGACTCACGATGGCATTCGCTGTTTTTCCGGCACCATCGCGTGTGGAAACGGACGCATTGGAAATCAAACCACCGCTACCTTCCGCGAGGTAGTCAATTGTTGCGGATGTGCCAAAACCACCGGTATCGGTGACGAGATCGAGTCCCCACCATTTTCCAATCCAGTTATCACCTGCCGGCTGCCAATTTTGCGCGAACGCCATTGGCGAGATCATGACAATGCAGACAACTGCGATAAAGATTGTGAATTTTTTCATAGCTATGAAATCTCCTTCTTCAATATACACAAGGTTCAGAGTATTTGAGTAAGAAGCGCGCTCCCCAAAACCTCATCACCTCATCAGATTTTACTTTTGGTGATAGCAGTACTGCGTGCAAATCACGCTTTTTTTAATGCTGACGCTCCACCGGTTATCTGTCAGCGATGTGATTCTTTTTTGATCTTCTACGAGGTAGTATACGTCACCCCGAAAAGTTGATAGAATACACACAATTAATTGTAGCACTTTTCAAATATGAATTGCAAGAAAAAAGTGCAAAACAACCGAATTTTCATAATTTTAGCAGAATGCATCAATTTTGTCAACTTTAATTTGATCAACTCCGTTATGCATGCTATAATAGCCTGAATTTCGGAAAACACCGATTCTCCCACTTTTTACATACACTGTCAAGGCACCCAAACCTAAAGGTTGGGCTTGTGCTTCGTAGCAGTTCGCGTTTTCGAGAAAACGTCTTACATCTGCTCCACAGAGGGACCCAAGGCGGCCCTCAAGATGTTCATTGCAGCGTTTACGTCTCGGTCGTGGTGGGAACCACAGGCGGGGCATGTCCATTGCCTATCAGAAAGAGAAAGATTTTCGTTATGATGTCCGCACTCCGAACAAGGCTTTGTTGTCGGGGTCCACTGTCCGATTTGTAGGAACGCACGCTTATGTTTGAAACACTTGAACTTCAGTATCTCAACAAACTGCCCAAAGGCGAGGTCAGAGACTTTCCGTCCCCAAAGACGTTTCATTCCCTCAAGATTGAGTGTCTCGACCACAAGGGTATCAAACCGTCTACACAGGTCGGTCGCCCGTTTGTAGTGCCAGTCTTTGCGTTGATTGGCAATCTTGCGATAGAGACGGGCGGGTTCGCCGACAGCACGCCACCAATTGTGAGAACCTTTGACCTTACGAGAAAGGCTTTTATTGAGTTTCCGAAGTTCGGTCAAGGACTGTTTCAAGGGTTGCGGATGTTCGATTTTTTCGCCGGTATTCAGGGTCAGATACGTCTCCAGCCCGAAATCTATCCCTACGCTCTCACCTGTAGCAAGATAGGGTTCAGTCGAGGAGGCGTCTGTGATGATATAGAGCCAGTAAGTGCCAACCGAATCGCGAAGGATTTGGATATAGCGGACATTTCCATTCCATTCGCGATGGTGGTGAAAAGAAAACCAGCGTTTGTTGAATTTCAGGGAGTGCAAGGACTCATCCCACGCCTTAAACGAAATGCGGACACGTCCTTCTTCAAGCTGATAGGCAGACTGGAACTTCGCAGAACGATAGCGGTCTTTGCGCTTAAACTTCGGCAGTCCGCCAAGTCCGTCAAAAAATCGGTCGTATGTGATGTGGATACGAATAATCACCGCGTCAAGCGTGTCGCGGGGTATCCATGCCCAATGCTTGTGAGTTCTTTCGAGCAACTTCGTCAAATGCGGTTGCAAGCGATACCTGCCAGCGTATTTACCATAGATACGGTAATACCGTTTTTCCAGTGCCAAGAAGTGGTTGTGGACATCGCCAAGGTCGTCAAGCATATTGCCCAAGCGCACGTTTTTCGGATGTTCGCGTATCTGATATTTATACGTTCTGCAAGCGCGTTTCTGTTTTCGCTTTCGCTTTTTTTTCATTGGATTTCACGTATCACGTCTTTAACCCCTGAACAGTGGGTAGGAAACCGACACGCCACCTTGCGATGACGCTGTTCATGTCGGTTTCCAACGTGAAACCTCTATTAAACCACAATTTACGAAAAATGTCAAGTGTTTTTGAAAAAAACGCTATGGTCTCACACACGAGGGCGGTTTTTCCTCCCAAGTCTAAAGACTTGGGTTTCCAAACCGAAACGTAGATGAAAACGCATTTTGATACCTTGGGTTACATCCTATGAAAACGTTAAGATTGCTATCTTCTGCTATATCTATCCTATGGGCGTTGAATGCCAACATTTCGGTGATTTTCGCGCAAGCACCGACGACACCTAAAATCTTGTTCACCTCCGCACGCGATGGCAACTACGAAGTCTATCGTATGAATCCTGATGGTTCTGAACAGGTAAACATAACACAACACCGCGCAAACGATATGAGTGCCGTCTGGTCCCCGACCGGTGAACAGATCCTTTTTGTTTCCGATCGCGACGGTCACCGATTCTTTGAGGATCGCGATCTGTACCTGATGGATCCTGATGGGTCGAATGTTCGACGCGTTTTCAAGAGAGAAGCGAGTAGAAACCATCCAACATGGTCTCCCAATGGCAAACGGATTGCTTACGAGTACATAGACCTGGGCACGCTAAAAACCACTATCCATATCGCGACCTTAGACGAACAAGAAGAGGAGCCCATTGTAAAAGGCTTTTACCCGACGTGGTCACCAGATGGGACGGAAATCGCTTATACGACTTACCTCGAAGGAATTGGGCATACCCGGCGAGTTACACTTATCGATATTCACACAGGAAAGAAAAAACTACTTCTACCCAAGAAAGCAATGGATTGGCAAAATGATCCATCTTGGTCTCCCACTGGTGACAAACTTGTTTTTTCTTGGAATAAGAATCCGTTACCGCCGGATCACAATCCACTGATTGACCCTTTTCCTGTGGTATGGGAGGCGAAGGAGACAATCTATATGGTGAATCGCGACGGTACCGATCTCAAACAACTTGTCGATGAAGCCGGTCCCGCTGCCCGGTCTCCTACGTTATAGCGAGATGGAGAGGCACTTCTATATACACAGGATGTTAATAGTTTTATGCAAATCTCCAAACTTGATGTGAACGGCGGGATTCAAACGCAGTTGACGCATATTGGGGTAAGGAATTTTGGTGGAGATTGGTTTGACCCGGCGTATACGTTATCGGTTTCACCACAACCCCAGCTGCTAACGACGATATGGGGAGATGTCAAAAAGTAGCAGCGTGTACGTATACGAGGTCATCCACGAGGAATGTAATATGAAAACGACACGGTTATTAGTTTTTGCCATATCTATCCTGTGGGCGTTGAATGCAAACGTTTGCCCTATTTTCGCAGAGGCACCGACGACCGCCAAAATCCTGTTCACCTCTCTACGAGATGGCAATCGTGAAATATACATTATGAACCCGGATGGTTCCGAACAGATGAGACTCACAAAACATCCCGCGACCGATCTGCAAGCTGTCTGGTCCGCGACGGGTGAAAAGATTCTTTTCGTCTCCGATCGCGGTGGTGCCCGCGACCTCTACTCGATGAATCCAGATGGAACTAATATCCGACGCGTCTTTAAGAGAAAAATAGAACCTTGGAGAGATAGTCCAACTTGGTCGCCCGACGGTAAACAATTCGTTTACGATCAATGGGATAGGAATGGAGGCGGCACAAGCGGTATATATATTGCCACCTTAGGTGACCAAGATGCTGAACTCCTCGGAAAGCATTCTTATCCAGCATGGTCGCCGAACGGAACAGAAATTGCCTGCGTTGCAGCGAACCCTGCGGGAACTTGGATTATATTATTCAACGTCCGGACACGAAAGCATCAACGACTTCTACCCAAAAAATCACTCCCTTGGCAAACCCAACCGTCTTGGTCGGCTATTGGTGATAAACTCGCCTTTGCTGGGAACAACCACCCGCTACCCGTCATCTTGGATAGAGATCTGCACAACGCATGGAAGGCAAAGCAAACGATCTTCATTGTGAATCACGACGGCACTGGACTCCAGCAGCTTATTGAGGAAGCCGGTCCCTATGCCCAATATCCGGCATTATCGCCAAATGGAAACGAAGTTCTTTATACACGGCGAATTAATGGAGATTTCCAAATCATTAAACTGGATCTGAACAGTGATGTTCGGACGCAATTGACACATATTTCATGGAATACTGGCGGGGATTGGTTCGATCCGGCGTATGCGTTGCCGGTTTCACCACAACCCCACTTGCTAACCACGACATGGGGAAAACTGAAAACTAAACAGAATAACCAATAGAACTGATCGGATTGACGGATAAACAGACCTATATCGAAATGGAGAAAACATCATGAACCGTTCCTACAGGCGACACCGTTCCCTGCGCGCCCTGCTCTTTGCGGGAATCGTCCATCTTTGTCTCGCTATCACTTTTATGTTCTCCTTCTATACGCCGAGGCAGAACAGGGGTGAAGACGCGCTGGCGGTGGAACTCATCAATCCGGAAGCCTTTCGGGAACAACGGCGTACCCTCAAACCGCCGCCTCCCAAAAGACTCCAAACGCCACAGCAGACAGATCCGTCTACCGAGACAAATCAACGGCATCTCGACCTCATGGCTTCCGCGAATTTAATCGACGAAACGATGCGACAATCGGAAGAGGCACTCCTACACAGCGCAACGCGATCTGTGTCTGACATGGAAACGACACTCCCTGATGTGACCACGGACGCAGAACGGATCAATAGCCGAGAATCACCGATATCAGAAGAAGTCGCAAGCCCGTTTCAGACGACCGCAGGTGAGGGTGTAGACAGTCTACGGCAACGTGTCAAAGGTGGCGGCGGTGGCGGTTTTCACAGACTCCAATCCACGGGGGCATCTGAAATCGGGACTATCGGGGACGGTGATGGAGACGGTGAGGGTGAAGGAACCGGTAAAGGGAGTAGCAACCCCTACGCTAAAGCACTCAAACGTATCGCCGATCACATCATCGGAACACGAGAGTTAGACAAGGTGAACGTCGTCTTCATTATCGACACGAGCGGGAGCATGCGTGATAACATACAAGAAATCGCTGCAAACCTGTTTGCTATGGTCGATGAATTCGATCTCGTCAATTTGGAGTACCATCTCGGCATGTCGGAATTCAGTGTCAGGCACGAAGGTCAAAAACTGGAGATCCGCACACTGTTACCCGATGTCGGGATGCTACGCAGACGGATGCAAAAAGTCGCACTCGGCGGCGAGGAATACGCACTCGACGCACTCATGGATACACCCCACCGTATTGACTTCCACGCGGATGCGGACCAATACATTATCCTCGTAACCGACGAACCCGCAACGACCGCTTTTACAAAGGAAGATGCACACACTACGATGCGGGAAAAGGTTATCAAAGAATATCAACTTCAGGATATCCATGTCAACGTTCTTGGGGTTCCAGAACCGTTTCAACAAAAGTTAGCAGAAATGACGGGCGGACTCTGGCAACCCATTCCGGGAGGTTTCGGTAAGGCTACCTCGCTTCCAAGTGAGCGCGTCGCCAATGAAGCATTTATGAAGGTATTTCGGGACATTGTTAAAGACCTTCGCCGAAACAGCGGGCGATTGCTATTTAGTATGGAATCCCAATTCGAGGTGCTACTTGAAGATGGCGATGTCCCAATCAAAAAGTTGCAACGCGAATTCAAGAGAAACGGTGTCTCTTTAGCCGGTGCCGACAACCTGTTCGGGAGTTCCACGGTCTGGGAGAAACAGAAGGGGGATTTGTGGGTAATCACCGATTATACAAACGGTCGCATCTACACCATCCGAAAACAGGGGAATAAACTGAACGTTTTCGCTGGGATCTACCCTGAAAGCTGGAACTCTTCTAACAGTCTCACTGCGATGACACAAAAACGCGGCAACAGATGGCTCATAAACGACCCAACCCGTCGTCGTATGTACACCGTCCGAAATGAAAAGAACCGACTGAACATCTATGACGGTGCAGCACTCAGTGCCTCTCCAGACAGCGCAGTGAAAGGATATGAACCTGTCGTGGATATTGTCGTAATGCTCGATTACAGTCGGAGTATGGGCGGCAAATCCGAAGCGATTATGCTCGGGTTAAGCACACTTATCGGTAGGTTAGACATCCTGCCCATTAATTATCGGATTGGGCTAATCCGTTTCGCAGAGGCGAAAGATGCCATCAAGATCATCAACGGTGCAGTCGTGACGCAGATGCCGCTCAACGAATCCATGCTGGCAAGCTACATGGAAGACCCGTTTGGCGGAGACGAACACCTCATTGATGCGATTGTGGAAGGTGTTCCGAAAGTAAAATTCAGTCCGTATGCGAGCCGATTCCTGCTCATTCTGACAGACGAACCAACAACAGGCAGATATCCGTCTGAACGTGCCCTCAGTCTGTGCCAGTCGTTAGGTATCCGTGCATACGTTATCGGGCATCCGGGTCCTACAGATTTTCAGAAAACCCTTGCAGAACAGACAGGCGGACGCTTCTTTACAATGCCGAAACATCTTAATAGAACCTATCCGAACCAGTAATTGGTTGTCAGTTATCGGTTATCAGCGGATTAACCATCAGCAGTCAGCGGTCAGGGTCTGGATTCGCGGTGTAAGTTAATTGTTTGAATCAGGATTAAAGGATTAGCAGGATCAGAGAACCTTCTTGACTGAAG
>Ga0209754_1000277_pt1 | contig 77069 bp, 59 predicted proteins | sample MesohylBB_FD_187295 | JGI IMG/M metagenome (GOLD analysis project Ga0209754, IMG submission 187295) | Host-associated microbial community of the marine sponge Aplysina aerophoba from Gulf of Piran - sponge mesohyl, lysed by bead beating... | ecosystem: Host-associated > Porifera > Sponge >...
CAGTCGTGATCCGGCGGGGACGGCCACCCGCCCACCGAGGGTCCAGCGACGCCATCCCCGACTCGTTGAAACGGTGGATCATCTCACGCACCCGGTCCGGCGACGTAGCCGCCAGCCGAGAGATCACAGGCACCGTGTTGCCGCCCGCGGACGCCAGCACCACCAGCGCCCGCCGCCAGCGCACAACCGACCCGTCTGAACTGCCGCTGCCCCGCCGAACGATCCGCTGAAGCTCACGACCTTCCCGGTCCGTCAAACGACGAACCCGCAATGGTTTGGACATACCCCAATCCCACCACCCACAACACCCCAAGCGGTGGACGCGACCCCGACGAACGTTTGTTGACAGAGCACTAGACGTCGCTGCCGGAGATGGCGGCGGCCAGACGCTCGGCTGAGGGCTTGACCACCCGATCGCGGCCGATCAGGCCCCGCGGCGCGCCGAAGCCCAGGGCCCACTCGTAGCCGTCCACCGCGCTGTCGTGGAAGTAGCCCCGCAGGCCTGGGGCCCGGGCGTCGGCCACCACCGCCAGCGACCGGTCCAGCACCGTGTCGCGCCAATCGTCGTCGGCGGTGGGCACCCCGTGGGCGGCCACCACCACGCCCCGCCCGGGCACGGCGTCGATGGCCCGGTGCACCGCCTCGCCCAACTCGGCCGGCTCCGGGGCGAAGCCCGCGGTCGAGCGTCTCGCCGACGCAGGCCAGCTCACCAGCCGGCCCGCCTCGGTCACGCCCACCGGGTGGTCGTGGCTCAATCCCACCAGCTCCGGCCCCTTCTCGAAGTACGGAGCGGCCACCGGCGCCCGGCCCGGCACCTCGACTGCACCCTCCCGCAGGGCCCTCGTCCAGGTGCCCCACAGCAACTCGTCCCAGCGGCGGGTCTCGACCGCGGCCGCGCCGGCGTGCTCGCGCTCGACCGGCGCGGCGTGCAGCGTCGGGGCTCCGAAGGTCGCCATCACCGGCTGGGGACCCGACTCCAGCAGCCGGCACGCCTCGTGCAGGGCCAGCATGGCCCCCTCGGCCGCCTCGGCGGCAGCCTCGGCGCTGCGTTGGCCCGGCGGCCGGGTGCCCAGCCCGTAGCCCCGCACCGCCCAGCCGATGGGGTCCTCGATCGGGCACCAGCCCGCGGCCCGGCCGTCGAAGACCTCGGCCATGCGGTCGGTGTGCCGGGCCCACCAACGGCGCCGGGCCACCTCGTCGGCGTGGCCGCCCTCGTCGTCGACGTACCAGCCCGGCAGCGATGTGTGCTGCAGAGTGATCCACACCCCGAGACCCTCGGCCACCGCAGCGTCGGCGATGTCCATGTAGCGGTCCAGCGCGTCGCTGTCGGGCCGGCCCGCAGCGGGCTCCACCCGGGCCCACTCCACGGTCAGGCGCAGGCTGTTGAGCCCCAGCCCGCGCAGCTGGGCCAGATCGTCCCGGAAGTCCCGGGCGAGGCCGGCGCCGTCGCCGGAGCGTGGTGCCCGCCCGTCTCGCTCCCACACCGACCAGTCGGCCGCGGGTGCCACCCCCTCGGCCGACACCGATGACGCTCCCGCGCCCCACAGGAACCTCCGGCCCGAACCGGACTCGGTCACGCCGTCACCTCACCCCTGAAGGAATCCCTGTAGCAGACGACCTGTGGCGTCCACAACTACAGGAATTCCAGGGAGGGGGGACGGGGTTGTCGGCTCGGGCCGCTCAGCGGGCGGTGAACACGCCGGCGTCGAACACCACCCGGTCGCCCACGCAGGTCTGGAACAGAGTGGTGTCGTCCTCGACCCACATGCAGACGTCGAGGCGCTGGCCGGGCAGCACCGGCGCCTTGAAGCGCCCGCCCATCGACCCGAACCGGGCCGGGTCGCCGTCGCACAGCGTGTGCAGCAGGGCCCGTCCCGTCACGCCGAACGTGCACAGACCGTGCAGGATGGGCGTGTCGAAGCCGGCCATGGCCGCGAACGACGGGTCGGAGTGCAGCGGGTTGCGGTCGCCGTTGAGCCGGTAGAGCAGGGCCTGGTCGGTGCGGGTGTCGTAGCCGGTCACATGGTCGGGCTCCCGGTCGGGCCTGCGCCAGGTGTTGGACGGGCCCCGGTCGCCGCCCCAGCCCCCTTCGCCCGATATGAACAGGCCGGCCCGGCTGGTCCACATCGGGTCGCCGTCGTGGCTTCGGACATTGGTCTCGAGCACCACCAGGGCGGCCTTGGTCTTGTCGTAGATGCCGGCCACCCGGGCCTGGGCCACTGCGGAGCCCTCGACGGGCAACTCCTGGTGAAGCTCGATGCGCTGATCGCCGTGCAGCAGCGCGGCCAGGTTGAAGTCGCCGTAGTCGGGTGAGCTGCCCATGCCCAGCACCACGACCTGGGTGGGAAGCGCCCGCTGGGGTGTGCCCCGTGTGTTCTCGGTGGTGAACTCCAGCTCGAAGCCGGTGGGGTCCGACGCTCCCGCCCCCACGCCGAGGGCGTAGAGCAGGCTGTCCTTCGAGGTCCAGCTGATCTCGGTCTCTTCCCCCACGGCGCCCGCGGCATCCGGATTGATGGGCATCGCACCTCCACTCGTCGCCGGTCGCCCACGCTAACCGCCCCACACTCTCGCCAGCCCGGCCGCGACAGAATCTCGGTGCGAGTTCTATCGACAGAGGACATAGAACCAACCCGAGATTCCGGGGGACCCAGCGGTACTGTCGTGCGGGCCGGCCGCGTAGTATCGGCAGGATGAGAGCCGGTCGCGACGCCGCGTTCCCGTCGCGCCACCAGTGCGATATCGAAGCGTTCGCCGCGCTGGTCGAGCAGCCCACCGACCCGGCCGACTACCCGCTGGCCGTGCGGATCACCCAGGGCGTCCCGGCCTACGACGTGAGCGCCCTGGCCCACGGACCCACCGCCGACGCCGAGCACCGGGCCGCCCTGCGCGACGAGCTCTCCAGAGCCCTCGTCCAGGGACCCGGCATAGTGCTGCTCGAATCGGCCGTGCCAGCCGCCGCCGTCGACCGGGCGTCGGACGTGTTCTGGGACCTGATCGCGGCCCAGCACGCCAGCGGCGGTCCCGCCGGCGACCACTTCGCCAAGCCGGGGGCCAACGACCGGGTATGGAACGCCCTTGAGAAGCTGGCTGTCTCCGACCCCGACGCCTTCGTCGACTACCACCGCTCCGATGCCGTCGCGGTGGCCTGCGAGGCATGGCTGGGTCCCCGCTACCAGCTCACCGAGCAGGTGAACGTGGTCAACCCCGGCGGCGAGGCCCAGCACCCCCACCGCGACTACCACATGGGCTTCCTCACCGACGACGAGGCCGAGCAGTTCCCCCTCCACGCCCACCGGCTGTCGCCGCTGCTCACCCTGCAGGGCGCCATCGCCCACTGCGACATGGGCACCGAGACCGGCCCCACCATGTACCTGCCCCACTCCCACAAGTACGAACTGGGCTACCTGGCGTGGCGCCGCCCCGAGTTCATCGAGCACTTCGCGCAGCACCGGGTGCAGCTGCCGCTGCGCACCGGCGACGCGGTGTTCTTCAGCCCGGCCATGTTCCACGCCGCCGGCCACAACCGCACCGCCGGCGTGCGCCGCATGGCCAACCTGCTGCAGATCTCCTCCGCGTTCGGCCGGGCGACCGAGGCTGTGGACCGGGCCCGCATGGTCAAGGCCGTGTACCCGTCGCTGCGGACCCGGCTGGCCTCGGGCCTGGACCGGGGCGCGGCCGCCAACGTGGTGTCCGCCTGCGCCGAGGGGTATGCGTTCCCGACCAACCTGGACAGGGACCAGCCGGTGGACGGGCTGGCGCCCCCATCGCAGGCCGATCTGATGAACCGGGCCCTCGACGAGGACTGGAGCCCCGAGCGGCTGCGGCACGAACTCGACCGGCACGCCGAGCGACATCGCAGCACGGCGGGGCCCGACGGCTGGGGTCGCGGCCTCAAGGACGCACCGGCGCACGAGGACGCACCGGCGCACGAGGACGCACCGGCGCACGAGGACGCCGCGCCGGCCGGCGCGGCGACTGCCGTGGCCGCCGGTGGTCTCTACCCGGCTGCTCGGACCACGGTGGACGAGCTGCTCGCGCAGGCCCGTGAGGGTCTCCGACGTTTCACCCCGGGGGAGTTGGCCGCCGCCATGGAGTCAGGAGCCGAGCCCGGCCCGGACGGTCCTCCGCTGGTGATCGACATCCGGGACCGTGACGACCGCGAGCGCACCGGCATGATCGCGGGCTCGATCAGCATCCCGCTGCTGGTGCTGGAGTGGCGCTGCGACCCATCCTCGGGACACTCGCATCCTGCGGTCCGGTCGCTCGACCAGCCGGTGGTGACGGTGTGCAACGAGGGCTACACGTCGAGCTTCGCAGCGGCATCGCTGCGCCGTCTCGGCTTCTCGCGGGCCGCCGACCTCGAGGGCGGAGTCGAGGGATGGGCCGCCGCCGGCCTGCCCATCACCGAGGTGGCGCAGCCGCACCCGTAACCACGCTCCGGAATTGGCAGCGTTTTGCTCCGTATGCGTGCATTCTGCTGCCAGTTCGCGGTGGGGCTGGGTCCTTGTCCGGAATTGGCAGCGTTTTGCTCGGTATGCGTGCATTCTGCTGCCAGTTCGCGGCGGGGCGTCCGCCGCCGCCCCCGCTAGCGGGCCGGGGTAGGGTCGGAGCATGGCTCTGCCCAAGCGTTGGCTCCGCCGTCTGCGGGCGCAGCCCGAGCCGGCCCACTTCGCCTACTGGCGCTGGGACGGCACCCAGACCGGCTTCGACCTCGACGCCGACTCGATCTTCGATGAGCTGGCCGACGACCTGCTCTACCACGGCGATCTCGCCAGTGCGCTGCGCCGTCTCATGGCCGACGGGTTCGAGGACCGTTCGGGCCGCAGGATCGAGGGCCTGCGCGAGATGCTCGAGCGGCTGCGGGAGCGTCGCCGCGAGCTGCTGGAGAATCACGACCTCGGCGGCGTGTACGACGACATCGCCGAGTCCCTGCGCGATGTGGTCCGCACCGAGCGCCGGGCGCTGGACGGGCTGGACGCGGCCGCGGCCCAGGCCCGGGCCGAAGGCGACGAGCGCCGGGCCGACCTCACCGCCCAGACCGCAGCCGCCAAGAACCTCCAGCTCGACATGCTGCCCCCCGACCTGGCCGGCCAGTTCAAGGCCCTCGACAACTACGACTTCGAGAGCGACGAGGCCCGCCAGCAGTTCTCCGAGCTGGCCGAGCAGCTGCGCGAGCAGCTCATGCAGCAGTTCCTGGACCGCATGGCCGGCGCAGTCGATGACGCCACCGAGGGCTCGGCGCCGGAGGAGATGCAGCGGCTCAAGGACATGCTGGCCGAGCTCAACGCCATGCTGGCCCAGCGGGCCCGGGGCGAGGAGCCCGACTTCGAGGGGTTCATGGAGCGCTACGGCGACTTCTTCCCGGAGAACCCCAAGACCCTCGACGAGCTCCTGGAGGTGATGGCCCGCCGCATGGCCGCAGCCCAGTCGCTGCTCAACTCGATGACCCCCGCCCAGCGCGACCAGCTCCAGCAACTGTCCGACCAGCTGCTGTCCGACATGGACCTCAACTGGCAGATGAACGAGCTGGCCGGACACCTCCGCAACGAGTTCCCTGATCTCAACTGGGACCGGCGCTACGAGTTCGGCGGCGCGGACCCGCTCGACTTCAGCGACGCAACCGACATGCTGTCCGAGCTGGGGGACATCGACCAGCTGGAGAACCTGCTGCGGGGCTCGCCCAGCCCCGGCGCCCTGGCCGAGGCCGACACCGAGGCCGTCCGCCGGCTGCTGGGAGACGACTCGGCCGAGAGCCTCGAGCGCATGGCCGAGGTGGCTCGCATGCTGGAGGAGGCCGGTCTGATCGAGAATCACGAGGGCCGCTTCGACCTCACCCCCCGAGCCATCCGCAAGATCGGCCTGGGCGCGCTGCGGGACCTGTTCGCCAAGCTCGACGCGGACAAGCTCGGCCGCCACGCCATCCACCGGGAGGGGATGGGCCACGAGCGCGAGCCCGACACCAAGCCCTACGAGTTCGGCGACGCCTTCAACCTCCACATCGGCCGGACCATCCGCAACGCCCTGACCCGCACCGGCGGCGGCGTGCCCGTGCAGCTGCAGCCCGAGGACTTCGAGGTCGAGCGCACCGAGCAGCAGGTCCGCTCAGCGACTGTGCTGATGCTGGACCTGTCGCTGTCGATGCCGATGCGCAACAACTTCCTGCCGGCCAAGAAGGTGGCCATGGCCCTGCACGCGCTGATCTCCAGCCAGTATCCCCGCGACTACCTGGGCCTGGTGTCGTTCAGCGAGGTGGCCCGGGAGTTCCGGCCCGAGAAGCTTCCCGAGGTCTCATGGGACTACGTGTACGGCACCAACATGCAGCACGGCTTCATGCTCGCCCGCCGCATGCTCAACCGCCAGACCGGCACCAAGCAGATCATCATGATCACCGACGGCGAGCCCACCGCCCACATCACCCCGTCGGGCCGGCCCTTCTTCAGCTACCCGCCCACCCGCGAGACCGTCGATCTCACCCTGGCCGAGGTGGGGCGATGCACCCGCGACGGCATCCGCATCAACACGTTCATGCTCGACGCCACGTCGTACCTCACCAACTTCGTGGAGCGCATCACCGAGATGAACGGGGGCCGGGCCTTCTTCACCACCAACGAGAACCTCGGCGACTACGTGCTCGTGGACTTCGTGGAGCACAAGCGCAGCCTGGTGCGGGCCCGCCGCTGAGGCCGAGCGAATGGCACCGGAGGGAGGATTTCTTGCGCTCCGGGTTGGCATTTGTCGTATGACAGTGGTGTAATTACATCGATGGCACCCGGGCGGGGCCGGGCTCGAGCCCCACCGCTGGGGCCCGGAATGCTCATCGTGGAGGAACATCCAATGGAGCTACACGGCATATTTCCCGCAGAAGACATGTCCTGGCAGCGCGAGGCCAACTGCCTGGGGGTGCATCCCGACCTCTTCTTCCCCGAGCGGGGCGCATCCACCCGGGAGGCCAAGGAGGTCTGCCGGGGCTGCGTGGTACGCGACCAGTGCTTGGAGTTCGCGCTCAACAACGGCGAGAAGTTCGGCATCTGGGGAGGCATGAGCGAGCGCGAGCGACGCCGCATACGGCGCGCCCGGGCGATGCAGCGCCGAGCGGCCGCCACCGCCTAGGCACGACCGGCCCCAGCCAAGTCCCGAGCCGCAGGCCAGGGATGCGGCTGTGGAAAAAGCGCGGTATGCTTCCCGGCGATGACGAACATCTACTCGATCGTGCCCAGCATCGGTACACCTGAGCTCATCATCATTCTCGTCCTCGTCCTGCTGGTGTTCGGAGGGGCGAAGCTCCCCAAGCTCGCACGCTCGCTGGGCCAGGCCCAGAAGGAGTTCAAGGACGGTCTGAGCGAGAGCGCCAACGAGGGCGACGGTTCCGAGGGCGCAAGCAAGGCCACCGGCAGCGACAGCAGCAAGGGCGCTCCGGGCAAGAACGGCTCTGCCTGAGGGCCTCGCCCCGAGGCGGAGGGTGTCATGACGGTCACCGACGTTGAAGCGGTAGACGAGCCGCCGGTAGGTCAGGCCACCATCACCTACCTCGGTCCGGTCGCGCCCCACTGGGAGATCCGGCCAGTCTACGGCGACACCGACTTCATGGCCGCCTTCCGCGACCGGGTCCACGCCCGCCTGCTGCTGCTGCCCCCCCACGATCCCCAGTTCCGGCGCAACCGCGAGCGGGTCAACCGCGACGCCGAGCGCGAGCGCATCATCGTGGACTGGGACCTGGGCTACCCCGAGGAAGAGGACGCCTACTCCCACCGGGAGCGGGCCTGACCGCGGCTCGGTCAGGTGACGGCGTGTCGCCCATCACGCGCGTCGGCGGATGGGGCCGGCCCTTCACTGACTACTTCAGCCGGGAACTGTCCTGGCTCGCCTTCAACGCCCGGGTTCTGAGCCTCGCCGGCGACCCGGAGGTGCCGCTGCTGGAGCGGGCCCGGTACCTGAGCATCTTCTCCACCAACCTCGACGAGTTCTTCCAGGTCCGCGTGTCGGGCCTCGCCGACCGGGTGGCCGCCGAGCTCACCGAGCGCAGCCTCGACGGGCACACCCCGGCCGAGCAGCTCCGCGAGGTCCGCCAGGTCACGTCGGAGCTGTGCTGCGAGCAGCAGCGCCTGTTCCTCGAGCACGTGCAGCCCGAGCTTGCGGCCGAAGGAATCCACCTGCTCTCGGTCGCCGACCTCGAACCGCGGGAGCGCGACCAGCTCCGCAAGCACTTCGAGGAGCGGGTCTTCCCGGTGCTCACCCCGCTGGCCGTCGACCCCGGCCACCCCTTCCCGTTCATCTCGGACCTGTCGCTGAACCTGGCCGTGCTCATGCGCGACCCCGTCGACTCCGAGCGTCGCTTCGCCCGGGTGAAGGTCCCCAACACCCTCGCCCGGTGGGTTCCCGCCGCCGAGGGGACCAACCGGTTCGTCGCCCTCGAGGACGTCATCGCCGCCCATCTCGACATGCTCTTCCCGGGCATGGTGCTGCTGGAGCACCACGCCTTCCGGGTCACCCGCAACGCCGACCTCACCCTCAACGACGAGGACGCCGAGGACCTGCTGATCGCGGTTGAGATGGAGCTGCGCCGCCGCCGCTTCCAGTGGGCGATCCGCCTCGAGGTGGCCGACTCGATGTCGGAGGAGCTGCTCGAACTGCTGCTGCGGGAGCTCCAGCTGACCGCCGGCGCGGTCGACCGCATCCGGGGTCCGGTCGATCTGAGCGGACTGAACGAGATCGCCGACCTGCGGAGGCCCGAGCTCAGGTGGCCGCACTGGAGCGGCATCACCGAGCCGGAACTGTCGAGCGACGAGGGCCGGGCCGACTTCTTCAAGGTGCTGCGGTCCGGTGACGTGCTCGTGCACCATCCGTACTCGTCGTTCAGCCGCTCGGTGGGCGAGTTGATCCACCAGGCCTCTGCCGACCCGGCGGTGCTCGCCATCAAGCTCACGCTGTACCGCACGTCGGGCGACAGCCCCATCATCGACTCGCTGGTGGAGGCGGCCGAGAGCGGCAAGCAGGTGGCCGTGCTCGTGGAGTTGAAGGCCCGGTTCGACGAGGCTCGCAACATCAGCTGGGCCAAACGGCTGGAGCGGGCGGGTGCCCACGTCGCCTACGGACTCGTCGGCCTCAAGATCCACGCCAAGATCGCCATGATCGTGCGCGAGGAGTCCGACGGCATCCGCCGCTACTGCCACGTCGGCACCGGCAACTACAACCACCGGACCGCCCGGCTCTACGAGGACTTCGGCCTGCTCACCGCGGACGCCGAGGTCGGCGCGGACATCGCCGGTCTCTTCAACCGGCTCACCGGCTACGGCCGCAGCGTCGACCACAAGCGCCTCATCACCGCGCCCGAGCAGCTGCGCACCCGCCTGGCCGAGCTGATCGAGCAGGAGGCGCACATGCCCGGCGGTGGCCGCATCATCCTGAAGCTGAACTCGCTGGCCGACGGATCGATGATCGACCACCTCTACAAGGCGTCGCAGGCCGGCGTGGAGATCGACCTGGTCGTGCGGGGCCTCTGCAGCCTGCGGCCCGGTGTGCCCGGCCTGTCGGAGCGCATCCGGGTCCGCTCGATCGTGGGACGGTTCCTGGAGCACTCCCGCATCTACCACTTCGCCAACGGCGACGGCCCGGGCAGCCCCGCCACCTACATCGGCTCCGCCGACCTGCTCCCCCGCAACCTCGACCGGCGCATAGAGGCCCTGGTGCGGGTGGACGATCAAGCGCTGGCCGCCCGGGTGCTGGAGGTGGCCGAGGTGTGCCTGTCCGACGAGCGCCTCGCCTGGACTCTCGACTCCGACGGGGTATGGACCCGCTGCGGCGGCGCCGACGACGACCCCCATGTGAGGCTCCAGCAGTTGGCCATGAACCGGGCTCACCCAGTTGAGCGGGTCCTACCATGAGCGGGTGGCCCACGACGGCGTAAGTGACTGGGGGCAGCCGCCGCGCCCCGCGCCGGGGTTCAGCCCCTTCCAACGCCTGGCCCGGGTCCACGCCGCGGCCACCTCAACCGACGCGGTCATCGCGGTCGCCCTGGCCGGATCGATCTTCTTCTCCATCAGCCCCGACGCGGCCCGGGACCGGATAGCCCTGTACCTGGCCCTCACCATGGCGCCGTTCGCGCTGGTCACTCCGCTGATAGGCCCGATCATCGACCGGATGCCGGGCGGGCGCCGGGCCATGATCCTCGTCACCAACGTGGGCCGGCTGGTGGTGGCCCTGCTCATGATCCGCCACATCGACACCCTGTGGCTGTTCCCGGAGGCCTTCGCGCTGCTGGTGCTGCAGAAGAGCTACGCGGTGGCCAAGAGCGCAGTGGTGCCCCGTTACGTGCCGTCGGAGTCGAACCTGGTGCAGGCCAACAGCCGCCTGGCCCTCATCAGCGCGGTGATGAGCCTCCTCGGGGCGGGTGTGGGCGCCGCCCTGGTCTTCCTGGGCAGCCCGGCGGTCGCCGCGGGTGTGGCGACCGCGGGCTACGGCGTCGCCACCGCCATCACCCTCCAACTCCCCCGCATCCCGGTGGCACGGAACAAGGCCACCTCGACGGAGCGCTCGGCGCTGCGGGCGTCCACCATCCTGCTGTCGGCGTCAGCCATGGCGGTGATGCGGGGCGCGGTGGGCTTCGTCACTTTCCTGCTGGCCTTCGAGCTGCGCGGCGGCGAGGAGGGCCTGGACGTGAGCCAGCAGGGGGCCGCGCTCGGCGGGGCGGTGGCCGCGGAGCGGGGCATCGACATAGTCGGCGATCCGGGCGCTCCGGCCTGGCAGTACGCGGTCGTGGTGGCGGTGGCCGGCCTCTCGGCCTTCACCGGGGTGCAGGTCGCCCCCATCCTGCGGCGCAGCGTGGTGGAGGAGCTGATGCTGCTCGGGGCGCTGGGACTGGGTCTGGTGGCGGCCGTCCTGGGGTCGATGACCGGAGGGCTGATGGGAATGGCGCTGCTGTCGGGCGGGGTGGCCCTGGCCGCCGCGGTGGCCCGGCTCGCCTTCGACTCGCTGGTGCAGCGCGACGCCCCCGACGCCAACCACGGACGGTCGTTCGCCCGGTTCGAGGCGCGCTTCCAGGTCGCCTGGGTGGTCGGGGCCTTCATTCCGGTGATCCTGCCGATACCGGTGCGGCTGGGCTCGGGGTTCGTGGCGGCGCTGGCCGCCTTCGCGGTGGTCTCGTTCATCGTCGGACGCCGCCGCATCGCGGTTCGCGGCAATCTGCGCCGTCGCGGCGACCGCGGCGACGACCCGTGACATTCGGGAGACCCCCGGAAGGGACTCCCGGGCCGATCTCAGCGCGGCAGGTCGATCCGGGCCAGCCAGAGCCCGGCCGCGTCCACCTCGGCCGGCGTGGGCAGGTTGGCCGGATCGGTGAACAGCCGTCGCAGCCCGTCGTGTCCCGCCCGCTCCACCACCCCCGAGGCGAACGCGGCGCCCCGCTCGTACTGGTCCTGGTCGAGCTCCAGGCCGAGCAGCCGCTCCACGAAGCGGTCGGACTCGCTGGTCTCCACCCGGTGGCGCCGCAGAGCCTCGGCGAGCCGGTCGTAGGAGCCGATCAACTGGGCTCCTATGTGGTCCATGGTGTGGTCGACGAATCCGCTGATGGCCGCGACCAGTGCCGTCATCCGGGGCAGCAGCGCCTCCTGGACCTCGGAGCGCACCGCTCCCAGGATGGCGTCGGGGCTGCCGATCGCCTGCTGGAGCTCGGCGAGGGCCTCGGGGCCGCCCGAGATGGGGTCGAAGTCGTCCAGCATCTCCTCCAGGCGGCGGGGGTTCGTCTCGAAGGAGGACGCGTGGCGCAGCAGCAGGTCGCGGACGGCGTCGCGCACATGGTCGACCCCGAAGACGGCGTGGTAGAGGGCCTCGTGCAGGCACACCCACAAGCGGAGGTCGTCAGGGTCGAGGGACCACTGCCGACCGAACTGCTCCACGTTCGGCAACGCGATCAGCATCGGCTTGCCGGGCGGCCGCGGCACGGGCAGCACGTAGCCGCCCAGAGCGTGCTGGGCCAGACGACCCACCATCGCTCCGGTGGTCAGCGACAGCATCGCCGGTCCGATCATGCGGGTGAGGCCCGCGAGCATGGATGTCATGGGGTCGGCGTCGTCGGGGTCGGGGTCTCCTCCGGCGCCGATCGACTCTCCCAGGGCGTCGAACAGTTCCCCGTAGTCGCCGGTGGTGCGATCGGACCAACCGACCCGGTTGACGACCTCGACCCGCAGCGGGGCGCCCCGCGACGGCCGAAGACCGGTTGCGTCGGTGACCCTCAGTTCGGCCACCCGCACGAGCTGCTCCAGAGCGATCCGGTCGGTGGGGTCGATATTGGGCTCCGAGGATCCGCCCGAGGCGATGGCCCGAGCCACCTCGCGGGCATGGCTGGACCCGGGCGCCGCCCCCTGCAGGACCCGCATCAGGTCTCCGATCACGGGCATGTCGCCCAGGTCGCCCGGCCCGCCTCCGGCGCCGGATTCGCCGGTGGAGCCCGGTTCGCCCAGGCCGCTGGCCTCGAAGAGGTCCTCCAACCCCTCGAACCCCTCCAGCCCCTCGAATGGATCGTCGGGGCTGTCTCCGGTTGGCGGCACCTCGCTCATGGAGGCATCGTAGGGGGGTGCAGCCCGGAATGACCCGCCAGCCGTGACCCCACCGCCGGGCCGCGGCTCGAATGGCGGCGGGTACCGGCCGGCGCGGGTGGTGGTGACGGGCGCCCACGGCTCGGTGGGACGGCGCGTCGTCATCCGGCTGGCCGGCCAGCAGCCGTCCGTGGCCGTGGTCGCCATCGACAAGGAGGCCTCCCCGGCTCCCTACAACTCGGTCACGACCAAGCAGGCCGACCTGGCGGATGCCGACTTGGGCGCCCTGTTCTCGGGAGCCGACTCGGTGGTGCACCTGGCCTCCACCGCGACCGCGGGCACACTGAACCCGGCCGAGGTCGAGCTGGAGGCGGCCCTGCTGCGCCGGGTGCTGGACGCGGCGAGCTCCGCGGGTGTCCCCCATCTGGTCGTCATGTCGTCGGCCATGGTCTACGGCGCCTGGAGGGACAACCCGGTCCCCATCACCGAGGACGCCACGGTCCGCCCGATCCCCGACTTCGACTGGGCAGTCCAGCGGCACCGACTCGAGGGGCTGGCCCAGCAATGGGCGACGGGACCGGGACGCTCGGTCACCGTGCTGCGACCGGCGGCCGTGGTCGCCGAGGCCCGCTTGGGACGGCTCGCCCACACGCTGCGGGCCGCCCGGTCCGGCCTTGCCGCCGACGGCGGTCCCCCGGTCCAGTACCTCCACGCCGACGACTTGGCCGCGGCCGTGGTCACTGCGGTGAACGCCCGCTACGACGGGATCCTCAACGTGGCCCCCGACGGCTGGATCCCTCCCGACACCCTCGCCGAGTTGGAGGGGCCGCGGCCGCGCCTGCGGGTCCGGTCGCATCTGGCGCGGCTGTTGAGCGCGCTGCGCTGGCGCTCGGGGTGGGCTCCGACGCCGCCGGGGGTCGTGCCCTACACCATCCATCCGTGGGTTGTCGCCAACGACCGGCTGCGGGCTCTCGGCTGGCGGGCGGCCTACACCAACGAGGAGGCCTGGGTGGTCTCCCACGAGCCCGGGCCGCTGGAGTCGCTGCCGGCCCGGCGCCGCCAGGAGCTGCTGCTGGCCGGGGCGGTGGTGCTGGTGGCGGGGTCCCTGGTCACGGCCGTCCTGGCCGTCCGGGCCTGGCGCAGGCGCCGCCGCGCCTAGGGGGACTCTTCTCGTGGTCGTGCTTGGGGGATGGGTGACCTACGATGAGGGCGGTGCTGGCACCCCCCGACAACGGCGACACCTGGCTAGGGCTGTCACCTGATCCGCTTCCCTCCTCGGAGGTGGCCGATTGGGTGGTGATGCCTGGATGCGGGGCCGTGGTCCAGTTCAGCGGAACGGCCCGCGACCACTCCGTCGACCGCCCGGGGGTGGACCGGCTGGAGTACGAGGCCTACGACGAGGTGGCGGGGCCCCGCCTGGACGCCATCGTCTCCGAGATGCGCCGGCGGTGGGACGACCTGGGCCGCATCGCGGTGCTGCACCGGGTGGGCTGTGTGGCCGTCGGCGATCCGGCGGTGGTGGTCGCAGTGTCGTCGCCCCACCGGGAAGCGGCCTTCGAAGCGGCCCGCTTCGCCATCGACACGCTCAAGTCCACCGTGCCGATCTGGAAGCGCGAGCGTTGGCAGGGCGGGGAGAGCTGGGGCTTGGAGCCCCAGCACATTGCCGGTGTGCCCTCACTCGACGGCGGCGGAGATGGGGCCGCGGCCCCAAGCACCCCGCCGTCGGTGGCGGAGGCGGCCCGGTGAGGGGCTCCGTTCTGCTGGTCCTCGCCTCGCTCGGCCTGGCCACCGTCGGCTCTGCCCTGCTGTGGCTGGTCCGCAAGATCACGTGGCGCCGCCCCGCCTCGTACCTGAAGCAGCTCGAGGCGGTGTCGCCCACCTCGGGACGCCCGGTGGGACCGGCCAGCGGCATCTCCAGGGTCGATCCGCTGACGCCCGACTCCGAAGGCGATCCGACCGCCGACGCGCCGGTCGCAGCCGAGGAGCGCTGAGCGCTGCCCCGCGACCTGGCCATCGACCTCGGGACGGCCAACACCCTTGTGTACGCCCGCGGGCAGGGCGTGGTGCTGAACGAGCCGTCAGTGGTGGCCCTCAACACCAACACCAACCAGCTGCTGGCGGTGGGCCACAAGGCCCGGCGGATGCTGGGCCGCACGCCCGGGTACATCGTGGCCCGGCGCCCGCTGCGCAAGGGCGCCATCACCGACTTCGAGATCACTCAGGACATGATCCGGATCCTGCTGAGGCAGGTGGGGGTCAGCCGCATCAACCGGGCCCGCATCGTGGTGTGCGTGCCTTCGGCCATCACGCCGGTCGAGCGCCGGGCGGTGATGGAGGCCGCCCGCCGGGCCGGCGCCATCGAGGTGCGCCTGATCGATCAGCCCCTGGCCGCCGCCATCGGCGCCGGTCTTCCCATCGACGAGCCGGTCGGGTCGATGGTGGTGGACATCGGCGGCGGAACCACCGAGACCGCTCTGTTGAGCCTGGGCGGAGTGGTCGCCCTGGAGGCCGTGAGGGTGGGCTCGTTCGACATCGACGACACCATCCAGGCCCACATGAGACGCGAGTACGGCATGGCCATCGGGGAGCCCACCGCCGAGCACACCAAGATCGTGGTCGGCTCGGCGGCAGCCACCCGCAACGAGACCGCCGCGGAGATCCGGGGCCGGGAGCTGATGTCGGGCATGCCCAAGACCACGGTGGTCACCCCCGAGGAGATCCGCAAGGCCATCGAGGAGCCGGTGAGCGCCATGGTCGACTCGGTGCTGAGCTGCCTGTCCCAGTCGCCGCCGGAGCTGGCCCAGGACCTGATCGCCCGGGGCGTCCATCTCGTGGGCGGGGGAGGGCTGCTCAGGGGCATGGACATACGCCTGTCGCGGGAGATGTCGCTGCGGGTCCGCCGGGTCAACGCGCCGCTGGAGACGGTGGTCCGGGGAGCGGGCCGCTGCCTGGAGCACCTCGGCATGGACATCTCGATCTTCAGCGACGACTTCGACTAGCTCTCAGTCCGGGCCGGGGGCCGGGCCGCGCAGTTCGGTGACGGCCGCCCTCACCTGCTTGTCCCGGTCGTTGCCGGCCTTGGCCAGCGCGGCCTCCACCTCGGGGCCGTCGAAGGGGGCGAGGGCGATCACCGCCCGGCGACGGACCTCGGGCCTGTCGTCCAACCCCGCGAGGACCGCGGCCAGCCCGTCGGGATGGGCTATCGCGCCCAGAGCCGCGACGGCCGACTCCCGGCACAGCGGATCGGTGTGGGATCGGGCCACCCGGGTGAGCGCGGCCACCACCGGGGCCGGGTCGACCGGGTCCGCGCCCACAGCTGAGACCTTCTCGCCGCAGGCCCACGCCGCGGCCTCCACCACCCGCTGGTCGGGGTCGTCCAGTCGGGCCGCGGCCGCGCCGACCGCCACGTCGTCGCGGCTGGCAGCCAGCTCCAGCGCAGTGATGCGCACGGCGGGCGCGGGATCCTCGAGGGCCGCGGCCAGCCGACCGGCGTCGAGGCCGCCGGCCCGCTCCAGAGCCCGCAGCGCGCCGGCACGGACCGCCGCCTCGTCGTCGTCGAGGTAGGCACGGGCCCGGGCGCGGTCACCGCGGTGGCCGGCCATGGCCGCCGCCCGGCGCCGCGTCATGGCGTCGGCCCCTTCGGGCGGCTCCGGCGCCTCGGCCACTATGAGATGGCGTTCTCGAGCAGGAATCCGGCGACCACGACCATGATGCCCACGGCCGCCGCCAACACGAAGCCGATGGCCACGACCAGCCCGGCCAGCGCGACCAGCGCCAGCAGGCGCTGCCACCACTGGGGGTAGGCCTTCGGTCCCACTACCGCTTGGGGCACGGCCCGCCTGGCCAGCCCCAGAAGCCGCAGCACGTCGATCAGCCGGACGCGTCCGCGGGGCCGGGCCGCCCACGCCGATCGCAGCGCTCGGCGCGCCAGCCGGAGGACGGCCCGAGCGAGCTGCCGGGCCGACCGGGTGGTCCGCGCCCGCCGCTCGTCTCCTGCCGGTGCTGTCTGGGGGGCTTCGCCGGTGGTCGGGGCTGTCGCCATGGGGATACCTTGGTGTCCGGCGCCTCGCCAGGGCGCCTGAGCGAAGACGACTGGACGGTTGGCCACGCTAGCTTCCCCACCGCCGACTTCCCCGGCGCCGGACTCGAACCCCCCGAGCACTCCGGCGCCCCCATCCCGGTCCACGCGGTCCACGCGCCGGTTCGGCCGTCGCAGGCCCCGGCGCCGGCTGTGGTGGCTGCTGGGCGCGGTCTTCGTCCTGGTGGTGGCGGCCTCGGCCGCGTCCTTCTTCGTGCCGGCCCAGTGGGCCGGGCGCGTGATTCCCGGCCACTCGGTGGTCGACTCCGAGGCGGTGGCCTTCCTGCCCGGCGCCGCCCTCACCACATCGAACCGCATCGAAGCCGACGGCATCGACATCTACGAGTCCAGCGGAGAGATCCTGCTGCTCACCGTGTCGATCGACAACGAGCTGACCGTCGTCGACTGGATCAGGTCCGCGGTCGACGACTCGGTCGAGTTGCGCAGCCGCGAGTCGGTGTTCGGCGACCGGTCCAACCAGGAGCAGCGCGACCTCAACCGGCACTTGATGAGCAGCGCCAAGGACACGGCCACGATCGTGGCGCTGGAGCGTCTCGGCGTTCACGCTGCGGACTTCACCGGCGTGCTGTTCGTGGAGGCGGTCGCGGGCGGTCCTGCCGACGGCCTGCTGTCGAGCTCCGACGTGATCCTGTCGATAGACGGCCTGCCGGTGACCACCGTCGCGTCGCTGCTGGCGGTGCTGGGCGGCCTGGATCCGGGAACGACGGCGACCATCACGGTGGAGGACTCCGAGACCCGCGAGCGGCGTGACGTCGGGGTGACGCTCGGCACCCATCCCGACAGCGGCGGGGCCTACATCGGGGTGAGCGGCGTGACCGAGCGGGTCCAGCGGTCCCCGCTCCCGTTCGAGATCGACATCAGCTCCGGCAACGTGGGAGGCCCCTCCGCCGGTCTGGCCTTCACCCTGCTGGTGCTCGACGTGCTCACACCGGGCGAGCTGACGGGGGGCAAGCGGGTAGCGGTCACCGGCTCGATCCGCCTGGACGGCTCGGTCGGGGATGTGGGTGGGGTGGCCCAGAAGTCGGTGGCGGCTCGGAACGCGGGCGCCGAGATCATCATGGTGCCGGCAGCTCTGGTGGACGAGGCTCGATCAGGTGCGGGCGACGTCCCCGTGGTGGGGGTCGAGAACCTCGACGACGCGCTGGAGGCGTTGGCCGCCCAGGGAGGCGATCCCGTAGGACTCCTGTACGGCTGAGCCGGGCCCGCTCGGCCGGGATAGTCGTTCAGGAGGGCTGCTCGGCGTACGATCATGAGGATTGGTCCCGTCCGCGGCTCACGCGGTGGGGGCCGCGTCGGAGGAGCCATGGCAAACGGCGACGCATCGGATCCGGTGGACGGGCTCGTCCCCGAGGAACTCGAGCGCGCCGATTTTGGAACCGTCCGCCGCGGCTTCGAGCCGGAATCCGTACGCAGACGGCTGCGTGAGGCCGCGTCGGAGCTTCGCCGTCTCCATGGTCTGGTCGACTCGCTCCAGCAGCGCATCGTCGAGCTCGAGTCAACCCCGGCGGAGAAGATCGAGATGGCCCATGTGGTGGAGGCCCTGGGCGACGAGGCGGCCCGTGTGTTGCAGGCGGCCCGGGATGCGGCTCGTGAGAGGTTGGAGCGGGCCGATGCTCAGGGCGAGGAGATCACCGCGGACGCCAGGACGGCCGCGGCCGCCATCGTGGAGGAGAGCCGCGAGCAGGGCCGTGAGCTCGTGGCCGAGGCCCGCGACGTGAGGGAGCGGATCCTCTCGGACTTGGCCTTCAAGCGCCATGCGCATCGGGTCGAGGTGACCCAGCTCCGAGTCATTCGAGACCGCCTGCTGGAGGCGGTGTCGATCTGCCGCGAGGGGCTGGACGGTTGGATCGCGGACTTCGTGCAGGCGGGTCCTCAAGCCGAGGCCGCCGCCGCGAGGGCAGGACTGCTGGTAGCGGCCGAGGCCGAGGCCACCGTCGGCGAGATGGAGGCGGAGATCCGGGCTGCCCGCGCTGCGGAGCTGCCCCCGGATGAAGAGCCCGAAGAGGTCGTCTCCGACGGCGAGGATGAGGCCGCCGACGCCTCGGAACCCGCGGAGGATCCCGACGTTGAAGTCCGGACCGCTGACGCCGGCAGTGTCGAGACCGCCGCGCCGGCTGAACTCGAGGAGCTGGATGAGCTGGAGGAAGAGGCTCCCCGCACTGGCGACGAGGTCGTTGACTTCGGGCGCAGCGACTATGTGGAGATCGTCGGCTACAAGGACAAGCCGCGGGAGCCGTCGCAGCGCGCTGCGGTCGGCCTCTACGACGTGGAGGCCGAGCCCCGGTTCGAGTCCGACGGCGCACCCGGTGCCATGCCCCAGCCGGAGTTGGGAGTCGAGCCGCAGCCGGCTGCGGAGCCCGAGGCAGCCCCTGAGGCCGCTGCGGACGCGGGAGCGATATTCGCCCGCCTGCGGTCGATCACGAGCCAGCCCGTGACGGAGCCGCCGTCCGATGCGGCCGCCGACGAGGGATCGGCGGCACAGCCGCCGTTCGGCGCGGCACCGGGCGAGGGCGCCGGGCCCGATGACCTTGTCGGCGCGGCCCGAGCCGTCGCCGTGGGCGGAATCGCCCGCAGACTCAAGCGGCTGGTCGTGGACGAGCAGGGCGAGCTGCTGGACGCGGTCCGCCGCGGCGGGTCCCGAGCCGCCCGCAATGTCCTCTCCGCCGACGCCGGCCCCTACAGGCGTGCCATCGTCGAGCCGCTGCAGGACTTCGCGTCCGATATCGACGTCAGTATCGACGACATCGACATGAAGGCGGCCACCGCGGCGATCATGTCGGTTCTGGTCGAGCCGGTGCGGGCCCGCCTGAACGATCTGGTCGAGGGCACCGACGACCCCGACGAGCTCGCCCGGGCGGTGCGGGCCATCTACAGGGAGTCGCGATCACGCCGGTCCGAGGCCGCTGCGGAAGCCGCCCTATCCGCTAGCTGGCCAGAGACGGTATCGTGATCGGCGGTGCGCACAGTTTCAACCCCTCCCTCCGGCGGCCGACCGCGTTTCGGCAATAGAAGAGTCCGAATCGTCGCGCTGCTGGTAGCCGGCGGCCTGTTGGTCCTGCTGCTGTCGCTGCGGGGGATCGCCCGCTTCTACACCGACTACCTGTGGTTCGACTCGCTCGACCGGACCGATGTGTGGGGGCGGGTCCTGCTGGCCAAGGTCGCACTGTTCCTGATCTTCGCGGTCGCGTTCTTCATCCTGATCTGGATCAACCTGACGATCGTGGAGCGGCTCGCGCCCAAGGTGCGCCCGCCCGGACCCGAGGAGGAGCTCCTCAGCCGCTACCACGGCATGGTGTCGGGCCGCACCCGGCTGGTGCGCCTGGCGGTGTCGGTGCTGTTCTCGCTGCTGGCCGCGTCGGGCGTGTCGAGCCAGTGGGAGGAGTGGCTGCTCTTCGTCAACCGCAAGGACTTCGGGATAGCCGATCCGCTGTTCAACACCGACATCGGCTTCTACGTCTTCCGGCTCCCGTTCCTGTCGTTCCTCGTGAACTGGGGCTTCGCCGCCATCATGATCCTGCTGGTGGTGGTCGGCATCGGCCACTACCTCCACGGCGGCATCAGGCTGCAGGTCGCCCCCGGGGCGCAGCGGGTGCTGCCGTCGGTGAAGGTCCACCTGTCGGCCATCCTGGCTGTGCTGGCGCTGGTCAAGGCGGCCGACTACTGGCTGTCCCGCTACGAGCTGACCGTGTCGGGCCGGGGCGTGGTCGACGGCGCCCTCTACACCGACGTGAAGGCCAAGCTGCCCGCGCTCAACCTGCTGCTGCTCATCTCGCTGGCCGCGGCGATCCTGCTGGTGGTGAACCTGCGCCGCCGGGGCTGGGTGCTGCCGGTGCTGGCTGTGGTCCTGTGGGCCTTCACCGCGCTGGTGGCGGGCAACATGTACCCCGCGTTCGTGCAGCGGTTCCAGGTGGATCCCAACACCACCGACCGCGAGGCGGTCTACACCGACCGCAACATCGAGGCCACCCGAGCGGCCTACGGGCTTGTGCCCGACGCCGATGTGTCCCTGGAAGTGTTCGACTACACGGAGAACCCCTCGCCTGCGCAGTTGCGCGCCGCGGCCGCGACAGTCCGGAACGCCCGGATCCTCGACCCGCTCACCCTCACCGACACCTTCGAGAAGGACCAGGGCGAGCGCGACTTCTACCGCTTCTCGAACGTGCTCGACGTCGACCGCTACGAGGTGGACGGCGAGCTGACCCAGGTGGTGCTGGCCGCCCGCGAGCTCAACCTGGGCGAGCTGGGGTCCTGGGAGCGCCGGCACGTGGCCATCACCCACGGTTACGGAGCCGCGGTCGCCCGGGCCAACGTCACCGACGTCCGGGGCAGCCCGGTGTTCATCACCGGCGGCCTTCCCGTCGAGGTGGACCCGGCCATCGGCTTGACGCTCGACGAGCCGCAGATATACGTCGGCGAGAATCTGGAGGGCTACGCGCTGGTGGGCGCCACCCGCGACGAGGTCGACTACGTGGACGGCCAGGGCAACGAGGAGAGCTTCCGTTATGACGGCGAGGGCGGCGTCGGCATGGGGTCGTTCGTGCGCCAGAGCGCCTTCGCGCTGCGCTTCGGGCAGCTCGACCCGCTCATCTCCGACTTCGTGAGCAGCGACACCCGCATCATCTACATCCGCGACGCGCAGGACCGGGTCAATAGCGTCGCCCCCTTCCTGGAGTTCGACTCCGACGCCTACCCGGTGGTCTTCGACGGCCGTATCCACTACGTGCTCGACGCCTACACCACCACCGACCGCTACCCGTACTCCCAGCATGCCGACGTCAGCGGTCTGGGTATCGGCTCGGAACTGGGCAGCTCGGGCGCCAACTACATCCGCAACTCGGTCAAGGCCGTGGTCGACGCCTACGACGGCGATGTGACGCTGTACGTCATGCCGGTGCGGGACCCGATCATCGAGGCATGGCAGTCGGCCTTCCCCGACCTGTTCACCGACTTCTCCGAGATGCCCGACGGGCTGCGCGACCATCTGCGCTTCCCGACCGACCTGTTCACCGTGCAGACCAACATGTGGGCGGCGTACCAGGTGTCGGAGCCCGTGGCGCTGATCATCGGCACCGAGCGCTGGGCGGTGGCCCAGGACCCGGGCCGCAGCGTGCTGGCCGGCGGAACCGCCGAGGCCGTGGTCGGGGACCGGGGTCTGCTGACCAGCCGGGAGCGCCGCGTGCCCGCCTACTACTCGCTGATCCAGCTCCCCGGCGAGGAGGAGGCGTCGTTCGTGGCCCTGCGCTCGTTCGTGCCCACCTCCGACGACGACAGCCGCAAGGAGCTGACCGCCTTCATGGTGGGCGAGACCCGCTCCGACGGCACGTCGCGGCTGGTGTCCTACGAGATGTCAAACCTGCTGGCGCCGGGGCCGGCCATCGTGGCCTCCAACGTCTCCACCAACCCTGAGATCAGCCGGGAGTTGACCCTGCTCAACGACCAGGGCTCGCAGGTCGACTTCGGCGACATGCTGCTGCTGCCCATCGAGGACTCGGTGCTGTACGTGCGTCCCATGTACGTGCGGGCCCAGGGAACCCAGATCCCGCTGCTTGCCGGTGTGATCGCCTCGGTCGGCAATCGCACCGCGCTGGGCAAGACCCTGGGCGAGGCCCTCGGCAAGCTCTATCCGGGCGTCGACTTCGAAGGGGTGGTGCTGCCCCCGATAGTCACCGACGGCGACGCGCCCCTGGTGGGCGACACCGGCCTCGCCGATCCGACCGGTGACGGCGCGCCCTCCGTCTCGGGCACGCCCGGTGTCGATCTGGGCGAGCTGACCCCGTCGGAGACCCAGCAGCTGATCGACGAGCTGGCCGAGCTGCGCCGCCGCCAGGACGAGATCCTGGCCCGCCTGCTCCAGCAACTCGAGAGCTAGCTCTACGAGCCCGTCGAGTCTGCGAAGATGCGGGCCTCCCGGGCCACGTCGCCCAGGGCGATGCGAGCCTCCTTGGCTGCGGCCGAGTAGCCGACGGCATCGAGAATCGGCAGCAGCTCTCCGCGGCGGATGCGCATCTCCACCGCGGCCGGGTCGACCAGCGACGGATGCTCCTCGCCCATCGCCTCGGCCAGCATCCTCAACTCGTTGCGCAGCCCGGACACGTAGTTGGCCACCCGCACCGCCTTGCTGGTCGGGTCGAGCCCCCGGGTCAGCCACTTGCTCTGGGTGGCCACGCCGGTCGGGCAGCGGCCGCTGTGGCAGCGCTGGGCCTGGATGCAGCCGACCGCCATCATCGCCTCCCGCCCGACGCTGATCAGGTCGACGCCCATGGCCATGGCCACCATGGCGTCGGGCGCCAGCCCGAGCTTGCCCGAGCCCGCGAACACGACGGCCTCATGCAGGTCGGCCTCCGCGAAGGCCTGGTAGACCTCCGAGAAGCCCACCCGGAAGGGCAGCGAGACGTGGTCGGTGAACGTGAGCGGTCCCGCGCCGGTGCCGCCCTCGCCGCCGTCGACGGTGATGAAGTCGGGTCCCCGGCCGGTGTCGGACATATGGTGCGCGAGCTCCACCCAGAAGCGGCGGTCGCCGACGGCCGACTTGATGCCCACCGGGACCCCGGAGGCTTCGGCGATCCGCTCCACGAAGCTGACGAGGCCGGCCACGTCGTCGAACTCGGGGTGGTGGTTGGGGCTGCGAACGGTGACGCCCACGGGCACGCCCCGGGCCTCGGCGATCTCGGGCGTGACCTTGGCGGCGGGCAGCACCCCGCCCAGGCCCGGCTTGGCTCCCTGGCTCAGCTTCAACTCCACCGCCTTGACGGGGGCCGACTCGAGGCTGGCCAGGAAGGTGTCCATGCAGAAGCGACCTTCGGCGTCGCGGGCGCCGAAGTATCCCGTGCCCAGCTGGAACACCAGGTCGGCGCCGTGGCGGTGGTAGTCGCTGATCCCGCCCTCGCCGGTGTTGTGCAGGCATCCGGCGACGGCCGAGCCCCGGTTGAGGGCCTCCACCGCCGGACCCGACAGGGAGCCGTAGGACATGCCGGAGATGTTCACCACCGAGGCGGGCCGGAACGCCCTTGGCCGGTTGCGCCAGGCTCCGAGCACCTTGGCCGCCCGCAGCTCGCCGTGGGCGACGTCGGAGCTGACCGGGAAGGCCGAGTGCCGGAAGAAGACGTAGCCGTCGGCGTCGAGCCGGTTGTCGGAGCCGAACCCGAAGTACGGGTTCTCCCGCTTGGCGGTGGCGTACACCCAGCGGCGCTGGTTGCGGTTGAAGGGCCGCTCCTCGTCGTTGTCGCTGACGATGTACTGGCGCAGCTCCGGGCCGAACGACTCCAGCAGGTAGCGCAGATGGCCGATTATCGGGAAGTTGCGCAGGATGGCGTGGCGCTTCTGCGCCATGTCGTAGACCGTCGTGACGATGAGCACGGCGCCTACCGCGGCCAGCGCCCACAGCCACCAACTCACAATCAGCACGCTAGCGGCGTCAGCCCCGCTACCGGGCCCGCGCCACGGCGGGGCGCCCGGGGCGGGCAGGGCTGGGTGAATTGATCGGGGAGTCCCCGTTCACTGAGCGCGGGGCGCCCGGGGCGAGCAGGGCTGGGACGATGGCGCCACCCATGCGGCTGTGCTCGACGGGCGTGTTCGTGGGGCGTGCCAGGTGGGACTCCTTCGCCCAGGCCCGCAGCGAGCCCGGCTGCGAGCGCGCTGAAGGCAATCCCGCCGTCGGTTCCGATGCGTTCTGTTGCCGCAGACCGGTGCGGGCCCGGCCTTGGCGCGGGTGGTGGTCGAGCGGCTTCCGGTGGCCGGGTTGGAGTCGATGCCGTTGATGAAGTGTCCCGCAGCAGGTCGCGCCGGTGGTGTTTGAGCGGCTGCCGCCGGCCGGGTTAGGTTTGGAGATGGCCGGTCCCGCGAGAGGTACGTGAACGAGCGCGGCGCAGGCGGGCCGGCCGGCGGGCTGGCCCGCTCGCTGGGGCTTCGCCATGTGTTCGTCCTGAGCACCGGCGCGATGCTCAGCTCGGGCCTGTTCCTGCTGCCGGGGCTGGCCGCGGCCGAGGCCGGGCCCAGCGCGGTGCTGGCCTACGCGCTGGCCGGGGTGGTGGCCGTGCCCGCCATGTTGAGCGTGGCCGAGCTGTCCACCGCCATGCCCCGGGCCGGGGGCGCCTACTACTTCCTGGTGCGGGCCTACGGGCCGGCGGTGGGGACCGTCTCGGGAATGGCCACCTGGCTGTCGCTGGTGCTCAAGGACGCCTTCGCGCTGGTCGGCATGAGCGCCTACCTCAACATCGTCCTCGACGTGCCGGCCAAGCCGCTGGCGGTGGTGCTGATCGCGGGCTTCACCGTCGTCAACATCCTGGGCACCCGGGCCAGCGCCCTGGTGCAGCTTCTGCTGGTGGGCTTCGTGCTGGCCGTGATGGGCTGGTTCGTCGTGGCCGGACTCGGCCAGGCGGGCTCGGGGGGCGGCGGTGCGCTGGATCCGTTCTTCGCCGACGGGGTGGGCGGGCTGGTCAGCGTGATCGGGCTCGTGTTCGTGTCCTACGGAGGTCTCACCAAGGTGGCCAGCGCGGCCGAGGAGATCAACGACCCGTCCCGCAACATCCCCTTGGGGATGGCGCTGTCGCTGCTGGTGAGCACCGCCCTGTACACCCTGGGGGTGCTGGTGGCGGTGGCGGTGGTGCCGCCGTCGCAGCTGCACGACGACCTGGCCCCGATCTACACCGCCGCGGAGGAGGTGCTGCCCACCGCGGGCGCGGTGCTGGTGGTGATGGCCGCGCTGGCCGCCTTCTCGTCGGCCACCAACGCCGGGCTCCTGGCCGCGGCCCGCTACCCGCTGGCCATGAGCCGGGACCGGCTGGTGGGCGAGAGGCTCGGCCGGCTCAACCGGTTCAACACCCCGGCCTGGGGGGTGGCGCTCACCGGGGCGGGGATGGCCGTGGTCGTCCTGGCCCTGGATGTGGCCGCCATCGCCAAGGTGGCCAGCGCCTTCGTGCTGCTGACGCTGGCGCTGGTGAACTCGGCGGTGCTGGTGCTGCGGGCGTCGCGCATCGCCTCCTACGCGCCGGGGTTCACCGCTCCGCTGTTCCCCTACCTGCAGCTGGCCGGGATCGTCATCGACGTGTACCTGATCGTCGAGCTGGGAGCGGTGGCGCTGCTGCTGACCGGGGCGTCGGTGGTGCTGGGGGTGGCCGGCTACCTGTTCTACGGGCGCACCCGCTCGCTGCACGGCGGCGCCATCTACCACGTGTTCGAGCGTTGGGGGAAGCTGGTGGACCGGGGCCTCGACCGCGAGCTGAGCGCCGCAGTGCAGAGCCACGGCGTGCGGGCCGGCGACGAGTACCCGGGGCTGATCGCCCGGGCCGCGGTGGTGAGCATCCCCCAGGGCACCGACATCAACGAGGCTGCGGTGCGAGCCTCCGAGGTCCTGTCGACCCAGACGAGCGTGGACGTGGCCACGGTGACCGACCGGTTCCTGGAGTCGGGGTCGCTGTGGATCCAGCCCTCGGAGCTGCATCCCACCGCCACGCCGGTGGCCTTCTTCGACACCGACGACGACTACCTGGTGATCGTGCGGGCCGCGGGCGGCATCCGCATCCCGGCGGCCTGGGGCGGCCGGGACGAGCAGGTGAAGGCGCTGTTCTTCCTGGCCGGGTGCAGTGCGGAGCCGGGCCGGGTGCTGCGCCTGGCCGGCGAGCTGGCCGCCTACCTGCACTCGGACCGGGCTGAGGCGGTGGCCGAGGCCGCGTATGAGGCCGAGGTGAAGGAGGCCCTGCTGCCGGACCTGTCGATCGGCCAGTACCCGCTGCTGCCGGAGCTGTCGACCGCGGCGCTGATCGGCCGCCGGGTGGACGCGCTGAGCATCGACAGCGGCTTCTTCCTGGAGGCGGTGAGCCGCGAGGGCCGGGTGCTGCGGGCCGAGGCCGGCCTGGTGCTGGAGGCCGACGACCAGATCACCGTGCTGGGCCCGCCGGGCGGCCTGCCGCTGATGGACGACGTGGCCCGGGTCCTGGCCGACTGAGGGCCTCCGCGTCCTGCGAGGCGTCTGTTCGACCTCTAGGTTGTGCGGGTTGGCGGGCTCCGACCGAAGGGGATCGACATGGAACTGTCAGGGGCTGCGGCCATCGTCACCGGCGGCGCGTCGGGTATCGGGCGGGCGTGCGCTCGGCGGCTGGCGGGGCTGGGCGCGCAGTGCGTGATCATCGACCTCCAGGCGACCCAGGGCGCCGAGGCGGCCCGCGAGGTCGGCGGCCTGTTCGTGGAGGGCCATGTGGCCGAGGAGGAGCCGGTGCAGGCGGCGGTCGACGCCGCCGGCGAGCTGGGGCCGCTGCGGGTGCTGGTCAACTCGGCCGGGATCGCCTCCGCGGTGCGCACGGTGGACCGCCACGGCCAGCCGATGCCGCTGGAGCGGTTCGAGCGGGTGGTGGCCACCAACCTGATCGGAACGTTCAACTGCATCCGCCTGGCGGCCGCGGCCATGGCCCGCACCGAGCCGGTGGACGCCGACGGCCAGCGGGGGGCGATCGTGAACATGGCGTCGGTGGCAGCCTTCGACGGCCAGACCGGCCAGAACGCCTACTCGGCCTCCAAGGGCGGCGTGGTGGGCATGACCCTGCCGATAGCCCGGGACCTGGTGCCCATCGGGGTGAGGATCAACACCATCGCGCCGGGGCTGATCGACACGCCCATCTACGGCAAAGGGGAGGAGGCCGAGCAGTTCAAGGCCCGCCTGGCCGAGGGCGTGCTGTTCCCCAAACGGCTGGGCACCGCCGACGAGCTGGCCTCGATGGTGATGGAGCTCCTCACCAACGACTACCTCAACGGCGAGACCATCAGGGTCGACGCCGGGATCCGCCTACCCCCGAAGTAGCGCCACCAACAGGCTCCGAGGCGTTGCGGGCCGCAAGCGACGGCCGGTAGAATCGCTCTGCGGGGTGGAGCAGTCTGGTAGCTCGTCGGGCTCATAACCCGAAGGTCGTAGGTTCAATTCCTACCCCCGCCACCAAAGAAAGCCCAGGTCAGAGCACATGCGCTGGTCTGGGCTTTGTCGCGCTCAAGCCGATCTTCTAATGGATATTCTAATATAGATCCAATGGAGGGTCGTGTGCGAGAGCCGCTGGCCTGTGTGGAGGGTTCGCGTAGAGCCTACTTCGACTAGGGCGACAGCTTGGTTGGCGGGCAGCGTTGCCTTGGGAGTCCTGTCCACGTACACTCGGGCTACATCCCTGTGATTTGCCTCTAAGGGACGCTGCAGGCGAGACGGAAGCCATGACTGTGGCGCAAGCCGGTCAACTGGTAGCCATCTCGGGATTCGGCAATCGAATCCATGCTGAGGAGTGGGCGTCCTAGAAGTAGAGCACGGGACGACACGGGGCATTTGCCGAGCGGGGCAGAAGCTTGTCACACCCCATCACCACACTGGAGGGTGGGGTGGGATGTTTCACAAGACGTACGACCAGTGAGGAGGAGATCTCATGAGTTCATGGCAGCTGCCACAAATGGGAGTGGTCTTTTGGCCAGTCGGAAATGGCGACGCAACTACGATCGTGGTGGACGATGCCACGGTCCTTCAAATCGATGTCAATCATCGGGCTGCTGCTGATGAAGAGGACGATGAACGAGTACCTGTCGTAGATCGGCTGGTAGAGGTTCTGCCCCTCGCAGCAGATGGTGAACCTCGCTTGTCGGTGCTGGCGATTACCCATCACGACGAGGATCACTGCTCGGGTTTCGAGCGGCTCATTGAAGAGGTTGTCGTTGAGGAGCTCTGGGTGACGCTTCGCAGCTTCATCGAAGTTGATGGGGACGGCCTCACCGAGGCTGGTCAAGCGGTCTACGACGAGGCGTGCCGCCGCCGCGAGAAGGAGATCGAGGCTGCAGCTACCGGCACTCGCGCTGCCGTTGGGGATCGTCTGCAGGTGATCGGCAACGCTGACCTCCTCGATGACGACGACTGGAAGGACTTTCCCTCGGCCCTACTGACGAGTGCCGGACAACTCCTTGCTACGATCAACACCGAAGATCGAAGCGACGAAATTGAGGTCTTCGTCCATACGCCGTTCCGCAGCGACACCGAGGACGGCAGCCGCAATTCGTCGTCGCTAGGTGTCCAGATACAATTCATGAGCGGTTACGCGGCTGGCAAGCGACTCTTGCTGCTGGGTGATCTGGAGTACATGCAGATCGAGGCGTTCGTGGACAAGACCGAACGCTCTGGGAACGACGGTCGCCTGTGGTGGGATCTACTGCTAGCCCCGCATCATTGCTCCCGCAACGCTGTCCGGCGCAAGGACGGAGACGATTGGGTCGATGCCGACGCAGCGGACGATCTACGGCGCTACGCGGCCGATGGTGCAGTCGTCGTTGTGAGCGCCCGATCGTTCGACGACATTTCTGACGACGACACTGACCCACCCCATGACGACGCACGGGATGTTTACAAGAGCATCGTTGGCGATGACGCCATCTACTACACCAGTGACTACGCCGACGGTTCCCAGAGCGACCCCCTGACCATCAGCTGGGACGAGAATGGCAAGAGTGTCATCAGCGAGTCAAGCGCAGACCGGGCAGAACGGTGGCGATCCATCGGCACCGTCCGGAATGCCTCCAAGGTTGATCCCGGTGAGGAATACGTGCGCGGCGGTGATCGACCCTACGCGCGGCGGTGATCGACCCAACGCACTGTCCGCTATGGGCAGAGTCACTTGCCGAGACACAGAAGAGCTTCGTAGCCGAGCTTGAGACCCGCGGCTTCTCGCCGATGCAGAGTGAAGGCAAGTGGGAGGGCCAGCTTGAGGTCGTTGGCCTCAGCGGGATGCCTACCACCGTTGACCTCGAGATTTGGATTCCCGATGCATTCCCATTTGAGCCGCCGAAGGTCACGGATGTCTCGATGCTCTCCGCGCACACTTGGCATCACGATCCAGACTGGGGTCTCTGCCTCTACGGGCGCCGCAACGTGGCTGATCGACCCTGGCAGGATGTTGACCAACTCTTCAGTCGGATTCAGGCCTGGTTCCAGAACGCCGCCGATGGCTGGCCGGCCGACCCACCGGATCTAGATGTGGAGCGCTACTTCCCTCAAGTTGACATGTTCGTGACCTATAGCGACATCACCGAGTTTCTCCATAGGCCCGTCTCGGCGGCCGTGCGCCGAGAGAACTGGCTTCACATTGATCGGGTCGGCTCGCTCCCGAGCAACAAGCGTTTTGGCCGTCGGGGCACAAGACGTAGGCGCCGGTGGGGATGGGTCGGCGACATTGGTGAACTCGACAAGCCCGTTCACAGCTGGTCGAGCGTGCGTGCCCTACTAGGTCCTCATGCGACCGGGGTGGAGAAGAGGATCCGCGCCGGGGCATATGAGTTCCTTGCTCTTCGCTATCAGCGTCAAGGCCATCAGGGAGTGCTGGTCTTGTTTCTTGCTGTTCAACACTCAGAGATCCAACTTCACGCCGCATCTTCTGCGGCGGACGACGACGACACTCGGCGAATGCGGGCAGGCAACCCTCGAACGGTCCGCGCACTCAGGAGAAGCACGGTTGCGATTGTGGGAGTCGGGGCCGTGGGGTCGTTCCTGGCCGATCTCCTAGCTCGGGCTGGTATCGGGAGTCTTCATCTCGTAGACGACGATGTGCTCAGACCGGGGAACTGCATACGTCACCTTGCTGGTTACGGCCACATCGGAAGTCCGAAGACCACAGCAGTCCAAGAAGTGATAACGAACTCGAAGCTCATGACTGCTGGTCGCGCACGCCAAACGACGAAGAAACTTGATCCGGCCCTTGCCGCCGAGTTGCTCGAGCAGTCGGATGTCGTCGTTGACGCGACAGCAGATGACAACGTGCGAGGGCTACTAGTGCATCTCCACGACGTGGCGAGAGCTAACAACATTCCCTCGTCGGTCGTGACTGTAGCGGTGCATCGATCCGGGGGTGTCATTCGAAGCGATCGATGGCCCCGCCATGACCAGCAAGCTCCAAGCCCAATCCCAGCGCACCCGGATGGCGAGCTTGAACTTCGTGAGAGCGGATGCGGTGATCCAGTATCTACGACTCCGGCGGCAGCCGTCATGGAGGCGGCAGGACTAGCGAGTCGCCACGTCATTGATCTGCTGACCGGAGATCTTGCTCTCCCCGACAGCATCGTCCAAGTCCGCATTCCCCAGCCTGACGTCCCCTATCAAGCAGTAGGAACGGTGACCTAGTGACTGCGACGCGACGACGTTCTCCTCGCATCGACATCACCGATAGAGCATGGCATGACCTGCTCCAGGTCGTGGACAGCGCCAAGTCGGTCGAGACGGGCGGGATCCTGCTGGGCTTCCGCGAGCGCGGGGATGTTCAAGTGGTCGGAGTGGCGGAGGTACCAGATCAAGACGCGACCCCCACCTCGTACATGTTCCGCCGCGAAGCAGCGCAGTCTCGCTTGGACGAAGTCCGACGCCACTTTCCGGCTGGCTCGCCCGTCGGATTCATCGGCGATTGGCACCTCCACTTGGCGAACAGTCCGCCCAGCCTGACCGATCGGCGCTCAGTAGCACGGCTAGGCCGACAGTACGGCCGGACGATGGCGAGCATCGTCGTCGCAAGACATGAGAACGAGTGGATCCCATACGGCCTCGTCACCACCCGACTACGCAGCCGTTCGTGCGCAGTCCGCATCGTCAGAGAAGTGCCGGGCCGATGAGCCGACGGCACATCCTCCCACGAAGAAGAATAACAACGGGCCAGGATCTCGCTCCGTCCATTCGGCGTCAACCTTGCGAGGCTCCAGCACCAGCGCGTAGCGCCCTTGATTGCCTGGCGCCCGGACAGCGACCGCTTGGAGTGGCGCTCTCTGGTGGCGGCCTACGAGCCACTCTTGTGGGTCTTGGAACGCTTCGGCTTCTCGCCGACATCGGTCGTCTCGGGGATGTCCGTCACTTGACTTCAGTGTCCGGCGGCTCAATCGCTGCCGGCCTAGTAGCTCTCAGATGGGACCAACTGCGGGCACACGGGTTCACTCGTGGTGCATTCGATGAGCTGGTCACCGTCCCGCTCCTACGCATCGTTACGCGCCGCTCGCTGCAGCATGATCTCATCGTTCGTTCATGGCAAGTGCTCGGGCCTTGGAGATCGCGCACGGACCTCCTCGCACAACGACTTTCCACGACTCTGTTCGGCCACACTCGACTCGATGAACTCCCGACTGGGACCTGGTTTGAGATCAGTGCCGCGAATCTCACGGCAGGGACAAGGTTCCGATTCACGCAAGATCTGGTCGGTGACTACATCACCGGAAGCAAGGCAACGAAGACGTTAGGACTCCGTGTTGCTGACGCGGTTGCATGGTCATGCGCCGTGCCCGGACCGTTTAACACCACCATCCTGGATGATCTCTCACTACCGTGTCAGGCAGAGGTCGGCGCGCCCGAGCTTGTTGACGGAGGCGTCTACGACAACCTTGGGGCGGACGCGCTGAAGGTGCGTGACGAAATGCGGGACCTGTTCTGCATCGTCGTCAATGCCGGGGGGAGTTTCAACCCTTCGCCGCGTGCCGGCCGCGTGCCACTCGTTGGAGACGTATGGCGCGCGAACAGCGTTCTCTATCAGCAAGTGGCCTCACTGCGCTCGCGCAGCCTCCTCGACGAATTCAAGTCGCAGAATCTCAATGGTCTTGATGGATGCCTCTTCACGTTGCGGAGCCCACATCCCCGAGATGTGCCAGCGTCCAACGTTGCAGCTCTGTCCGACTTCGTTGACAGGAACCCTTCTGAGCCCGACGATGGAGTGGCAGAACTCGCGAACTACCCCACAACACTCAAGCGAGTTGATCCCAGCACTGCGCGTCGCCTGATCTACCGAGGCTGGTGGCTCACTGGCGCGATACTGCTTGCCTACACACCGGAACTCGTGAATGAGGTGCCTAGGTATCAACAGCCAGCCGTATGAGTAAGGATCCTGTTTCATCTGTATTTCCTGCAGCACGAGCGAATTCACCGCGCTCACGCCCGTAACGCCGATCGATCATGCTTCGTGGTCGTCTCAGCTTGCGCCAGTTGCCACCGAAAAAGGGCGTCATCTCCACGCCGCGGCGGGCAGGCTCCCTTTGACGGGCGATGGTCGAGGTCGCGGAACTACTCGTTTAGGTAGTAGTCGTCGTCGGGCTCGTATGGGCGCTCAATTTCAAAGGTCGTGGGAAGACCGGCCGCACTGATGTAAGCCCACCCTTCGAGCATGAGCCCGCAGTTCTCGCACTGGAAGCAATCGGCCTCAACTTGGACAAGCTCGTAACCCCATATGCCGTCTTGATCTCCATCGACAACAAGCTCACTGTGCTCAATGTCGTCACCGCCCAATAGCGCGGCATCTCCGCAGACTGGACATTCGACGTAGCTGTCCAATTCAGGAATGATGCCCAGCCGCTTGGGTGGCGCTATGCCTAGCGCCAGGCGTTGGTCTGCTGCTTCCACGAGCGAGTCGACCCGACGCCGCACATTCTGCTTGCCTCGTAGCAGGTGTGCTTGTACGTCGGCGCTACGGCCGGGTCCGACGAAGTCTTCTATAGAGCATCCCCGATGGTCCAGCAGCGTCTCAGCGTTCGACCAGAACCGTTCCCACCATGATTGACGGTCCTTGATCTCGCTGTACGGGGTTGCGCCCGAGTGCAGTTCGGCATTTCGCTGCGCCGCGATTTCCATCGCTTCCTCGCGGTTGAAGGGTCTGAACGCACGCGCACACCTACTAAAGAGCGCCTTCGCTGGAATGCTGCGATACCTGGTCGTGTCTCCGGGCAGGCCGGCGGCCAGCATCAGACTTCGTCCGTCGTCTGATGGATCTGCGACGAGCAGCGGGTTGATCTGGCACAGGGTCGAACCTGCGAGCAGTTCCAAGGAGTTCGCTGCCCAGAGCGCTGCTCGCGGGAAGTCATCGTCATCGAGAGCGTCAAAGCTGCGATTGATGAAGTTCTTGGCCTTCATCCACACAGCCTCGGGGTCGTACGGGAGGCTCATGCTGGAATCCACCTAATCATCGCTCGGTCGGCCTCTCTGCTGGTGCCATCCGGCACGGCTGCTCGTCCGTGGAGGGTCCGCCTGTTGTTGATGATGAGCGTCACGCCGGGTGCTCGCGCACGGTACTTGATCGAGCGCCCGATGCATTCGCCAAAGAACCAGGTGACCAAACGAGCGAGAGCATCTCGCGGCGCCATTATCACCGGATCGAAACGCATACGCTGCTTGGTGACCGCATGAGTAAGAAAGGTCGTCCTGCCAACGCCAGTGTCGAATACCCCCTGATGGAGCGCGTGGCTGAGGGCAGAGGGAACTTCATCTAGTTGAGGGGTGAACAGCAGAGTCGGCGCTAGTGATGTGGGCTGCCGGAACTCCAGTAGCACCATGTCGGGAGGGTCAAGTAGATGGGCACCGTCGGTATGTAGGGGGAACACGCCACGTCCGAATCGTCCGCTAAGCGATAGCCGACGAGCATGAGTCTGGTCGGTGGCCTGGAGCACCCCGACGGGCGAGTCACCGGGCCTTGAGGGAATGACCTCCGATCTTTCGCCGATCACATCGAGTACGTGGGTCAGCGGCACGGGACATTCGGACCATCCACACCGCCCGGCATCCCTAAACGCCTGTTGCACTAGGCTCGTGGCGCCCACGGCGGTTAACGGACCCTTCGAGGGTTCGGTTCCGGGTGGGAGGTCGGCCTGCGTTGTGCTCGCTTGGGTGAATCGTGCCGCCGAACGTGTCGTCTCGACGAGACAGAGCGAGGGCCCAAGGTCATCGCTCTCCGAAGACAGCAGCCTGAAAGGTGGAGGCGGCTTGGGCCTGTAGGCCGGGCATGACGTGTTGGTAGACAGTCATGGTGAAGGCGACGCTGGCGTGGCTCAGGCGTTCGCTGACGACCTTGGGGTGGACGTTCTGTTGCAACAGGATGGTGGCGTGGGTGTGGCGCAGGTCGTGTAGGCGGATGCGGGGGATGTCGAGCTTGCCGACGGCGCGCTCGAAGGTCTGGCTGATCAGGTCGGGGTGGATGGGCGAGCCGTCGGGCTTTGCGAACACGTAGCCGTCGTCGCCGCGCTGGCCAGTGGCCATGCGCTCTTCGAGCTGGCGGCGGCGGTGGCGGCGCAGCTCGGTGACGGTTCGGGGGTCGAGGTCGATGTTGCGGCGGCTGGTGGGGGTCTTGAGGTCGCTCTCGATGAGCTGGTACTGAACCGACACGATCTGCTGGTTGGTGGTGAGCCGGGCCGCTTCGAGGTCGACGTTGTGCCACAGCAGGCCGGCGACCTCGCGGCGGCGTATCCCGGTGGTCGCGGCGAGCAGATACAGCGCACACAGCTCGTGGTCGGCCATCGCGTCGAGGAAGCAGCGCAGCTGGTCGCCGGTCCACACGCTGATCGATCGGCCGCTGCGGCTGATCGAGGGCGGATCAGCGGTGTCGGCCACGTTGCGGGCGACGGTGCCCTTGCCGGCCGCATCGGACAGAGCGCTCTGCAAGGTGGCGTGGACGTTGTGCACCGACTTGGCCGACGGGCCGCCTCCGCCGCCGTTGCGCTTGCCGTCGGTGAGGAGCCTGACGTACAGCTCGTCGAGGTCCTCGGGCTGGAGCCTCTGCAGCGGGATGGCCTCGATGTCGGGGTTGATGTGCAGCCGGATGTTCGATCATACGAGATGCGGTCGACGGCCTTACCTGATCCGGTTAGGGGATCGGTGGCTCGGTCACCGTCGCGTCAACGGAGCGGACCGCCGATTCCGTGTCCAGAGAGGCTGCGAACTGCGGCTCTGAGCTGATGGCCGCCGCAACTGTCACACCCCTGCTGTGTGCTTCTTGGCGTGGATTCCGCTCACATTGACCAGCGAGCCCGAGGCGTGCAATTGCGTCTTGGGGATGGGCAGAGGGTGCGCGTCCATGCCGACCGCAGCGTGCAGACTGAGGGCGTGATGGTTGGCTCCGCGATCTCGCTGTTCTCTGGCGCCGGGGGCCTCGACTTGGGGGTCGAGTCGGCAGGGTTCGCCATCCTGGCTGCGGTGGAATGGGACGACGATGCCTGCGACACCATGGAGAAGAACGCCCCGACCTGCTTTCCGGGTCTCCGCGAGGTGGTCCGGGCCGACCTCTACCCGCTCGCCACTGGCGCCGGCGAGGGACTGACCACGGGTGACATCCTCCGGGCGGCAGGCCTGTCGAGCCGGGAGAGGCCCGACTTGCTCGTGGGCGGACCGCCGTGCGTTGCGTTCTCCAAGTCCGGCTTCTGGCTCGACTGGAAGCGCGAGGGCGTCGACCCCGCAGCGAGTCTGCTGCAGGCCTATACCCGTGTTCTTGCCGAGGCGAGGCCCCGGTACTTCATCCTCGAGAACGTGTACGCGTTGACCTTCAACAACAAGGCGAGCAGGCCGGCGTTCACCCGCCTGCTGGCAGAGATCGAGACTGCCGGGTACCGCCTCAGATGGCAGGTGCTCAACACCGCCGACTTCGGGGTGCCCCAGGCCCGGCCCCGGTTGTGCCTCGTGGGCTGTCGCAAGCGAGACGTGCTGCCGGATCTGCCGGATCCGACTCATCACGGACCGTGGGAACGACGAGCTGCGACCGGTGGGCCGCTGCCCCACGTCACCGCCGGCGAGGCGCTCGCCGGGCTGATCACCGACCCCGAGCCCGAGGAGGTGGTGCGGGGACGCTGGGGCCACCTCCTGCCCGAGATCCCGCCTGGCGACAACTACCTCTACTTCACCGACAAGCGCGGTCACCCCGCGCCGATCTTCGAGTGGCGGTCCCGGTATTGGTCGTTCCTGTTGAAGCTCGATCCCCACAGGCCGTCACCGACGATCCAGGCCCAGCCCGGCCCCAACGTCGGCCCGTTCCACTGGGACAACCGCCGCCTGCGCGTCCCCGAGCTACGCAGGCTCTTCACGTTCCCGGACGACTTCGCGTTCGTCGGGAAGCGCGCATCAGTTCAGGCTCAGATCGGGAACTCTGTGCCTCCGCTGTTTGCTGAGCAAGTGGCTCGGGCCCTGGCGGCCGCATGCTGACGCGGCCGAACTGAGGAGTGGGCCGTGGCGGATCTGGCCGGCCGCAGCTACATCCCCAAGCTGTACCGCATCTCAAGGTCCCGCACACCCGTCGTAGACCTGTTGCTCAAAGGCATTGAGGACGGGGGCGGACGAGTGGTCTCGTGCTCCTTCCCGGCCAAGAGGCTGGCACCGATCTTTTTCGGCGCCGAAGACAGCGACAACCACCGCTTCGGCCTCGTCGTCTATCCGTTCACCACGACGAGACGAGCCACCCGAAACCGACCATCCACAGAGCACCGCTTCCAGATCCGGTACGGCGACCCGGAACGAGTCCGCTGCGAACTGAACCCGGTCGGCCACGATCCCGCTGGAGTGGACATCACCCTGATACTCGCCGTCGACCCCGAGACGGGCGTCGTCGTCGGTCTGGATCCCCTCGTCTACGCGCAGCTCCCGATGGGAATCTCGGGCTACTACCGGGACATCAACGCCGAAACAGTGAGGGCCACGGGCTGGGCCTGGTGGGCCAGGGAGAAGACAAGACCGCGCACGGCCCAAGGCGAGGGCTGGGACGGCATCGAATCCATGGTCGGCTTCCGTCCCGACCGCTTGCTCGACTACGCCCGCTTCGAGGCGCTCGCAACGAGCCTCGGCTTCGACACGGGTCTGCGCCTCAGCCTCGCTGAACACTTCGTCGACGGCAGGATCGGTCGCCACGACCTTGAAGCCCTCTACGGGGTCAGCGCGGCCACCATCCTCGACATCATCGACTCGAACTTCCGCCTCGGCGTCGCGGTGCGGGGGAGCATTGCAGAACACCACTTGGGCAACCTCCTCGACGGCGACCAGTGCGTCGCCGCCTGCGAGGCGATCGATCAGGACGGAATGCCGGACTTCCGGATCTGGCTCAGCGACGGACGCGAACTGACGATCGAATGCAAGAACGCCCTCAGCGAGACCTACAAGGACGGCGACGCCAAGGTCGAGACCCAGAAGACACGCGACTCGGGCGCAGGAAGGAAGTACGACTACGACGCCTTCGACATCGTCGCAGCGTGCATGTTCCCGGTCACCAAGCGATGGACATTCAAGTTCAAGTGGGCCCGCGACCTCACACCGTGGACCAAGGACAACACAAAGATCGGCGCCATCCAGCGAATCGACGACACCTGGGTCGACTCCCTCGACGACCTGCTCACACGCGAGGCGTACTGAACCTCACCGGGTATTGCGCCGGCTCTGGTGCACCAGATAATTCCAGGTGTCTAACGTTTGAGGTCGGCCGGTCAGGGAGTTGAGGTTCAGGGTTTGAGTTGGGTTGACGGGGAGTTCATAGTCTTCGATCTTGAGGCCAACGCCGACCGGTCTGACCCTCCCGCGCATGAGATCATCGAGATCGGCGCGGTTTTGGTCTGTGACGGGGTCGAAGTCGACACATTCGAGACTCTGGTTCGTCCTACTCGGCGGCTGCGCGACTTCACCTGCGAGTTGACGGGCTTGACTGACGAGGGGCTTGCTGCTGCTCCGATGCCGGCCGCGGCGCTTCGCGGCTTCTACAGCTTCGTGGGGGACCGACCGATGGTCGCCCACAACGGTCTGCGCTATGACTTCGTGCTGCTGGACTCTGTTGGAGCCGACGCCGGAGTGCCCACGCCTGAGGTTGTCAGGCTCGACACCTTGGAACTTGCGCATCTGGCGTTCCCCCGGGCCGGCAAGGGCATTGTCGGCAACGTGGACGGCAGTAGGCCGCCTGCGGCACGCAGCCTTGACGAATTGGCCCATTACTTGCTGGGGATCCAAGCGCGGAGCGCGCACCGGGCGCTGGACGATTCCCGGTTGCTCCTGCGTGTTCTGCCGTCGCTGCTGAGACGAGTCGGCGGCTCGGGACCGGCTCGACGGCTGCAGCGCTGGGTTCTGGGAGCCGGGCGCCATCCGTGGGCGGGGTTGCTCACCGAAGAGTCCGAGCCGGTGCCGCTGGAGGATGTCGTTCCCGTGCCGGCTGGGCGGCAGCGGGGTCCTTCCACCGGCGGTTTCAACCCTGGCGATGTCGCCGCGATGTTCGGTGATGGGGGCGCCTTGATGGGTCATGCTCGCCGGCCGCGGCGCCAGCAGATGGAGATGGCCGTACGGACCGCCGAGAGCCTGCACGCAGGCGGCCGACTTCTCATTGAGGCGCCCACCGGCACCGGCAAGACGCTGGCCTACCTCGTGCCCGCCATCGAGTACGCACGGGCCAGCGGCGGCACGGTGGTTGTCGCCCCGCACTCCAAGGTGCTCCAGGATCAGGTGATGGCCACCCTGGAGGATCTCTCGGAGGAAGTGGAGCCCTTCGCGTGGGTGCTCGTGAAAGGACGCAACAACTACATAGACCTGGAATCTCTGGCCGGCGAGCTCGACGCCCTGGCGGAGAATCCGGGAGTGTTCACACCTGATGCGGTCTTTGCGCTGGCGATGGTGTGCGGCTGGGTGGCCCAGACCGCGACCGGGGATTGGGACGACCTTAGGGCCGGGGCGTTGGAGGGCGGACGGACCGCGCTGAGCGATCTGCGTCGTGTACTCAGTCGAGAGGATGCGACGGGTCCGCCGATTTCCGCGCTGGACAGGCTCGACTTTCATCGCCGGGCGCGTCAGGGTCTGCACAGCGTCCATGTTGCGGTGCTGAACCATGCGCTGGTCGTCTCGGACCACGAATGGATCCATCACTCCAAGCACCTGGTCCTCGACGAGGCCCACAATCTCGAGGACGCCGCCACCGAGGCCCTCACCGACGCGGTGTCTCGGGACGATCTCGCTGCGTTGTGCGACGCGCTGTGGGATCCGCGGCGCCGCAGCGGAACCGTGCGCCGACTGGCGGATGCCGCCGGATGGTCCTTACGCGACGATGCCGCGAACCGGGTCGTCCTCGACACCGGCAACCGGCTCGAAGAGGTCGCTGACCGGACGGGGGAGGGGTTGGGGCCAGACGAGAGGCTCGACAGCGAGTCGTCGGCGGGCGTCTATGAGCCCCTCGGCGCCATCCGTCGTGCCGTGGATCTTGTCAGGGAACGGTCCGAGCGCTTCGGGGAGACGCTCGTGGGCTACCTGCGCATCCGCACGGGAGCGAGTGCCACCGACACATATCCGGCGACCTACCGGATCAGGCGCGGCCACGACACCCAGCACCCCGACTACCGCGAGGTCCTCACCAGCGGTCAGCACTTGGTCGAGGCCCTCCGCGGGCTCGCTGGCTCGCTCAATGAGGTGAACCTTCCCGCAGAACTGTCGGGCCGTTACCGGCGCAGCCGCCTCGAAGCCGAGGCAAGCCGCCACGGAAGGGCCGCCCGCGACGCCGCTCGCACCGTCGGGGACGTGCTGTGGGTGACCGATCCCGAGAAGCTGATCGCGATCGCAGCCATCTCCTATGGGACGCACTCCCGGAGTTGGGCGTGGGAACTGCGCCGCTCGCCGGTGTCGGTGGCCGGACCGCTCTCGAGCGTGTGGGAGTCGCTGGAGGCCGCGGTGCTCACCTCGGCGACGCTTACAGCAGGTGGGAGTTTCGACTACATCATTGACAGCCTCGGACTTGGTTCTGTTCAGACGTCGGTTCTGGGAAGCCCGTTCGCCTGGATCGGCGACAACCACCTGCTGGTGCTGACCGACTACCTGCCGGCGCCGCGCAGCCGGCTCATGGAGGAGTTCAAGGTTTCCGCCGCGGCGGAGATCCCCCGACTGCTGATGCTCACCTCCGGGCGGGGGTTGGTGCTCATGGCGGCGCGCGCCCGGCTGGAGTTTGTGCGCGACCACTCCCGGCCGATCCTCGAGGCCGAGGGCCTCCCGCTGCTGGCGCAGGGCGACGATGCGGCGGTTGCCCTGGTGGAGCGGATGAGGGCCGAGACAGCCACCAGTCTCATCGCGCTGCGTTCGTTCTGGGAGGGCGTCGACATCCCCGGCGAGGCTCTCAGCCTGCTGATGATCGAGAAGATCCCGTTCGACTCCCCGGCTGATCCCGTGGCCGGCGCCCGCATGGAGGCCCTCGAGTTGCGGGGCAAGGACCCCTATGGCGAATACCTGGTTCCGCGGGCGGCGCTGCGCTTCGCCCAAGGCGTCGGACGGCTCATACGCACCGAACACGACCGGGGTGTCACCGTCGTGCTCGACAGCCGCCTCTGCCGGGCGGTTCCCTACCGCGACGTGGTTCTTGACACGCTTGCGGGTCCACCGCGACGGGTCCAAGCCAAGCGGGCCGAGGACGCCTACCGCCACATCGCCGAACATCTAGGCGACATCGAACTGAACGACCAGATGCTGGAGCGCATTGGCGCCGTCGAGAGCCCGGACCCCTGGGCCGCACTCGCGGATCTCGAGTTGAGCGAGACAGACGCACACCGCCGGGAGGTCGTGGCGGCGCGCCTTGAGCGGGTGCGGCAGATGTTCGGGTTCCGGCGCTGGCGACCCGGCCAGCTCGAGACCATGAGCCGCTTCATCGAGGGATCAGACTTCCTGGCTGTGCTGCCCACAGGCTCGGGAAAGTCGATCACCTTCCAGATCCCGGCTCTGCTGTCACCGGGCGTCACGCTGGTGGTCTCCCCACTGAAGGCGTTGATGAACGACCAGGTCGAGAACCTTCGCGCCCGCGGGATCACAACAGTGGCGGCCATTCACAGCGGGGTGGGCCAGGCGGAGTGGCGAGACATCCTGCGCGGAGCGGCGCGAGGCGACTACAAGCTGCTCTACATCAGCCCCGAGCGGCTCTGGTCCCAGGAGTTCGTCGGCACGCTGGCCGCGATGGGCGCAGCCCGCGTCGCAGTGGACGAGGCTCACTGCATCTCGCAGTGGGGCCACTCGTTCCGACCCGAATACGCCGCCATCCCCGACGCTTTGAAGCGCATCGCCTCCGGCGGCTCCCGCCCTCCGGTTCTTGCGGTGACGGCGACGGCCACCGAGTCTGTGCGCCGCGACATCGTGAAGCTCCTCGACCTCGATCTGGCCGGCGCCCCGGTGGCGTTGTCGCCGGACCGGCCCGAGATCCGGTATTTCGTGGAGGAATGCAACGATCGGGCCGACCGCGATGTCAAAGCCGTTCAGATTGTGGAGGCCTTCCGGTCCCAGCCGGCCATCGTGTACGTCCCCACCCGCCGGGACACAGTCCGCATCGCCGGGCTGCTCCGAGCCGCCGGCCATGTGGCCCGGCCCTATCACGGGGCAATGGACGACAACGAGCGCCTCCACATCGAGGACGCCTTCCGCCACGGCGAACTCGACGTTGTGGTGGCCACCAAGGCTTTCGGCATGGGCATCGACAAACCCGACATCGCGCTGATCGTGCACCTCGAGATGCCCGCCACCATCGAGGAGTACGTCCAGGAGACCGGCCGGGCCGCCAGAGGCGCGGTCGAGGGCAGGGGCCCGGCCTTCGGCACCGCGGTGCTGCTGAGAACCCGCCGCGACTGCTCGATCCACCGGGTCTTCGTGAAGGGCGCCGCCCCCGGCATCGAGCAGGTGCGCCGCATATGGTCGCGGCTGCGGCCGGGAGTCCACGCCTACGACCCGGACGAGCTCGACTCCAGCGACGACGCGGGGACCGACCGCGAGTCGGTGGCGGCCGCGCTGGCCGTGCACTACTTGCAGCAGTCTGGGGCGGTTGTCCGCCATCTCGACACGCCGTGGCGCGGCCGGGTGTCGGTGATGGCCGACACCGGGATGGGGCTGGAGGAGTTGAGCACTGCTGAGCCCGAATTGGCCGAGCGGGGCCGAAGCCTCGTCGCGCTGATCGAACGACTCGGGACCGGCGATTACCGAGCCGGGGAGTGGAGCAGGCGCCTGGGGCGCCCGGCAGGCGATGTGGGCGCCGATCTGCTGGAGCTCAATCGGCGCGACATCCTGGGCTTCTCGGTGTGGAAGCACGCCTGGATGCTGGAGCGCAAGCCGGATGCGGAGCCCGGCTGGGCCGTCATCGAAGCCCAGGCTGAGCGGCGGCACGCCGAGGTGGCAGCGAAGTCGGAGCGGGCCAAACGATACGCGGGGCAGAGCAGCGGCTGCCGGGTGCGCACCATGATGGAGTACTTCGACGCCGAGGCTCTCGATGTGTGTGACCGATGCGACCTCTGCGCCGACCTGGACCGCCGGTGGGCGGCCAGCCACATCAGCCGGGAGGGACTGGTGGAGTCGCTGCCGGCCCGTAGGATCGTGCTGCAGCTGCTGGACGACACCAGGGGCGCCGGCTACTCGCGCCGCAACCTGGAGCGGACCCTGGTCGGGAGCCTGGGATCGGCCGAGCACGCCCTGCCCCCGCGTCTCGCCCGCCACCATCTCGCCGGCCGGCTCGCCTTCATGGGCGCATCGGCGGTGGCACTCCACATCGACCGCCTCATCGGCGACGGCTTGGCTCGCTCTGTTCCGGCCGAGCATGACGGAACCCGCTACGAGCGCCTCGAGATCACCGACGAGGGCCGCGAACAGCTGAGGGGGATCGACTAGCCGCGGCTGCCCGCCTCTGGGGATGCTTGAAGGGGCGCCGCAGCGGTGTCAACCGCTGCGGCCGCAACGGCTGCACTAGAGTCGCAGGTGCTTATGGCCTTCCTGCAGCCTGCCAACATTCAGAGCCGCAACGATGTGCCGGCTCGGCTGCAGGCGGTGGCCAAGTGCCTGCGGGAGTTCCTGCCCGACGACGTGACGGTCTGGCTGGAGTGGACCGGGGACGGCGAGGACCGCGCCCTGCGCAGGGAGTTCGAGCAGCAGCGATTCGAGGGCATCGAGGCGGCCGACGACCAGGGCGAGGCGTACTTGGTGGTGCTCGACCCGTCGTCCGGGATCGTGGTCTTGGAGGCTCCCGCGAGGATTCGGGCCGGCAAGCGGCGCAGCCGGCGCAGAAGGATCGACCGCGACCGGCTGCGGGACCTGACGGCACAGCGGGCGTCGGAGTTGCGCCGAGGTCTCGACGCTCGCAACGTGGCGCGGCTGCCGGTCGCGGTGGCCGCGGCCTGTCCCGATGTGACTGCCGTCGAAGCGGCCAGCGTCCGAGCGGATGTTCCCGTGCTGTGCGCGGACGACTTCGACATCGAGGCCTTGAGGCCGGCTCTTCAGGAGATCGTCGGCGGTCGCCGGGCACCGCTGCCCCAGGAGAAGGAATCCGCGGCTCGGGCCGCGGTCAGACCTGGGATCGTGATCCGGGGAACGCAGGGGCAGCTGTTCGCGCCGCAACGCGAGAGCGACGACGAGATCCTCCGCACCCTGGACCGTCGGCAGGAGCGCCTGGCCCACAGCCTCGGCCCCGGCTACCGCCTCATCCGGGGAGTGGCCGGCAGCGGCAAGACGCTCGTCCTCACCTACCGGGCCCGGCACATGGCCCGCCACTTCCCGCACTGGCGCATCCTCCTGCTCTGCTTCAACAAACCGCTGTCGCTCGCGCTGACACACCAAGTGGCGGAGCATGACGGCGTCCGGGTGCGCACGCTGGATGCGCTGGCACGGGACGTGCTGGTGGACGCGGGCCGCGCTCCCGATGATGAGCGCAGGCCCGATTTCGACCGGCGGCGCCGCGATGCAGTCCAGGCGGTGCCCGACCTCGACGAAGCCGAACTGTATGACATGGTGCTGGTGGACGAGGCCCAAGACCTCGATGAGGCCGGCCTCGATCTGGCCTGGGCGATGCTCAAGCCGGGACGGGACCACTTCGTGATGGCCCTGGACGGCGCCCAGATGATCTACCGGCGCCGCAGGGCTTGGAATCCGCCCGGCATCACGGCGCGGGGCCGTACCACCATCTTGAGCGTCAACTATCGCAACACCCGCCAGATACTCGACCTCGGCCGGGAGTTGCTGGCGGGGCTCGGCCGGGAGCCCGGCACGCACCAACCCGACGACCTGGATGTGCTGGTAGAGCCGGACCAGGCCGTGCGAACCGGTCTTCCGCCCCTTTCCTTGAACTGCTCCGATCTCCGCGGCGAGGCAGAGGCGATCGCCGAGCGGGTGCAGGAGCTGCGCGCTGCAGGCGCGCCCCCAGATCAGATCGCGGTGCTGCTCGGTACCGAGGACGTGCGCCACGATGTGGTGCGCCTTGTGCCCGATGCCTTCGACACCAAGGCCGGACGCAACCGCGACAGGATCTTCGACGCAGAGGGCAGAGTCCGGGTGGCGACTCTGGGACTGCTCAAGGGCCTCGAGTTCCGCCATGTGATCATCGGAGGCGCCAACCACATCTGGGTGCGCTCGACCTCTCCAGAGACGCTTGCCGAAGACCAACGGCGGCTGCTGTACGTCGCGGTCACCCGGGCCACTGAAACGCTGACGATCACGTACTCCGGCAAGGGCATCATGTCCGCGCTCCAGAGTCTCCCAAAGATCGACCCCAAACCGAGCAGGCTCCCGGTGCCGGAGTAGCGACCGGCCGAAGCGGTCGAGGGCTTCGAGGGGGACTAGTCCGTCGCGGCTGTGCGGCGCAGCCTTTGCAAGTTTGGGTGACTACTAACGTGGCTAGCCAAAGGTGAGGTCGGACGGCAAATCCGTTGTCGTACCCCTGTGGGATCATGGGGGCATGAGCAAACCGCACGAGATCGTGAAGACCGGGATGCCGCTGGCGGCGTTCTTTCGTCGCTACCCCGACGACGCCGCTGCCGAGAAGCAGTGGGAATCGTGGCGCTGGCGGCGCGGACCGCAGTGCCCGCACTGCGAGTCGCACAACGTCGCCGGCGTGCGGGAGCGTCGCCCGATGCCGTACCGGTGCCGGGATTGCCGCCGCCATTTCAGCGTGATGAGTCACACTGTGATGCACGCGTCGAAGCTGGGATCGCAGACATGGCTGCTCGCGCTGTTCCTGATCCTGTCCAACTCCAAGGGCAAGTCGTCGGTGCAGCTCGCCGCCGATCTGGGCATCTCGCAGAAGTCGGCTTGGCATGTCGGCCACCGGCTGCGCAAGGCGCTGGCCGACGGGTCGCTGCCGGGTTTCGAGGGGCCGGTCGAGTGCGACGAGACGTTCATCGGCGGCAGAGCGAAGAACATGCACGCCAGCAAGCGCCGCGAGCGCATCCACGGCCGCGGAGCGGTGGACAAGACGCCGGTGGTGGGAGTCCGCGACCGCGCCAGCGGCAAGGTGACAGCCCGGCCGACAGCCGACACCGCGTCGGACACGCTGACCGGGATCGTGGCCGACACGACTCGGCCGGGATCGACGGTGTTCACCGACGGCGACCGCGGCTACGACCCGCTCAAAGAGATGGGATACCTGCACGCCAAGGTCATGCACTCGGTCGGGGAGTACGTCCGCGGGCCGGTCTCGACGAACGGGATCGAGAACTACTGGAGCCACTTGAAGCGGACCTACGTCGGCACCTACCACTGGATGTCAGACGATCATCTGCACCGCTACATCGAGGAGCACAGCTTCCGCTACAACCGCCGCGACCGCCATGTCACCGACCGGATGGCCGAGGCCGCGGCCATGATGGAGCGCCGGCGGCTGCCGTGGCGGGAACTGGTGGCGGCTGGAAGGGCCGCGTAGGGGCCACTACCGTCACCGGCTCAGCCGCGGCGCACAGGCCCCAGCCGGGACCGCACAGCGACCAGCATGGCACCTGAACCCGACCCGCCCACACGCAAAGAGCCAACAGTCGATCTCGACACTTGGGAGAAGGCAGGCCGCGCCGTCGTCGCCACCGTCTCCATCGAGACCTGCCGCGGCAAGAACCCCGAACCAAACTCCAGCCAGCTACCCAATCCTGGCTAGCCACGTTAGTAGTCACCCAAGTTTGGCGCTATCCGGTCACTTGCCTCGCGCCGGCGGTGGATGCGCGCCATCGACGTTGACTGCCGGAGCGATGGCGGGATGCTGGAGTCAGCGGTCCGCTACGGGCTTGCGGCCTCGCTGAGGTTGGCCTGCAGGCTTCTAATGGATTCTCTAATGGACGGATCGGCACGGAGCGTTATCCACAGGCACCGGCCGGCACAGCGAATTCGCGAAGGCTCACTTCAGGGGCACTCTCTGACACAGACCGGCACAGCCTGACACGGCCCGCAAGCAACTCATAACCTGAAGGTCGTAGGTTCAATTCCTACCCCCGCCACCAACAAAAAGCCCAGGTCAGAGCATGTATCCTGACGTGGGCTTCATCGCGTCGGCGGTCTGTCGCCGAGGCCGGCGCACCGTGTGAGCGACGGCCGGCAAGCCGGCCGAGCAGAGGCCAGAAAGTAGCGTTCGAGCATGGACACAGATGCCGTCTCGGCCTCAGTCGCGAGATCCTGGCGCGACCAGATCATTCCCGAGCTCGAGCGCTACATCGCGATACCTGCGCTGTCGCCGGCCTTCGACGCCGGCTGGGAGGAGGCCGGCCACATCGAGGCGGCCGTGCAGCAGGTGTCGTCATGGATGGCGTCGCGGCCTGTCGCCGGGATGACGGTTGAGGTGCAGCGCCTGCCGGGGCGCACCCCGCTGATCGTCGCCGAGGTGGAGCCGTTCGGCGGGCGGTCCGCGGACGGCGACGACAACTCCACGGTGGTGCTCTACGGCCACTTGGACAAGCAGCCGGAGATGACGGGGTGGCGCGACGGGCTCGGGCCGTGGACACCGGTGCGCGACGGCGAGCGCCTCTACGGGCGCGGTGGAGCCGACGACGGCTACGCAGCCTTCGCCAGCATCGCCGCCATCGAGGCCGTCCAGACCTGCGGCGGCAGCCACAGCCGGTGCCTGGTGCTGATCGAGGCCTCCGAGGAGTCCGGCAGTCCAGACCTCATCGCTCACCTCGACGCGCTGGGGGATCGCCTCGGAGACGTGGCCCTGCTGGTGTGCCTCGACTCCGGCTGCGCGACCTACGACACCATGTGGCTCACCACGTCGCTGCGGGGCATCGTGCAGGCCACCCTGCGGGTGGACGTGATCACCGAGGGCTGGCACAGCGGCATGGCCGGCGGCCTGGTGCCGTCGTCGTTCCGGCTGGCCCGCATCCTGCTGGACCGGATCGAGGACTCCGCTACCGGCCGGGTGCTGCTGGACTCGGCCAATGTGGACATCCCGCCCCATCGGGTCTCGCAGGCTCGGGCGGTGGCCGACCTGCTCGGCGGAACCGGCGAGGACTTCGGCCTGGTCGGGGACCTCCGGCTGATGGAGCAGGACGCCGCCGAGGGGCTGCTGGCCCGCACCTGGCGCCCCGCTCTCAGCGTCACTGGAGCCGACGGCCTGCCGCCGACCGCGTCGGCGGGAAACGTACTGCGGCCCTACACCGCGCTCAAGCTCAGCCTGCGCCTCCCACCCACCGCGAGTGCCGAGGCCGCCAAGTCGGAACTGGTCCGTCTGCTCAGCTCCGATCCGCCCCTGGGGGCGTCGGTGAGCGTCGAGGACGTGGAGTGCGCCGACGGCTGGGACGCCCCCGATCTGTCGCCATGGCTGGCCGGAGCGCTCAATGACAGCGCTCGGCGCCGTTTCGGCCGGCCGGCTCAGCTCTTCGGTGAGGGGGGCAGCATCCCGTTCATCGCGATGCTCGGCGCGATGTTCCCCAGAGCGCAGTTCCTGGTGACCGGCGTGCTGGGCCCGGAGTCCAACGCCCACGGCCCCAACGAGTTCCTGCACATGGCCTACGCCGAGAGGCTCACCGGCTGCATCGCCGACATCCTCCACGCCGAGAGCGGCACACCGGGGCCCTGACACCGCGCCGGTCGGTCGCTGAGACGGCCGGCGGTCGGATCGGCTAGCGGACTCCGGTCACTCGGCGGTCGGATCCGTCGCTGAGACGGCCGGCGGTCGGATCGGCCAGCGGACTCGGGTCACTCGCCGGTCGGTCGCTGAGACGGCCGGCGGTCGGATCGGCCACCGGACTCGGGTCACTCGCCGGTCGGATCGGCTAGCGGGCTCGGGTCACCCGGCGACCTGGGTGTGTCACCGGGCCGGCGTGGGCCGACGGCGCTCAGGAGCGGCTTGGCGGCGCGCCGGCAATGGTGTCGAGGCTCGACCGGTGCCTGTGCTCGGTCACGAGGTTGGTCGTCACCTCGGCGACGCCGTCGATCTGTTGCACCTTGTCATGGATGAGGAGGCGCAGGTGGGCGGTGTCGCGGCAGAACACGTCGGCGACGGCGTCGTAGGCGCCCGCCAGGGTGGCCACATACACGGTCTCCTCTAGTCCGGACAGCGCGTCGGCCACCTCCGTCAGATGCCCGGGCCGAACCTTGAGCAGCAGGGTCGCGTGGATAGAGAGGCCGGTGAGGTGCGGATCGAGCCACACGTTGACCGAGAGCATCCCCGAAGACCGCATCTGGTTGATCCGGTTCCGGACCGTGCCGGCACTGACCCCCACGGCCTTGGAGATGTCGCTGTAGCTCGTCCGGCCGTCCGCTTGCAGGGTCCGAACGATCCTTAGATCTATGTCGTCCAACTGCACGGCGGTCATGTTACAAACCACCAAATACCACTGGTGTCATTTCCTTGGAGAAACTTCTCTCGAACGCATGACACAGCTCGATCGAATGCCTCATTCGAATAGTCTGCGCGAGCCTCAGCGTTCAGGTGAGTGCCCAGGATCCGACGGACGAGGTCGCAGCCCTTGGGGCGGGGAGGCGCGAAGCCCCCATCTGAGAATCAGTATTACTCGAAATATAATAGTCATTACCAGATATCAACCGGCTGGCTCGCGCGGACCCGGGCAGCCCCATGAACAGCCTCCAGGCCCCGAGTCTCGGCTGTGTGTCGTGGATGAATCACTCCCAGCACCGGAAGAGTGATACAAAATCGACCGTCCTCTGGTTGTTCTGCTTCGAAATTTGCAGCAACAGACTATCAATAGTCATGATTCACTACTCCTCGGACCGGGTGAGTCAACGTTGGCGTACTTTGGGAGGCTCCACTCTGCCGGAATTCGCTGCCGCACGGTGTTGTGGGCCCGCGCCGCCGGCGGGCCGCGGGTGCTCACTCCAGGATGCACAATCGCGGCCGCTCCGTTCACCCGAATGCTGCATCGTCGGCGGCCGGTTCGTGCGATCATGGTTCGGCACGCTGTAGCGAGTGCCTCGCGGCAGGAAGGGGCGAGCAAGGCGTGAACCGCCACGACCACGGTGCCGATCTGCTGGCCGAGGAGGCTGTGGCCCGCGTCGCGGGATGGCTGGAGGCGGCCGGGCCGCGGGCGTCCGGGCGGGACAGCGCCGCGACCCGACGGCTGTCGGGCGTGGTGACGGACCCGCCGGCCACCGCCTTCGCCATGCGGTTCGTCGACCGGGTGATCCGGCCCGAGGATCCCGAGACCGCCGCGGGCCAGCTGGCCTCGCTGGTGGCCGAGGCGCGGCTGCCCGCATTCCTGTCGCCGCTCGACCGGCTGCTGTTGCGGCTCGGGGCCCGGCTCGGCCCCCGGATGCCGCGGCTGGTGATTCCGATCGCCCAGCGCCGCATGAGGTCCCTCGTCGGCCACTTGGTCGTGGACTCCGAGCCCCAGCGGCTGTCGGCCCACCTGGGGACCCGGGCCGCGCAGGGCTACTCGCTGAACGTGAGCATGCTGGGCGAGGCCGTCCTGGGCGAGACCGAGGCCCGTCGCCGCCACACCGAGGTGCTCGACACCCTTGCTGTGCCCGACGTCGACTACGTGTCGGTCAAGGTGTCGGCGGTGGTGTCCCAGCTCAACCCGTGGGACTTCGACGGGTCGCTGCACCGGATCTGCGAGGCTCTGCGCCCCCTGCTTCGAGCCGCCGCGTCCGCGTCGCCGGCGACGTTCATCAACCTCGACATGGAGGAGTACCACGACCTGGAGCTGACGGTGGGCGCCTTCCGCCGCCTGCTGGAGGAGCCCGAGTTCGCGACCCTCGACGCCGGCATCGCGCTGCAGGCCTACCTGCCCGACTGCTTCGACGCGCTGATGGACCTGGTCGAGTGGCACAACGGCCTGGTCGTCGAGGGCCGCCGCCGGGCCTCGATCAAGATCCGCCTAGTGAAGGGCGCCAACCTGGCCATGGAGCGGGTGGAAGCCGCCATGCGGGGCTGGCCGCAGGCGCCCTATCCGACCAAGGCCGAGACCGACGCCAACTTCAAGCGCTGCCTCGACTGGATGCTCACACCGGACCGCACCGACTCAGTGCGCATCGGCGTGGCCAGCCACAACCTCTTCGACGTGGCCTGGGCCGACCTGCTGGCCGACCAGCGCGACGTCCGTGACCGGGTGGGGTTCGAGATGCTCGAGGGCATGGCGCCCGCCCAGGCCGAAAGGCTGCGATCCGACGGCTCCGAGGTGCTGCTGTACACGCCCGCGGTGGCCGCCGAGGACTTCGACGTGGCCATCGCCTACCTGTTCCGCCGCCTGGAGGAGAACGCCTCCGACGAGAACTTCATCCACCACCTGTTCGGCCTGCAGCCCGGCAGCGCCGCCTTCGAGGCCGAGGCGGCCAAGTTCCGTGCCTCGGTCGCCGAGAGGTGGTCGGTCGGGCGGGCCCCGCGCCGACGCCAGGACCGCAACCGCCCGCCGGAGCCCGCCGACCCGGCCGGCGGCTTCTTCAACGAGCCCGACACCGACCCCGCGCTGGCCCCGAACCGGGCCTGGGCCCGCGAGATCGTCTCCAGGCATTGGAGCGGGCCGGCCGCCGCGCTCACCGGAGATGTCGCCGGCGTGGACCGGGTCGTCGCGGCCGCCGCCGAGCAGCAGGCGGGCTGGGCCGCCCGGCCGCCCGCCGAGCGCCGGGACCTGCTGTGGCGGGCGGCGGACGAGCTGAGCCTCAGGCGGGGCGACCTGGTGGCGGCCATGGTCCACGAGGGCCACAAGACCGTCGCCGAGGCCGACCCCGAGGTGTCCGAGGCCGTCGACTTCGCCCGCTGGTACGGCCAGCGGGCCCTCGATCTGGCCGGGCCCGGCCTGGCCGACCCGGAACTGGCCCGGTTCGAGCCGTTCGGGGTGGTGCTGGTGGTTCCCCCGTGGAACTTCCCGGTGGCCATACCGTCGGGCGGGGTCTTCGCCGCGCTGGCCGCCGGCAACTCCGTCATCCTCAAACCGGCGCCCGAGACGCCCGGCTGCGCCGAGATCGTGGCCGAGTGCTGCTGGGCGGCGGGCCTCCCGCAAGATCTGGTCGGCTTCATCCGCACCCGCGACGACGATGCGGGCCGGCACCTGGTCACCCATCGCGATGTGCATGCCGTGATCTTGACCGGGGCCTATGACACGGCCCGGATGTTCCTGTCGTGGAAGCCCGCGATGCGCCTGCTGGCGGAGACCTCGGGCAAGAACGCGATGGTGATCACTCCCAACGCCGACATCGACCTGGCCGTGGCCGACCTGGTGGCATCGGCGTTCGGGCACTCGGGCCAGAAGTGCTCGGCCGCCAGCCTGGCCGTCTGCGTGGGCGACGCCTACGACTCCCGGCGGCTGCGCCGACAACTCGCCGACGCGGTGACCGGCCTCAACGTCGGCCCCAGCACAGAACTGGCAACGTCGGTGGGCCCCACCGTCGGCGAGCCCGAGGGCAAGCTGCTGCGAGCCCTCACCCGCCTCGACGACGGCGAGGAGTGGCTGGTCGAGCCCCGCCGCCTCGACGCCGCCACCTGGACCCCCGGCGTGCGCCTGGGGGTGCGACCCGGCTCATGGTTCCATCAGACGGAGTGCTTCGGCCCGGTGCTGGGCCTGATGCGGGCCGAGACCCTGCACGAGGCCATCGCCATCCAGAACTCGACCGCTTACGGGCTCACCGGCGGCATCCACACCCTGGACCCTGCCGAGATCCGCCAGTGGAGCGACACCGTGGAGGTCGGCAACGCCTACATCAACCGCCCCATCACCGGCGCGATCGTGCGCCGCCAGCCCTTCGGCGGCTGGAAGCGGTCCTCGGTCGGTCCCGGCCTCAAGGCGGGCGGCCCCAACTACGTGGCCGGCCTCGGCACCTGGCACCCGGTCGACACCGGTCACAGCGACGACCGGTGGCTCGAAGCGGCCCGGGCCAGCGACGACGCCGCATGGCAAGCCGAGTTCGGTGCCGAGCACGACCCTTCCGGACTGCACTGCGAGTCCAACGTGCTGTGCTACCGGCGGTTGCCCCGCATCGCGCTGCGGGCCGAGACCGACGCCAGACCCCGCGACGTCGCCCGGGTCCGCGCCGCAGCCGGCCGCTGCGGCGTGCCGCTCGTCGAGTCCCACGCCGCTGACGAGACCGGCGAACAGTTCGCGGTCCGGCTCGGCTCCCTCGGCGTCCAGCGCGTGCGAGTACTGGGAACCTGCAGCCCCGAGCTGCGAGCGGCCGCCAACGAGGCCGGTGTCCACATCGCCGACGATCCGGTCACCGCCGAGGGCCGGATTGAGCTGCTCCACTACCTGCGCGAGCAGGCCGTCACCCGCACAACCCACCGCTACGGCAACGTCCTCTGACCGTCGCCGGTCGCTGCGAACCTAGGCCTACTAGACTTAGTTTACGGACTAAGTTCAATAGGCTCGGGCCTGCAGCAAGGGGATCGCACTCAACCAGTCGCCGGACCTCTGAGCTAAACGGGTATAATAGGAGAATGATTGTGACAGAACCAGAAATAGTGAACATTCATGAGGCCAAGACGCACTTGTCGAAGCTGCTGGAGCGGGCGCACGCGGGCGAGGAGATCATCCTGGCCAAGGCCGGCAAACCCTACGCCCGGCTCATGCCGCTCGCCCCGAAACGCCGCCGCGGCGGGCAGCTCCCGGGTTTGGTCGTCGGGCCCGAGTTCTTCGAGCCGCTGCCCGAGGAGGAGCTCAGGGCCTGGGAAGGCGGATGAAGAAGCTCCTGCTCGACACGCACGCCCTGCTGTGGTGGTGGTCCGACGAGGCTCTGCTTCCGTCGCGCGTCCGCGAGACGATTTCGGATGCGGAAGTGACGGCCTTCGTGAGTGCCGCCAGCGCCTGGGAGATCGCCACCAAGGTGCGCCTGGGGCGTCTGACGCGATACAGGGACGTGGTCCCCAGATTCGATGAGCTGGCCCGGGCCGCCGATCTTCGGCACCTCCCCTTGACCCACCGCCACGGCCTGCGCGCCGGCAGCTATCCGAATGAGCACCGCGACCCGTTCGACCGGATGCTGGCCGCCCAGGCCGAGCTGGAGTCGCTCACCCTCGTCACCAGGGACGAGGCGTTCCAGGACTTCCCGATCCAGGTGCTCTGGTAGCAAGAACCCCGCGCCCGAGCCGAGTGCAGACTGCTCTCGGTCGCTCAGGGCAAATCGCGTACTCTCGGTGTCTAGTAGTCGCGAACTGCCCATCGGTTCGGGCAGGCGGGCAACCTAGGTTTCATCGATCAGGGCAACGACCGTCCAGCTGACGGGAAGGCGGGCCGTGAGAGAGTTGACGATCGACGACATCGACGACCTGGCTCTGGGCGCGACGCTGCTCGGAACGGGCGGAGGCGGCGACCCGTATGTGGGCAAGCTGCTGGTCAAGCAGGCAATTGCTGATCATGGTCCCGCCAGGGTCGTGGAACCCGAAGACCTTCCCGACGACGGCCGCGTACTCACCACAGCAATCATCGGCGCGCCGACGGTCATCCTGGAGAAGATTCCTGCCGGCACCGAGTTCCGAGCCGGCATCGGAGCTCTGGCCGCCTATCTGGGTGAAGAACCGGTAGCGCTGATGCCCATAGAGGTCGGAGGAGTCAACACGCTGGTGCCGATCGCCACCGCGGTCGAGTTGGGCATCCCGATAGTCGATGCCGACGGGATGCGGCGGGCCTTCCCCCAGATCGAGATGACCGTCTTCACGCTGCACGGCCTGCTGGCCGCGCCGATGTCGATCGCGGACGAGAAGGGCAACATGTGCGTCTTCGAGGCCAACACCAATCAGACCGCCGAGGCACTGGCCCGCGCCGCAATCCTTCAGCTCGGTCTGGCCAATGCGATCAGCTGCTATCCGATGACGGTGGCCGACGTGCGGCGGACGGCAATCCGCCACTCGATGACCTACTGCACGGAGGTCGGAGGACTTCTAGCCCAAGTCAAACGGGGCAAGGAGGAGGCTTGGCAGGAACTGCTGGACTACACCGACGCGGCTCTGGTCTTCAGCGGCAAGGTCATCGATATAGACCGCCGTACCACTGAGGGCTTCGCCCGGGGCACCGTCGTTCTAGAGCACTTGGACGACACCAGCCGCGCTCTGCGGGTCGAGATCCAGAACGAGAACCTCGTCGCCTTCGAGGAGGGAGAGGCGATCGTCACCGTGCCCGACCTGCTGTGCCTTCTCGACTACGAGTCGGCTGACCCCATCACCACCGAGGGACTGGCCTACGGCCAGCGGCTCAACGTGTTGGCCATGCCGTGCGCGCCCGAGTGGCACCGCGACGGGATGCTGGAACTGGTGGGCCCGAGGGCCTTCGGGTACGACATCGACTACGTCGACCTCCGGGAGAAGCAGCGATGAAGCGCCTGCGACTCGGTGTCGACGTCGGGGGCACCAACACTGACGCGGTGGTGGTCGACCCGGCCGGAACTGTGCTGGCCGCCACGAAGGCAGCGACCACACCCGAACCGATAGACGGAATCCAGGCGGCCGTGGCCGCCGTGCTGGCCCAGGTGGACGACCCCGGCGCTCTGGACAAGGCGATGCTCGGCACCACCCACCCCACCAACGCGATCATCCGGCGCCAGGACCTCGACCGCGTGGGAGTGCTGCGCCTGGCCGCCCCGTCGTCGCTGGGCGTGCGACCCAGCGCCGCCTGGCCAGAGGATCTCCGTGACATCGTCATCGGGCGCAGCGAGATCGTCTCGGGCGGGTTCGAGTACGACGGCACCCCCATCGCAGACCTCGATGAGGACGCCATCAGGCGCTTCGGTGCTTCGTGTGCACACGAGGTGTCCGCCGTCGCAGTCTCGTGCGCATTCAGCCCGGCTTCGACCGATCACGAGCTTCGGGCCGCAGAACTGCTGAGCGAGGAGTGCGGTCCCGACTTCCCGGTGTCGCTGAGTCACACGGTGGGATCGCTGGGACTGCTCGAACGCGAGAACGCCACGATCCTCAATGCCTCCCTGCTGACGGTGGCCAAGCGAGTGGTCACGGGATTCCGCAACACCCTGGCCGACGCTGGCCTGGAGGTGGAGAGCTACCTCACCCAGAACGACGGCACTTTGATGGCCGTCGACGAGGCCGACAAGTACCCGGTGCTAACCGTCGGCTCGGGTCCCACCAACTCGATGCGGGGCGCCAGCGCACTGGCCGGACTCTCCGACGCGCTCGTCATCGACGTCGGGGGCACGTCTGCCGATGTGGGGATTCTGGTTGAAGGATTCCCTCGCGAGTCCACCGCGGCCGTGGAGGTGGGAGGCGTACGGACCAACTTCCGTATGCCCGATCTGATCTCGGTCGGTCTTGGCGGGGGCAGCATCGTCCGAAACGGCGACGGCGTGACTGTGGGTCCCGACTCCGTCGGGTACGACGTGATCACCGAGGCCATCTGCAGGGGCGGTGCGACCCTGACGCTCTCGGACGTCTCGTTGGCTGCCGGCCGACTCATGGACTTCGGCGATCCCGGTCTCCTGTCGGGTCTGGAGGCCTCGCTCGCAGACTCCGCCATCGGCTGGGTGGACACTCGGATCGGCGTGCTGTGTGAGCGGATGAAGGCTTCGAGCACAGCCTTGCCGCTGATTGCGGTCGGCGGCGGTGCCCACTTGGTGCCTGAAGCGCTGCGAGGGATCAGCGAGGTGCTCTGGCCGCCGCATCACTCCGTGGCGAACGCCTTCGGCGCGGCCATCGCCGAGGCGGCCGGATCGATCGACAAGGTCTACAGCTACGACACAGCCGGGCGGGACTCTTGCCTCAGCAGCGCCCGCGAGGAGGCCGAGGATGCAGCCATCCGAGCAGGGGCCGATCCCGACAATGTGCGCGTCACGAGAATCGTCGAGATTCCCATGACCTATGTCCCGGGGGGCGGCTGCCGGGTGATCGTCAAGGCCGTGGGCCCGCTCGCCGCCTAGTCATGGAGGACCTGCTGGAGGTGCTCGACCCGATTCTCGGCGCCGGTCTGGTCGATCCCGGCAACCTGCCGTTCGTGGCCGGGATGCGCGAGCCCTCGGATCTGGGACCCTTCGGAGCCCTGCTGACGAATCGGCTGGGCGTCGAGACTGCTCGGAAGGTGGCAAGCGACAACCGGATGGACCTCCTAGGGCGAGTCCTTCCGTCGGAGAGTCATCGCACCCGCCGCAAGTAGTAGAAAGCTTGCCGGTGCCCGATACTCGCCTACGGCCCAGACCCCTCACTGTGAGGCAGCTCCTGGCGACGGGCGCATTGGGTGACTGCCGTGTTGTAGCCGGAGACGAGGGCTTGGACCGCATCGTTTCTGACGTGTTCGTGACGGCTCACTGCGACTTGGCCACTCCCATCTCGCCGGGCCTGCTCGTCATACTGGACGCCAGCGGGCTTCAGCCGAACTCGTATGCGCTGGATGTCGCCCTGCGGACGGTCAGGGACGGTGAGGGTTCCGGGCTTGTCGCGGCGAATGCGGTGTCCGTCACCGGCATAGCGACACGGCGTCTGGCTGATCGCTTCAGTACTGCGCTGGTGGAAGCCGAAGCGACCGATGTGCTTTCCGCGGCTGCCGCGGCGCGTGAACTCGTTCTGCAGCCCTCAGTGCACCAGGCCGACATGATGTCCAAGCTGCTTCGAGGCCTGTCCAGGACGACCACAGTCTCGGGAACCCTGTCCCTGGTCTCCGACATCCTCGGGCGGCCGTGCTCACTTGTCGAGGCCAGCAGCGCGGTCATCGCCGGGCCCCCGGTGTCGGTCCAGTCGAAGGCTCTGAGACAGCACGCCTTCCACTCCCCTGACGTCGGTGCTGGAGGCGAGCCGGGAATGGTCTGCCCGGTAGTCGTCGTGCCGGGCGAGCAGGTCCGATTCTGGCTCGTGTGCGTGCTGGACGACGCCGACGACGCCATCCAGCGGGCCGGCCTGGATCTACTCGGGGTCGCCTCCTGGGCAGTGGGGGCCAACCTGGTACGCGACCGCCTCGTCATGGAACGAGACGCGCGGCACCGGCTCGCCCTGCTGAATGAGGTTGTCGGGAGCGGGGAACTGCCTGATGAGGCAATCCTCGCCCAGATGGCGACCTTCGGCTGGTCGGCAACCGGATGGATCAGCGCCTTCCATGTTCAGCTGTCCGGTCCGGTGGACTCCAACTGGGTGCTCGTCAACACCGACGTGCTTGCCAAGATGCTCCTAGATGTTGGGATCGACGGCCCGCTCATCGAGAGGACTGACGGCTGGTCAGGCTGGGTGTGTGCGCCGGCCGAGCCTCCCGTGGGTGACTATCAGCGGCTGGCGCGGAGCCTTCAGGACGCACTTGCAGCCCTCGTCGCCGACTCGGACGGTGTGAGCGCTCACGCCGGGGTGGGTCAGCCCGCGACCGGCCTCACGGGCCTCAGGGCGGGCCTCACGGAGGCTCGTCAGGCCGCGGCCCTGGCGGGTGCAGGTACGAGGCGAGTAGCGGTGAGGCACATCGACGAACTCGGCATCCAGCGGATCATGCTCGGCTGGTACGGATCGGCCGACTTCGGCCGCGTGGTGGCTGCCTTCCTCGCGCCGCTGACCAGCGCGGACAGCGACGGAGTGCTCCTGCGGACTCTGCAGGTCTACCTGGACTGCCTGTCCTCCGCGACCAGCGCGGCCGCCGCTCTCGGCGTGCACCGCAACACGGTGATGAAGCGGATCGACCGCATAGCGGAGATGCTCAACGTCAACCTGCACGACCCGGAGCAGCGGCTCGCGCTGCAGCTCGTGGTGAGGATGCGCCGGCTCGACCGATCAAGCCCCTAGCAGATCTCACGGCAGGCCGTCCCGGCCCCAAGGAGTGCAAGAACTGCCCTTCATTGCGCTCGAATAGCAGCGGTCTGCCCATTGAGCCCGTTCTCGCAGCTCCATACCGTCCCCTTCCAGGCTCATATGTCCCATCGTGAGGGGGATCCGATGAAGATAGGAAACGTAACGAGGCTCTTGGGTGTCGTCCTGGCGCTGGCTCTGGTAGCCGCGGCATGCGGTGACGACGGGGCATCCGACGAACCCGTGAGCGAGGCCACCGACAGCGCCGCCGGCACCGAAGCTCCCTCCGGCGGAGAAGAGCCGCCCGAGGACGCACAAGACGAACCAGACGGCGAACAGGCCATGCCTGACGACGATGGCGCGGCCCCGGAGGTGCCCGACGAGGAGGAAGCAACCGATCCGGCGGTCGAGGAACCTGCAGACGAGGCGCCGGCAACGACAGAGCCCGCCGGTCCGCGGCAGATCGCCTACCTGTCGGCCAGTTCGGCCAACACTTTCCTGCTGGCGTCGGTCGGCGAGATGCAGCGGCTCGCAGACGAGAACAACATCGAGCTGGTCGAGTTCGACGCACAGTTCAATGCCGACCTGCAGACAACGCAGCTTCAGGATGTGGTGGCCAGCGGCCAGTACGACGGGATCATCCTGGTGGCGCTGAACGGTCCCGGACTCGTGCCCGACGTGGAGGCAGCCCTTGATGCCGGGCACGAGGTCGTGCTGTTCAACCAGATCGTCGGTGACGACCTGTCCACCAACGAACCGCAGGTCGGCGGGATAGCCGCATCCGTCCTCGCGCCGCCCATCGTCACCGGCCAGCGCGCCGGACGGCTCACAATCCAGGCCTGCGCCGGCCTCGATCCGTGCCGGGTGGTCTACATCTTCGGAATCCGGGGCTTCCCGCTGGACGTGGCTCTGCGCCAGGGGTTCGACAGCGTGGTCGCAGGCGAGTCCAGCATTGAGGTCGTCGCTGAGGGAGAGGGCCAGTACCTGGGGCCGGAAGGCGGGATCAACGCCATCCAGGACATCCTGCAGGCCCAGCCCGACTTCGACGTGGTGGTCGGCGCCGACCAGCCGCTGCAGGGCATCGAGCTGGTCCTCACCGACGAGGGCAAGCTCGACGACGTCGCCCTGATCGGCCTCGGAGGCTCATCGCCCGCCATCGAGGGGATCCGCGACGGCCGGTGGTTCGCAACGGTGTTCTACGCGCCGGCCAGCGAGGGCCGCCTGGCCATGGAAGCCATGATCGCCGCACTCGACAACGGAACGTACACCGGCGGGGTGGACCCCAACGGCGGCTTCGCCGACGAGGGCATGGTCACCTCGGCCAACGTGGGCCAGTTCACCGCGGAGTGGGATGGCTGCCCCTCGGCCCGGCGAGCCGGCTCAGGTCGAGCTGACTCACATCGAGCTGCGCGAGGTATCCAAGAGGTTCGGCTCGACCCAGGCCGTCGATTGCGTCGACATCGTCATCCGGCGCGGCTGTATCCATGCTCTCGTCGGGGAGAACGGCGCGGGCAAGTCCACCGTCGGCAAGATCATCGCTGGGGTGCACACCGCCGACAGCGGCGCAGTGATCGTCAACGGCCGACCATGCCGGTTCCGGTCACCGAGGCAGGCCTTCGCGGCGGGCATCACCATCATCACCCAAGAACTGGCCCTCGTCCCGGATCGCACCGTCGCCGACAACGTGTTCCTGGGAGTGGAGTCGACCCGCTGGGGATTCGTCGCCCGTCGCGACACGCGGCGGCGGTTCGAGGCACTGGTCGAGCACACCGGCATCCCGATCGATCCGGACGCGAGCGTCGGGAGTCTCGGCGTCGCCGAGCAGCAGAGAGTCGAGATCCTTCGGGCCGCGGCTCGCCGATCCGAGTTCGTGATCATGGACGAGCCCACGGCCCGCCTCTCCGCGCAAGAGCGCGACCAACTCCACCTCTTGGTGCGGTCACTGCGCGATCACCAGATCACCGTCCTCTTCATCTCCCACTTTCTCGACGAAGTCCTCGACCTTGCCGACGACATAACCGTCATGCGCGACGGGCGCGTCGTGAGGAACACCAGGCCGTCGTCAGAAACGACGGGATCCCTCGTCGAGGCGATGATCGGGCGCCAACTCCAGGGCAGTTTCCCGTCCAGACCACCCCGCCCGGACCAGTCTCAGGACCCGGTCCTCAGCGTTCGGGGGCTGGTAACTGCCTGTTCTGGCGGGCTGACGCCCACCGGCCTCGCCGGGGAGTCAGCGTCAGCCGAGACCCCGCTGGTCGCAGGGCTTGACCTGGATGTGTTCCCTGGCGAAATCGTGGGCATCGCGGGGCTGGTCGGATCGGGCCGCACGGAGTTCGTCCGGTGTGTCTACGGCGCCGACAGACCCGTCGCTGGTGACGTGCAGGTGGCCGGCGGGGGCGCCAGTCGCCTTCAACCTCATGGGTCGATCGGCGCCGGCGTGGGCCTGATCCCCGAGTCTCGCAAGGAGCAAGGGCTATTGATGGAGCGCAGCCTCCGCGAGAACATTGCTCTCCCGCACCTGCGACAGATCACGAGGGCAGGCCTTGTGGCCCGTCGCTCCGAGAACGATCTCGTATCCGCTTCCGCGGCAGGCGCCGGAGTGCGCGGCGGAGGACTGGAGACTCCCGTACGGCTGCTGTCGGGAGGCAACCAACAGAAGGCCCTGTTCGCGCGCTGGCTGACCCCCGGTCTGAGAGTGCTCATAGCTGACGAGCCCACCAGGGGAGTCGACGTGGGCTCCAAACGCTCGATCTACGATCTGATCGCGGCCGCGGCCGGCGGTGGCCTCGCCGTGTTGCTCGTTTCCTCTGAACTCGAGGAACTCGTCGGGCTCTGCCACCGAGTGCTTGTCATGCGAGAGGGACGCTTCGTCGCGGAGTTCGCCCACCCCGATCTGGACGAGACACAGATCCTCCGGCACTCCTTCGGCGAGGAGGCCACGGCCGGCCGAAGCTCATGACTGATGCTGCCGCGCTGTCGCGGCCGTCAGGAGCCGGCCGATATCTCGGTGTGCTGGCTCGCTACGGAATCGTCTGGATAACCGTCGCACTGTTCGTGCTGCTCGCCGTCACTACCGACGGCTTCCTGACGGGCCCCAACCTGCGCAACGTTCTCGACCAGCAGGCGACGCTGTTGATCGCGGCCTCGGTTGCCACCCTGACCATGATCGCGGGCGGCTTCGACGTGTCGATCTCGGCGGTTGCGGTGGCTGCACCGCTGGTGGCGCTGCGGGTGGAGAACGCCACCGGATCGGTCGCCGTGGCGCTGCTGGCGGGCTGCGCATTCGGCCTGGCCGTCGGAGCGACCAACGGCGCCATAGTGGCGTTCGCCCGGATCAACTCGTTCATCACCACGCTGGCGACGTCGTTCATCGTCTTCGGCATCGGCTACGTGGTGAGCGGGCGCAGCATCATGCGGCCCTCCAGCGACAGCTTTCGCGCCATCGCTCGCACCCGGGTCGCGGAGCTCACCACTGCTACATGGATCTCGCTTGCAGTGGTGTTGGTGGCATGGATCACGCTGGCCGGCACCCGGTTCGGTCGCCACGTCTACGCCACCGGCGGAAATGCCGAGGCGGCGAGGCTCGCCGGCGTGCGAACGCGCCAGATTGTGGTGGCGGTGTTCGCGCTGTCGGGGCTCGCCGCCGGACTCGCGGGGGTAGTCGCCGCGTCGCGGACCATCAGCGCGACCCCGTCCGACGACTTCAGCTTCGTGTTCGGCGTGATCGCCGCCATCGTCGTGGGCGGGACCTCCATCGCCGGCGGGACGGGCGCGGTATGGAGGACCCTGCTGGGAGCCTTCTTCATCGCTTTCATGGTCAACGGGTTCAACCTTCACCAGATCGATCCCATCTGGCAGCGGATCATCCAAGGCCTCGTGATCCTCGCCGCCGTGGCTGCCGACGCCTGGTCGAGAGCCCGTCGCTCCTAGTCGCGACCTACCCGAGTTCTCATCAACCCGACTGCTCGAAAGGACAAGGCATGAGAATCCACATCGTCGTTCCGATCACATCCGACTCGTTCAACGACCAGATAACCCGGGAGGCTCGCAGCTTCGTGGGCGACGGCATCGACTTGGAGGTCAGCTGCCTGCCGTACGGTCCCGCGTCGATCGAGTCGTTCTATGACGAGGTCCTTGCCGGGCCCGCGATTGTCGCGGAGGTTGTGGAAGCTGAGGCCCGGGGCGCGGACGGGGTCTTCATCACCTGCTTCGGCGATCCGGCGGTTCCCGCGGCCCGAGAGCTCGTCGACATACCGGTTGTGGGCGGGTTCGAGCCCGCGGTGACCACGGCCCTGAACCTCGGGGAACGATTCTCTGTCGTCACCGTGCTGGAGAATGTCGTGCCCATGATCTCCACCCTGGCCGCCCGGATGGGTGTGCTGAGCCGTATGGCTTCCATCGAAGTGATCGACACGCCGGTGCTGGAACTGCACGACGGCGAGATCCTGCTCAAGAACCTCTTCGAGGCCTCCTGCCGGGCACTCGACGCCGGTGCCGACGTGCTGGTGCTGGGGTGCACCGGCATGCTCGGGGTGGCGGCCGCTCTCCAAGACCGGCTGGAGTCGGAGCAGGCGCGTGTGCCGGTGGTCGATCCGACGGGCGCCTCGCTCGGAATGCTGCTGTCCATGCACTCGATGGGCCTGCGACCGAGCCGGAACACGTACATGCCACCGCCCGACAAGGAGCGAACCAGCCCCTGAGCGGACAGCACTACGGAGACGCTCCCGTCGGCGGAGCTGGTCGAGGGCAACACGCTGGCCGTCGCAGCCCTGGAGCAGCCGGGTGCCCATACGCCGGTGTGAACGGGAATTCGTATAGTTCGCATCAGCCATGACCGGAACCGTTCCCCGCTCTGTCGACGCAGTCGTTGTCGGCGGGGGCATCGCCGGGGTGTCGGCCGCCTGGGCGCTGGCCCGGCGTGGCCACCGGGTGGCGGTTGTCGAGCGGGAGGCGTCTCTCGCCGCGCACAGCACGGGACGGTCGGCCGCCCAGTTCCTGGCCTCCTACGGCGGGCCGGCCAACCGGATTCTCAGCGCGGCGTCGCGACCGTTCCTGGAATCCGGCGCCGACGGCCTCGCCGGCAGCGAGCTGCTGGAGTCCCGCAACGTGCTGTGGGTGGCACCGACCGGCTTTGAGGAGCAGCTGACGGCCAGGATCGCGGCCAACCAGACCACGGGCACACCGTGCGAGCGCCTCGATGCCGCCAGCGCCCTGGGCCTCTGCCCCGTCCTCGACCCGGCCTGGCTGGACGGCGGGGTGATCGAGTACGGCGGCTTCGACATCGACGTCGCCGGGCTGCACCAGGCCTTCCTGCACGGTGCCCGCGCCGAGGGAGCGGCGGTGCTGCGGGAGCACGGAGTGCGGGCCCTCGACCGGCGCGACGGCTGCTGGCAGGTGGATGTCGGCGAGCGCGTCCTGAGTTGCGCCACCGTCATCAACGCGGCCGGCGCATGGGCCGACGAGTTGGCCCTCATGGCCGGAGTGCGCCCCGTCGGCCTGCAGCCGTACCGGCGCACGGTGTTCACGTTCGCGAGCCACCACGAGTCGGCGGGCTGGCCCCTGGTCGTCGGCGCGGACGAGAGCTTCTACTTCAAGCCCGAGGGCGCCGGCCAGTTCCTGGCCTCGCCCGCCGATGAGCATCCGATCGACGCCTGCGACGTCAAGCCCCACGAGATCGACGTCGCAGCCGGGATCGAGTCCGTCAACCGGGCCACGATCCTCGACGTCCGCTCGGTCCGTTCAACCTGGGCCGGCCTGCGCACCTTCGCGCCGGACCGGGTGCCGGTCGTCGGCTTCGATCCCGGCGCCGAGGGGTTCTTCTGGTGCGCGGGGCAGGGCGGCACCGGCATCCAGACGTCCCCGGCCATCGCATCGCTGGTGGCCGACCTGATCGGCGGCGACGCCCCCGCCGCCCCGCTGGGCGGCATCGTCGCCGAGCTCAGTCCCGAGCGCTTCCCGCGACAATAGGCAGTGCTGGACGCACATCTACCGACGCAGGGCTATGCCGAATGCCTATGAGCCTGGCCGCCAAGCCTCGAATACCGTGAACCGACCGACCTCGGATCACGAACGGGAGACAGCGCGAATGGTCCGGATACTGTGGATCAACCCCGTCGGCACCAGCGCGTACGACGCGCCCATAGGCGCCGAGTTGCGCCGCGAGGCTGCGCCAGCGACCCGGGTGGACGTGTGCTCGCTTCCCGATGCCGGCCCTCAGCATCTTGAATGGAACGCGCTGGAGGCGGTGGTGGCCGGTCCGACCATGGGCGTGGTCCGCTGGGCCGCCGAGCGGCGGGGCTACGACGCTGCGGTCATCGGCTGCTTCTACGATCCGTTCCTGCGCGGCGCCCGGGAACTGGCGGGCCCCATGGCCGTCACCGCACCGGCCGAGGCCTGCCTCCGCATCGCCGCCACCGTCGGCGAGCGGGTCTCGATCCTGGTGGGGCGGCGCAAGTGGATCCCCGAGATGCACGAGAACGTGGTCAAGTACGGCCACGGCGACCATCTGGCGTCGTTCCGGGTGCTCGACATGAGCGTCGACGAGTTCCAGGCCGATCCGGAGACCACCCAGCAGCGCATCCTCGCCGAAGCTGAGGAGGCGGTGCGCGCCGACCGGGCCGACGCCGTGGTGCTGGGTTGCACGATCGAGTTCGGCTTCTACCGGGAGGTGCAGGACAAGATCGGCGTCCCGGTGATCGATGCCATCACCGCGCCCCTGCGCTACGCCGAGTTCCTTGCCGCTGTCGGCACCGATCACGGCTGGCGGACCAGCCGGACCGGCGGCTACGACTCCGTTCCGGCGCGCGAGCTCGAGTGGATCCCGATGCTGGAGCCCGTGCTCGACATCGACCCCCGGCCTTGACCCGGGCCACCAGACCGGCCCAGATGGAGCAGCCATGGACACGCTGACCGCCGACGACATCGAAGCCCTGTGTCTCGGCGCGACCCTGCTCGGCACCGGCGGGGGCGGCGACCCCTACATCGCCAAGCTCGTCGCTCACCAGGCCCTGGAGACCTACGGACCCGTCGCGGTGGTCAATGCCGCCGACCTTTGCCCCGACGCGTTGGTCCTCACCACCGCGGTAATCGGGGCGCCCACCGTGATCCTCGAGAAGATCCCCGCCGGGACCGAGTACGTGGCAGGCGTCAAGGCCCTGGCCTCGTACCTGGGCAAGGAGCCGGCCGCGATCATGCCGATCGAGGTCGGCGGGTGCAACACGCTGCTGCCCATCGCCACCGCGGCGGAGATGGGCCTGCCCATAGTGAACGCCGACTCGATGCGCCGGGCGTTCCCCCAGATCGAGATGACGGTGTTCACGCTGGCCGGGCTGCCGGCCGGCCCGCTGTCGGTCGCCGACGAGAAGGGCAACCAGTGCGTCTTCGAGACGACCACCAACCAGGTGGCGGAGACGCTGGCCCGCACCTCGGTCATCCAGCTCGGGATGGCCAACTCCATCAGCTGCTATCCGCTGACTGCGGCCCAGGTCGCCGAGCACGCCATCCAGGGCTCGCTCACCTACTGCACCGAGGTCGGGCGCCTGCTGCAGGCCGTGAAGGACGGTGAGGTCGGCGCCTGGGAGAGGTTCCTCGACGAGTCGGGATCCAGAAGGTTCTTCAACGGCAAGGTCGTCGACCTCGACCGGCGCACCACCGACGGCTTCGCCCGGTCGACGGTGATCCTCGAAGACCTCGACGGACTGGACGCAACCATGCGCATAGAGGTGCAGAACGAGAACCTGATCGCCTTCCTCGACGGCAAGCCCGCCATCACCACCCCCAACCTGATCTGCCTGCTCGACTGCGAGACCTTCGACCCCATCACCACCGAGGCCCTCGCCTACGGCAACCGGGTGCTGGTGATCGGGATGCCCTGCGCGCCGGAATGGCATCAGGAGGGGATGCTCGACCTGGTCGGGCCCCGGGCGTTCGGCTACGACGTCGACTTCGTGGAGCTGTCGGCATGAGCGAGGACCGGGAGTTCCGCATCGGCATCGACGTCGGGGGCACCAACACCGACGCGGTGGTCATCGACGCCGAGGGCTCGGTGATCAGCGCGGTCAAGGTGGCCACGACGCCCGAGCCCATCGACGGCATCCGCGAGTCGCTCAGCGAGGTTCTCCAGGGCACCGACAAGACGCGGGTGGCGAAGGCCATGCTGGGTACCACCCACCCCACCAACGCCATCATCCAGCGGCAGGGTCTCGACACGGTGGGTGTGCTGCGCCTGGCTGCCCCGTCCTCGCTGGGCGTGAGACCCGGCGCGGCCTGGCCCTCCGACATCCGGGACACGGTCATCGGGGTCTCGGCCATCATCGAGGGCGGCAACGAGTACACGGGAGTCGAGATCGCTCCGCTCGATACCGGCGCGGTGCGCCGCTTCGCATCCGATGCCGTCGCCGCGGGATGCCGAGCCGTCGCGGTGTCGGCCGCTTTCAGTCCGGCGACCAGCGAGCATGAGCTACGGGCCCGAGATGTCCTCGCGGCCGAATTGGGCGACGCCTTCCCGGTGTCGCTCAGCCACCAGGTCGGATCGTTGGGCCTGCTCGAGCGCGAGAACGCCACCATCCTCAACGCCGCGCTGCTGAGTGTGGCGTCCAGCGTGGTCGACGGTTTCGAGAACGCGCTCGCCGCCCACCAACTGGCCATAGACGCCTACCTCACGCAGAACGACGGCACCCTGCTCACCGCGTCCGAAGCCGGGCGCTTCCCGGTGCTGACCCTCGGATCGGGCCCTACCAACTCGATGCGGGGCGCCTGCGCGCTGGCGGGGGTGAACGATGCCGTCGTGATCGACGTGGGCGGCACGTCGGCCGATGCTGGCATCCTGGTGGACGGGTTCCCCCGCGAGTCCACCGCGGCGGTGGAGGTCGGCGGCGTGCGCACCAACTTCCGCATGCCCGATCTGATCTCGATCGGACTGGGAGGAGGCACCGTGGTGCGCGAGGCTGGGGCCGGCAACGGCTCCGAGCTGGCCATCGGTCCCGACTCGGTGGGCTACGCGGTGGCGACCGAGGCGTTGTGCGTCGGAGGCGGCACGCTCACACTGTCGGACATCTCGCTGGCGTCGGGACGCCTCGACGGCTTCGGCGATAGCACGCTGGTGGAGGACCTCGAGCCCGGGCTGGTGCGCGACGCGCTGAACTGGGTGGACGAGCAGGTGTCGATCATGAGCGACCGGATGAAGTCGAGTCGGGCCGAGATCCCGCTGCTGGCCGTCGGTGGGGGAGCCCACCTGATCGCGGATCGGGTGCCCGGTATCTCCGAGGTGCTGCGCCCGCGGAGCTACTCGGTGGCCAATGCGTACGGCGCGTGCATTGCCGAAGCCTCTGGAATGGTCGACCGGGTCTACAGCTACGACCGCTCCAGCCGGGAGGAGTGCCTCGACGACGCCAAGGAACTGGCCGCCAACGCTGCGGTGCGCTCCGGTGCCCACCCGGACCGGATCCGCATAACCACGGTCACCGAGGTTCCCATGACCTACGTGCCCGGCGGCGGTTGCCGGGTCATGGTCAAAGCCGTTGGTCCCCTGGCCTGAGCAGCGGCTGCGAATCGCCGGCCCCCGGCAACACTCAGCGGTGTCGGGGGAATGACTGGCGCGGCCTCGGGGTCGATCCTGCCCATTGCCGACTCTCACAATGACCTGTTGTTGGCCTGCATGCATCGGCACGAGCGCGGTGCGGCCGATCCGTTCGGAGACGACTGGTTGCCGGGGCTGCGGGCCGGCGGCGTGGTACTCCAGGTCCTGCCCATCTTCACCGAGGAGCAGTTCGTCGGCGAGGGGGCTCTGCGGCGCACGCTGGAGATCATCGCTCTGGCCCGTGAGATCGCAGCCGTCCACCGGTCCGACGTGGCCATCGCGCAGAACGCCGCCGACATCGACCCCATCATCGACGGCGGGCGTATCGCCCTGCTGATTGCCATTGAGGGAGCCGAGCCCGTCGGCTCGTCGATCTCTATGTTCGAGACGCTGCACCGCTTGGGGGTGCGCATGGCATCGCTCACCTGGAACCGGCGCACGATGCTGGCCGACGGGACCGCCGAGTCCGGCACCGGTGGCCGCCTCTCGACACTCGGCGTGGAGGCTGTGGCCGAGATGGAGCGCCTCGGAATGGTGGTCGACATCAGCCACCTCTCGGCTGCGGGCGTGGAGCATCTGGCCGGGATCGCCACCAGACCCTTCGTGGCCAGCCACTCGTCGTGCCGGGCGCTGTGCGACCACCCGCGGAACCTCACCGACTCCCAGATCCGGCTGGTGGCCGGCTCCGGCGGGTTCGTGGCAGTCAACGCCTTCGGCGCCTTCGTGTCCGACACAGTTCCCACCATCGACGGTTTCGTCGACCACATCGAGCACGCCGCCGCGGTCGCCGGCGAGGACCGGGCCGCTATCGGGGCGGACTTCATCGACGACTTGATTCGCACCGTCGATCCGATCCTCGGACGCCAGTTGCTCGTCGATCCTGCTGAACTCTCCTTCATCGAGGACCTGAAGGCCCCGTCCGACTATGCGAACCTGTCCGGCCGCCTCGTCGATCGGTTCGGCCCCGACCGCTCGGTGCGCTTCGCGAGCGCCAACATGCTCGACTTCTTCCGGGCCAACCTGCCGTAGCGTCGAGCCGGCCTCCTGAGCAGCGTCTGTAGGTTTGGGGCCGTGGGCAACGAGCGCCCGATCACGGTGCGACAGCTGCTGGCCTCGCCGGCGCTGACCGACGCCGAGCTGGTCGCGGGCGAAACAGGACTGGACGACGCGGTCACGGAGGTCGTCCTCCATGGCAGGCTCCGGTCCGATTCGCCTCCACAGCCCGGCGAGGTGGTGGTCTTCGACGCCGCCGACATCGGCGAGCACCTCTACCAGATCGACATGGCCATCCGGATCGTGGCCGACGCGGGCTCGTCCACCCTGATCGTCACCAACCCCGGCTTCGAACTCGGCGTGGGCGTCTGCCGCCTCGCCAACCGGTTCGACGTGCCGCTGGTGGTGTTGTCGGACACCGACGCCATGACCCTCACCCATCGGCTGAGGGCTCAGCTCTGGGCAGCCGATGTGGAGCACGCTTCGGCGGTCGACTCGCTGCTGGTCTCTCTGAGCCGGACCCGTACCGCCAGCGTGGACCGGGTGCTGGATGCCATCGCCGAACTGAGCGCGTCGAGGATCTGCCTGCTGGGCCAGGACCGGAGCCTCGTGGCCGGCGAGCTGATCGAGATCGGGGACCGCCGGCTGGCGTCGGGACCGGCGTACCTGGTCGACAACTCCGCCGAGGCCTCGCTCCACAGCACCGCGATCGTGCTGACCCCGGGCGAGGCAGGCGAGGACGCCGACTATTGGCTGGTCGCCGAGAGCCGCGGGCCGGGCGGCGTGCAGCGCCTGCTGCGGTCCCTGCTGCAGATCGGGTCCTGGTACCTGGCGGCCCTGCTGGCCTCGGTGCGGGCCCGCACCGAGGGCGACGCCCGGCGGCGCATCGCCGTCCTCAATGAGTTGCTGGCCACCAGCGACCTTCACGAGCGGGACATCCGCAACCAGATGCTGGCGTTGGGATGGAGCGCTGCAGGATGGAACACCGGCCTCCACATCACGCTGCGCGGGGCCGACACCTCCCGGATCATCGACTTGCACGCCGAGGTCCGGGAGCGTCTGCGCGGCGCCGGGATCGACGGGCCGCTGGTGGAGCGCAACGACGGCTGGAGCGGCTGGGTCACCGAGACGTCGGAACCGGCGGTGGAGAGCTACTCGGTGATGGTCCGCCGCCTGGGCGATGCGCTGGCTGAGTTTGTCGACGCGCACTCGGGCCTCCAGGCCCATGCCGGCATCGGGCGCCCGTATTCGGGTCTCGGAGGACTGCGCCGGTCGCTGACGGAGGCCCACGAGGCGGCGCTGATTGCCAACGCCCGCTTCGGGGGTCGTTTCGGTGCAGCCCACATAGATCAGCTCGGTGTGCAGCGGGTGTTGATGGGCTGGTTCGGATCCGAGGACTTCGCCCGCTACGCCCGGTTCATACTGCAGCCGGTCCTCGACGTCGACAGTGACAACGAGCTGCTCAGGACGCTCGAGGTCTACCTCGATGCCAGCTGCTCCACCACGGAGGCCGCGCTGGTGCTGGGGCTGCACCGCAACACCGTCGCCAACCGGATGCGTCGCATAGCCGGCCTGCTCGGCGTCGCTCTGGATGACGCAGAGACCCGCCTGTCACTGCAACTCGCCTGCCGGATGCTGCGCATCAACCGTCAGCCAGCCCCGCTTGTGCAGAACGCACTGGAATAGGGGATTCCCATATGCATCCAGCCTAAGTCGGTGTCCGGCGTCTCGCCTTATGGTGCGGTCAGCTCGGCATGAGCCGGGCGGCGTACCAGGAGGAGGTGACGCCCGATGGCGAGAATCCCGCGCACAAGACTCTCGCTCCTGTGGCTCGCACTCGTCGCAGCATTCGCGCTGGTCGCGGCCTCTTGTGGAGGCGACGACGGCGAAGAGGCTGGCGGGGAGCAGACGCAGGAGCCGGCCCCGGCCGACAGCGGCGGTGACGAGGCCGCGCCGGAGCCTGCGCCCGACGAGGGCGACGAAACTGACGAGCCCGCACCCGATGAATCCGCGCCCGACACGGCCGCGCAGGAGCCGGCGCCCGATGAGGGCGACCCGGCCGTGCCAGACGAGGGTGGCGAAGTGGCCGAGCCGGAGCCGGCCGCACCCGACGAGCCGTTCCAGGTCGCCTATCTCTCGGCCAGCTCGGCCAACACGTGGCTGCTCTCGTCGCGCCTTGAGATGGAGGCGGTCGCCGAGGCCAACAACATCGAGATCACCGAGTTCGACGCTCAATTCGACCCGAGTCTGCAGACCACCCAGTTCCAGGACGTGATCGCTTCGGGCGCCTACGACGGCGTGATCCTGGTATCGATCGTCGGCATCGGTTCGCTCCCTGACATCGAGGCCGCGCTCGGCGCGGGCCTGGAAGTGGTCACCCTCAACCAGGTGGTGGGCGAGGACTACACCACCTCGGAGCCCCAAGTTCCCGGCGTCAGCGCCAATGTCATGGCCGCTCCGTTCGTGAACGGCAAGCGCCTCGGCGAGCTCACGGTGCTGGCCTGCGCCGACCTCGACCCGTGCGAGGTGGTCTACATCTACGGGATCAAGGGCCTGCCCATCGACGACGCGGCCCGGGCTGGCCTCGACGAGGTCATCGCGGCCTACCCGGCCATCACCATCGTCGCCGAGGGCGAGGGCCAGTACCTCGGCCCTGAGGGCGGCATCAACGCCACCCAGGACATACTCCAGGTCGCACCGGACTTCGACGTGCTCGTCGGCGCCGACCAGTCGGTGCAGGGCGCGGAGATCGTCCTCGCCGATGAGGGCAAGCTCGATCAGGTACGTCTGGTGGGGTGGGGCGGATCGGTGCCGGCCATCGAGGGCATCGCCGGCGGGCGTTGGTTCGGCGGTGTGTTCGGAGCCCCCGGCGACGAGGGCCGCATCGCCATGGAGGCCATGGTCTCGGCACTGACCGGCGGTCCCGACTTGGGCGGGGTGGACCCGCTGGCCGATCTACCCGACAATGGGCTGGTGACCGCCGACAACGTGGACCTGTTCACGCCCCAGTGGGACGGCTGAGACAGCCACCCGGGCCCGGCCCCTCCGCGCCCCGAGCGCGGCAGGCAACACGATGAATCACGCCGAAGCGCTTGTGAGCGTTCGCAACGTCAGCAAGCGCTTTGGCGCGACTCAGGCCTTGGAGGACGTCTCGGTCGACTTCGAGGCCGGTCGCGTCCATGGGCTGGTCGGCGAGAACGGCGCCGGCAAATCCACGCTCTGCGGGGTCGTCCTGGGCGCGCACGCCCCCGACGCCGGCGCGGTCTGGATGGACGGTTCGACTCTCCGGCTCGACAGCCCCGCGGCGGGGGCCGACCGCGGCCTGGTCGGGGTGGCCCAGGAGTTGTCGCTGCTGCCTGCCATGAGCGTGGTGGACAACATCGTGCTGGGCACCGAGGAACACTGGGGTCCGTTCGTGAAGGACCGGGCCAACCGCCGCCGGGTCGCGGCCCTCGTTGCCGAGCACGGCTTGGAGGTGTCTCTCGACGCTCGAGTCGGGTCTCAGTCTGTCGCCGATCAGCAGAAGGTGGAGATCCTGCGTGCCCTCGGGCGGCGGTCGCGCCTGGTGGTGCTGGACGAGCCGACGGCCCGGCTGGCCAGTCACGAGGCTGTGGAGCTGCGGGGCACCGTGCGCCGCCTGGCCGAGCGCGGGGTGGCCGTGGTCTACGTCTCGCATTTTCTCGATGAGGTGCTGTCCGTCGCGGACACTGTCACGGTCATGCGCGACGGGCGGATAGTACGCACCGGTCCGGCTCGCCTGGAGTCGCACGCGTCGCTTGTGGAGGGCATGACCGGCCGCCAGATCGGCGAGGTCTTCCCGCCCAAGCCGCCCGCCCCGGCCGATGACGCACCGGTGGTGCTGCGGGTCGAGGGGCTCGGCTCGGCCGGTGCCGGGTTCTCCGACGTGTCGCTGCAGATCAGGGCGGGCGAGATCCTGGGGCTCGCGGGGCTGGTCGGAGCGGGTCGCAGTGAGGTTGCCCACGCCGTCTACGGCGCACACGCGACCGCGGCCGGATCGGTCGAGGTCTGCGGTCACCGGCTGTCGGGCCGTGTCGAGGACGCGCTGGCCAAGGGAGTGGCCCTGATCCCCGAATCGCGCCGCGATCAGGGCCTGATGGCCAGGCGGCCCGTGCGGGACAACACGACACTGCCCCATCTGGGGCGCTTCGCCGGCCGGCTGGGCATGCGCACCGGCGAGGAGCAGGAGGCGGCGTCACGGGCCTGCGACGAGGTCGGCGTGCGGGCACAGAGCGTGCTGGCACCGGTGGCGGCCCTGTCGGGCGGCAACCAGCAGAAGGTGCTCTTCGCCCGGGCCGTGCTCGGCGAGCCGAGGCTCCTCATAGCCGACGAGCCCACGCGGGGCGTGGACGTCGGCTCGAAGCGAGCGATCTACGAAGCGCTCAACCGCATGGCCCGCTCGGGCTGCGCGGTTCTCCTCGTCTCCTCGGAGTTGGAGGAGGTGATCGGCACCTGTCATCGGGCGTTGGTGATGCGCAGGGGCCGCCTCGTCGCCGAGCATGCAGGCAGCGAGATGACCGAGGAGAGGCTGCTGGCGGACGCCTTCGGCCCGGGGAATGGAGCGGGAGGGGGCCGCGGGGACCCGGCATTGGCGGAGGGTGAGTCCCCATGATGGCCCAGGCTCTCCCCGCGGTCCGCCGCTACGGCATCGCCTTCGTCACGGTCGCCCTGTTCATCTTCCTGGCGGCAACGACGAACGGTTTCTTGAGCCAGGCCAACTTCCGCAACATTCTCGACCAGCAGTCGGCCCTGCTCATCGCGGCCTCGTTCGCGACCATCACCATGATCGCGGGCGGCTTCGACATCTCGGCCGCTTCGGTCTTCGTGGTCTCGCCGCTGTTCGCGTTGCAGGTCGAGAACGCCACCGGCGACGCCGCGCTGGCCCTCGTCGTCGGGGTGGCCGTCGGGCTGGTCGTCGGGGTGGCCAACGGGCTGGTGGTCACGGCGCTGAAGGTCAATTCGTTCATCGCCACGCTGGCGACCTCGTTCATGGTGTTCGGCGCAGGGTTCCTGATCAGCGACCGGAGTGTGCTCAGAGCCTCCACCGACGCCTACCCGGCTATCGCCCGCACCCGCTGGTGGGGCATCACCACCGGCGCATGGATCGCGGCTGCCGTGGTAGCGGTGGCCTGGGTCCTGTTGAGCCGCACCCGCTTCGGCCGCCACGTGTACGCCGCCGGCGGCAACGCCGAGGCTGCTCGTTTGGCCGGAGTCCCTGTGGCCCGCGTGAAGACCATCACATTCGCGCTGGCCGGAGCGGCCGCCGGACTGGCCGGGGTGGTCTCGTCCTCGCGGTCGCTGTCCGCACTGCCGTCCGACGACTTCAGCTTCGTGTTCGGCGTGATCGCTGCGGTGGTGGTGGGCGGTACGTCCATCGCGGGGGGCGAGGGCGCGGTGTGGCGCACCGTCGCGGGAGCATTCTTCATCGCGCTGATGGTCAACGGGTTCAACCTGCACCAGGTCGATCCGATCTGGCAGCGGGTCATTCAAGGGGCGGTGATCCTGGCCGCCGTCTCCATCGACTCCTGGACCCAGCGCCGCCCAACGTAGTGGATTGAGGTCGGAGTCGAGTCGGCAGATAGTATCGTTAATGGTATCATCCGTGCGTGTGGATGTGGAGGCCGCGCATGAGTCGTGCCGCAAGAACCCGAACAGCGTTCGGTTCGCTGACCTCGCCAAGCTCTGCGACGAGTACTTCGGGAAGCCCCGCCAGGCTGGTACCAGCCATCGGGTCTACCGCATGCCCTGGCCGGGGGACCCGCGCGTGAACATCCAGAGTCTCAAGGGCATGGCGAAGCCCTACCAGGTTCGGCAGGTGCTCAAGGCCATCGAGAGGTTGGAGGCGCTACGTGATTGATCACTACACGTATCGCGTGACCTGGTCCGCCGAGGATGACGAGTACGTGGGCCTTTGTCTGGAATTCCCGTCACTAAGCTGGCTCGCCCAAACGCCCGACGAGGCCTTCTCCGGTATCCGGCAACTCGTGCAGGAAGTTGTCGTAGACATGCGATCCAATGGCGAGGAGCTGCCGGCGCCCTTGGCGGACCGCGCCTACAGCGGAAGGTTCCTGGTGCGGGTGCCGCCCGAGACGCACCGCCGACTGGTGGTGAGAGCAGCTGAGAACGGCGTCAGCCTCAACCGTCTCGTTAGCGCTCTCCTAGCCGAGTGAGCAACGCTTCGGCTATGGCCAACGGGTTCCCGCGTCAGAAGTGGATGGCCGACGTCGGCACGGCAGAGTTCGAGGCCGAAGCTCACCGGCAGTCGGCTGCCGTGGCGGACAGCGAGCGTGCAGCCGACGACCAAGCCTTCATCGATGCGCTCAGCGTTGACATGCCTGCGTGATGCGCATGCTCGACGCGGCTGCGGTTCGGGCCGCCACGCCGTGGCCCGAGTTGATCGCCGCCATCGCTGCGGCGGTGGCCGAGGACGCCGCGACCGCGCCTGAGCGTCACGTGCATCCGGTCGGCCTGCCCGACGGCGGCACCGGGTCGCTGCTGTTGATGCCCGCCTGGGTGGACGGCGAGGTGATCGGCGTCAAGACCGTCACCTACGTTCCGTCCAACGCGGGCACCGATGTGCCCACCGTCAACGCCGTGTATGTGCTGTTCGACGGCCGTACCGGGGAGCCGCACGCCGTTCTCGACGGCGACGAGCTGACAGCTCGCCGCACCGCCGCGATCTCTGCACTGGCCGCCGATCACCTGGCCCGCGTTGACGCCCAGCACCTGCTGGTGGTCGGCACCGGCGTGTTGTCGCCCAACATGGCCCGGGCCCACGCGGCGGTCCGCCCGCTGGACGGCATAGAGGTCTGGGGGCGCCGCCCCGAGGCGGCCGCATCGGTCGCAGAGACGCTACGAGCCGAGGGCCTTCCGGCCGAGGCGTCCGCCGATCTCGACGCCAGCGTCCGCCGGGCCGACATCGTGTCGTGCGTCACCGGCGCCACCGAGCCGCTGGTCCGGGGCGAGCTGCTCTCGGAAGGCACCCATCTCGATCTCGTCGGGAGTTTCACGCCCGGCATGCGCGAGTCCGACGACGCGGCCGCAGCCCGGGCCACGATCTTCGTCGACACTCGTGCGGGCGCCCTCATGGCGGGCGACTTGGCCCAGCCGCTGGCCGACGGCGTGATCACTGAAGATTCGATCACCGCCGACCTGCAAGCCCTGGCCGCCGGCGACCACCCCGGCCGCACATCCCCCGATGAGGTCACCCTGTTCAAGTCGGCCGGGTTCGCAGCCGCCGACCTGGCCGCAGCCCGCCTCGCCCTGCACTGACGCTAGGTGGGGTCGGGCTCCTCGGTCTCGCCTGGACGCAGCTTCGGCGACGCGGCGCCGGCTGCCTTGGGGGCAGACGCCTCCGGCATGCCGATGCCCAGGAAGCCCTCGATCCGGGCCAGCCGCTCCCCGTTGGCCGCGACGCCTGCCGCAAGTCTCTCGATAGCCCTGCCGGTGCCTTCCCTCAGCTTCTCGGTGGTGCGCTGTTGGTTCCAGATGATGGCGAAGACGGCCAGAGCAACTGTCAGCGTCTGCAAGAGAGTCTCCATGCCGCCGACCATAGCCGCCGTCTATCCAGCCTGCAACTCAATGGCATGAAATATGCTGTCAGGTGAGCAGCTGCTTGACCTCGGCGACGGTGTCGATCTCGGTGTCGCGGTCGGGGCCGCAGGGGGTGAGGTTCAGGATTGAGGCCCCGGCTTCGACGTAGGGCTTCAGGAAATCGGCGATGTCGGCCGGGGTGCCGCACGGGGTGTAGCGCTCGAAGGGCTCGAAGCTCATCCGGTAGAAGCGCTCCATCGTCTCGGCCACATGCGAGCGGCCCTCCGCCGCCGAGGCGCCTGCTCCAAGCCACAGCTGCGGGCCGTGGCGCCATTCGACCTCCCGGCTGGCGCCGGCCGCCTCCACCCGAGCGACCCCCTCGGCGAAGCGGCGGGGCGAGCACCACGCGGCCAGCCACCCGTCGCCCAGCCGGCCCGCCCGCCCGAGGGCGGCGTCGCTGCGACCCCCCACCACCAGCGGCACCGGCGGATCGGGCACGGGCCGGATCCGCCCATCCTGGAACTGGAAGAACTCTCCGTCGCCGTCGACGGTCCGGCCCTCCAGCAGAGCGCGCACGAGCCCCAGTGCGACATCGGTGCGGCGACCCCGGGTGGCCGGATCGACATCGCACACCTCGACCTCGCGGCGGTCGTCGCCGCCGACGCCAACCCCCACCGCCAGGCGCCCCGGCGCGGCCTCGGCCAGGGTGGCGATCTGGCGGG